>JAABUJ010006331.1_pt1 | contig 11487 bp, 11 predicted proteins | sample 5559131 | NCBI WGS metagenome assembly JAABUJ01 (sample SAMN10711875, study PRJNA513366) | rock metagenome | isolation source: Antarctica rocks | place: Antarctica: Victoria Land, Mt New Zealand nord | collected 2016-01-07 | reverse complement strand
ATTGCGAACAAGTGCTATGTCGCGATGGTACTTTATCCGGATCCGAAGATCTGTCCAGGTACTTGTATCATCTCGCAAGCCATTGTAGGTACGACGGCTTCGCAGCGGTGCCTACACTACAAAAACGGACACCTTTCTCCCTTGAGAAGTCCAAAACTAGAGCACTCCCGCAGTGGACCTCCGGAACAATCGACGAGGACCAAAATGAGTAGACGTGACGATCACTCCAAGCTTCGGCCTATTCTCCCTTGCGTCTGCAAGAATGGGTGCATTCTGTCATGAGCCAGACACTGCCAGTTACAGGAAATTTCCGCTTTCTCCCTAACTCTCAGACTCTCTCTCTCAATGTCGGAGCCGCATCCACGATACCACTTTGGCTGTTTGCCACTTTGATCGTCTGCCTCGGTCCATCGATCCATCGTCATCTCCTCAAAACCTGTTCGAGCACCGACAGGATCAGAAGCCGTGTCCCAAGCCAGCCTCGGTATGACGGCTTTGCTGACGTACGGGCGAAATCTCATTCTCGGTTGATAAAGCGGAAGCTAGGTCAGTATCCCCACCGCGAAAATGTGACACACTCTGGAATGACAAGAGGTTTTTGCATACGGTCATTTCAAGACGATAGCCTAGAATTCGGACCTCGATGTCGGCAAAAAGGCGTAAAGGGTAGGCTTGCTATTATGTAGCCCCCTAGCATAACTTATAGACCTATCAACTCCACCATCCACCACACCTCAATTGCTTTCCCAGCGGATGATTCTCACGCCGGGTTCTCCAGAGTCTCGCGATCTTGAAAAACAGATAGAACGAAACAAGAGAGGTAGATCCGACAACGACAGGATGATCCATTGGGAATATCCAATCAATGCAAACCCATCAGCCACGCGTCACTTCATCTATTTATCTGAAAAGAGCAAAAGGACCTTAATACCCGCAATGGGGGTTCGAGAATGACATCCAACGCTGAGCCGGAGATGCACCACACCGCTTTAACCCCACGTTTCAGATGAATGCTCTTCGTATTTGGCCAACATGTGGCGTCCGAAACGTTGGTAGCTGTAACTTTGTGAATCAATGCGAGTAGGGACCAGGACAATGACATTCTTAGCTGACGATCTGATGATGTTGCCCAAACGGCTCGGCTCCACAAACCTTAAGCGTGGTGCGCGCCGCCCCCTGGCGCCCGCTAGGGTGGTGGGTTGGTGGACTTTAGTGTGTTCCATGAGTGGGCGTGGGTTTATGGGGGACTGTGCGATGTTCATGGGGTGAGGGGGAGAGTTGTGGACGACGAGTCAGGGAGGGTGCTTTATGGCGTGCTCAGGTTTTTTTGAAAGTCATGAAGTGGACATGAAATATAGAATTGCAAAAGCGATGGAAGATTTTGGAAAATTGTGTTCATTTTTCCACCGGGTATGTCTAAGGAGTGTGTTAGAGCCGTCAGAATTACTCTGGTGAGCCAGCCACCCTTCCGACAGCTGCCTTCGCACGATCAAAGGCAGCGGATTTCTTTCGTGATGAAGATGCCCTTCCTTTGCATCATTGCCTGGCCAACCCCCGATCAGTTCTACGCCGTCGTCGTCGTCGTCGTCGACGAGGTGGCGGTACTCGAGCTTAATGCTGTGTTGGTCTGCGTTGCCGTATCCGTAGCCGTTAAGGTATTTGTGCCTGTGGCGGTATTCAGTGTATTGGTTTCAGTCCGGCCACCTCCTGTGCAGTCTGTCGGCAGCATCCACATGCCAGAGTGAATGCCGGACATCGTCATAACGCTAAGAGGGCCGGTGAACGTGTCTGTTGCAGTATTCCCGCCAAGAGTATCGGTATTCGTGCCTTGCCTTGCGGCAAGGGTATTTGTGCCCGTCAGAGTGTTCGTAGCAGTCAAGGTGCCGGTATTTGTCAACGTGTTCCCCCGCGTCAAAGTATTTGAGCCTCCTACAGTGCTACCACCGCCGACGGTGCTGAATGATGGCAGGCATCCAGTAGGCACACCAGTAAAAGTCTCCGTGCCTGTCTGTGAGGGCAAGGCGGTTCCGCTATCTGACGAGTCCGGGATAATTATCGTATAAGTTCCGGGTGGGGGTCCATGGCGTCCGCCAAAATGCTGAGGCTCGGCGACAGGAGCTGCAAGGATGCTCTGAATGAAGGCAGCCACGAGGAGGCTTGCAATGGTAATCGTGTACATGATAGTCGAGTAGTGAAGATGTATAGAGATGAGATTGAGGGACGTATCGACTAAGATGATGCAAACAGCGTTTGATGATAACTGTTCTTGGGTAAAAGATTAGGTGAGCCAGAACCATCTTTATAGTAAAAGGATGCTGCGAATTGTGGCTCGACATTCGCATGCGTCATAACCCATTCTCGATGCCACGGCTTACAAGGAACAGTAGCTCGGCGTCAAACGGCATATATGAAACGACCAGCGAATGACGGAGTAAGGGAACAGAATCAGGAGCTGCATTACGCACTCGAGCGCAACCTCATGCCGGCTGCAGCTGTTTACGATCAGCAGATCGAAGACAATGTTACCGAGCCCGGTCTTGGAGATTGATGAATACCTTCTGCCATAGCCTTAGGCAGGACATCATGGCCGAGATACCGTCCGATGAGCTGGGACAGGGTAGATCAATACCGTATCGGGGATCAAACAGCCCACTTTTGTGAGCTACCAGATTCGTAGTACCTGCATGCCTACTCTGATTATGATTCCAGCCTACAAACGTAGATCTGGGGCCCCAAGCACATGGAATTCGTAATAGTGAGACAACGCTACATAGATATCCGCCTCAAACTCCGCTATGGACTGTTCCAGAGCTGTAGATCGTGAAGATTATGTGGGCAAGACGTCAAGCTCAGGGACCCTTCGCGATCACGTCCCAATTGAGCGTATCTCCGATGAGAAACGGGCAAAAACATCCATTATGGAGCTGTCGACCAGTGCACTGCATGAGAGACCGGAGTTGCAATGCCTGCGCAGCGATCGAGGATCGAGAGGAAAGGCGGTTGGCAGTTCTTCGAGTGAAAGTGAGACGTCCAGAGGGTTCTCCAACCCACTGTGCCGGGGTGCCTAGATCAGGACCGAAGACGTGGCAAGGTATTTGTAGTTGGACTCTTTGAGCAAGATAGAGAAAGAAGCCGAAGCAGAACTTTGAAGACCCGTCGTCGTCACAAAGCTTGGACCGTCTTGGCAATGGAGCCAAATGCGGTATGGCTTGCGGCAAGTGCGCTTAGGGTCGCGTGATTTCACCATCTCCTTTGGCCGAAAGGCCGAACCCATGGAAAAGGCATGACGAGAGGCGAGATCGATGTCAATGGTGCCAGATACGAAACTCAAGCGTGACGCTGAAACGTACTGAGCCGCCTCCATGTCGACACCCATTCAATCTATTCACCCCGACTGGCCTGACCGCAGACCGACACGCTGTGACTTTCGTTCTCTGCCAGAACAGTAATGATCTTTGAACCAAAGCTCGTGGAGCCTTTACGAGCAGTCGTTGGTCGAGTGAATTTGCCGGATCCCTAGAGCGCATTCACCATTCAAACAGATCAAAATTTGATCATCCTTTTAAGCCTGGACTTTCCGACTTATCTCAAGCTTTCCAGTGCCTCACGTCGCGGTCCTGGTCAGGTACCATATCGCGAGGACGATTACAGAGTCCCTATAGAGACATGTTCATCTTCATCTGAATTTTCGGGGTCCGCAAAATGTTCGGATTGAAGGAAATAGCTTGATTTCCCACCTCAGAAGCAGGCTCTGCTTCCTGTCTGGCGGTCATCTATTCCCAGCATTGTATTTAAAGGAGTGCCACAAACACCGTGGAAATCTCCGGTATTCTATGGTAGAGTCTTACTTGCCTTCTATCGAGACCCTTTCAGTGACCTCATGGTCCGCCTTGTTCGTGAGCAAGATCCTAATGACGGACCACAAGTGGTCCCATCTACAAGGCCCCCACTCTATCACTTTATCTTGTGTTAGTGCATCGACCCAAATTTTGTGGAGGACGTCCTGATCGTTTAGCAATCGAATTGCTCGGTCCGCCCAGGGTTGAACGTTCAGTCGCAAGTTTGCGCGGGATTGAGGTCTTTCCTCCGCAGGGAAAAAGAGGGTTAGTCGTGTACCTTGGGAGCAACATTTTTTTGCAATGTGGGAGACACTTGAGCATCGGGTGTCGTATGGAAATGGCCAGTAAAAGTGTTCTTATCAAATTAGGTGTGATTCGGATCTGTGGATTTCTGTGGTCTTGAAAGTTCCCCATAACCTAATCTTTAGTGTTAGTCAAATGGTATTGTCTAACGTTGGCGGAGGAGATAGAAGCCATTGATACCAATCTTCAACTCTCTAAGTCTCTGAGTCTGCTTTCAAGCTTCTGTGCCTCGTTACCACGAGTCCCCACTCTCAAAGGAATCTGAATTGTTCGAAGCTAAGGGTGAGCGTTGTAGATTCCTGAACGGAAGTGTGTCCAGTACGAGGTGGCAAAATGTGCCGTCGCTTCTTTGATCGATGGCTAGGGTGGAGATGGAGGGGCTATATATATCGAAATTTCGAAATCGGGTAATGGAGAGGTTACGTTGGGACGGTAACGACGATCCTTAGCCGTAAAGCTCTAGGTGTTGAAGACTAGGACTGTGAGCGGCGAATGAAAGATCGATCTTGTCAATCATGGAGTGGAGGGAGAGGCTTTCAAGTGCGGGGAGGGTGTGTAAGAAGGACGTTATTTTGTGAGCTAGCGTTAGCCTGTCGTCGTCCGACAGCCACCATTGAGGGACAAGCTTGAGTCGCTTGAGATGCGGTAGCTCTCCGGACAAAGGCTCCATGAACGTCCCAAGGCCAACATTGGTGAGCTTCAAAGTTTCGACCTGCGACCAGTCCATGGCCTTCTTCCATAGATCGAGGTTTGCCCTATTGACGACCTCGAATGGTGGCTTACCAACATCCGGCAAGCGTGTCGGTCTCAGCCATTCGTAGCCGTACTCTTCAGCAAGGTGGTAGCGTAATCCATATATGCCGCTGTTGTAACGTCTGTCTCTTTCCCTCCAGATACCATTCTCATCATCGAACTGGTAGCCGTCAAGACTGATTTCTTTTAGTGGTGGGAAGCGATCGCCTTTGACGAAGGGAAAGGCAAAAGGGTCCCTAGGATCGATAACGCAGCCACTCGACTTTAGGGAGAGTGCACGCACAGAGTGTTCGGTTGTCAGCGTTTTGTAGAGCTGTGAGAAGGCCTCTTCGCCGCCTCCTGTACCATGGCTCATATGGAAGTCGATCTTGTTCGCGTGAGACGATGCCGACGCTATCCATATTGATGCGAGAAAGGCCCAGAAGAAAGCGATGTTACGCATGCTGACCGGCGACAAATAGCTTCGTGAGAGTACGCCGCTCTTGTACGAAGGGGATGGCTTTTCCCTTCGTTCAAGGGATGAGGGTCAATTGGAATCTTAGGTACACATCCAGCTATGGTTCCTTTATAGCTATCTTGTACTGTTGGCTGACTCGAAGCTACCAGGATGCTTTCAGGCTCATCGAGACGTACGGGGCTGTTCCTTCAACGTGGCCTCTGGTAAAGCATTGCTGCCTGTGGCTTGGTAGTAGGATCAGGATAAGGAAAAGGATCAGGACTAGGAAACGGATCAGAGGCTTTTAGATGGATCAGAGGCTTTTAGATGGATCAGCTCAATCGAAAAGAATAAAAATCACCAGGACACAGAACGAGCCAACGTTGAGCAAGCAGTGAGGAGCAGAGAATGACAGACCCTACGGCGAGAGCGAGTAGGGGCAAGTTCAGACGTCGAAAAGTATTTAGATGAGCAGAGATGCATATACCAGCTGTAGTAGAGACTTCTATGGGTCGCTAGTAGCATCTATTGGAGCTCTCACCAAGCGAAAAAATGACACAGAGTAATCAGCTATCATTGTCGTCCGATTGTTCCAATGGTGGACTAGGGAAGATTCTTAGACGCAAGAAGAGAAGGGTGTAAAATGGAGAAGCACATTACATCGATACAACACCTATTACAGTCTTGAGTGGGAAGATGGCCGAATGGGTAAAATGTGTTGTTAAAGTGGTCTGATCAAAGGCTGCGACAAAATGAAAGCATAAAGTAGAGACCGGCTTTCCGCAAGCAGGAAGAGACTTCCATCCGCTGCGCCCAACATATGAGCCGATAAGACCTCGAACCAGCCAAGAAAAGGCTCATGTTAGCCTCTTCGAAATCTTATGGTGCTTGTCAGATGCGTAAGAGAAGATGATCGATGAGGGGATCCTCTTTCTCCCCGGATTCGACTAAGATAGCGAAAACCCTAACATGGTTAGTCAGAAGTCGAAGCGAGCCATATTGGGGTTTTGGTGAGGGTCGTTGGATCTGCAGAAGAAATGACCCTCTTCTTTTCTTCCCCTTCTTCTCTTCTTCTCCGCATCCAACGGCGACTCAGGGGAAACCCCGAAACGGTTAAGCACCAACCTGCAGTTCTGTGTAGCCGCCTTGAGGTTTTCAACAACATCTTTGTCAAATGGTGTGGATCACCTTCTTACGATTATGACGTGCCTCGGCTTCGAAATCCACTCTTCTCATATAGAAATCCAATGCAGATAGCAACGATGTTAGCTCAACCTTGCTCCCAATTCCACAAGCTGAAATGCCCCTCGACAATGTCCGCAACGTCGTGCTTGTAAGCTCCTATGTTCCTCCATCAACCCACCAGCCGACCCCCAAACCCTCACTAACCACCATCCTAGGTCCTCTCAGGCAAAGGCGGCGTCGGCAAATCCTCCATAACCACCCAGCTCGCCCTCTCCCTCTCCCTCGCCGGCCACTCCGTCGGCATCCTCGACGTCGACCTCACCGGCCCCTCCATCCCCCGCCTCTTCGGCCTCGAATCCGCGAAAATCACCCAAGCCCCCGGCGGCTGGTTGCCCGTGCAGGTCCATGCGTCGCAGCTTCTAGCTCCCATACCGCCCTCAGAACCAAGCAATGGCTCGTCAGCCAGTAACGGCGAAGCTTCGAGTACGAACGGAGCAACGGCTTCACAACAGCCGCCGACATTGATAAACGATGGGACGGCGACGGCGATAGGCTCTCTCCACCTCATGTCCCTAGGCTTCCTGCTCCCCAACCGATCTTCCGCTGTCGTCTGGCGTGGGCCCAAGAAAACGGCGATGGTGCGGCAGTTCCTGACGGATGTTCTGTGGCCGCCGATTGACTACCTACTTGTCGATACGCCGCCGGGCACCAGCGACGAGCATATCTCGCTCGCGGAGCAGCTGCTTAAGGTCGCCTCATCTACTACTGCCACCGATGCAAATGTGGCTGGTGCGGACACAAGGGGGAAGCCTCATCTAGCTGGTGCAGTGGTGGTGACAACACCTCAAGCTGTCGCAACAGCAGATGTACGGAAAGAGTTGAATTTCTGCGCGAAAGTTGGGATACGGGTGTTGGGTGTAGTGGAGAATATGAGCGGTTACGTGTGCGAGTGCTGTGGGGTTAGCACCAATTTGTTCGGTAAGGGTGGTGGAGAGGTTATGAGCGCGGATTTCGGAGTCAAGTTCTTGGGAGGGGTACCGATTGATAGGCAGTGGGGTGTGCTTGTGGAGGAGGGCAAAAGACCGACTTATGGTGGTGTAGCCAAGGTTGAAGATGAAGAGGAGGGGAGTGATATTGGAGACAGAAAAGAAATGGTTGCTGAGGGCGAGAAAGAGCTGGGCTTGCTGGTTGACAAGTACAGAAGTTGTTCATTGAGTGGCCTTTTCGGAGGGATCACAAAGGAGGTGGTGCAGATTGTGGAGCAAGGACATGCTGGGTTATAGGCTGCTACGGATGATGAATGAGGCTCATGAGGGTATCTAAGTGAAGGGAAGCAGGCTTCAATGATGACAGGTGCATAGCAACTGGCGTCCTGCATAGAACTGGCATGGCGGCGGATCGGCGGACGGGGAGCAAGTCGGGTCTTTAGATGGCATCGTTGCAGTGTCATAGAGGCACCCGCCGTGGTATCGTTATGGCAAGCCTATTCTATGGCATCTTACACAAGCCTTTTGGCTTCCTCCACATCCACACCCAACACATCGCGGAGATACATGATCCTAGAAACACGTTGCTTAGCGCTGCAGGCAATAGTGATGTATTAGATACTTACTTTGCATTCCGTGCCAACTCCTCTTTGACACTCTCAAACCGCTCAATACAAGCTTGCCAAGCCTGTGCCCTTCTCTCTGGCACTACAGACTTGATGCGCATCTTGAAAGTACCGCTCACAGGCCGATGATCCGACACCCGCAGCTCATACCTTCGATAGTCCAGTTGCTTGATCTTCCCAGGACCACGATACAGAATACGATCGCACCAAGCTGGCGCCCGATGCTTCTCACTAGTATCGTAGCGATCGGTGCCAACGTCATATTTGTATGTAGGTGCGAAGGTGATGGGGCATTCTGTAAACGCTCGAAGGCGGAGCAATGGGTTCCGTCGCCGCGAAACGAGCAGCTGGTCCCGCTCGAGGAGCTTCGCGAGATTGCCGGCTTGGATCGCTTTGACCACAGTGTCTCGGCCCATTGTGTCTATGCGGTAATTTAGGTCGCCGTTCAGGATGCATATCTCGTGATCGAGTATCATTGAACCATCTCCGCCACAAGTGTAGGAGTCGCAGAGGGTAAAGGGGTTCCGTTCTGAAGGGAGGACTGCTGAGTCCAATATGACGGAAACGTCAGTATTACGGTGCACTGTTGATGACTGACCGGCGGCCAAGTGGCAATTCACGAGACATATGGAGCTGTCATCGATGAGGAAACGCAGGATGAGGCAGCCTTTGTTTCCATGCAAGCCACCCATTCCACGCTTTACCTCCGCTGCGCTCTGATTGACAATGCGATTGCGCAAATCCGCTCTTACGAACACGCAGCTGAAGAGTCCAACTAGGCTTGCTGTGTGTAAGAGGTGAAATGGCTCATTCGATGGCATACTATCCTCAATACACCTGACCAGGTAGTCTCGCCAAGCTCTGTACTGTCGACCTACGTGCTCTTGCTCGGAAGGGTCTTTCTTCTTGTGACCCTTGAAGAGGCTTTTCGCCGTAAGCTTTTTATCCTCTAGATCTACCAACTCTTGAAAGCCAAAGACCAGGAGGTCAGGGGCGTTTCCTTCCTGGAGAACATCTCGAAAGAAGTTGGTGTCTTTCTCTTCATATCTTAGATTGCCAGGAGTAGCAGCACCGGCATTCCATGTCATGACGAGTGCAGTCATCTCTTGAAAGGTACAATAATCTGTGTCGTGGACCTGCATATTTTCGGCTAACCAGTCATCTTCCAACATGCCATCCCATACCCTGATAGCATTGTCTGCACCAATCGACGCAACCTGCAGAAACCCTGACCGCCAGACGCTGCTGCGATCCACCAGGATACTAGAGACAGGATCGCTGTGAGCATGCCAATCTTTCTTCGTAGTCCACGGCTGTGTCTTCGTATCATAGACATAGATCATTCCAGTATTGTAGCCAGCCCATAGGAAGTCGCCAGCACCAGCTAGAGCATTGATCTTGTATACACTGACATTTATCACACCAAGGCACGAGAAATCATGCGTGGAGTAAATCGTGACTTTTCCATCGCTATGGCCAAAGTAGACACGATCATGTTGATTGCTGACTACCGCGCCAGATGTGATCTCACCTACATTAGACTTGCTCAGTGGTTGTAGCGTAAGCTGGACGTCTGTGTCAACGGCTGAGGCAGGCTGGAAAACTCTGATCTCTTTTCCCGTTGCAAGCCAGAGTCGATGTTGTACTACAATTGAGAATGTATGGCCTTTGGATATTCGACGGATTCGTGGGTCGCGTTGCATATTTGGCAGACCGTCCTCGTCCGGAAACCATACGTTGAGGTTGCCGCCATCGTCCAGCGTCCACATTGTGTTCTGATGGCGGTATACCCGGACGATCTCTCGCCTGCTGTGCGCACTCGCTTTCAAGGCCACCACGCTTTGGGATGGCACATCAACTTCCATCAGATCCCCACAGTTCGTGCCTAACCAAAGCCGCTGTCCCTCCTCATCGGCTGAAGCGCCTGGTTTGAAGGCGATCGCAGTGATTTTTGTCTGCTCGCCATGGCTGAGGTTCATGATAGGATGTCCGCTAGCTAAGTCCCAAGCCCGGGTAAGATAGCCGGTCGTGCAGACGCAATCCCCACAGATATCGAATAATCTAGTGTCATATCCAGTATCGAGTTCATAGGCGCCTTGCTTTATGCGAGGAGGTCTCCGGTTGCTAAGCGATGCATCTGGATAGTCCACGATATTACTAACACCTGCATTCACTTCCGTCGAATCATTCGATATCACGCTCGTTGAAGCGTCTTTCGCGTGGCGCGGTTTTCGTTTAGCAGGAGATGGCGCACGCTTCGTTGTTTCGGATGACCCGAAGCTATCTGAGGTTCCCGTTCGCCTGGGAGGAGGCATAAAGTCAAGTCGTGACTGCTTAGCCTCCTTCACCATCTGCATAGAGGGGGCGGCACTGTGTACTGCCGCTTGCATTCTCGAATCTTGGACTTTACTCGTCGAAGCGACTCGGGTCTCTGTACGTTGCGTCATCGTGGGCGGGTACGGTCCTTTTTCGGTCATGCGGCGCGGAGGCAGACCTGGGCGACTTTCCAAAGTGCCCTTTGGATCGTTGATCTCCCGGGAATCGCTAGCTGCAGGTCTGGGCTTCGATGCTGCAGGAGCTATTTGGGGTATCTGTCGTGCCTTGACAGTGTAGTGCACAGGTGGTGGGCTAAGAACATTTTCAGACGTTGCTTGAGGTGTAGCTGGAGAAGGGACACTAAGATTGTCTAAACCGTCAGCACGGAATCCTGGCGTCGAGCTCTCATCGCTACTTGGTGGCGTGCTGAAGGGTGACACTCTTTCTCCGTTTGCAGCTGTGTCCGGCTCTAAGCTCGGTCTAGGCTGCCTATATAGCGGTTTGGCAGGAACATGGGGTTTCTCGGCACGGTTGATAGGTGGAGGTGCGTTCGCAAGTGCTGTGTCGATGGTGGTCACACTACTCTTCTTGTGCACAAGGATTGAATTGTGGTTATTGCCCTTTCCGCCTCCCAAGGTATGTGCAGAAACCTTTGCTGGCGAGCGGTTGTAGTAGTGCGGGGCATGCGTTGGATTTTTTGGGATATGAGCAGACTGCAGTGGAGATTTGGGAGAATCTACCGTCACCATTGGAGGGCCTTGAGTGAGCGAAGTCGGTGCGGTGGATGTGGGACGTTGTAACAAAGCGGAGCGTGGACGCTGGGTACGTGGTGTCACAGGCGGTCCCAGAGCGTGGGCTCCGCGCTGCGGGCTCTTCGGCAACACATCTCCTGTCGCATTCCATAGCGGAGGTCTCCGTGGGAGATCTAGGGACGCTCGTTCTGTGAAGCTGTGTTCTCCCGGACCATGTCCTTGCTGGGCTTCGTTCCGCGGCGAGGTTCGAAGAGAGTGAGAAGACCGTGCTGGATTGACGCTCGCGGTCTT
>JAABUJ010006327.1_pt1 | contig 11491 bp, 8 predicted proteins | sample 5559131 | NCBI WGS metagenome assembly JAABUJ01 (sample SAMN10711875, study PRJNA513366) | rock metagenome | isolation source: Antarctica rocks | place: Antarctica: Victoria Land, Mt New Zealand nord | collected 2016-01-07 | reverse complement strand
GCATAGCAGATATGGGTTTAAGAGCTATAAGCTATGTATTATTTTGATATCCGGTTCGCAGTTACCAATCATATTATTCCAAGACCACTTTTACTATTCCAACACCACCTAGATTCTGTATGCTCAGGAAGAGACCTGTCTACAGACAAATCTCCCCATCAGCAGTGCATCCGTTTTTTCTCGTAAGAAGGGAGCACGAAACAAAGTAAGCTCCAGCTGGAGCTCTTCAAATGGTGGCTATTTGAGCAAGTGATCGAGATGTAGGAGAGGCCTAAGGAGATGTTCACATCGGTCGTTTCCCAGGCGTTCCATGTGTACATCAAGGGCCTCGCAAATGCAACAAGAAACGTGTGAGAAACATGGTCGGGTTTTCCCACCACAAAGGGTCAGAATTCCAGATGGTCGAGGGATAGGAGGAGTGAGCTTGGATTTGGGGGCTCGCTTTGGTTATTGCGCTCACTCAAGTCCTTGCTTGATTGCATTACGGCGGTGGGAATCCTTCTTGAAGGCCTATGTTGAGGTTCATCTATGGCCGTAGCAAAGCTGCTTATGGGACTTTGTTGGGAGGAGCAAGGCGTTATTACTTATGTATTTCTTGTTTGGCATGGAAAGTGGGGATTGGATGCCTCGTAAAGCAAAGGTCAGGCCTCTCATTCGTTTGATTACGATAATGCGTGCTTGGGGGTGCTGAGTGACGTCGTGATAGCGGCTACAGGACGGGAATAGGGGAGGGGGCTGTGCTAAGATGAGCGGAGATGAGCGCTGGGCTGGGTTGGGTGGCTTTGTGGGGTGCATGATCGGGGAATCGGGAAACATGTTTAGTTAAAAAAAGAAAAGAAAAAGGTATTGGGGGCGAGGATAAGGAGTTGGGGGCTAGCGTTGATTTTGGTGGGCAATTGGATTTTGAGACAGAGGGGAAGATTACGGCTTGTGTATGTGTTTCTCTACGCGGAGCAGAGACTTGATCCACTCGACCAATATTCATTATGTCCGGTTGAGTACAAAAGTGTATGCGTTCTGTGAGAGTCAAGTACCGTGCCAAAGCCTACTTTGCTTCTGTATACCCAAAATATTGCCTATATAAGAGCATACGTAACGTAAGAGGGAGAAGAGAGCTGAAGACTGTTTCGTGGGGACACTCTAGTCTTTACGCAAGCCAGTCGATTGTATGTTCATTTGCCTTGCAACTCAATTGTAGTTTAACCGCGCATTTGCTCTCTTAACGCACGTTGTGGGGGCTAGATAGCGTGAATGATATAGCTCTTTTCGTGGACACCGCAATCAAGGAAATTATACTCGCGCATATGAGGTTGTTTTCTTGGCCGACTCTATCGCCTAAACGTCATCCCAATGGTTCGACTGTGAATAAGGACGTGTCGTACTAGATCTCAAGTCGATCCACCAATATAAGAGGCCTTAACGTCTCGAGAATATCTCGATCGCAGCCTAGATAGAGTGACGAAGCTCAGGTGGGTGTGTTGTATCCTTTGATAAAGACACGTCGAGTACGCCGACTCTAGGGGGTTGTAAATGTGTCTGTAGGCCCTTGACCCTTCAAGTCGATCTCGTTCTAGTTGGCGACGTCCGTCAGCTACTACGCGCTCGTAGACTAACGAACTGTTGCTCCAATCCCTCTTTATAAGTCGATCGCGTACGTGGCTGACAACGTACGCGCTTCCGAGGATGCTTGGCTCTATGGACAACAACAAGAAACACGAAGTTCGTAGCTGGCACCGCGTACAGGTGGTCTTTATTGCCAGCTGGCGAGATGCCGGTAGTCGTGAGGTTGGATTGGGGGTGCTGGGAGATGGGAAGCTACTTTGGCTGATTTTGGGGCCGTTAGTTTGGGCGTTTTGTAGGGATACCGTTGTAATGCGGTAGAAATGGGGGCTGATGGGTAAGGGATTGTTGGAACAGCTTCTTGCATTGCTGACTCTGAGATGTCCGGCTATGTCAGCGAATTTTTCTGATGGCTTGTCGCTTTGGTAATGGGATACTTTTGGTCGATCAGTTCGTCGCTATTGCGTTGGTAGGTTCTTTGAGGAGTAGTAACGGGTGCTCATTGCCTTGAGAGGTTTCTGAAAAGTGTACCCTGCCAGTCTAGAGGATGACTTAGCACGGAAATGTGCTCTTTGAGTGAAGGGGATCGAAGGGAGTGCTGCGGTTCGTAAGCTGATGTTGAAGGCGTTGATAGATCTATCGTTGGCCTATAGAGGCTTTGATGAGCAGTGATCAGCGAAGATGGCACTCGGGGCCGTTCGATTGGGTTCATTTCGTATTCAACACTGTGGCGTCGCGCCCTGTGTTTGTGGTCAGTGTGGATGTAAGCGGATTAAGTTCATAGCCAGGCAGGCGTCTGAACTGCCTGGACAGTATCAATTGATGGCGTCGCCAGATGAAGGAGTTCGCAGAAGGCTAAGGTACGCAAAAAGTCTTCAACATGACGCTACAAAGTACGGTGTGCTTAGTGAAGGCGCTGTACTCTGCAAGTGGTAGCATATCTCGTGTTAATTGGGGGCCTAGCATGGGATGACGGTAGAGACGGGAAGCAGCAGATAAAGAGGGGGCTTAGATCAGTCATGCTGGACGGAAGGGGCTTCCTTCTTTCGTAATCTGATGAGAAACAAGCGATCGGCGATGAATGACGAAGCTGTACGTGTATATGAGAGTTTGAGTGTACTGCAGTGACCGCATAAGAGAGGATTCATAGAGCGCGCGGGTCAATGCAAATCCTACAAATTTTCAGGGCCCCTCTACGAGTATGAAGGTAGTCCCGTTCGTAATAACCACCCTTCTTCACGTAGATGTCATACACTCCCTCAATCACATATTCTTCCGTCATCTGCATATGAAGACCAAGGTGTGCGAGCGTCACCCAATGATTGAAAGTGCAATGGGAAAGCTAGAAGGTGAAGGAGGGGATGCACAACGGGGCTTGGTGAGGGCGGTTGATGTGAGATTCGGTCAATGATGCACCGATCAACATGTAGCTCGGCCGCCCGCCGGCTAAAGATCTTGCATCGAGTCTGAGATGCAGCTGTTCAAGCGGTCTGTCCGTATGCTGCTCATATCGGTAAAGGAGCGCCCTGCACCCGGGGTGGCTGTGTTCCGCAATGTTAACTCAACTTCCCCAATCCTCGTGATGCACTGCGCCAGATCAGGACTGGGTAACCATTCAGAGCGGGCTCATACTTCTGGACTGTATCTGATGTGGAGGTATCTGGAGTGGAGAGTCCCTTGGGACAAAGCTTGCCGCACGCACTCAAGTTTTGCCTCAGGTCGCCTTTTGCTGACCAACACATTCCGTTGATGGAGCGACGAATTGCGTGCTACCATGCGGAGCAATGTAGCCACTATTCAAAGGCCAACAAAACTCTGTTGTGTTGTTCGTAGATTTGGTAAGTGAGGCAGGCCGTCCGTTAAATCGAGGCGCGCACTATATTTCGTTTGGGTAGGTTCCGTGGTAAGCGTTCAGGAATCCTATGAGAACAGAACACTATCGTAACATAGCTTACAAGGCCACCAATGCAACACACTGATGTCATCCTCGGCCGTCGCATAATAACGACGTCGAAGTGCTTTTTGATAGTCTTTTGGAGGCTGGAGGACACAGCCGTAGCAATCGAATGATGCGCGCTTCATCGGAAGATCACGCGTATGTGATCAGGATATGCCAGTATCTGGATATAGTCGCTCGTACATGGTTCAGCCTCTGGGAGCCCATCCTGTGTAGGCGTGCGCCTTGGGATGGATGTACGAGGGAAGCGCAAGAGATTCCCTCTCAGAAAAGGCAGCGCCAAGGATTGCTAGGCTAGTGCTCATTGGGACTAGGATTTGGGGTCTATTCCTGGCCCGAGGCGCGGTCAAGCTCATCTTACTCTGCTTCGACCTGTCCACGACGTTTAGGTAGCGGTATACGATAGCGGGCATGCAGATGCTGTTCCTGACTACCTCAAAGGTATATCGACTTGGAAGACTGCGCTGCAGCAAGCGTTGAGAGATGCCAATATACTAGATCATCGAGAAACGTCGGCGGCCTGTTACTACCAACAAAGCATGGCTGATCAAATAGCTCGGAGTATTGGCAAGACCGAACATTCCACCGAGAATTGGGCGTGAAGGCGCTTCGCGAGCTTACCAAGTTGGCGCTTTGTGGTCATCTTCTTAGTGCAGTCGGGCTGTCAATCTATGCACTTAGCGGCGGAGCGATCCAACATCTGTACGGTGTTGTATCGCAAAAGCGCCCTCATCCATGCTGGCAGTGCAGGTACAGCCATTAAATTGCAATCTCCTTTTGTGTCCAGTTCCTTCGGAACAAGACTCTTAATGCCCTCATTGTCTCTCTTACCTTTCTTCTACATCAGAAAAGGCTTTGCCTGAAATGCTACTGCTGCATCTTACTACTACCCAAACTTTCCTTTCCTTTTTTTCATCAAGGGCACTGCCTTCTTTAAGGGATTTATCTCTTTTCTATGGATTCCTCTTTCCTAACTCACCCTCCTGCTTACGAGGATCTGAAGCCTCTAGCCCCGCCTGTACTTTCCGAACCCCCAGTGCAGCGAGGACGTTCACCAAGCTTCCTCTCATCAGTGAGGAACATCGTACAGCACCCACTGAAGCGCATGCGGTCACCAACGCGATCACAGCCATCACCAACGCGATCACAGCCATCACATGAGGACAACCTAGCTGTTGACTGGTCCCCTCGGAACACAAGCAGTCGTCTCACCAGCCGACATTCTCACTGTGGCTCACATGTTGGGCCATGCCAGAGCACGTGCCACGCTTCTCACAGACCAACCCGTCGAATGAAAGCGAGAAGACGAGAACCGATTCCCAGCATGGCCGACTACCTTACACTCGCTCAACTGGAAGTCGTTTGGCGGAGCCAGGATACCTACAAGGGGGCAGTAGAAGCACCTCGAGCAGCATCGCCTTGCTTTCAAGACTTCAGACCCCGGAGTAGAGATAATGGGACCGCTTACCAGACCAACGGAAGGCTCAACGTTTGGTCAAGGCCAAGACAGTGCCGCTCACACGATGACATTGGTCGCATGAGGGATCAAAGTCGGACGCCAGACGATCTATACGATGATATCGTGGAGTACTTCGCAAAATGAAGAATGGATCTCCTCACCACCGAAGAAGATAGATAGCTGTTGGCTGTTGACAATATCGGACTATCGGAAAGGACCTACAATGAGTATCACCGACACATCAACAGTGAGACGTTACGGCGTCGATGCAGAATTACAGTGAACCATGCCTAGGTATTGACGCTATAAAGTCGTACGATCAGCTAAGCCCGACCAAGCTTGCACCAGTATCGCTGTGCGAAGTGATGGATCAGGGCAACAGCTGAGACAAATGACTACCGCTCCACCGCCTTGGTAGGCCCCGTCGATCAGGAAGAGCTAGATCTGGACTGAGAATGGTATAACACGCGTTGCTGTAGAGCTCAATGAGCCGGAGAGGGAGGCCGCAGAATGGGAGGCCGGGAGGCTTGGCTTGACTAAAAGCCATGCTATACTTCAGAGATGTCATATGACACCTAGTCAAGTACACTTTAAGCTTGACCAATGTACAACATTCTACCTGTATTCCATCATGCTGCGAGCGTGGCTGACGGCCAGAGCCACCCTTGATTGGGGGTGCCAAGACTCATAGCCTCTAGTGGTTTCTGATCCCTGTAGCCGATCTCGTCCAAAATAAAACAAAGTATCGTCTGAGACTCTCAGGCCGTCTCTCCAACTTCAGAACAAGCGCCTCGAAAACAATGTGAGATGCAAGTGTTATCCTAGCTGAGGCATTTGAGGCATTATGAAGATGTCGCTTAGTCGGAGGATTTATCTCGCTTGAGGCGCCTGTCGCCCACGCCATACCCACGCTTTGGCTCATCCGCACCTGCCCTTCTCAGCCGCACCTTACTCGACCACGCTGTCTTTATATCTACAAAACTTGCTCCAGCACTATTGGCCCTGTACGACTGAAGATCGAGATCAAGCTACAAAGGAAGCTGTAGACGTCCGAGGATGTTTCTTGCGGCATTGCTTGTTGACGCTCAAGCCTATGGGGAAGGACTCTGTACGTTGGTACCTCGTCTTCTGCGAATCGACGGCCCCAACATTCTATGAATGCCTCCATCCCCCTTCACAGAGCGTTGGATTCAATCTCTGTCGTGACTATACAGAGGCAACCTCAAGGTACTGAAAACATGCCCCGAATCTCCGGCGCGTTCATTACGGCTGTCGTGTTTCGCAAAACGCGCTATGCGACGTTGGAAAGGAGCAGCTAATATATCGGCTTGGGATTGGGCAGCGGTTGTACTCACTCTGTATCTCGACAGTCGTTAGGGAGTGGTTGTGGAGAGGTAGCTCACCCGCGACGGCTAATCGCTTCTTCCAGTGAGTCTGTGTCTGCCACTTCCTTGCCTGTTGTGCTTCTCGGTGCCAGGCGTCTGCGGATATATTCGCCACTGAGGCCACTCCTTCGTTACTGTCTATGCTCTCATGCCTGTGGTCTACCTTGAAGAGCGGTAGCAGTAGATGAGTTTCTCTGAAGCGTAATCTAACCCCATTAATCTCCCGCTATGGTCTGTGCTTCGGGTCTCTCGTTGCGTGCATATCAATCCCTGGCACTCTCCGTTCACAAGATTGGATCGTCATTGACGCTCCTTTCATTACAATGCTTATCTCGATAAAGTTCCGCGATTGAGCGGATAAAACCGTGCAAAATTTGAGCAACGCAGATGTGGCTCAAATTCTCACTGAAAAATATGGGCGGCGCGTCACCATCAACGTTTATATAGTTCCCTAGTACTTTCATTTCCTTGGGGTGTAGGGCTGATCCTTTGATCGTACCTCTGATGTCTACGAGTGAGTGTTCGGTTTGGTGTCTTTCTTGTAAGGAAGAAGCATGATGGGGTCCACCATTTTCGAGACTTGGAGATGTCGAAGGCTTCGCGGTGTTCTACTGCTCCTGTCGTGTCTGGTAGCTGGATTGCCTTTGACGACTGCTCTTCATGTAGTACCTGGCACTAATTGTACAGCGGTCTGTTCTCCGACTGTGGATGCAACGAACACTACCAGCGGCGATATAACGTGCTACGACGAGGACTACAATGGTACTGATGTCGGTAGGACGTTCCGAGATTGCGTGTCTTGTGAGATGAAAAGTCCGTCAATCGATCAAACCTCCGTGCAGACAGATCTGGGATGGGCATTGTGTAGGCTTTTACAACCTTATAAAACAGCCAAGTGCGGCTCACTGACTCTACATCCACGATTAGACAACATGAGATATGCCGTCGATACATGCATGTATGACTATCCCCAATCGATCAACCAAACCATGTCGAAGCCATGCCAGCATTCTTGCGCCAACATCTCAAAGGCTTTGGAAACAAATAATCTCCAAGCAGATGGTTCAACACCATACGACTACTGTCAAGATCCGAGCTTCGAATCCAACGTCGGGTCCTGTGCTTCCTGTTATTCGTTAGTTCCTAATCAGGTCTACATCTCAAATTGTAAGTCGCGCAACCCAACATCCCATAAAACACTTCCTGACATCTGCGCAAGTCTTGAACACCCTGAGCATTGCTTGCATCACTAAGCCATCCACCACAACGGCCTTCTCGGTCGTGCCATCTGACGTCTTCACGTTAAATCCGCCAAAGACGTTCCCAACCAGCCTGTCAACGTCGGAGCCTGGTCCTGGCCTTCCTCATGGAGCAGTAGTTGCCATTGGCATTTGTGTTCCGGTCTTCTTCTTCTTGGTCCTCACTTTAGTCTTCCTCTATTGCTATCTTCGTATACAAAACCGTACTTCGACAAAGAAGCGTGCTCGACCCAGCCAACGATACAACGAGAAAGGCGTCACAGAGCCGCATCATGGCTGGCACCACGATTCCACAGCTCGCATCCAACCAGTGTCATATGTGGCGCCTTTGCGGACTCGGTACTCTAATCCACTCGCTCAGATCGCGGAGGACCCGTCACGCTCTGGCAGTCGACCGGATGCCACAGCTACTGAAAAAGACCCAATCCCGATACGTTCATCGCATCCTAGGCCTCCACCTCATGGCCTCATGTCCTGGGAAAGACGAGGCCTGGAGGATGCGTCGGAAAAGGAGAATAGATTCTCCAACTCGATGAAGTCCACCCTTCAGGCATCTGGGTCCACCACACTCAACCCCTCTGATGGCAGAAGGAACAGCGGAGCCAGTGGAGACAGTGAAGAGGATGAACAGGAACGTCAGCGCTCGGTCATGACGCTTACACCGCCACCACTATTCTCTATCCCTGAAAGTGGTTCGTCTTCAGCCTTTGTCCCTGCCAGAAGTGGTTGGAATGAGCCGAGGCGGTCTACCTCAAGGAACTCCGGAAGATCGGAAGGACCACAGCGGTCATTTTCGAGGACATCCCAGAGATCGCAGGAATTGGAGCGGTCTCTGTCCTGGATATCGCAGAGATCACAAGGACCGCAGCGATCTCTATCCAGGATCTCACAGAGCTCACCAGAACCGAAAAGGTCCACTTCGAGATCAGGGCTAGCGAGATCGCTTGAACCAAAAGAAAGGGATCTCCCAGAGGAGCCTACGATGTCGGAGAACACGACTACACCAGAAAATCATACTAGAGACGTTCCATTTACCCACGAATCGGTGGCCGCTAAAAACACGAACACCCATGAGCTAGATTTGGGTATCTTCCGAGAAGTATCGTATCCGCCGAAGTCAAACGATTGAAAAGGTCGATAGGCACTTCTAAATACCCACGTGGCGTGTGTGGATATCTCCATGACGATGATGTGAACACAGGGAAATATGCCTTAGTAGGTTGATGCTTTCCAAGCCACTACGAGGGTGACACGCCCACGTCCTTTGATCCATTCTCACAAGAACGTGGCAGTTTACCAATGACTTCTCGCATGAATCAAAGATGATACCGCTCCAACGGAACAGCCAATACCTGCATGATTGAGGATGCAATGGATCAACGACCGACAGCATCTCCCTCCCCAGCAGGACATCCCTCGTGCTTGGTAGGACAGCTAGCTGCCATCACCGTCTTATACATCTTGACCCAAGACACTCCCTGATAAGGTCGCATCAAACCTCCCACAATCCACCTCCCATCACTCCCCTAAATAAGATCGCCACAGCATCAAAGCAACCCCAATCATAGCTCCACCATGATCTGAAGTCGTGGACTGGAGTCGGTCCACTGGAGGAGAGTCCAAGCACGCCGTGATAGAGCGCAGCCAACCGGTAATCCACCCGGCGGCAAGGACTGCTGCCCCCATTCCTTGGCACTCCTCGGCTCACGATGGGCTGAACGACCAGCAAAGACCCAGGCGAACCCTCACAGCATTTATCTCGCTGGTTCAGAACGCCCACTCAAAGGGCTAGAGGAGTCATTGAGTATTCATTGGAGTGAATACACCTAGCAGAAGTGCAGCATGCTGCCGGATGGGATGGAGGTCTAACGTGAGCGATGGTGTGGGATTTTTGGTGGCGTTTCGGTTTCGTTACTTATGTTGACCTTGTCGGTGTGGACTCGTGCTAGCGAACAACAGTTCGATGCGATGAAGACGTCAGGAGAGGAGGGAGAACAGAGTATTACATAGACGGCTTTTTCGTGTTCGAAGTTCTATGGTACTTGAAGAGCGATGGGCGTTATCGGGGTAGGAAGAATAGTGGGCGGTCCCTTAGGGCAAGGAGATCTGCATGTCTTTAAGGAATTGAAGAGGTCGCTGCTAAGTGATCAGACTAAGCCTTAATCTTACGGCCCCACATGCAATCAACAAGCTCCGACTCTGGAATCCGAAAATGCATCGCCAACGAGACTCCATGCTATGTGAATCCCATCCCAAACCCATCGCTAATGCAGATTTATCCCAAGAATGCACCCAATGACGCTTGAAGTAACCCATCAGAAAATGCACAGGCTATACCCTCGCCTAAGACACGCCAGAAACATGCACATCCGTCTCGGCCTCCTTACCCTCCACCTGATTTTCAACCCTCGCAGCCGCGTTCTCAGGCTGGTACGTCGAGAAATGATGCCAGCAGCTACATTCGCATCAGCTCAAAACCCTCCGCGGAAAACAGGGAGGAAACATACTTCGGCGCCTGCAACACATACCGCCCCATCGCCTCCCTAAAGCGATTCTTATAATCCCTCGGACTCGTCACCGTCGGCTTATTCTTGCCCCGATCCTTGATCCAGAACTCCAACTTCTTATCCCACGTGTACGTGCGAATACAGTCGATGATGCCGACCACCAGCTCCTTTTTATCTTCCTCGATGGCCACCATGAGCGAGTAGTCCATAACGTTCTGCTTGCTGAGGAAGAGCGTGTCGTTCCAGACGCTGGCGCGCAGGAGCTTCTTGCTGTGCTCGCGCGCGAAGAGGGGCGATTCATAGATGAACTCGACCATGTTCTCATCGAGGAGGACCTCGTTCTTCTCGCCCGTGGACTGGATGCGGCGGTTGCGCATCGAGCCCTTGAGGTCGAAGATGCGGGTTGGGGAGCGGTCGTAGAAGAGGTTCTCCATGACGAGGAGGAACCAGTTGAATTCGACGCCCGTGACGGGGTTCTTGATGATGATCTGGTAGAAGCCGAGCATCTTGGCGATGACGGAGGGGAGGTCGTGGAAGAGCGACTCGGACATGATCTGGAAGTAGGCGGGGGCGAAGCGTAGGAACGCTTGGGTCTCAATGGTGGACAGGGATTTCAGGACGAAGCGGTCGTCAAGGGTCTTGAGGAAGACCGATTTGGTCTTGCCGCCTTTCGAGTCCCATTTCAGGCAGCGGGAGAGGGACTCGACGATGCGTTCGGAAACGCCGCATTTGCGGCGTAGGGCGTCGAATTGCTCGGCAAAGAAGACTTTGCAGAGCATTTTCGCGGAGCCTTCTGGGAATTGGAATTTGAGGTGTGTGCCTGTTGATCGGTTCAGAGAGCGCTCGACTTCGACGGGTTCATCGCTGCCGAGGAATGATTCCTTGGAGTCGACTAGCTCGTCTTGACATGAAAGACCATGGTCGCTTTCGGATATCTTCCGTAGCTTTGCTTGGTAATCTTCTGATCCTAGAGCGAAAGCTATCAGTGAGCTTGGCTCGTCCTCACGAACGATGATGTCCGAATCTGCGAATACATGGTCGGTCCCGTTGAGAGGGTACTCCAGTGCTTGCCAGCCACTCGCAGATCTCTCAGCCCAGAAGTTTGTGAGCATCTTCATCAGCGAAGTCTTTTCGTGCTTGGGAAGATCAAGCTTAAGGTCCAGTTGCGCTTCTGTAGGAGTGAGTGCATGATGATCTGCGGCTGTCCCTGACGCGTGGATATCATCCAGCAATAAGTGTACGTCATCAGCCCGACCTCCTTCACCTTCCATATCGGAGCCGACGTGGCTGTCTAACTGATTATTATCATCGGTTTCGGTAGTCTCGGCGGTGGTATCCTCCGTGTGAAAGCCTTCTCCTCGCGT
>JAABUJ010006325.1_pt1 | contig 11495 bp, 10 predicted proteins | sample 5559131 | NCBI WGS metagenome assembly JAABUJ01 (sample SAMN10711875, study PRJNA513366) | rock metagenome | isolation source: Antarctica rocks | place: Antarctica: Victoria Land, Mt New Zealand nord | collected 2016-01-07 | reverse complement strand
TCTGGAAGGGTATGCCGTGATAATCCTGAGGTACGGGTGCAGAGTCTATGTTGACTTGGCACACGTAAGCAATGCCCTGCGCTTTATCGTCGAGTGGAGAATCTACTTACTTGACAGGTTCTCCATATCATCATCGCCGTGTTGCGTCTCTGTGCTTAATTGACTTGGCTTGGCTGCGGCCGACCTTGCGCGCGCTTCAGATGTGTAGCCTAAAAACCTCATGTATCTGTCCGTAGGATAGAAAATGCTGTTCGACCTAAAGTCTTGAATCAATATCTTGGCAGTAGACATCCACTCGAGCCTTGCAGCTTCTTCGCCGATTCGAGAGTTATCGGCTGACGCTTGCAGGCGGAGAAATTGTCCGTATATCCTGCTCTCTCGGTCCCGTTCAAGTTGCTCCTGTTCTAATAGACGCTTAGCTCGTCCCAGCGTGTTTGTTTTGGACAGAGCTATAGGACGCGGAGCAAGCATCGTGGTAGACGAGTTACTTGCATTCACCGCTCGGTCATCTTCAACTGCAGCACTATCTACCCCAGATTGCTTGAAACGCTCATTTGCTGCAACGGAGAATTGTCGGAGAAGTTCCTTAGACCGATCTGTCATGCTGTGCTCTTTGCACATTGCAATGAGCTGTGGTCGTATATCGACGCTATAATCCCCGCTGTCCACGATCGTTTGATAACAGTCTTCGGCTTCTTCCTTCAGGCCCGCTTCTCGGTAACAGAAAGCCATGTCGCTCAAGTACGACGCGTTCACATAGTCCGCAACTTCTTGAAGGGGCTCGTAGAATCTCAAAGCCTCATCATAGAGTGCAGCAACGCGAAGAGCGTCCGCCGCCTCACGGAAGAGATCTGTATAGTCGAAGAGCTTGGCGTCTGGCCCGTAATCCTCAGGATCCAGCCACTCGAGATGATTCTAGATTTCCTATTAGTGAACTAAGCGAGTAGTTGACATAGAGTTACATAGTCCTACCAACGCCTCCGCAGAGTCACCCAGGCGTAGCCGAAAAACACCCAGTTTTACGCGTAGTTCAAGAGGTAGCCCCTCACCATAGGCGTGAGCTGGGAAAACTCCAGAGACAAACCCAGTGACCGTAACACGCCGTGGTTGGTCCTCCAGATCCCATTCTCTGTCATCCCCTTCAAAGGTCTCCCACAGGCTATCTTTCTTCCGCCCGAGCAGCCACCTTGAGAGGGACTTAAGCTTTTTGACACCTAGCTTGTACTGATCCTGGTAGCCATAGAGCTCCGTATACACGTTCACGTCCGACCATGAGAAGCTTGTCACCATAGTGGGCTCCTTTGACTGGTGGTACACAATGCCATCGTCAAAGTGCTGAAGCGCAATGTCAACTTCACCCAATTCGATGTATATTTCTGCCAGTTGCCGTAGTACGTCAGTATCGTGTGGCAGGTATTTCAACAGCTGCTCGTATTCATTGGCGGCTCTCCCGTTGTAACCCAAGACGCGATTCAGTGAGGCTCGCTGATAACGAGCTTCGACGTTGTCCTGCTGGATATTAATGACTCGGCTGAGACAGTAAATGGCATCAGGGAGGGCAGATTTTCTGTCTTCCACTTCACGCTCTAGAATCGAATGTGCCACTCTGTGCCAAACTTGAGCATCTCCGGGTCTCGTGTGTGCGCCATTGAATAGTGCTGTTAGAGCTTTCTCCCCATTTCCTCGCGCCATGTGTACTTCGGAAAGGAGAGAGTGAGCGGCAAACATCTCAGGATTGACGTTGATTGCTCTCAGGGCTAGAAGTTCAGCCTCCTCGTAGTCATTCGCAATAAAAGCCGTGGTGGCCTGAGAAAGGAGCGCTTTGAACTCTATGTTTGGTTCTAGGGGCTTGCGAGGCCCCCGTTTTATGCCTTTCCCACCTCGGCCTCTGTGCAAATTCTTACCTCCACGGCCTCTCTTGCTCGCACTATGCCTCTCCTGGAAGCGAACTCCACCTGGCCTACCACGTCCTCTGCCGTTGATTTTCGCCATTGCCTGCTGAGATTTGGAGCCAGCTTCAGACAGGAAGTCGTCGCTGCTACGTTTCGTTAGACGCCAGAAAAGCACTGTACCGACTTGAACATACCCTACGCTGGCGTCGGAAAATTGGAAGTCAGGGTCAACCAAAGGATCGTTGGGATCTCTTCTTGCCGGCAAACGGGCGTCATCGGTCATCTCTACCTCACTGTCATCCTCGAAATCAACGGGCGGATCTTGCGGCCATAGCGTTTGGCTTGTCGAAGGCCTTTGTTGAAGAACACGTTCTGATGGTTCAGCTCCCAACCACGGATACGTTGGCATATCATCCGGGTCTGGGTATATGTTTGCATGGGCCGAGTGAGGAGAATGAGTACCCAGAACAGGCGCATGATTGAGTCCGTACACCGCGTCTATCCCGTAACCGTCGCTGTTACCGCTGACATCGATCATTATCACAAGAAAGGGTTTCTTTGTAGGCGTGCAGCTCAGGTTTGCAAAAAGCAGCACTATTGTCAGCCAAAGCCTAGCCCAAGCCGCTTTCGAACGTGTCGGTGTTGTCCAAGTGCCAAGGGTGTTCCCATTGTGTCGTTGGGGTGATGGCCGCGACGTGAATTCCTTCCGAACCCACCTCTTAGGTTGAAGCTGTGAGTGGTCTTTACAAGTTGCGGTTTTCGACGGCAAAAGTCTTCTCTCGTTCTCAGATTTGCAACTTGATCGATCAAGACGAATCAAAGAACGGGATCAGTATAAAATTTATACTTTCCGAATTGACCATTCAAGGTTTGTTCTTGTTTACAGTTTAATACAAGAACACAATCCGCTGTCACTGATGCGACTTGGAAGCTGGACCTAAGAAAATTACATCGTCTCATTCGCCACGTTAGTATTCCTCCGACACCTCAGTGATGGCTGACGAGCGTTTCGAGCGGCCATTCACTGTGAATCTATTTTTAGACCCGCTAGGCCGCGTCTGAAAGACCTTCGCTTCACCTTGGCTTGCACCCATTCATCATCCGTGGCTGCCGTAATTGTCATTATTCAGCTCCTCGCCCCACCCACTTGGAGCTTCATTGTTCACATCAGAAGCAGTTCACCGACATTTTCGATTCCCTCGTCCCTCTTCCCTCATCCATCTCTGTTCATTTCTTGACTTCAGCTCACTGCTTCTCTATCACGCCTATGTCTTTGTAATCTGCCTGTCCACACTTCCGCTGCGTATCTCGTACGCTACCTACTTGACCGGTCCCGTGCCGTTTCAACATTCCCCCATCTGGCTCACCTGGCTTGCCTGTTTGTCTGGTTGATCTGATATCAGTCGCTATTTTTGTCATCGCCACAGGATTGGCAACGAGCTAGACCACCGAACTCAGCTGGCCTTGCCATTCGAGCCGTGTCTGGTTCTCGACTCGATGCTTCGGTGTCACGCTCAGTAAACAGTTCACCTTCCAGAGCGGAGCTCCTTTGAGGTCAGCAGGTACTGCAGGAGTTTCTCCACGCCAATACCACCCAGAGATTGCCACCAACCCCCTACTAGGTCTATCTACCAGTCAAGGCCTTTTCAAATACCGAAAACGATTTACTATCCTTACGACATGTCCGGAAATCATATCATCGGCAATCGTAACAGCACGCCCGAGGCGTCAAACTCTTCCCTTCGGCCGCCTACATCCCGCAATGTGGGAAGCGGACACCACCTGCGAGCTTCTGCGGACATGGCGGCTTTCTCGCCTTCGCCTTTATCTGCGCGAAGCATCAGACCGTCGTCCGAAGTCTACTACAACAAATCCCAGCAGTCCCACAATCAGAGTAATGCGGACGACGTTATGGACAAGGCTGCGCAGCAGTGGATTGCGGACATCGATCAGTACGAGACCACCTTGGAAGAGATGGCAGCTGCTACTCTAGATCAGGATTTCAAGGATGAGCTTAGCGCAATCGAGCAATGGTTCAAGGTCTTGAGCGAAGCCGAGCGCACCGCTGCCTTGTACGCGCTTCTGCAGCAAACAACGCAGGTCCAGATCCGATTTTTCATTCAGGTCTTGCAACAGATGGCTAAGAGCCACCCTATGTCCGGTGTTCTTTCACCTGCCAACTTTGGCGAAAAAGGTAAGTCCCCAACGCTCAGGCGCTACCGAACTTCCTACGCTTACAATATCCAGACGCTATGTCAAACCGGTTGAGTGATGCGATGGGTAAGCTCAATGTCGAGGGTTCTCGCAACTCAATGGGCCGACCTCCGCCTTCGCCGGCAGGCAACAAACGCAATTCCGGCATGGATCCTCAAATCATCAATGCGATGTTCCCAGATGCTGCAGCTGCCATTGCGAAGAAGAAAGCAGAGTATACTCAACAAACCGGGATCGCTCCCACCTCCAATCGCAATAGTGCCGCACTCGGCGACCGTACATCCTTGGTCACACCGACCATTTCAGCCCCCCCGGAGGGTAATGGCAACAAAGAAGCTATAGGCCAGCCCTCTTCAACGCCATGGGGTCAACGTCACACTGAAAGCCGTCCCAAATCTTCATCCGGTCAACAGCCTATGGGCCACTTCAGCCAGCCAGCTCCCTCCGCTGGGCTGCGCTCGCCACGGCCACTTCAGCTCTCCGGCAACACTAATCTGCAGAATGCAAGCGTTAATGCAGCTGACAACAACGGCGGTCAGGACTTACCCGCGCTTTCGCCCTACAACATGGGCAATGCCAGCTGGGCTTCGATGTCGAATACGCCTATGGTCCCCAACTTTGGGACTCAGCAAGCAGCGACTCAAGCCGACATGGTAGCTAATGCAACTGCGATGAAGCTTGCTGCCTTGTCAACTGTCAACAACCGGATAGCTCTAGACGATGTTCGAAAATATCGACGCGCTCGGTCCAATGACGGCGATCAGCCTTTATCCCCAGGTCTTGCTGGCACAAATGTCTTGGTCGTCAATGAGAATGGCCAGATTCTGGGTAACCAACCAGTGAGTGCTCAGCAACTCGCTGCGCTACAGGCTCAACAGCAAGCGCAAGCGTTCGCACACCGATCGAGGCCCAACTCACCGGGTCTTGCTTTGCAAGCCGGCAACTACAGCGGCATTGCATTTGCGGCTCCTCAGTCTAATGGCTATCTAGCAGGTTACGACGGGGGCGTGGGCATGAACGCTGGCATGAACCCGCTAAATTTTGGTCAATTCGGTATCGGGCACGGTGGTGGCCACGAGGGGTATATCTCCGACCATTCGGAGATGCGAGGCAGATCACCGAGGGGTAGACGTGGGACTTCTAAGCCTCCTGAGGATCCGATAGACCCTACGCTATTACAGGATATCCCTAGCTGGCTTAGGAGTTTGAGGCTGCACAAGTATACGGATAATTTGAAAGACATGATATGGACCGAGCTGGTAGAATTGGACGACAAAGGATTGGAAGATCGGGGTGTGAATGCGCTCGGTGCTCGGCGGAAAATGCTCAAGGTCAGTCGTATCCTTCTAGCAGTTTGTAAGTCTTATGCTCATATTATCCTAGGTCTTTGAGCAAGTAAAAGATGCCAAATCCGAGGGCAAGCTGTGAACCGTTGGTACACCGCCTACCCTCTGACATCCATTGCCATACATCAACATCAGCATAACCGCTTGTACATGAACTACGTCGGCCTGGGCAGCATCTTCGTGTTGGGCATGGCTGCCGAGATATGGACGATAGGTCTTGAAGCCATGCTGAGACTTCCCCTTCTTTCTGAACAAAACTGTCAGAAACCTCATAACCACGCCATAGTCGCAATAGTATAGCATTAGGCTGGTTTTGGATGGTTTAGGTAGCTTGATAATGTACAACACTAGCTCTTATCTACTAAAGTCGAATACATCAGTATTTTAAGCCGTGTCATGATCTCAGGCTGTTGCGAGCCGTGTGTTCATCAAATAACTCCCAACATACTTTCGGGGTCGGACAACAACACGCAGATTTCCAACGCGCGAAAGTTGGTTGCCCCGCGCAACCAAGCAAATTATTCAGGATATCTAAGACATATATCTCTAGGAGTTGCGAACAACCTTGCGCAATATGTTGAGATACCCGGACTCCACGCCATGTCCTCTTCAATCAATCTTCTCACCGCTCAACCCTCTCACAAAGCCCACCCCTACTGGAGATACTGAAGACATTGAAAAAGACACGACTCAAATCCAGGCGCAAATACGACGAGCAGACCCTCGGCGGACAAGGACCCAAAGGCAAAGGAGCATTCCCATATCTATATACGAGGATGCTGAAGAGAATCCTGGTTCGCCAGCGCACCGGAGCAATCAGAGTGATCAAGCAGGGCCGCAAAACCCGTTACTGAGGGGCGCGAAGCTTGGTGGAGTTACGGGAAGATCCTTTCAGCAGAGTTTACCCACCCCAGCGCACAACAAGCGTCTCTCTGCATCATCTGGGGAAGAGTGCGCGCGCTTACAGACAGCGCTTGGACGAAGCAAGGTCCACGGGCACGCACCCAGCAACGGAGCACCGGCGCACCACGATTTACAATTGCGCAGAAACCCTAGACGCAGAACGATCTATATACCCTCAGATGATACGAGTGTGCTCACCATCCACCCAGGATGGCATAATACGAATGAGTCTCTAGATGCGCAAATGAATCAAGGTTTGGGTTTGGCAGTTCCAGACGTGTCTCGTGGCTTGCGAAAGGGATGGCGAAAGCCAACGCCGACTTCCTCGAGACGGGTCGCACTGCAACCGACACCCTGCTCGCTGCAGGAATTCAATGACCAGCATGATAGGCCAGGATCGGGTCCAGGAAAAGAGAATTTGCCGCCAGGCTTCTATCTTTGTTCCAAAGAGAGCAACAGAGAGAGGAAAGACTCTAGAGATGCCTCTATTAGACGATTGTGCACACAAATTACCAAGAAGAAAGCGTCTAGCATATCAGTGAACGAGAGGAGCTTGCAGCTGAATGGCTCACACCACTCAATGCGACCCAGTGGGAGGACTGAGAGTGAAAGATTTCGGCAAACCCAGAACAACTTGCGCCATGCGCTTGTCCTACAGCGAGTTTCGGATCTGCGAAGCTCCAATGAGCAGCGAGACACAAATCCAACCGCTGGCTTTCCTGATTCTCAGCACACATCGCCACGAGAAACAGCACTAGGAGCTTTATCGAGATATTCGCCCTTCTCAGTGGGCCGTTATCCTATACTTCGAGAGGACATAGTTCGACCCGAAATATATGATGAGGAGTGGCTGGAAAATCGAGAGTCTGCGCTTCTACGACTTGTCAATCACCTGTTCGCAGTGTCCGACAAGAGAAAGCTGTGTCTCGAAGCCGAGGCTACATATCACGAAGGGAGAAAGCGCCTGCTTCAGTACTATCAGAACGAGTCAAATTTTTCCCTTTACAGAAGAGTTCAGGCATCCCTACACTCCGGTAATTTGAGAGCACCACAAGCAGCTCAGGAGAGTATGAGTCGGCTGCGGGAGGACCTAGGATTCCAACGACTCTTCACCAATTTGTGGCTGGATACCTATAATTTGCTAGCATTGACAGCCACGGTAGAGGTTGTTATGGGGAGAGATTTGAGGACAACCGTGCTTCCTTTACATGCCCTTCATAGCGCTCGAGCCAAGCGCAAACTCCGCAACACCCTGACGGAATTCATCCTTACCTGCCTCCTGCGCAATCCGGCTGAAGAGAAACCTGGGCGTCCTGGCTCAGCAAAATTGCAATCAGAGCACCCGGACCCACATTGGCAACAAACTATGCTCAAGAGCCTTATGATTGTCTATCTCTTAGACAAATCCAATGACCTGATCACACCATCAAACACTTTATTCCTCAGATCTTCGGGCATGAAGTCTAGTCAAGAAGTCTTGACAAAGCTAGGCGCCCTGCTTTTACCGGCAGCCAGCGATATCAAACGCTCGCTGGGCCAGCTTGGATATCATGTGTCTCAGATACAGCACCCGCTTGATGACTATGACTACCTCGTGGGAAACCTAGCGGTCGACCTACGCGATGGAGTGCGGCTTACACGACTGATCGAGCTTCTTCTGTATCAACCTCCGAGTTGGGAGGTCGAACGCCGAGCGAGAACGACTGTTCTACCACATGGCGAAATTTTGGCTCCTTCACAACACGATAAGCGACATGGAGTGCTTTCCCAAAAACTAGTGTTCCCTGCGATAGGAAGAGCGCAGAAAACCTACAACGTAGAATTAGCTCTGTGCGCCTTGCGTCGCGTCCAAAGATTCGAACAACTGCTAGAGGGTCTTCAAGCCGAGGACATAGTTAATGGCCATCGTGAAAGGACTTTGAAGCTGCTATGGATGATATTGGGCCAGGAAGGAGGCTCGGGCTCGCTTGCGTCTACCAACCTTGCATCAGCATAAGAAACCTTCAGAACTAGAAACCAGATGTCAAGATTCCTTCGCCTTACGCCAGCATGCATTGACAGCCATGGACATCTCAACAAGCATTTAACGGAGTCGACAAAAACGATCCGACAGGACAACACTCTCGCACGGCAAGCGCCAGAAGGTCAAGCCTTGAGAACAGTACAAGATCTCATGGAAGATTGGCTATCATTCGACTGAAGATAAGGAGAGAGCATCATTGGTCTTCTCACACGCGCTTCACCCTGTCCTATGGTTGGCAGCGCGAATGTGTTTGAGGGAAAACCAAGGCGCATGGGAGAGGCGATGAATGTCTTCTAGGTATAGCATTCCGTCGAGTCGGCTTGCCGCTAAATGTGAATACACAATAACGATGAACTTGACCGTGCTCATCGCGCTTCATCCTCTGATATGCTTGATTGCATACTGACATCTGCTCAACAAGTGTTACCCAGCAAGTCCAATCAGAAGAGGGACAAGCCATTACTGTTGCATCATTTCGACTGAAAACTTGAATCCGGAACCGGGAAGTGAATTCTGACTTCGTCGCTCTGGTTGATGCGGGTGCTTTGGGCGAAAGGATAGCAATGTTGCGGCGTGAGTGTGAGATGCCGCGTTCGCCATACTTTGTACCTCAGTGCTACTTTCAAGCACCTGACATCTCACACGTTCGTTTCTAGGTAGTTTTCTGGGGCACGTGATGTGATAACGTCACACGACTAAAGGTGCATCTACCTCGGAACGTTGAGCCGGCCTGTCACACGAGGCGCTAGCGAGCCAAGAACCGCTTTGCCGGGATTTCTGCCATGTGGACGTTTGACCAATCTAGGAATCGAACATTGACCATCCAGTGATCCACACCTACTTCGTTTTCCCAACTTCTATATCTCCGGGTGGGCCTTTGGATGAACGCAGTCCTCGGCGGTGCAACGTCCGACTGGACCCGCCCTCTTTCCGACAAGAGAATTCCAATCTCATGCTAGAATGATGCCTCGCCCATCTCTTTCCCATACTTTCCCCAGATACCTTGACGCCACTTCCATTCTTTATACCCGGAAAGTGGAAAACCGCCTAAAGCGCGAGGCGCAAACGAGCACATGCTCTTTGCCACCCGGGCGGACATGTTCAATCTACAGCCGGCAAAATCTGCGCTTCCTCCATACTTAGTGGTGTGACAAGAGCGTCAATCTCCCTCCGTACTGGGTGGGTCACGGATGATCTGGATTCATGGCGTCTGAGATTCGATCACCCTACAGGGGTTGCAAGCTCCACCGACCGTACCATCGCTCCAAACGAGGCCCATTGCCGGTCGGCACGACTGTTTGTTTCAAGACGTCAAACGCCGTTCACAGTGCAGAGTGATGGTGGATAAGAATGAGTGTTGGCCCTCGGATGCTATTGCCCGGGAGAGTGACCCAGATCGTCTTCTTACTACATCGCAGAGCTGTCTGAAGTACTGCTATACCCTTGATACGGCAGCTGTCCTCTTGAGTCCTCCACCATCATGGCATCGTTTGCCGCCTTGCCTGCTGAGCTCGTTCGCGACATCCTTGGATATCTGCCTGTTAGCTCCCTCCATGCTTTTGGCCTTACTTCTAAGCAACACCATGCCCTCCAAGCCTCGTCGTTGTCAATACTCCACATTGTCGTCTTTCATTCGCGGATATCCGGCATGATATCTGCCTTGGATGCCCCAGCCGACACGGCAGGGACTCACCGTGTGCAAGTGGTCCTGCCCAGAAGCGACTCAAGGAGTCTACAGGTGATTGTCAGAAACCAAAATGCGATAATCAGCGACGTTGTCGACAAACACAAGCACGTGCTCAGAGAGCTCGAAGTTGCGTTATGGGACCTTCAAGAACGGACCACAAAGAGCATTGCTCAAATCAAGAACCTAAAGCATCTTTCGATCAGGCTAGATCACAGCCATACCAGACATCCCCAATTAGACCGCAACTTCTGGGACTCTTCGCCCGGCTCAACGGTGTGGAACTTCCTTTGCGCGAAGCACAACAAGAAAGGCGCATTGGGCCGTCTCCGATCGCTTAATCTGGAACGAGCAGGTATTACGGACTATCAGTTGCAACAGATCCTAGAGAGCAACCCTGGTATCCTGACCCTGCGCTTGCAACGATGTTTGAACATTACGAAAGAGCTTTTCGAGTATCTAGCTCAGAGTCGTGTCGGTGGCAGGTTGAGGACATTTCATTTTACGAAAAGCAAGAACGAGAGCATCAATGACGATATATTGAAATACATCGCTAAGCTACCGAACCTGAAGGTAATGGACGCCTGCTACTCTGGAGTTAAGTGCTGACAATAGTTTGGGAAGTCTCTGTCCCTACATGGCTGCCACAATATCGACACCGAGCTCGTCAAGCAGCTGAACGCTGACATTTGGCATATTCCTGACTTGGTCGGTCCCTATGGAACAGGTAGCCCCAGGGAATTCGTCGGCACTATCGAGATTGACCCAAGCTTCAAATGATGGCTTCACGAGGCAAACTACGCACAAATATATGTCTCATATTGTATGCATTGTAAGCATGGCGTTCGGCAAGAGGGAAACGGCCTGAGACGAGTGTGTGGTGTCGGTCTAGATTTGAGTCTATAGATGTAGACCAAGTCTCCAAGAGGCCTGTTTGTGCTTGTCGTACTCCCTAGCAATACCATATTAAAATGCAAGACCATCCCACGCGCCGTCAAGACACAGTCTCTAAGAATCACCCGGTTGCTTAATACCCCTGAGAAGGGTGTTCAAAGAACCACGGTGGCTCTCGATCGGCCAGAGATGTCCCATTGCAAAGAGGCAACAGTCGAAGTCCGTTGACTGACTTCGTTGCCATGTTCACATAGAAAGAACGTTGTGGGAGCAAGGTTTCCGTGACGGTCAGAGCCTTGGCAACTCGTGCGTGCACTTTTCAGTGTTCATCCAAAATAATTTAGAAGTGTGTAGAGCTACGCTTGAACCAGGCCAACCGTTGATATGTGAAAGGCCCTAAACTCTTCCACTTCATACGCGCTTGTTGCGGCTAGCGGCTTCGCCAAGACATCCAATGCACTTCAATGCTGGAGGGATATTTCAATACTCGGTATTGCGGCCCAAGGTAGGTAACAAGCGCAGAATGGTAGCAATTATGA
>JAABUJ010006323.1_pt1 | contig 11497 bp, 9 predicted proteins | sample 5559131 | NCBI WGS metagenome assembly JAABUJ01 (sample SAMN10711875, study PRJNA513366) | rock metagenome | isolation source: Antarctica rocks | place: Antarctica: Victoria Land, Mt New Zealand nord | collected 2016-01-07 | reverse complement strand
AGCCGGCGCCTCAGTAAGGACTACGAACGGCTCCCGGCAACGGGCGAGGCACTCATTTACATCACCATGTCGCGGATCATGCTCCGTCGTCTGGCTCGCTCATGACCCTTTTCAGACAGTTTCTATACGGTCACAGCATCCGCGGTCTACGGAAACTGGACAACGCCGGTTGCTCCTGCGAGGCTTTCCTCGCTTGCCTCAATCCGACGCAGACCTTCCATCACTCAACGGTAGGCACGAATCCTGCCCAAGACAGATAGAGATCGCTCGGCTATACCGGGTGCTTCAGAACGTGGGAAAAGGAGATGACAGTAATGGGAAAGATGGCTTTATTGTTGGGTGGCGCGGTAGGCGCCGGCGCCGTGTACTTCGTCAATTCGAAACGCGGCTCGAAGTCCTCGAGCTTCAGCCCCAGCCAGGCCGGCTCGTTTGCGAAGCAAACCGCCCAGCAGGTGCAGTCGAAAGCCTCCAGCGTGGCCAGTACCGCGACGGGAGTGGTCAAGAACCGAACCTCCAGCGTGGCCGGCACAGTCAAGGATCAGGCATCAAGCACCGCTGGAACCGTCAAGGATCAAGCTACCAGCGCCGCCGAAACAGTCAAGGATCAAGCGTCTAGCTCGACCGGCGGCGGCACGGAGGCTGCCAGCCAGCAAGCCGGCAACCACCAGCCGGACAATCCGAACCCGGATGACAATACGATTCGGGACCGGGTAGAAACCGAACTCTTTCGCCGCGCCTGGGTGCCCAAGGGCAACCTCAACATCGACGTGGTGGACGGCGTGGTGGAACTGCGCGGCCAGTTGAAGCACCAGGCGGACATCGACACCTTGATCAAGGATGCACGGGCAGTTCAGCACGTGAAGGACGTTCGCAGCTTCCTGCACCTGCCGGGCACTCCGGCGCCAAACAAGGAAAGCGCAATCGAAGCGTCGTAACCGTTGGCGAGCCCGCACTATAGTGCGGGCTCGCAACTCCTCGGTGTGCCTCGTCCCGGATGGTTGAACAGCGGAGAAGATATGCGCCCGGATCCCACTACCCCTTGCCCCAGCAATTCAGGCAAAGGCGGTCTGCGGGCCGTGGCATTGGTGCATGGCGTGTTTTACGCCGTTACCGGATTCTGGCCAATTGTCAGCATCAGGACCTTTCAACTGGTTACTGGTCCCAAGCGGGACCTCTGGTTGGTACGAACCGTTGGGGCGCTGCTTACCGTGATCGGTGTTGTACTCACCCTGGCCGGTCTCCGTCGCCGGGTCACGCCCGAGATACTCATGCTGGGGGTGGGAAGCGCCCTCGGCCTGACTGCGATCGACGTGGTGTACTATCGGCGGCGGGTGCTTGGCCCAGTGTTCCTACTCGATGCCGTCACCGAACTCGGCTTGGCGTCCGCGTGGCTCCTCGCTCAGCGCATGCGCACACCGCGCTGAAATCCCGTGGTTGGCCGGCTCACCATCGTCTCGACGGCGCCTACCGGTAGTACACTACCCTGGCGCAGGGGCGCCGCTATCGCTCGACCAGGACGGCATACCACCGGTCGTACCCATTCCAGTGACCAAAGTCCCCCTACCGGGGGACTTCCGCCCCTGCTGCTCTGTGTCACTTCATGGTTTCATGGATGCACCCTCCATGTAGGTGGCCGGCTCCGCGGCCTGCGGGAGGAGTATTCGCATACCCCCAGGGGAGAACACTCATGTCCGGCAATCACCTCGCTCGCCCTCTCTTTTTCGGCTATCTTGGCATCCTTGGACTGCTCTGCGCGCTCTCGGCGACGGTTGGCCATTCGTGGCAGACGGTGTGCGTTCTCCTGGGTGTCCCGTGCATTCCGGTGGGTGGCTGGTACTTTCTCCAGGAGCGCACCAGGGAAACCGAGCAGGAGCGAGAGGAGGGTCGCCTCAAGGCCATGGTGGGCGGCTCCTCGGTCGGTCTCTTCGTAGCCGATCTCCAGGGGCACATCCTGCAGACCAATACCGCGCTGCAAGAGATGCTGGGCTATAGCGAAGAGGAGCTTCAGCAGAAGGCTCTGGCCCAGATCACCCTGCGCGACGATGTTGCGGTGGATGCCGATCTCTATCAGGAACTCACGGCCGGCGCCCGCGACAGCTACCAGGTGGAAAAGCGCTACGTTCATCGGAACACCCAGATGCTCTGGGCGCAGCTCTCCATGTCGCTGGTGCGAAGTGGGGCGGGTGCTCCCGAGTACCTCACCGGTATGGTGCAGGACATCACCAAACAGCGCCAGGCGGACGGTCTCTTCCAGGATATCGAGGGCCTCTTCCGCCAGACCTTTGATCAGGCGGCAGTCGGGATTGCGCACACCGACAACGACGGCCGCTTTATGTTTGCCAACCAGCGCCTATGCAGCATGTTTGGCTACAGTCGCGACGAGCTATTCGGACGCCAGTTCCGCTCCGTGGCCCATCCCGACGACGCCGAACCCTGCGATCGCGCCTTACGCGATCTCCTCGCCGGCCGCATCGACACCTTCTGCGGCGATGCCCAGTACCTGCGCAAAGATGGTAGCGACCTGTGGGGCCGCGTCACCATGACCGTGATGCGCAAGCCGACCGGCGAACTGAAATACGGCATTGTCATGATCGAGGACATCAGCGAGCGCAAGCAGGCCCAGGAGTCGCTGCGTGAGAGCGAGGAACGCTATCGCTCCATCACCGAAACAGCCTCCGACGCGATCCTCACCATGGATCAGAGCGGCGCCATGCTCTTTGTCAATCCGGCCACCACGGCCATCTTTGGGTACGACAGCCGCGAGTTAGTGGGCCAGCCGCTCTCGATGCTGCTGCCCACCACCCCGGTGTCCGATGTGGCGCAGTATCTGAGCGACGCGCGGGAGGCGCCAGTGTCGCTCCCAGACCTGCCCGGCAGGAGCCAGAATGGGCAGCATCTCTGTCTGGACGTGTCCTTTGCCGAGAGCGCCCGCCAGAACCAGCCGCTATTTACCGGCGTGATTCGAAACATCACCGAGCGCAAGCGCACCGAACACGAGCGAGCTGAACTCCTGCTGCGGGAGCAGCAAGCGCGCGCGGCGAACGAAGCGGCTGCGGTGATCCGGGGAGTGGTCCAGGCCTCGCCGCTCCCCATCATCACCCTCGATCCCGACGGCCGGGTGTTGAGCTGGAACGCCGCCGCGGTGGAAACCTTCGGCTGGAGCGAGGACGACGTGGTAGGCGGTGTGGTCCCCTTTGCCTCCACCCGGTCGGACGACGAGACCGAGCTTCGCGAGCGCGTGCTGCGCGGCGAGCCGGTGATTGGCCTGGAAATGCAGCGCCGCCGTCGCGACGGCGCCGCCCTTGAGCTCTCGATGTCGGCCGCCGCGGTGCGCGACGCCCAGGGCGTCATCACCGGCATCATGTATGTCTACGCCGACATTACAGCGCGCAAGCGAGCCGAGCAGGAACTGGAGGTGCAGCGCGACTTCGCCCTCCAGGTGATGAACACCATGGGCCAGGGCCTGGCAGTCACCAACGAGGAAGGTCGCTACCAGTTCGTCAATCCAGCCTATGCCCGCATGGTGGGTTGCGTGGCATCCGATCTCATCGGTCGCTCGCCCTGCGACTTCACCAACCCTGAGGACCATGCCATGCTGATCCGTACCCTGGGGGAGCAGCAGAATGGGCAGCCATCAACCAACGAGATGCATATGCACACCGCGGATGGCCACGACATCTACGTGCTCCACGCCAGTGTGCCGCAGTGGCGTGACGATCGGGTGGTGGGAGCAATTACCGTCGCCACCGACCTGACCGAGCGCAAGCGTAGCGAGGAGACGCTGGCCCAGGCTCGCGACCAGGCGCTGGAGGGCTCGCGGCTCAAGTCGGAGTTCCTGGCCACCATGAGCCACGAGATCCGCACCCCGATGAACGGCATCATCGGCATGACCGAGCTGCTGGCCGATACACCGCTGGACGGCGAACAGCGCGAGTTTGTGCAGGTCGTAGGCGATTCAGCGCAGGCGCTGCTTACCATCATCAACGACATCCTGGACTTCTCCAAGATCGAAGCCAACAAGCTGGTGCTCGACAATGTCGAGTTCGAGCCGGTTTCCGTGGTGGAGGGCACAGCCGAACTGCTGGCGCTTCGTGCCCGAGAAAAGGGTCTGTCGCTCATGACCTATGTCGACCCGGCCGTCCCAAGCGTGCTGCTGGGCGATTCCGGCCGGGTCCGTCAGGTGCTGCTCAATCTCTTGAGCAACGCGGTCAAGTTCACCCACCGGGGGGACGTGCAGATCAGGACCACCCTCGATTCCCCCCCGGGCGACACCTTCATGGTCCGCTTCGCGATCTCGGATACCGGTATCGGCCTTTCCGATGCGGCTCGCAAGCGCATCTTCCAGCCCTTCGTGCAGGCCGATGGCTCGACCACGCGCAAGTACGGCGGCACTGGTTTGGGGCTGGCCATTTGCAAGAAACTGGCCGAGATGATGGGCGGCTCCATCGGGGTGGAGAGCGCCGAAAGCGAGGGCTCTACCTTCTGGTTCACGGCTCGCTTCGAAACCGTGGCCGGCGCGCCGCGGGCAGCGGTCAAGCCGGGACTGGACGGCCTTCGAGTGTTGGTGGTGGACGGCAGCCAGCGCAGCCGCGACCTGCTCCGTCGCACGGTCGAGTCGGCCGGCCCGCGCAGCGAGGAGGCGGCCAGCGGCCGCGAAGCGCTCGACTGCTTGATCAACGCCGCAAAAACCTCGCCGTTCGACCTGGTCATCACCGAATCGAACCTGCCAGACATGACCGGCTTCCAGTTGAAGCGCACCATCCAGGACAACCCTGCACTGTCCGGCGCCACGCTCATCATGCTGACGGCCTCGGACGCGCCAGGTCAGGGCGAGGACGCGGTCCATGCCGGATTTGCCGCGTACCTCACCAAGCCGGCCAAGCAGTCGCAACTGTGCGATGCGCTGGCCGCCGCCGTGGCTCCAACCGCGCCGCCGATGTTCAATGTGGCCGCACTGGCCCCAGCAGCGCCACCGGCCGCTCGCAGCAGACCAGCCGGCGTCGAGCTGAAAGCGCTGCTGCTGCTGGTGGAGGACAATACCAATAACCAGATCATGGCCATGCGCCAGCTCGAGAAGCTGGGACATGCCGTCCACATCGTCAGCAACGGCGAGCAAGCGGTGCAATCGCTCAGCTACGGGTCACATCAATACGACCTGATCTTCATGGACTGCCAGATGCCGGTCATGGACGGCTTCGAAGCCACCCGCAACATCCGCAACGCCGAGGTCACCAGCGGCCGCCACATCCCGATCGTGGCCATGACCGCCAACGCCATGGAAGGCGACCGCCAGGCCTGCGTCGCCGCCGGCATGGACGACTACATCGCCAAACCAATCTCCCGTCACGTCCTGCTCGACGCCCTGGAGCGCTGGCTCCCGGCGGCGTAACGCGCCCAGTTGGGCGAACCAGGGTCGCCCGGCAACCAGAGCAACACGTCAGACAGAGGTGACGGTCACGCACGATGCGTGGCCGTCGCCTCTGTGATTGTATTGGCTTGCCAACAGTCGATCGTTGGAGGCTATGCTGATGTTCGGCATGGGAGTCATCCCGGCTGAGACGATCGTGCCCGAGCGCGGAGCGAGGGTGTCGTGGCTGAGATACCGTTGGGCTGGCCGGGGTGGAACCCGGCCACTACCGGGACAGTGGCTCGAATGGGGGAATGCTTACCGTATGCCGACATTGGTGCCGTAGGGGCCGTGGCTCCGCCCGGCCCGCCTTCGTCGGTGGAGGTGGCGATGCGGTCTATTGCAACTGACGGAGTCAGGCCGACCTCCCCCCCGCCAAACAGACGATGATGGAGAGTGAGCGCGAGACCTGGAGATCGAGCACACACCGCGCACACCAAGGAGCAGCATGGGGAAGCGGGACCGGTCGCGGGTGGCAACTGAGAGTGCGCCCGAGTCCGATTGGCGCACCTTCACGCTGGTTGGCGTGGCTCTGGCGGTTACCCAGCTGGCGTATTACTTGACGGCAGCGGCGCTGCCGCTGTATTTGCGTGACCTGGGCGCCGCGCCCAGTCGTATCGGCTTCGAGGTCGGGCTGGGCAGTGTCGCCGGGCTGGCACTGACCTTTCTGGTTGGGCCGGCGCTGAATCGGTATGGGTCAGACGTATTCTTGCGTCTGGGCGGCGTGCTCTACCTGGTCGCAGCCGGCGGCATGTTGCTACTGCGGCACGAGGTTTCGGTCGCCCTCCTCCGCGCCCTGCAGGGGGTGGGCACGGCCATTTTGGTGCCCAGCGCCTACACCCTTGGCGCCCGGCTCATCCCACGGCGACGTGGCGCCGCGCTGGGCATCATGGGCTCGGTGAACAACCTATCGCTCGCCATCGGGCCGCCCATCGGCCTGGCTCTGTACGGCGCTCATGGCGCCACCTGGCTCCTGGTTCCGGCCGTCCTGACCTCGGGCGCCGGCTTGCTGGCAACCAGCTTCGTTCCGCACGCCGAGATCACGCGCCAGCCGGCCCGCGGCTTCGGGTTCGACCGTGTGTGGGTGCCGGGACTCATGGCCAACATGTTGAGTTCGGTGTATTTCGGCGGCATCATCGCCTACCTGCCGCTCTACCTCCGCCAGCTACACGGACCGAACGCAGGCATCTTTTTCACGGCCGACGCGGTCGGCGTGCTCCTGCTGCGCGTCCCCACCGGCATGCTGGTCGATCGTTCGGGTTCGCTGCTGCCCAAGCTCATTGGCCTGGTGATTACCCTGGCCGGTATCGGCGTCCTGGTCTTCCCGCCCTCCATCCCGGTGCTCATCGCCAGCGGAGCCTGCACCGGCATCGGCGCCGGACTCCTGATTACCGGTGTCATGACCGACCTCTCGAATCTGAGCAGCGAAGCCAACCGCGGCACCGCCATGTCTACCGGCGGCGGCAGCCTGAGCGCCGCGTTCTTTCTGGGCGGAACGATTTCAGGGGTGCTAATCGGCCCCGGTGGCTTCAACGCGGTGCTGGCGGTGGGCGCCGTGTCCTGCCTCCTGGCAGTGCCGTTCGTGCTGGCCGAGCGCGGAACGGTTGCTCGCAGCAAGCACGCCGCTTAGTGAGAAATCGGAGACGCAGACCACACGAGGAGAGCCCCGAGACTGGTTCCCGTCCCGAGGCTCTCCAGTGATGACGGCGGGTGTTACGAGACGGGAACCGCCACCGTCAGCGCGTTGAGGGACTTGTCCGTCTCCAGGTGGGCGACGACGTGAATCTTCTCACCGCTGGTAAAGGCAGGCGGGCTCTGCACCCGCTTGCCGGCCACGAAGAATCTGGTGGTCGGGGTGAGGTTAACCGTGACGGCATCCTGGCCGAGGTCCTGGAAGGTGACCGAGTTACCGGTGGAGGAGAGCACGCTGCCCTTCAGACGCTCATTGTTGGCGGGCGTGGCCCGGCCGATCGCGACCGTCAGAGCGTTCAGGCTGTTGTCGCTCTCCCGATGGGCCAGCACGCGCACCACCTTCCCCTTGATAAAGGCAGGTGGGTTCTGGACCAGCGCGCCATCCACGTAGAACTTGGTGGCCTGGGTGAAGTTCGTCGTGACGGCATCACCGGCCCGATCCTGAAAGGTGACGCTTTTGGGCGTCGAGGACAGCACGCTGCCCACAAATCGCTGATCTCCATTCTTGTCCAGGCCGCAGAAGTCGACCTCGCCCCACTCGACGACACGAGCGGCGCCGCCGGCCGCGGTGGTGGCGGCGCGAGCGTAATCGCCCTCGTGCAGGCCGTGGCGGGCGGCATCGAGGCTTCGTGCCAGGTAGCGGGTAGCATCGCCCACGGTAATGCTCTTGGCGGCGCCACTGTCCGGTGTGATGCTGAGCTGGTTCGCGGTGATCGCGGTGATCTTGCCGCAGCTTACGGTCAGGCGGGGTTTGGCAGGGGCCGTGGTGGACGTACCGGTCGCCGTCTGTGCCAGGGCGCCGGTCGAGAGCGAGGCCAGCAGGGTTCCACAGGCGATTGCCGTGGCTGCCAGGGACGTAACGCGCATCGTGTTCTCTCCTTGGTTGATAGATGGAGCGGACTGTGCCAGTACTGACAGAATCAGCCTATCCAGGAAAGATTTCCCCGCGGTTGCCCCTGGTGGAACTTTGTCTGAACAGACGCTTATGCGCCGTTCCACGGCTCGATGACCTGGTTGGGTCCGCTGCACCGGCCAGAGTGCTGCTGCTCGCTATACTGGCGGTACATATAAGGAGATAGCAGTATGGCGGTAGCCACCACGCTCTTCCGGTTGGAACAAGTGGACGCGGAGTTGGAGCAGCGCGAAGCCACGCTGCTGGAGGTACGCCTCCAGCAGCAACGAAATGCCGAACTGGACGCGGCTGAAGCCCGCCTGGCAGCGCTACGCGCGCGCGAAGCAGCCGCCGCTACCGAGCAACGCACGCTGGAGGGTCTGCTCGCCGACCTGCAAGCGAAGATCACGCGCGATCATGCGCGCCTCTACGGCGGCACGATCGTCGACTCCCGCGAGATTGGCTCCCTGCAACGGGAGCTGGAGCACTACGGCGCGCAGCGTTCGGAGGTGGAAGACCATCTGCTGGACACCATGCAACAGTTGGAAACGCTGCAGGAACAGGTGCAAACCACGAGCCAGCAAACCACCACTCGCCGGGCGCAATGGGACGCTGCGCGCCCGGCTCGGGACCAGCAGATCCGCGAGACCATCGAAGCCATCCAGGACCTTCGCGGCAGACGCGAGCCGCTGGCCGCCGAGCTGGACCCGCGCTCCGCCTATCTCTATCAACGGCTTCGCGCCAATTCGGGGCACGCCATCTCGGTGGTCACCGATGGCGTGTGTCAGTGGTGCCGGGTGGTTATTCCAACGAAAGACGTGCAGCACGCCCGCTCTGGGGCGCTGGTCACCTGCACCAACTGTGGGCGCATCCTGTATCCCGGAAGTTAACCAGGGTGGTCCAGGGCTCTCCCACCCGCTCCCCGCAGGTTGCCGACCAGCCGGCTGCGTCCAGCACCATTCAGGTTCTGCCCCCCGAGGTGGTGGAGCGGATCGCCGCCGGCGAGGTGATTGAACGACCGGTTTCGGTGGTCCGGGAGCTGCTGGATAACGCGCTGGACGCAGGCGCGGGTGAGATTCGCATCGAGGTGCGAGGCGGCGGCCTCCGCTCCATTCGGGTTGCGGACGACGGCGCCGGCATAGCCGCCGAACAGGTCGAGCTGGCGGTGCGCCACCACGCCACCAGCAAGATTCGCCAGGCTGGCGACCTGATGGACATTCGCAGCCTGGGGTTTCGGGGCGAGGCATTGCCCTCCATCGCCGCCGTGTCAGAGCTATCCCTGCTCACCGCGTGTGCCGGCACGCCCATGGGCGTTCGGCTCGATCTTCGCTACGGGGAGCATACCGCCCGGAGCTACGCGGCCCGTTCGCCGGGCGCCACGGTCACCGTGCGCCATCTCTTTGCGAACACGCCGGCGCGCCTCAAATTCATCAGCAACGCCCGCGCTGAGTCTGCCCAGATCAGCCAGTTGGTCCGGCGCTACACGCTGGCCCATCCGCGCATCCGCTTTCACCTGTCGCTGGATGGCCATGCCTCGCTGCACACCTCCGGCCTGGGCCTGGAACAGACTATCGGCGAGGTGTTTGGCGCGGCCGTGGCCGGGACCATGCTGCCCATTGGCTCCATCGTCGACGGCGATGCTGAATGGACGGGTTTTGTCAGTGGCCGGCATGCCACCCGCAGCAGCCGGCGTCACGTGGTGCTCCTGGTCAACCAGCGTTGCGTGCAGAGCCGTGCCCTGCTCGGCGCCTTTGAGGAAGGCTATCGGCCTCTGCTCCCTCGCGGCCGCCATCCCCTGGCCGTGCTCTCCCTCACGGTGCCGCGTTCGCACCTCGACGTGAACGTCCACCCCAGCAAGGCCGAGGTCAAGATACGCGATGAGGCGGCGCTGGGCGCTGCGCTGAAGAGAGCCACGCGCGACGTGTTAGGGCGGAATCTGGCCATGCCCCCCTCCGACCTCAGCTTCGCGGTGGGACCCCAGCAGTTCGAACTGCCGCACATGGTCGCCGAGACCGGGCCGGAGTGGGAGATCACCAGCGGGCAGCGGCTGCGCGAGATGCAGGTGCGTGGCCAGGTCCACGGCTCGCTGATCATGGTGGAGGATCAACGCGGACTCTATCTGGTGGACCAGCATCGCGCCCACGAGCGTGCCATCTATGAGTTGCTGCTTCGCCAGCATGGTGAGGGCCGCGCCGGACAGCTACTGCTGGAGCCGTTGCACATCGAGGTGAACGCCCATCAGCTGACGCGGCTGGAACCGCGCCTGGCGGAGCTGGCCGCGCTCGGCTTCTCCTGCCAATGGTTCGGCGGCCACTCCTTCCTGGTTCGCAGCATCCCCGTGCTCCCCGAGACCGCCGACCTGCCCGGTGTGGTCGAGGATCTGCTGGACCACGCCGCCAACGACGACTCAGACTGGCAGCATCGCCTGCTGACCTCGGTAGCCTGCCGCGCCGCGACCAGGCGAGGCCGGTCGCTGACCATCGTTCAGTGCCGCGAATTGATCGAGCTGCTGGCCGATACCAGCTCCCCGGCGGTCTGCCCGCACGGCTCGCCCATCATCCTGCACTTCAGCGAGAAGTTCCTGGAGCGGCAGTTCCACTGGTAAGATGTGAGAACACTATGGCCGATCCCCAACCTGTACTACCACCTAACCCCGTGCCGGGTAGTCTCCCCGTAGGTGTGTAAAAGGGACGTTTGACAAAGACGGCCATCGTGTGGTCTTCATCGAGGTGACACCACATCACCACAGAGGAGGACCGACACCATGGCCGATGCTTTCAGGATGGCACTTGAAGAACTGCTGCGCAAGGCGCAGATGGATGGAGACGTGGATTTCTTACGCGACGACGTCCAGACGCTCGCCCAGGCAGTGATGGACCTGGAGGTCAGCCAGCAGGTGGGAGCTGAACCGTGCGAGCGGACAGCGGCACGCACGGGGGGCAACGCAATGGATCGCGTGACCGCACCTGGGACACCCGGGTGGGTACGATGGAACTGAAAGTCCCGTGGGTGCGGGGTGGGAGTTACTATCCCTCGCTGCTGGATCCCTGGAAGCAGGCAGAACGCGCGCTGGTTGCCGTCGTGCCGGGTACCCGCTTGCGGGTGTCGTATGTGCAGGGGGTGTCGACCCGACGGGTGGACTTCCGCGGGCCGGAGGCAGAGCCTCCGGGGACCCGCTGAGCATGGTCAAGTCCCTGGGGATGACGGGGATCAGCAAGAGCCAAGTCTCCCGCCTGTGCCAGGAGATTGCACTACCTTACCTCTATCGTGACTATTCTTCTGATGCCTCATGTTCGAAGCTGCCTGTTCGAAGCTGCCTGACACGGGCACCGAGCTGAGGCTTGAGCACCGATGCGTAACCCAGAAGGAGAAAGAGAAAGCCGGCCAGCGTGGTAGCAATCGTAACGGCTGTGTCCGATTGATCGTACATCCCGAAGTACAGGAGTAGTCCGCCCACCAGGGTCGGCACCATACCCTTGGGACTACGCACTGCCGCCGACACCACG
>JAABUJ010006321.1_pt1 | contig 11500 bp, 13 predicted proteins | sample 5559131 | NCBI WGS metagenome assembly JAABUJ01 (sample SAMN10711875, study PRJNA513366) | rock metagenome | isolation source: Antarctica rocks | place: Antarctica: Victoria Land, Mt New Zealand nord | collected 2016-01-07 | reverse complement strand
TCGCGAAGGCAAATCTCAGCGCGAGATCATGCGCTGCCTCAAGCGCTACATCGCCCGCGAGGTCCACAGCACCCTCCGCGCCGACCTCGCCGAGCTCGACCTACGACGTCCCAACGAACCACCACCAACCTCCGCGGCAGTCCCGGCTTCCGCCTAACCTGAAAGCGCTCTTGACATCTATAGGAACGTCCCGGCCTGGCTCATACAGCCGCCTGCGGCCCAACATGCATGACTCGTGGCGGTCGTTACTCGATGAGCTAGTCGAAGCCCCAAACAGCTACGCCCACATCGACGCCGCGCAGCTTGTGAAGCACTACCTGGGCCTGCGGCAAACATTCCCCGCGGACGAAGTGATGCTTCTCTACGTCTACTGGGAGCCCGAGAACCACGACGTCGACCCACTGTTCGCCAGCCACCGAGTTGAAATTGCGGCCGTCGAGGAGCGCGTAATGGACTCAGACATCCCCCTGATCGCCACCGACTACGGCACGCTATGGCGTCAATGGGAGGAGATCCAAACGCCATGGCTCGACACGCATCTCCGCGAACTGGAGCGCCGGTACACCATCGACATATAACAAGCACAACCCCTCTCCCAGTCTCGGTACCAAAGACCGAGCCAAGCTCGCCATCACCCCGGACGCCCCCGCCACCACCCAGGGGAGTCAAATCTCAACGGGCGTAAGGAGGGTCAGTCTCTCACCGGCGCCGACACGGATCATCGCCGGCCAAGCCTTCGCGGAGACTGACGGAGCACGGATCCATGCCTCGACAATGCGAGGATCAATGGCCGGCAATGGCAACCTCCGACGAGCGGAACTACCTCCAAGGTGCGACGCACATTTCAAGACGGTCAATACGCTTGTGAAGAGAGCGCGTAAGTCGCGGCGCTACGAATTCCGGTTCCTCCCGCCCAAGGACTACGACAGCTTCTTCGAGACCCTTCGTGAGGGCAAGCTCGACTCCTACGTCTCAACGCTCCAAGGCCAACTCGACGCGAAGAAGTAGTCGCGCGCCGGTAACAGCGGAGAAGGCGTCGGCGCAGCGGATGCTTGACAAGGGCGTCACCCCTCGCCGTCACCCGTCGGAACCGAGTCACGGGCCACACCCATTTCGCGTTCAAAACGGCAATGGGTCTGACAGTAGCGGCCCATGATGCCGTCTGGACGGACCCCGTTTGCACCTCCCTGCGAGCAACGCATCAATCATCGAGTGCCAGCATTCGTGGGACAGCGTACGTCCTCCGGACACGACGCTTGAACCGTCGCTCGCTACCTGTTCGATAATTGGCGGGGGGAGTCGTGGAGCCCAATCGTCGGGCGTCCATTCAAGCCATGCCGAGACCGCCGTAATGATGAGGGTGTCGAGGTCGGGAAATCGCCCTTCAAGGCGCTCCTGAACGGCGAGAGGCTCAGCAGTGAGCTGGAGGCGTGCGCTTACTCCTGGAGTGATGCCTTTGACGCGGTGCGCCGGCCGGCCGAGCGTCGTCACCCCTGGTTTTGTGGGGATGACAATGACCGCCCTGCGATCGGACGCGATGGTGGCAGGCCACGTATCCGTCCCGAGCCGGCCGCCCGATGCCGTGCGTAGACGCTTCCCCCAGCTGTGGCGAAATCGGGCGTAGGTGGGCTCGTTGTCGTCCTTTTGCTCTGCGATCTGGACTATGAGTTGAATGGTGACGGTGTGGAATTCGCGGGTCTCAAGGCGTGCCTGCAGGATGCGAAGCAGGCGCTCCAGACGAGCTTGGGCGTCCTTATGTCGTGGGGTCAGCTTTCGACCTGATGGCCCACGGTAGCTTGGGTCGCGCAACGGCGTGTGGGCGGTGACCCGAGGCGCAGGGCTCTGCCGCTTGAAGATCACGTCATCGACGGGGGTCGCTGAAGGTCACGCATGCCTAGCCGCGGAATCCCGGCGCACGCTCTACCCCCCGGCGGACGGGCCCACGTTCGACGATCTGTGCGAGCCACGGGGAGGGCAGGAGTCGTCGCGCAATGGTGCTGCGCTGGAGATGGACGGCACGGGCAGACGTGCGGGCCTGACGGTAGTCCTTGAGCATTCGCGCGTGGCGCGCGTGGGCTCGGGCGTAGGCATCGCCGGCCTCGGTGCACCGATCGCGGTGGACCTGGAGGAAAAGGCGGAGCGTCCCGATGCTGGCGTCTGGTCGTTGGCGGGCGATCCGGAAGCTGTCGCGCCAGGTCACTCGGGGCCGGCTGTCTCGAAATCGGGGTGGTGGCGGGGGTAAATGGATGTAGCCGCGCTTCAGGGCGGTGGCCCAGTCGTTGCGGTCCGGCCCGTTGACGACGGTCACGATGGAGTAGTGCCCGCGACCGCAGTAGGTGTCAGCGCGGGCGAGGAGGCACATCCAGGTGCCGATCTGGAGGTAGGTGTCGGCGGGCTTACTGCTTCTGGCCCAGTTTGAGGCCTGGCCGGTCCAGGTTCCCTCGGTGAGGAGGAGGTCGCGCAGGATCGGCTGGATGTCCAGCCGGAGGTCGCCGTGGATGCCGGCGCGCTCGGCGAAGCGTGCCAGGGCGTGGTCGGTGAAGCCAAAGCGGTCGAGGACGCGCGGGTCGACCAGCCGGGCGCCGGCGGCGGTGGGTCGTGATGTCAGGGCGAGGCCGGGCATGAGGGCCGGTGGGTGAGGCGCCCGCCGGGTGAGGGCTGGCCGGTTTCTACCCACCTGATGAGCTCGGTTTCGTCGAAGCGGACGTAGTGGCCGAGGCGGTGGTGGGGGACGACGTTGGCGCGGGCCTGGGCGAGCAGCCAGGTGTGGGGTACGCCGAGCATCTTGGCGGCCTGCTGGGCGTCCAGGAGCGGGCTGGTCTGGCTGACCTGGCGCCCCCCGCCCGGTCGGCCAGGCGTGGGAGGAGGAGGGCTTTCACCTGTCGGGATGGTGCTACGGACCTGGCTATGACTGCTCATGCCTGCCTCCCATGATCAAATGACAAAGAAAACGGCTTGCCCGTCGAGCCTCGGTACGCGACTGGCTCGGGATGGGCGGTCAGGGGTGTTGGGTGCCTTTGATGCTTGGGTTCGGCCTCCGGCCGAACCTTGATTGCGGGTTGCGCCGCGGCGGGGTTCTGTCAAGAGCGGGCCGAAGGCCTCGCCGCAGGCGACCACGAAGTGGTGCTCTTGACGGGTTCTGGGCGCGGCGCCAGCGCCGGCGGCACCGGACGACACCTTGCCCGCCTGGCGGTTGGGGCCGCTGCTCATGGCTCGGGGTGCTGCCGGTCGGAAGGCTCACGGTCGGATGGGTCTGCTGGGGGGGGCTTCACGCCGGTTTCGGCAAAGAACTCCTCATCGGTCATGGCGGCCAAGTAGTCGCCAAGAGCGCGGTCCTCATAAGCATGCAGGCGGTCGATGCGCAGCTCGGTGTAGGGGTGGGTGTGGTCGCCCAGGCCCATAAAGGAGACGGGGAAGTCATACGGGAGGGCTTCGGCTTGCAGGCACTCGGCGAGGGCGTGGGCCTGGCCGAGGCGGGCGGCGTAGAGGTCGGCGGCGTATTCGCGGTGGCGCCACCACGCCCCCCAGGCCGGGCGAAGGACCCGCAGCGAAACGCCGCCGAGGGCGAGCTGCACCGCGGCGCCGAGCAACCCGGCACGCCGGTAGGCGGGCTGGAAGATGATCAGGCGCCCGAGGGCGGCGGTCATCCGTCCGTCTGAGGTGTGCAGATGGCCAAGCTCGTGGGCGAGGATGGGCTCAAGCCATGGACCGCCGAGCAGGCCGCGATGGATCATCAGGGTGTCACCGCATACTGAGGCGTTGGTCGCGCCCCGATCGAGCACGAACCAGCGCCGTGGGGGACGCAGACCAGGGCTCTCAGCGACCAGGACGGCGATGGCGTCCTCATAGGCGCAGCGCTCGCGCTCAGATGGCTCGCGGCCACCGCTGCTTGCCCGCCACAGCCACCCGGTCCCGAACGGATAGGCCAACGCCAGCAGCGACCACAGGAGTGGAAATAGGGCGGCGGCCCAGGTGATGATGGTGGCCGCCGGCTCGGTCGGCTGCCCGGTCACGGACAGGACGATGAGGGTGGTCGCCCCGACGATGATCCAGCGCGCCATCGCCCCCGGAACCTCAAACGCCAAGGTCAGCAGGAACAGGACGACCGGCACGCCATGGGCCGCCAGGCTCGGTGAGCGGCGAACCACCGAAGCTACCGACGAGACCAACGGCCGACCTACCGATTGTGAGCTCATGACACTTCCTCCCGCTGCTTGATTACAGGATGCACGATCGCGCCGTGGGCGTCCAGCACCATCCCCCGGGCCAGGCGACCGGACCGAGCCGGGGCGGGCAACGCGGGGGCTTCGGCCTGGGCGACGGCGGGCCACGGGGCAGCCCGGTGCCACGGGGTGAGACGCAGCAGTCCCCAGTTCACACCGTGCAGGAGCAGGGCGTGGCCGGCGGGGAGCCTTGCGATCTCCCCCGGCGACAGCGTCCGCTGACGCTGAGTCGAATAGGACACCGACTCAGACGCGGTCGGCGGCCCCATCAGCCCGGTGCGGGACAGGCCGATGGTGTGGGAGACCAGCTGGCGGTCATACTCACCCAGAGCGAGGGAGATCCCCTCAAGGGTCTTGGGGTCAGCGATCCCCGACAGGATGACCTTGGTCTGAAACAGGGACGCGAAGCCGTCGGCGGCCTGATCGCCCCAGCGCAACCTGGCCTGGGAGAGATCCTGAAGACAGCACAACAGATGAAGCCCCTGCCCGCCGGCTTCTGAGGCCAGGGCAGGGAGGTCGTGCATGGGGGCGATGTTGGCCACCTCATCCAAACAGAAGAACACCGGCAACCCGGCGCCTCCCTGCCGGTGGCGTTCGTAGGTGGCGTGGCGGATCTCCTCGAGCAGCCCGACCACGAGGGGGGCGATAAGTCCCTGGCGGTGAGCGGGGGCGGTGATGTAGACCGTGTCCGACGAACCCACAAACGCCGGGACATCAAAGTTGCGATCCTTCGCCGCCTGCCGGGCGGCGTCTGAGTTATAAGCGCCCAGGACCCCGGCGGTCGCGGAGAAGATCGAGGAGCGCTCCCGCTCCTCCGTGGAGGCGATCCCGATGAGCACATCCCCCGCCACCTCCGCAGCGTGGTCTTCGAGGATGACCGCAGCACCGTCGAGGTCCTGGCGCAGGACCCAGCGGACCACGTCGGTGATCGCCCGCCCATCCAGGCAGGCGGCGTGAAGCAACGGGGCTAGCAGCGCGGCCGAGCGTTCGGTCCAGTGACTCTCATTCATGGTGCCCTTACCCGCCGACGAGCACGCCGCCATCGCCCGGGCCATCAACAACGCCCCATCCCACGTGGCCCCGGCCGCGACCGGTGACCAGCACAACCGGCGCGCGCCCAGCCCGGGATCGGTGGTGCCGGTCGGGTCAAACAGCCACAGCTCCCCCACCTCCCCCCGCGCTCGCGCCGTCGCTTGCAGCACATCGGGCTTGGTGGAGGTGGACACCGCCGCACCCGGGCAGGCCAGCAGCGACGGGATCACAATCGAGCTGGTCTTGCCCGAGCGCGGTGGGCCGAGGACCATCACCGCATGCTCAGCATCAGCACCCAGCCACCGCCCACCCGGACCGAACCCCAGAAACGCCCCACCGCCATGACGAGCGCACTGCGCCCGGGCCGCCTCACCGGGACTCCCACTCCCGCCGATCCGAGCGGCAGGACGATCGGCCAACCCCTCCACCAGCCCGGAGGAGCGCCACCGGCGCCAAGGAGCGACCCTCCGCAGCACCTTGACCGCCACCAGGGCCAGGGTGATGGCGACCATCCAGCGCACCGCCCAGCCCAGAGCATCACCGATCCCCGTGGCACCGTTAGAGAAGCGCCACCACGTCAGCACCCAGAGCACGACCAGGACGGCGACGGGGACCCACTTGCGATCGCGCGGTGGGTGCCGGTACTGATGCGAAGGACCCCAATCAGACATCGGACACTGCCTTTCTGTCAGTCGCGGCCGCGGCCGCGCTCGTTTGCCCGCTGGCGCTCGAGTTCTTTGCGCTCGCGCAGGATCCGTCCGACCAACGACTCGCGCCGGACACCCGGAACCGGCGCCGTAGCATCTTGCTCAACGCCCGCATTGCCCTCGCGCCGCGACCCCTCGACCTTGCGGTTCCCCTGCCGCCGCACCTCTACCTCGGTCATTGACGCCTGCGCCGGCCCCCCGGCCCGCCCGATCGACGCCTGACGAGGCGCCTCGGCCTGGCTGATCGATGCCTGCTGGGCCCGGGAGACCGCGATGCGCTCTGACAGGCGCTGGATGGCGCCGTCGTCCATGCCGTCCTCGCCGAGATCCTCCCGCGATACGTAGAGGTCCGTGCGCTCCCGGGCGCGGGTTAGCGCCACGTAGGCGCTCTCCCGATCAGTCTGCCACCCACCCGTGAGCACGAGCGCCCGGTCAACCGTGGCTCCCTGGGCCTTGTAGACATGCTGGGCGTAGGCCAGGCGCACCTCGGAGAAACGGCGGGTATCGACCTTGACCTCTCGGGGCTGGGGCTCCTCGGTCCGCAGGGTGACCTTGCGCCCGCGGGCGTGGGTGACCCGGGCGCGGGTGCCGTTCTCCACACGCTCGCGACCAGGCTCATACAACGCCCCGGTGAGCAGCACCTCATCGCCGGCGTGAAGGCCGTAAGGGCGGCCGGGAAGGTCAACTAGGTCCTCCCCGAGCTCCCCGGCGCTCAGGCGCCGCTCCTGGGCCATCGCGTTGAGGCGGTCAAGCTCTGAGTTGGAGGCGTCGCCGATCATCACGCATCCTCCCTGCCCCGCCTCAGCCCGGGCGTGGTCCCAGTCGTCGATCATGCGCTCCCCCGCCTCCTCACGGGTGTCGGAGACGTGCAGGCGCTCGTGGGCCCGGTAGGTCGCCAGCGCTGGGGCCGCGTCCCCGGCACGAATCTGGGCCCAGGCGTCACGCTCCCAGCCCTCCCGGGCGCGGTGAACTTCGGTCAGGTCCGCGGTCGGGACCTTCGCGCGTACCGCGTCGAACAGGCCCCCGGCGCCAATCGATGACAGCTGGGCCTGATCGCCGACCAGCACCAGCTTTGACTTGGATGCAGAGGTGGCCTGGGTGAGGGCGGCCAGGCGGCGGGTGTCGGCCATCCCCGCCTCGTCCATCACCACCACCGAGCGGTCATCCAGACCGAGACGGCCCGACTGGACGCGGCCGAGGAGCGCGTCGGTGGTCATCGTCTCCGCTATCCCGGTGTCAGCGCCCAGGCGCTTAGCGGTCGCTCCAGCGACAGCGGTCCCGATCACCCGATGACCACCTGACTCCCACGCCTCCCGGGCCGCCGAGATCACCACCCCCTTACCTGTCCCGGCTTGACCGACGAGCACCGACACCCCGCCCCCACCCGTCACCACATCAAGAGCCCGCTCCTGCTCAGCCGACAACCGATTCCCCACCCGGACCTCCGCCCCGGCACGAGCCCGCTGCAAGGACTGCCTCCCCACCGGCGCGTGGGCCTCATCGCGCCGGTCCTCGGCCAGCTCGACGGTGCGCTGCTCCATCTCGCGCTGCTCCCGGGTGGTGAAGGACCCGTCCTCCAGGGCCACCAGCTCCCCCCGCCCCACCAGCCCGTCGACGACCCGGCCGACCTCGCGGGGATGAGAGGTCCCGGCTGAGAGCTCATACGCCCGCGCCCATAGATCGCGCCTGGTGACCGTGGAGCGCTCCCGGCACACATCAGCCAGCAGACCGGTCGCGAGGTCGCGCTGCTCGAAGCGCTCACGATCACTGAACAGACCCTCCGCCCGCCCGGCCGACAGGCCGTACTCCTCCCCCACCGCCCGCCACACCCCATCCACCTCCACCGACGAGGTCACCGCCTTCGAACCTCGCGTCCGCGTGGCCAACGCCCCCAGCTCCCCAGCCCCCCGTGGGTCACGACCGTAGCGCTGGCGAAACACCCTCGCCGCCCGGGCGATGTCCTCACTGCGGGCCGACCACCGTGCCGACAGCCCCTCCGGGACGCCCGGCACCTCGAAATACCGACCATCCCTTCCCGTCCGCCCTCGAACCTCTACCCCAAGGTCCACCAGGCGGGCGGCGAGCTCAGCCCGATACCAAGCCCCATTGACCCGGGCAGAGCGAAACAACTCGCGCGAATCAACCGCCGCCAACCGGCCATCGGTCCGCTCCGCGGCCAGGACCACCAGATGGGAATGAAGCTGAGGATCCGGCACCCCACCCTCAGCCTCCTGATCCCGGGTCAGCCGGCTCGCGGTATGTAAGAACTCAGCCCCCACCAGCCCGCGGGCGCGCTCCCACTCCACCCGCCCCTCCCGACGCCGGCGCACCAGTCCCACTTCCCGGACAATCCGGCCCCGAGTACCCGCCACCGCCCCACGGTGGGCCGCCTCGATCTGCGCCCTCCTGTATGGGGAGGCGACCGCCCACAACGCCGACACCGACTTCGGCGCCGAGAACGTCAAATCGATCCCCGCCACCCGCGACCCATCACCCCCCACCCTGCGAAACGGCTCACCCGACCCCGGCGCCACACCCCCCATCAACGACACCAGCGCACCCCGCCCCACCGGCCCCTCCGGATCCACCCCGAGCCTTCGCAACGTGGTTGGCGTCCCATGCCAACGACCCTCCGTCGGCTCCGCCCCATCATCCTGGCCCAGGTAGTAATCCCCCCGCCGCGACGTCGACGTCAAATAGTCGGCGAACGCCGCCGCACCATCACCCGGGATCTTGTGAGTCGTCTGCACCGCCCAACGAACGTAGACCCCGATCTGGACCGCCGCAAGGGCCCGAAAACCCCCGTCATCTCAGCGCACCTGAGAGCACCTCAGCTCACTCGTCTTAACACTTCATTGGGCCGCTTGAGGGTCGCCTGCACTGTCAAGTGCGTCTAGTCTGCACCGTTGCGAAGGCCGAAACAGCCACCCAGTGTAGGTCAGCGAGCTCGGCTGGCCATCCGCGCTGTTGCGAAGGCCGAAACAGCCACCCGGTGTAGGTCACGCCTGACAGTGCCCTGCGCAGTCCCAGCCATCGCCCCGGGCAAGAACGGGCTGGGCGGGTGCCGGCCAGCACCGGCATGACAGCGTGCGGGGGCGACGGCTCGCGGGGGCGCGTCCGCTTAGTCGCTGAGGTCGTCGACGAAGTCGACCATCAAGAACATCGTCAGCGCGACCGTCCGCCTCGCGTCGGGCGAAGGTGAGGCCCCCGTCAACACCCACACCCTCTCGCTGGGGCACAAACCTTCCCCACGGCATTTCGACGTCCTTGGGCACATCAGCCAGCGCTAGCTGCTGCCAGCCGCGACGTCGAGGAGAAGGCTCAGGCAGAAGAGGGCCACTGAGAGCACCAGCCCACCGGCCACCCGAACCCTATGCGTCCCGTCGCGCCTGCAAGCCAGGCTCTGCTTCGTCGTCCAACCCGCTGAAATGGCGCCCAGACCAAACGTCCCGAGGGCGATTGCGACGAAAGACTCTCCCCCTGAGTGGTCTGACAGGTAGCTGCTCGCGCCGATGACTAACCCGACGAATTGGGCAAGCTCCAGAGCGCATAGCAGCCCAGCTGCTGTCACAACAATCGCTCCGCCCAGCCGACGAGCGGTAGAACGTGTCCTCGTTGCTGTGTGATCCATACCCAGCAATACCCCGGTGCCACCGCGCCGGCACACGGATCCGGCCATAGCGGGCTCAGCTGGGTCCCTCGTCTGCATACATTTCCGCACGCTGGCGAACGCCAGTCCTCCCTACGCTGACCGCCCGAGGCCCTCAGGCCGAGCCTACAGGTGAGATGTCCGGGCTATGAGGGGGTCAGGAGTCGGCACGAGCGGCCTGCACCGAGGGATTGCATGCCGCTCAGCGACGTTCCGACCCTCCGATGCGGTCGGTGGTCATGCCTTTGGGGCAGCCGTTGGTAGGGCGGAGCCGCGTAGCAGCAGCACGCCCATGGCCAGTAAGAGCAGAAGGCTTGGGCCGAGTGCGTATCGCGAGAGCGGCGTGAGCAGGGTGACGCCAAGCACCAACGCGACGATCGCGAGCCAGCGGGGCAGCAGCATCCTGGCTCGGAGTGCCGCCGTACCCGTTGCGAGTGCGAGCAACCCGATCCCGATCCCCGCCGCGTTGTAGCCGAGGACGTAGGAGGTATCGAACAGCGCCTGCGCGAGCGATGTGGTCAGCCCCCCGTCCCCAGCCCTGAGCGCGGCCGCCATATTGATCGTTTCCGCGCCGAGCCCCGTCGCCGCAGCAAGGAGCGTTCCGCCGAAAGCGATGCTGGCCAGGAGCTCATCGCCTTCGAGCTCGATCAGCACGCTGCGAAGCGCACTGGCGAAGACGACGAGCATCGCGATTGAGATCAAGCTCAGCAGTGCCCCGGCCACTATGCGCCCTGACAGATCGCCGTAGAAGTGCAGTAGCCGCGGCCCCGATGCCCCCGGGCCTGGCTGCTCAAGGGCCCAGAGCGCATTCGCCACCAAAAACAGGACCGCCGTGCCCACCCCGCTCATGCCCGCCCAGCGGTGAATGCGTGGAAGTGATCCAAATGGATGTGACACCATGGATATATCCAATCCGATGGAGAGCGAGAGCGCAATCGGTTTCGCAGGACCGGTCCTTACGACCCGACCATCCAGATGAAGCTCCGTCCCCCTTCCTACCTCGTCCTCGGCATGCTGCGCCTGGGAGCCAAGTCGGGCTACGCGATCAAAAAGGCCACCGACATCTCCACGCGAGTGTTCTTCCCGACCTCCCTGGCCCAGATATATCCCGAGCTCGCCCGCCTGGAGAGCGACGGGCTCGTGAACCGGCGCGAGGATCCACACGGGGGGCGCTCACGCTCGGCCTATAAGCCCACGGGCCGGGGCGAAGAGGCGCTCCTTGCCTGGCTTCGATCGGAGCGCTTTGCTCCGACACAGATCCGCGACGAAGGTCTGCTGCGCCTGTTCTTCGCCGACGCCCTACCCCACAAGGAGCAGATCGCGCTCGCGAACCGCATGCGCGACCGCGCCCGCGCCGCCGAACACTGGATGAAAACCGAGGTCCTACCAGCCGCTCAGGCCCTCGAACGTACCGGCTTTCGTCATCCCCACACCGTGGCGCGACTCGGCGCCGACACCTACGGGTTCCTCGCCGACTGGCTCAACCAGCTCGCCTCCGAACTCGAACAGGAGCCAGCTAGTCCCCGGACTGCGTAAGCGCCGCGCTGCTCGCAGTATTAAGGAGTGGGTGAACGACGCGCGGCGTTGCAGATACGATCCGGCATGTCCGCACGGCACCTTCGTCGGTGGCTGGTGGAAGGTCGTCGCGCCCACGGGCAGCCAGCTCTGCAATGGCCGTTGAGCCAGGCCGGGACGTTCCTATAGATGTCAAGAGCGCTTTCAGGTTAGGCGGAAGCCGGGACTGCCGCGGAGGTTGGTGGTAGTTCGTTGGGACGTCGTAGGTCGAGCTCGGCGAGGTCGGCGCGGAGGGTGCTGTGGACCTCGCGGGCGATGTAGCGCTTGAGGCAGCGCATGATCTCGCGCTGAGATTTGCCTTCGCGAGTCCGCCG
>JAABUJ010006320.1_pt1 | contig 11501 bp, 8 predicted proteins | sample 5559131 | NCBI WGS metagenome assembly JAABUJ01 (sample SAMN10711875, study PRJNA513366) | rock metagenome | isolation source: Antarctica rocks | place: Antarctica: Victoria Land, Mt New Zealand nord | collected 2016-01-07 | reverse complement strand
TTAAGATATAAATAAGTTTTCAATTAAAATATTCAGAGTTATGCTGACACTTACAGCATTTACTGCAAATAAAGAAGATTTAATAACAGTTAAAACTAATATTCTTATATTTGTTATCTATGCTGAAGCAGTGAGAGACTCAATCTAAGAAAAGATATAAAAAAATGTCATTTATGCAGAGCTGACAGCTCTTGCAGTAAATGAGATGTAAAAAGAGATTGTGTTATCAAGAAAAGTTAACATTATAATCAGTAAGTAAATCTTTAAATTTAAGCTGATCATCAATGAATTTTTAAATAAGCTTAAGACAAGACTTATGACAAGAGACTTTTTATAAGTATACAGCATTAATTATAAAGATATTTTTACATTTACTGTTAAGTTCAACACTCTGCAAGTCTTTTTAATCATTATTGCACTTAAAGATCTAAAGTGTCATTAAGTAAATGTTAACAACATTTTCATAAAATTCTTTCTAAAAAAGATCATTTACATAACATCTTCTTCTGAAGTCAATATCACATTTAATTATGTTCTATGCATACTGCACAGTCTCTATGATCTTAAACAAGCTGCATAGAACTGATATAAATGATGTATCATTAAATTGATTAAGTTAAATTTTCATTAAAGCAACATTGATCTTTATCTTCTTCTTTATAGCATCAAGAGAATTATGCTGCTTCTTTATATAAATAATATTGTTATAATCTCAATAAATCTATTACACATTTACTGATTTAAGCAAGCTTTTATGAATATGTTTAAAGTTAAGAACTTAAGAAAGACACAGAGAATTCTTGACATTTAAATTATATATAATTGCAAAATGAGAACTCTGTATCTAAATCAGACTCATTATATAAATAAGATATTAAGAAATCTTTATATGCAACTTAATAAATATAAAGTCATCAATATTTCACTTAACAAATATGATGTTTTTTGCTCTGCTGACTTAACTGATCAAAGAATAAATTAAAGACAGTATTAACAGATAATTAAAAGTTTAATGTATACAGCAATTTATATTTAGTTAGATATCATCTTTACATTAAATTGATTAAATCAATATTTTAATGATTCTGCAAAGCATTATAAACATGCACTGAAGAGACTGCTACAGTATGTAAGATCAATTATTAATCTCAACATTATATACAATCTCAATGAAAGTTAAGCAATACTTAAATACTCTGACTTCAACTACACATCAAATAAATAGAATTAAAAATTAATTTTAAGATACATCTATATGTTTAGAGATGAATCAGTGTTGTAAATAAATTAAAAGTAAAAGTTTGTTATTATTTTAACTACTGAGACTGAGTACATAATTATGTTAATGTGTACAAAGATTGAGATCTGACTCAGACAGATGTTAAGAAACATAAGTATAAGTAAATATCTTGAAGTCAATTTGCACTGTGTAAATATTCAAAAGAACAAAGCTCATCAGACAGCTTTATTCATTCAGTTTAAAGAAAATAATTAAGCTGTCTTGATTTTAATCAAGAATGCATATGTATATGAGCAGTTAAAGTACATTAATGTATTCTATTATAACATTTATAATCTATATAAGCAAAATTAAATTCAAATAAACTTTATACTCAGTTAAGAGATAATTGTCAATGAGTTTATTAAGTCTCTATTTAAATGAATCTTTAAGCAGTTCATTAAACTTATAAAATTCACTGTTAATGATTAGTTAAATTCTTGAATAGTTTATTGAATTTGTAATAATGTATTAAATCATTTAATGTTTGCTGTTAGTGAAAGTTAATGAGTGCAGTCTCATTAAGTAAGAATGTTAAGAAGCAATGTTTTAGCTGCTTTCATTGTGTTAATTAAAATCAACATTAAAAGAACTGAGTAAAGACTCTATTCATCTTAATTATAATCATAATCTTCTTAATAATCTGATCAAAATACAGCACAGAGTTTCACTAAACAGCATAGTATAGTATAAGTATCTTTTTTCTTTCAATATTAAATTTAATAAGAAATTCTCTTTAAGCATTACTGAATTTTTAATTGCTTTTAATTTTAATTAAAAGCAGATTCAGTTCTTAATAAAAGATACAGTGCAAAAAGAAGTAAAAAAAAGATTAGAAAGCTTGAAAAAATAATGAACTTTTTATATGTTAAGAATTTAATGTTAAAAGTAAAGATAATGAATTTACAGACTATAATGAATATTAAGAAGATTAAAAGAAAGTATGATAAGAGTTTAATGAATAAATTTAATTAAAAAGATAAAATAAAAATTATATTTTTTAACTTTAATAAAATTGAGGTAGCTCAGCAGCATTTATAAGAAGAATAACAGAAAAAAGATGTTATGAAGATTTAAAAGAAGAAGAAGTGTTGAAAGCAGTAAATAAAAAAAGAGAAATAATTGTTGATTATTTAAAAAAAGATAGTATAAGAGAAAGTACATTCTCAATATGAGAAGAAAAAATAACAAAAACAGTAATATTAAGTGAAGACTGCAGAGCAGTGAAGAATGAATAAACAGTTTATTATAAAGATATAAAAGACAAAGTAATATTTAAAGAAAAGCTGAGCAAGATTAGAATTGCAGTTAAAGAAAAAGAATACAGCAGAGAAGATTAATTAAAAAAAGAAGAATTAAATTAAATCTTTACAATTCAATAAATAAATTAAGTCTTTAAAATAATTTAATAATTAATCTAAGCTGCTTAAAAGTTTTTAATTAATCTATTTAAACTACATTTTAAAATGAATTCAATCAAATAAGTAGTCATTGAGTAATTGTGATTGATAGTAAGGTGAGTTTTTTTGAGGAGGTGTGCATTGAAGTGAGGCCATGCACGAACCAGGGAATACTTCTATGTAATCTAGCTAACTGCTTCTGGTAGAACCCAAGATCCTGGCTCACAGATACCTAAGTTAAGGTTACTTATTGCGGGGCGCACTACTGGCAAAAATGGTAACTTGCAAATATTACAGTCTTACTCAGTCAGGAACCGTCACTGGAAGGTCAACCTTTGTTGACACTTACCAACCACTGAGTCCGTGTCGCAATGGGTCTTCAAAAGAAGGCAAGGGACGACTCCCATGGCTCTTCACTCTTTGCTAACCCATTGTGTCCAGCATGGCAAGGGTCGCCTTGACAAGTGGTATAAGCTTGCCAAGGAAAAAGGCTATAGGGCGCGAGCCGCCTTCAAGCTTATCCAGTTGAACAAGAAGTACAACTTCCTGGAAAAGAGTAAAGTACTTCTGGATCTCTGCGCTGCGCCAGGGGTAAGCTGTACGGGCCCATTTGAAGGTTTCTTCGATCGCTAACGCAAACCAGTCATGGTGTCAAGTCGCGGCGGAAACCATGCCAGCAGGCAGCCTGATTATAGGGGTCGACCTAGCCCCTATCAAATCGATTCCAAGGACGATCACCTTTCAAAGTGACATCACTACGGACAAGTGTCGTGCAACTATCAGGCAGCATCTCAAAACGTGGAAAGCCGACACAGTACTCCACGACGGAGCTCCCAACGTCGGCACCGCGTGGGTGCAGGATGCCTTTTCACAGGCGGAGCTTGTCCTCCAGGCTATGAAGCTGGCCACGGAGTACTTGGTGGAAGGTGGCACGTTTGTTACCAAAGTCTTCAGATCGAAGGATTATAATGCCTTGCTGTGGGTTTTCAACCAGCTCTTCGCCAAGGTTGAAGCAACAAAACCGCCTTCTTCAAGGAACGTCTCGGCAGAAATATTCGTTGTGTGCCGTGGCTTTAAGGCTCCAAAACGCATCGACCCCAAGTTTCTAGACCCCAGATCAGTGTTTGCAGAGCTCACTGATCCTACGCCAAACAACGAAGCGAAAGTTTTCAATCCGGAGAAGAAGAAGCGGAAGAGGGATGGGTATGAGGAAGGGGACTACACTCAATACAAAGAGGCCCTTGCCAGCGAGTTCATCGAAACGACGGATCCCATTGCAATGCTTGGTAGTTTAAACAAATTGGTCTTCGAGCAGCCAAGTAGCGTCGACATCGCTCTTTCCGCGCTCAATCAATTGCCAGAGACGACGACGGAGATACGGGATTGTTGCGCGGACCTCAAAGTTCTCGGTCGAAAGGAGTTTCGCATGTTACTGAGGTGGCGTCTCAAAGTCCGGGACAAATTCGGCTTTGCGTCAAAGAAAAAGAGCATGCATGATGCAGAAGCAGAGGAAATCGCGGAAATAGAGCCAATGGATGAGGAACTCCGAATTCGCGGAGAAATGCAGAAACTTGATGAGAATGAGAGCACTCGCAAGAAGCGAGAGAGGAGGCGAGAGAACGAGCGGAAACAGAAAGAGATAGTGCGTATGCAGATGCATATGACAACTCCAACAGAGATTGGACTCGAACAGGCAGGCCCGAACGGAGATGACGCCATGTTTGCCCTGAGGACGGCTGATCAAGCTGGAGCAATTGACCGAGTGGCAGATGGCAGAATGAGGTCGGTCGCTAACCGACCAGACGAAGATACGGAGAACAATACAAATACAAGTGGAGACGAAGCAACGGACCTCGAAGAGGACTATCTGGAAAGGGAGCTCGATTCTCTCTACGGAACGTACCAAGAGCACAAGGCTGCATCGGACGCCAAGTACCGAGCTAGGAAGGTCCGGAAGGAGCACAAAGATGGGGCCTGGGAAGGTATCTCGGAGCCTGAAGGCAGTGGCAAAGAGGAGCCCTTTGAAACCAACAGCACCAATTCCTCAGACGATGATGACAAGTACGCGCCAACCAAGTCATTAACAACAACATTAGTTTCAGAAAACCCCCAAAAAGACACTCTTAGCAGTCGTGCAACGACTTTCTTTGAGCAAGCCATCTTCAGCAACATTAGTGGGCTTGACCTAGGGCAAGGCGACGACAGTGCAATTGAGCTTGAGAACGAGTCGGTGAAAGACGATGTTAAATTATCTTCCAAGGTTCATCAGGACAATGATACGAAGGGGTATGTTGGCAAGAGAGCAGGTACGCGTCAAAGGCCGAACGTGATCTGCTCAATCCGATCCTAAAGCTGGTGCGCATATAGCAAAGTCTTCGGCTTCGCCTATGGGATCCGTCGATGGCGACAATAAATTCGAGGTTGTGAAGCGTGTCGAGAACGACGAATGGGATACTAGAAGTGAACGCCAGACTGGTTTAGGTACGTCGGGTCAAATTATGGTCACTTCCACGTGCTCCTCAGCGGCTCACTTGCAGTAGACATAGATATCATTACAGCCGAAGCTATGACCCTAGCGCAACAAATTGCCATAGGGGAGAAGAGTAAATATGATCTGATGGATGAGGGCTTCAACAAATATGCATTCCAAGACAGAGATGGACTACCGGAGTGGTTCCTCGATGACGAAGGACGACACAGTAAACCGCACCGACCGACAACCGCAGCCGCCGCAGCCGCGATAAAGGAGAAGACACGGGCGTTGAATGCACGTCCTATAAAGAAAGTTCGTGAAGCCAAGGACAGGAAGAAGTTCAAAGCTGCTCAGAGACTAGAAAAGCTTCGCAAGAAGTCCGCTCTAGTGGCAGACGATGAAGGCGCAACCGAGAAAGAGAAGGCTCAAAACATTGCCAATATGATGAGTAAAGCTGCCAAGAAGAAGCCGAGACAGCAGGTAAAGCTGGTTGTTGCGAGAGGTGGGAACAGGGGCATCTCCGGTCGACCTAGGGGTGTGAAGGGTAAGTACAAGATTGTTGATGCACGGCTAAAGAAGGATGTACAAGCCAAGAGACGACTGGCAAAAAAACAAAAGTGAGCGTCTTCGATTACAACGTATCCTAATTCAAGGTATTCTTTGGCATGGAATCTTTTGACCAGTGCGATACCTGCAAAGCCTGTTAGTATAGTCTTTTTCTTCTTGAATGATCTAAGACCTGATAGAATTGTATATTCTAATAGTGTTGCAAAAGATAGAGAAGTTGTAAAGTAGTAAGACATTGAGGTCATCATTGCTGTCATGAGAGTAGATTAAGAAATTGCAGTTTTAAACACTTTTTTAAAGAATGACAGTCTTGTTTCTGTATTGTAGAGTTTATATTTCTTACTAGATAGTTAACTGTTCATTGACAAGTTAAAAGATTAGCTTCAAGCTAGCTCTAATTGACAAAGCTGTACTTAAAGTGCTTAGAACTGAAGATCTTATGTTTTAGCTCAGAGTTATTCAGAGTGATTAAAGTAATCATTAAGTTAAGTTAAAGTCAAAATATCTAATCTGACTTAACTTATAAATTAAGATTACTAACTCTAGTTTAACTCACACTAAAGCTGAGATTAGGCTAGAGTTAGATCAGATCACTATAGAAAATTTATGCTAAAATTATTTTAATTAATATATATATAAATATTTACTTTAAGTCTTTCACAAAAGAATTATTCAAGAGCAATACAATAAAGTAATAAAAACAACAGTAAAATTCTTTATTAAACTATATAATATTTATATATTACTATTACTCTACAGTTTAAATACACACAATTTTTTTCTTTAACACTCTTATAAAAACTTTAAAGCTCTTTATGTATCAAACTATCAACATTATATTTTTTGTTTAAATTATAATTTATTTTGCATAAATAGCAGTCAGATTCATATCTAAAAATTGTTATTTTATTATTAACAACATACTAGAATGATTAAATTTACTTTTAAAATATGTAGTAAAATAGATTTTAAAAGCTTCTTACTAAGACAAGTTAAGAGATTAACTCAGAGCTGACTTCAGTTAGTAAAGTTTAGCTTAAAGTGCTTAGATTTAAAGATTTTATATTTTAGCTTGAAGCTATTCTGAGTGACTAGAAAAACTCAGCAATAGAAATTTTACTTAAAATATTATTTACAATTAATTTATCATTGTAATATATTTAGACTGAATTGTATTACTCTTTTTATATTTTATATCTACATCTTTTTTTAAGCAGCAATTCACAAGACACATATACTACAACTTTACAACTACATTAACTATCAAAAATCTACTTAATATATATAAAAGAGCTTATTCACATCTTTAAACTTCTTAAATCTTTTATTTTCATCATCATTTTTTATAATGATAGAGCTTCATTTTCAATATTTAAAAATTTTCATCACTGTTAAGAAGCAGTGTTCTAGCTACTTCTATTGAATCAGTTAAAACTAGTGTCAAAGAAGCTAAGTAAAGTCTCTATTGATGTTAACTGCAGTCAATATTCTTAACTTAACTATAACAATATAATTATAGAGTTTCACTAAACAGTGTAATATAGCATAAGTATCTTCTTTCTTTTAATAAATTATGAGCTCAGATTAGCAAAAAACTTCTTAAAGAAAGTGTATACTTTTAGTGTTTTAATAGCTTAATATACATCTTATTAAATAAATAAATAAGCATCTGCAGTAACTAAATACATAAACTTAAACTGTTAAGCAAAATCAGTACTCTTAACAGCTTAATACATATCTTATTGAATAGACAAATAAGCACTTACAGTTACTCATTAAAAACACTGTTCTTTAATAGCTTAATATGAATCATTAAGACAAATAAGCATTTACTGTCTTATTATTATGAGTTGCACTCATACTAGAAGTCTTATAATCTAGTCACTGACTAAGATTCTAAAACAAAAACTCTTATCTTCAGTCTTTATATAAATCTTCTCTTTTCTCTTTAAATTATTCTTCTTGTATTTAGAAACTATCAATTAAGTGTTAATCTCATTGCAAATTCATAATATTGAAACAATCTTCTCATTTAAATCTAATCTACTAAAGAGACCTTGCTGTATGATTGTACAATTAGTGCAGAATAAATGAAGAAACTTTTATAATTAATAAATTTAAATTTGTTTTAAATGCAATGTCAGTCTGAGATTAGGTGTTGCTGAACAAGATATGTGATGAAATGCATAACATAAAGAGTTGTATAAATTATCTATACATTTTAATGATGAAGCAATTCAACACTGCTTTAAACATACTGATCAGCTTAACAGTATCATCATTATTAGCTGTGTCATCATTATTACAAGAACTCACAACTTATATAAATCTGATGAACTTTTACATGTGCACACTACAACTTCACAATCACATCAGCTATCAAAAATCTACTTAATACATGAAAAAGAGCTCATTCATATCTTTAAATTCTCTAAATCTTTTATCTTCTTCATAGTTGTGTTTAAATTTGTTTTATTTGCATTTTATACACTCATCATTTCTCATTATATCTGCTGCTTTTTCATGCATTCAATTGCAAAGCTCTTCACGCAATCTTTAGTTTTTTGATGTTTCTGAGTTCTCACTTATTCATTTGTCTATTTTCACATCAAAACAATTCAAAAACATCAATATCACAACATTTACACATTAAAACAATCATCTCAACTCTGCTTTTGTGTGCACATCAACAATCAACAAAGATATCAAAAAATCAAGAACAGCAAATTTTTTACATTACACTCTTCTGTATTTCATACATCAAAATTGTTTTCATATCTCATTTTTTCAGAAAATTATAAGCAAAAATGTCACATCACATCAGAAGTTTTAATTTTTCTGACTTCTCACTTAACAAAGTCATACAGTAACAACATTAAAAACATTACATTACATTAAAACATTCTTAAAAACATTAAAATCACATTTATATCACTATATTTTATCTTTAAAACACTACATTTTCAATCTTTTAAACTACTTTCAAAATCTTTCAGACTACTTTTCAAATCTTTTAGATCAAATTGAGTTCTTTTAGATCAGATTTATTGTTTTAAGCTGAATTTGTGATTTCTTTGTGCAGAAAGATTTTCTCAACAAAAATTGACATTGAAATGAATTATATAGATTGTAAAGAATATATACCTAAAGTTAAATGCATCATTTAAATTTAATCTTAAGTATTAAGCATTAACTGTGTTATCTCATCTAATTGCTGATAAAAGCTCATTGTAAAGTCTATTTACTTTGAGTGAATTGAGATATTAAACAAGATTTAAAATAGAGAATTGAGACTTTCTTGCTTTAAATCAGAAAAATAAATCAATAAGAACTTAATCTAGAATCTTAAAAATGTTTAGCTTGTGAAAAGCTGAATTATTACTACTAGAAAAGATCTTATTTATAAATTTGAATTTAGATAATTCTATAAAATTCATAAAATTCATGATACTCACAACACTCACTACATCAAAAAGTCAAATTCATAACTTTCACTTCATCAGCTCATCTGACACACTTACATAGTCAGTTTATTAGATTGTAAAATCTCTAAAAAAATTAAAAGCCATAAATAGCTCTATCTTTTCAACAAACTTCACTTCTAGCATTTACATCAACACATTTAATGATAACATCACATCAACATCTACATCATATAATCAGCTACTTCAGCAAGCTAAAAATCTTCTGAAACTAATCTTTCAGCAAATTAAAGTAGCAAATCAGTCAAAATTAACTATCAACATCAATGCTATAGATAAAGTGTAAAAATCAGAAGATCTTAGCTCTTTAATTACTGAAGAGAAAATCTTCAGCAAAGAACAGCAAACTGTTCAACAACAACTTAATTAATTTAAGAAAGAAGTAAACATCAAATTAAATTAAATTCTTTATTAAACAATGCAAACAACAAAGAAATTCATTCTTTAGTCTGAATTTCAACTCATAATTACAGCAAATAGCTATAAAGTAGCTATTACACATTCAAAAATAGCTAAAACAGTCATATCATAACATTAACAGTCAAAATTCTACATCACTGCACTTAAAAAAAGTCTAAAAGTCTTTACATAAATAACTGTTCATAACAGCAAGTTAAAATCTACTGTTACATCATGAAACATCTCATCTTATAAAGATAGACATCTTATTATTACATTAATAACTATTGTCAAAACATTAAACTCTATTTCTATAAGATATAACATTAACAATTCTCTTAAATCTGCAAATCTCAACATTATGATAGTCACTGTAACTATATCTCAGTTAAAATTCAACATAATCATAACAACTCTATCAGACATCACTGCAGAAAATCTTCTAAAACATCAGAAAATTTAACAACATGTTTTAGACTTTATAAAAGTCAAAAAGAATGAAAAATGATATAAAGTAATAGTATATGACATTTTTACAGTTATTTTCAACAACTTAAACAGAATGCAACTAGTTAAAGAGAAGATAGAAATCTTTAATTAACTTAAATTAATTAATTTATTCATCTAACTGACTTCTGAAGAAGTAAAAAATCAAATAGTACATTTTTCAGTGATTTTAATCTTTAATTCTGATCAAGAAGTCAAAAAAGCTGTGAGAAACTGTTTAATTATAGTTGAAGTCTCAGTCAAAACAGCTGTCTACAATGTCAGTAAGTCAACAGATCAATGTAATAAGTGTTAGCAGTTTGAATATCACTTTATAAAGTGTTAAAACACTGTTAAATGTCAAATTTACACTTAAGATCACAACATCAGACTGTATAATTGCATTTTGTGTTCTTAGATGAAAAAGAAAAACATATGTGTTCATACTGTGTTGAAATGCAGCAATTATCAAGAAATGCATAAAGTAAATAGCTTAGAATGCATAACTTTCAAAGCATTACAGTCTATTTTTATTTTCTTAACAACAGATCATCTAGTTATGAAGTTATAATGAGTAATATACTTATATTATTCATAAATATCACAACATCAACATCTAAAATTCAGATTGTACAACACAACTGCATTAAAAATGTTAATGTTATGCATTCTTTGCTAAATTCAGTTATGAATAAAGACATAGTCTTAATTCAAGAACCATAAATTTTTAAAGATAACAAAATAATTATTTCATATTCAGCATTTACTACTTTACTTTCTTCATCAAATCTAGATATAAGATCACAAACAGTGATCTTTATTAATAAAAATAAACAAAATTTTGTCTACACATCAAGATCAGACATCTCTATGAATTCAGACTTGCAAACTATTACTATATCTATTAATAACTCATTAGAAACTGTGCTTCTTCTTAATGTTTATAATGAAAAATCACAACAAGAAGATAATGATATATAAATAGTTAAAAGAAAGCTGAAAGATATTTAGCTTTTTTTAAAATTTATAATTTGTGAAGATTTCAATACACATCACACATAATGAAATTCAGAAGTTGAATATTCAATTAAAACTACAGTGTTGACTTGATGATTAGAAAGTTAAGACTATGAATTATTTAACATATTTAATGAATTTACATACACACATTACTTTAAAAATTCTTCTTCAATAATTAATTTGACTTTTACTATGTTAGTAATGCTTACTTTTAAAAGAGAAAATGTGCACATCAAAACATCACAATCACATTAGCTATCAAAAATTTACTTAAAGCATGTAAAAGAGCTCATTTACATCTTTAAACTTCTTAAATCTTTTATCTTCATCATTATTATTTATAATGATAAAGCTTCATTTTCAACATTTAAAAAAATTTACTGCTACATTATACA
>JAABUJ010006319.1_pt1 | contig 11502 bp, 12 predicted proteins | sample 5559131 | NCBI WGS metagenome assembly JAABUJ01 (sample SAMN10711875, study PRJNA513366) | rock metagenome | isolation source: Antarctica rocks | place: Antarctica: Victoria Land, Mt New Zealand nord | collected 2016-01-07 | reverse complement strand
GTTATTGGCGATAGCACCCCCGATTTGTTGCTGATAGATTGGACATGGGTTAGTTTGGTGTTGGATGGACTCAAGCCAGATGCGAAATGCCGACTCACGAAAGTGCCAGGCGTGTTTCCGCCAGCGTGTAGATATAGCGAGTATGAGTTGAGATTCGAAATGGGCGGATCATCGCCCGAGTCCCTCCATGTTATTGATATCAGCTTTCCTCCTTCCAACGAATCGCCGGCTGCAGGTGAGGTAATCTGAAGGAACCCCAGGACGGAGGGAGCAGCGAGGACGAGACGGGGGAGTATGTGGATCAACATCTTTCTCAGGGTCCGTCCAAGATTTGCGAGCAGATCTGCAGGCTCATTCAGGCGAGATTATCGGTTTAATGAAGAATCAGCTGGTCATGCTCGATGCTAGATGTGAAGGGGTACGGGTGTAGTCGATGCAGGTAAGGTGTGAAGACTTGAGATGGAATCTTGAAATCTATTTACAGTTAACTGAGCGACGAAGCTATGCCTGATAGAGCTGGTGTGATTTTTGATTCGCCGAGAGGCTTGGCATCAGTCACGTGATCCTTTCACTCCACGGTCACTCCTCTTTACAACTCTTTTCAATACTTTCTTTGGGATCGGGGATAAGGTGGTATGGTACATTTGGCCTTGAACAGAGCTCTCTAAAATGACGATAACCATGTAGATTAGATGTGCATTTTGATTGGTGTTGGCCAGACTAGCCGGAGCATCGTCTACGCTCGCTCTACTCTACATGCAGGCAAAGGTCGAATGACAGAGGATATCAACATTCTGCAGTACTTACATCACCAGGTGAAAAGTAGAGACCACCGGATCCTTAGTGAAAACACTACCAGCCCATAGCTGGGTTGTTTGCGGTATTCGCTTCGCATCGCGATGTCCCCCGTAAACTTTTTCTAAGCCGTCTTCGCAGTCGGAACATCATCCGCGAACATGGTACTGCGTGTACCCACATTGCAGGACTGATGTGCTGGCGCGATGAGGTTATCAGACTAACGGATCCATCACCCCTGCCACCTCGTCTTCTGGATTCTGCAACATGCAGATCTGCGTCTTCATACGCGATGCCGTGTGGCTGGCCTTTCGTAAGCAAGGGTAGGATATCTGTGTTCTTCTATAGGCAGATGCGCGGGGATGGCTGAAGGATAATCGTAGGCAACGAACCTTCACCCGTGGTTGCACGATGGGTTTACCGGTTTATGTGATTCGACGTGGGTCTGCCGTGACAAGTCCTGAAAGATCGCACTTGCGCTCCAGATCAGGGCTTACTGAGATTCTGAATTGGCTGGGACGCAATCCTCGCCTTCTGGGATAGAATATCCTGAGTTTGTAAGCCTTTCTGCCACTGAGGTCGATCAACTCGGAAGCTTTAGCAAGAAGAACTTCGTGCAGAGTGCAAACTGGGTCATAGTAAGACAAGTGCAGGACATGCCGGATCGAAGGAAAGGGGGCGCACTTACTCGATCTCTCCTAAAAGTGTCCATGTCACACAGATGTAATGCTTCATCAGGCTCCGAGTCATTATGAGGCTTGAGCTTCACGCGTAGGCCCGCCATCCTCACGCCATTTGGTGTTTCCAAAGGAGCCATTGTAAACGACAGGCCGGCCTCAAACTTCGAGAAGTTGGCAAGTTGTCTTCTCAATCGACGGCTCAAGGTTGGCCACATTGACCGTCCAAGACCATTTCTTTTTCATCTCCTTTCAGAGCCATGGACGCAGCTGTCTTGAGCGTCGATTCTCGGGAGTGTTATAGTAATTACAGCCTCACAACTCACTAGACTTCGGGGCTCGGTCCTATGTTTTTAGAGCTCGCGTGGGTGAGGAAGAACAACAACCTTACGACTCTTCAGTCGGTACATATTGAAGTTGAACGCAGCACCCACAGCAAGGTCGCAGCGAAACTGGAGAGCTCGACAATGGAGGATGAGGCCTTTGGCGTGGCTTGGCTCTCGAATACCTTAAAAGGGAGATTCTTCGTCAATGCGTTCAAGAAGGCCTGTTTCCTGATGCCATGGTCAGCTGGAAAAGAAAAGAAAGGGGACGAGGCATATTTAGCAATGATAATCAGAGTGAGTGGTGCACTGTATCAGCGATACCTTAGTACTCATCTCGATCTGTGTATTGAAAATCTCGTTTTGGTAAAAAGACTTTCTTAACTAAGTGCGACAAACGATAGCGTATGGGTTGCATACGACAGACAAAGCCAAAATCCGCTCTAACTCGCTTCATCATCATGTTTTGCAAGACGAAAAAAAGAGGTGAACACTTCAGATGCGTAGGATTTGGAGCCCTGGAAACAAGCAGATGAAGCAGTTGTCATCACTAGTTCTGGTCTGCGCAGCATCTAAGCCTGGTATAGACAAACCACATAAATCCATGAGAAAGTTCAGTGAGTGGTTTCAGTCACCGTTGGGCTGGGGAGACGTTTGATCCTGGACAACAGAGCGGGGACTTCTTGCCAGCACTACCCGACAGTGAGGCAATGCAAGGGCAACTACTGAACACTGCCGCTCTCATGGCCCTGGAGTCAAGATGATCTGGTTGGGTTGAAATGTATGCAGGACACACAATTGGCCAGGATATGGCGGTGCCGGATTATGATCCCAAGGTCATCGGAGATCAAACTTGACGTTGAACGCAACCACTACGTGAAATGAGCTCTAGACTACAGTCCGACAAAAGGATGTCAGGAGAGTATCGAACAAAACAGGGATCCTCGAGCCGAAGTGGAGACAGGCCCGCTCCGATAGCATAATCAAAACGTCACAAGGAAGGTGCGAGGTTTTATGGTGTGGCCAAATTTCTCAATCGAGGGCAGGTAATTCCACGACGCTGTAGCAGCATTGGCTCGGTGACGAAGTCGAGAATAACTCCACAGCGACATGAGCACTAGCTGCGCATTGTTCATGTGCGTAGCATCACCAAACTTTATTCTGACCTGAATTGGAGATGCTCAAAGCTTGCTGCTCCACATATCCTGCATAAGGCTGTAGCAGAAACCAGGTCAGCATCACAAGGCGAGGTCTGCGATAGGATCAGTTATGAAAGGATTTAATGGTCCTACCGATCTGCTGCGGAGACGCGTGTTGAGCTCTGAGTCACCAACGTAGTCGTCCCCAAGCTCGGTGCATACAGCTGGCTACAAAAAAACGTGGATTAGTGGTTGCGATCGCCCCGTAGGAGTAGAGGTTACAGTAGCATCAGGCATCAACGGAAATTGGGGCTCAAGCTGAACGTGGAATCCTGATCGTGACTGGGCCGCAAAGGAACGGGGTGCGCGTTCACTTCGGTTCGTAGATCGACCGAGAAAATCCTATTGAACCCGCATCAACTCGTTAACAGTGGCGAATGAACAACAATGTCACGGCGCTTTGGTGAAGCGCCGTCGAAAGCAAGCTGCGTAGGCTAAGATGAAGAACAAACCTCAGGCTAGAAAACGTTCGTTTTGACCTGGATATCCCGGGTCCGCAGATTAAACTATTGCGCAAGAAGGGCATAGCCGTAGAAGTAGCTGCCGTTGGAACCAGGGTGGCGATGAAGCACCGTTGCCAATAGAGTCCAAACCTCGAGAGCGTGCTAGCGAATTAGCGTGCCGAATGGGCGCTAAGAGGGATACTACAACGACCAGAGCGCGTATCGTGAGTTGTTCAGTGGTGCTCCTCCGCGCGCTTGGTAAGCTGGAACAAGGAGTTCAGCATGGCTGCGGCGTAGTTGGCCGTTGGCAGCGGGCATTGCTACAAAGCCTCCATCAGGGCCGGCGGATCGGCACGAGCATTATCGATTTGTCAAATGAAAGGATCGAAGATATGTACATATTTGAGATGTTTTATAGAGTGGCAAGGTTCGAAAATACGTGTCGTCGGACACGTCTGCTCGGAAGTTCAAGTAACGCTGATTATGTCGTCGAAGCGGCGAGGTTAGGTAAGTGGGTGACTGCAAGACTACGACTTAGAACAGACACGTGATCATCGTTCCATGTGGTGCAGGCTGGTGTTGGCCTAGAGTATCAGCAGCATGTCGGGCCATCGAGAAGCCCGGGCCATAGTGCAGCTGGCGTTGCGCGGTAGTCTGAACATTTGGTGGTCAGGGGGAGGTATGATTCGTTAGAATGCTCGAATTCCTCAGCCTCCAGACCGCGACTGGCGCGGATACCGGCGCGGCCTAAGGTACCTCGAACACCGGGCAGTTGAGCCAAACCATCTGCGGTGAGATGCAGCAAGTCCGTTCCCACGCTATTGCTCGTGCATAAGCTCGACACTAAGAACCCTTGTCGAGTGAGCTGTGGCTTGTCTCCTGATGGAGGGTAGTTCGCTGCTGCTCTGTTTCCCTCGCCAGCAGCGTCGATAGAGAGGGAAGGATCGCGCGAAATGACGGGGACACTGCAAGTACCAATGTGACACCTGCTGATCCTCCGGCGCTGAAAGCCTGCTTGGACCAATCAAATCCAGTAGGGAGCCACCCGCTGCTGCTGCAGCCTTGATCCTACCGCTACAGCCGGCGTTCATCTGCGGTGATGGCGAGGGCTTCTTCTTATCCATTCCTTGCTTCTTGCTCTTACTACACTAGCGGGACTGCCCGTGGGGGAAGGCTGTTCTCCATATGAGGAGAGGTCAGCCGCACGCTCCAAGGGTGCGAAGATAGCCCAACTTTCCATCTGCATCCTTCGTCACCTCCTGCTTCTCAGGCGCCTCGTGCATCGATAATGCTCAAGGATCGGTATATCTAGATCCCAGAGCTCAAGTCGACCTGGCTGTCTCCCTAAGTAATTCATTTCTTGCGTATCAGTAGTCAGGTTCCCGTAGCAATTGAGGTATCCTAGAATCCTGCTAAGCAACCAACCTGAACCATCTGATGTCCGTGGTCTTTTCAGGTTCATCCTGGCACGCCATTGTGCCGCTTGAGATGACTGTCGTGTCTCAGACCCCGACTGCGCTGTTTCGAGGTGTCGCTTCTTCAAAGACCTTCCATCCCTGTAAGGACTAGCAGCAGTTCCTCGATTGGTCGGAGCACTTCCACGAACGCATGCCAGAGAAGAATTGCCCGGAAGCCCTTGTCAATATTACAGATCCATTCCTGCAGGTCGGCGGCACACCCCAGCGCAGGCGGCGGTTGCCCGTTTCGAGGCGCTTCCTGCAATTGCACTATCACTAGGCAGACAGGCTCAAACCTACTTTATTAAGCTCTCCGTGTCACCTCCCTTGGTGAGATGCTAAACACGAAATCAGCAAGAAAGCAGGAAGGCATAAAACCATACATTACAATCATCCTTGACTTAACAGACAAAATGACTTCGAGACGAAACGAGCTCCATGCTGGAAGCACCAGCCGTAGAGACGATAGCCCTCCACGCCGACGAGCGGTTCCCATTCAAGACTTACTAAACCCGTCCGTCGAGGAAAAGATTACACGCTCCCCGTATCCAGTGCCATCGTGGACGGCTAGCAATGGGATGACTGGCCATAGCGGGTGCCGATGTCACGCTAACAACACACCAAACGGCGGTCAACGCCCTGCTCAAGGGAGAGCCCATCGGAGTCCCCATCGTTCATCCCCAAGACCTTCGTCGTTGAGGTACCAAGGAACGCGTCGTGAGCACCGTCCAACGTACTCTGAGGAAGAAACCCTTTTCATCTGGTATCATCGTATCGACTTAGGGTATGATTGGGCCGACATTAGCAATGCATATAATGCTCAGTTCCCTGATCGACGTCGTGAGGATGTCGGCGGTATCCAGTGCAGGTATTATCGTTGCTGTCAAGACAACAATATCCCAAAGGTCAGAGAACGTCGGAGGTCAGCTTCTTCGGCTGAGGAATACGGTATGCGAGCCCGCACTGGGCTTTGGTATGCTTGGATGAGAAAATGATGGGTCGATCATTCAGGTGAGCCAACGCTTTGAATTGAGGCGCCCAGCTCTCGCTAACCAGAGAGCAGCGCAGTATGCCTTCGCTCATGTTGTGACTCAGATGCAGCATAGCTTGAGTCACGAACGGTCTCTGACCAGGACGAGAGCTGTCCTTTTGTTGGCATCGCACCTTGGTATTTTGCATCAGCATTACTGTTTTGAGCGTCCAGGATACGATGGTGGAGTAGCTGAGCAAATATTGTTGGATGTTGGCGGTCCATTTGCTTTTCCAGATTCTACTTTGTAACTCAAGGTTATTCTCAACAAGGAAATCTGTTGTGATTGATTGTGCACATCGACACTCGTCATAGTTGCGGGCTTCTTGCATTGTCTTGAAAATCAACTGGGGTTTCGAAAAGCTTCACCAGTCAGTGAACATTCGTCACGACGTCCTATCTCCTGCCTATCACTGATTATGCTCAAGGTTACTGCTGTCAGACCGGAGCTGCGCTCTTGCCGACCATCTCACCTAGATTCTTCGTCGGAGCGGCCGTCGAAGTCTTTGTCAAACTCTTCATCGTCGGAGGCACCATTCCTGTACTTGTACGCCTTTCTATCGAACTCGTCATCGGAGTCAAGTTCGTCTTCCGGATAATCGTTGCCATAGTAATCCTCCGCTAATGCAATTAGTAATCTTATTCTAGGCTATCGCGTTACATAAGTCCAGAATGAAATATATACTCACCGTTCTCATCCTCGTCCTCACTGTCCCAGTCTTTGTCATCGTTGACGTCTTCAAGGTATTCCTGCCAGATCTGAAGATCGTTATCTTCTATTTCAATGACCCCAATTCTATCTGGCTGCCTTTCCCAAGCCACGTCTTCTATCTGAGTGTCCTTCAGTGGTGCGTAGATGTCGATGACATATTCGTCATCGCTCACGAACCCGCGCCGTAATCCCCTACTTTCATCATGTATCATTTCGCCCCGCGAAGAATGACGATGTGAACGCGGTGTTGGAGCCTTCGGCTGAAACTTGAGATCTGACTTGGCTGCTACAACTGATGCGTCTTGCAGGCGGCTGGGGGCGTCTTGGGATGCAAGCTGTTTTGAGAGGTCCATGGCTTGAGCCTGGGCTGCGGAAAGATGATCATCTGCACCTTGTCTGTTATCTTCTAGTTGAGGTACAATCTCCTTGGAGACTCGTGTCTTGTTCCACGTTTCAGCCCTCCATCTCATCTCCTCGGCTGTTCTATTGGGCCTTTTAAGTGGTCTTATCAAGTTTTGTGCGAGTGCCGATTGCCCTGCCGGCGTGCTTGACGGGTCTGAGGGAGGAGCATCTTGGAGCATCGAACTCTGCCCAGGGTCAGTCCACGGAGGGAGACAGCTGGCTTTTTGAGCCTCAGTGAGGACGGGCAAATGATGTTTGCCTGCTTTCTTCTGCTTCTGTATGCCATGGCCCGCCTTCACATGACTTGGAGACAGGAACGAATTCGCGAGTAGACGGAATCGGCGTGCTTGGACGGGAAGCATGGGTCTTTGGAGCTTCTGCGACTCCCCCGGTCTGACATCGCTGGTATCATGACACTGAGAACCGTCGCCAAGGTTCTGGAAAAGACCAGGCTTGCCATTCTGTTTATTGATGTTCTCGTCGCCGGGTCGTGTAGGCCTCACTGCGGGAACTCTCGAGGGGGAGGGGTCGGATCTAGCCACATCACAGTCGCTTTTCAAGATCTGACGAGAGTTGGCGTTGGGAATCTCAGACCGCGGTTGTTGACTCTCGAGCCTCTTCCAAACCAAGGCAGATCGGAGACGTTTCTGGTGCAAATCTTCGACCTGTCAGAACCGGGTGGCCTGACAAAAATGTGGGCAACTTACACAGAACAGGGTCGTCGTCAATGTGGCGCTTTATTGCCAAACTTCCCGGGGGCAGCGACATAACGATATCAGCGATGCAGCGTTCGCTGATGAAACCCAGATGAGCCAGACAGACCCAGGGAGCCCGGGTAGCTTTGGTTGACAAGCGCTTAAGCTTCACTTTAGCGTGCGCCACAACATGTGAACTTCGTGCGCCACAATACCTGAACTCATCTACATCCTGACGACCAGGGGAGGGGCTCAAGCCATTGCAAATATACTCAGGCCGATTAGAATTCACAGACAAGCGATTGCGGACACCAAGATCCCATGCATTGTAAAGGTTGAAAGCCGGAGTGACGGTTCGCCCATGACCTATTGGCCATGATGCCCAATGTGAAGTCGTGTAACCGTTGAACCATTTAACATTTCTCGTTAGCTGAGATCATTCGAGGTCACTTCACTGTTCACCGAGGCGTGCGTTCTGGAGAAAGCGACATCAGTAAAGGAACAATATCACAGTAACTTATAGTAGACAAGGTATATCCCATTCGTCAATTGCACGCTCTGCAGCAAGTCTGACCTGCCTCAAGACTTACGTTCTATGGTATGAGCGAGTGGGAAGGCCTCGCAAAGGGACTTCCTCTTGCCCCGGCTTCAAAAACAGACATTCATCAAAGAGCGCTAGAGCTCTCGCCTCTGACACTTTGGGACATGGTAGGCTTGACCGTCTCAAGACTGCCCATAAGCTTGCTGATACCACCCATTCGGTCCATGTCCAGCAAAAGACGGGATCTGATATAGCGTGCCATCCGAAGCCATACCCAGTGCCGCACCGTTCGCATCATACCCATAATGCTGCTGCTGCGACACAAATGCCGGATGCTGTCTCAAATCAGGCGCCTCTCCCAAAGTCGCCCTCATATCTGCATAGTATTCCCGTCTCGAGCTCCTGCCATCGCTGCTCCCAGCCGCAACTCCGCCGCTTGCCGTGTTCGCACGCCGGCCGCGGCTGATCGTACCGCTCTGCTGACCTGTCCCAGGAGTCTGGCTGGCGCCGCGCTCATATGGCTGGCGCTGGCTTTGCAAGCCCGGAGATGCTTGCGTGCTATGCGAACGTGTAGGTGAAAGACCATTGTGCTGCTGAGGATACTCGGACATGATGGATCGCCTCCCAGTCTGTTCCGCAATGGCATTGCATTTGTCCCCAATACCGTGCACGTTGGCACCAACATCCGCAATAGTCTTATCTATGTCGGCTAGTTTTGACTGAAGCTTTTCCAGCTTTGAGTTCAAAGTGTCGGCCTTGGCATCCTGACCCTTGAAGGATTCGCTAAAGTGTTCATTACTATCCTGCATTTGTCGAACATCAGCTCTCAGCAGCTCCACTTCCTGCTTCATGTCTTTGACATCTCCTTTCAGACTCTTATGCGCTTTCTCGACTTTTCTTTCATGGCTCTCTAGGCGCCTGAGTAGATGATCTACAGTGTGGTCGTGCTTATCTGTTACTAAGCGCGACAAGCTCCCAAAACAGCTATCGAGATGATGATGCAGAGTCATCTCGAGTCTCGCCAGTTCCGCTGGTACTGGCCCTGAGGGCGGCTGGTAGTCTCGATACGTGAGCGGTGGGGGTGGGACCGCGTTATGTATGTCAGAAAACAAAGGAGGTACAGTAGCTGAGTTTGGCGGATTCGGCAAATCTTGTGCTTGCGGAGCCCATGAATTCGTAGAGGCAACTGAGGGTGGGTACGCAGATAAGCGGCTTGGCTGTCCGTATGGGTCTCCACTGAGGAACATTGGAACCGTTCCGCGCGAGCCCGAGGAAGAGACCTTGTGTTGGAGTTCTGGCTCGAAGGGGCGACGAGGTGGCATCGGACTGAAAGGAGGTAAGGTGTGACCCTTGCTCATGTGTCAGCATGCTGAACGCTCCTGGATCGCGAGCAGACCTACGACCTGAGGATCGTTCTCCCAAACACCACCATATTCACTTGGAGAGTACACATTCGGGTGTAACAGATGAGTGAGGTTTTGACCTCGAACGGCACTGGGACTTGGAATAATATTCGCAGAATGAGGTTGCTTCTGAGACCCCGACTCGGTAGGGGATGAGGCATTCTCGATAACACCCGCGTAGCTTGCAACTCTGTGCGCTGCTTTTCCTTCCACATACTCCACCTCACCAATCGTACCGTATGTGCCATTACGCGTAGGATTCAGCTTCCCATCCCCCATGATTATACCGTCTGGGCTGCTAATATCCAGGACCATGGTCTCATCATCCTCGTAGGGCAATGCTTCCAACGACGTCTGCTCTCTGACGTAGCGACGCGTTGGAGCAGGCGACGATTGGTGCTGACGCCCTTGAGTACCCGACGAACGAAATGGATCTGGTGCATTTGTTGACGGTGGAGCGGAAGACGGTGGATTAGTATGCTGCTTGTGGGTATCATCAGCCATCGACGATCCGGTTGGCAGCTCCACTGCTTGTGGCCTTGGAGTTCGAGCTCGTGCATTCGTACTCTCGTCGACCGTGGAAAGATTGGGCCCGATCTTGGCGCCAGAAAACTTCCTACGAAGTTCGCCAATGCTGACTTTGTTTGCACCGAACATATTCTTAGACACCACAGGATCCGTGACGGCTCGGCTGCTTGGAGTGGCCTTTGAGTAGATCAACGGTGTTGCTGGTTGGATATAACCTGGCTTCCCAGGCGTAGTTGAAGCTCTCACTTTCTCAGGTGTTATCGGGAGGGGTGGCATCGGTTTGTTTTCATATCTGTCACGGTTCGTCGCGGGCCCAGAGCGCTCAATCTTCATCTTACCGGCCTTCTCAGCTGACAGAGCCCAGGAATTGGGGCCAGGCTGTGCGGGTTTGCGTTGTATCACATCTGGAAGCTTGACACGTGGAGTTGGAGGGCGTGACATTGCAAAGTACGTCCTTGTCGGTTCATGGTAGCATACTATTGGGATTCGGCGCTAGTCTAGTGAGTTCTGTGAATCAACAAGAAAGGCTGGCTGTTTATCTGGATCCGTTTAGCAGTGTTTCCGCCAGACAATTGAAGCTTTTACGAAACGTGAGCAAAGTACATGAGCCACACTCCGGCTTACTTTCTGGCAGAGAAATGGGAGATTATGATCAATGGGGCAACTCAATATGTTAAGTGAAAGAAACCCCAGTGTAAACAAGGCTAAGAGATACCACAACACTCCTCTCCGACTAATTCAGTCTGCGATGTTCGAAAGGAATGATTGAGTATCAACACACTTGGGCTATCCCATGCTCAGTACGATGAACTTCCCAGGTGTTCCTCGTCATACGAGTTCAGGACCTTTTGCTCTTAGGTACCTCATTTTGATTGAGTGAGAGGAATGCTTTGACGTTTTGCCTCTTCAGCTATGGTCTTTACTGGTGATTCAGTCCAGCAGCTTCCCGTCTTTCCGTCTTTGCGTTCTTTCATAAATGCCAAGAGTCGAGTGCACCACTTCGTGCCGGCACATTGGGATAGTGCTCGCTCAAGAAGCATCGCGATGATCGAGCGGAGCCGTTGAACAAGCCAGTGCAATGGAATTCCCAAGGTGTACCACCATGAGTCTACTATTTCTGTTGAAGGTGCAGAAGGGACTGAAGTCCAGATTCCGAAGGTAGGCGGATACCTTTCTCGAACGTCGTTATCAAACACATAACCCACTGATCTATGACCCTGCTCCACTTGTCGGCAGAGAAAGCTGGTAGCCATTGATCTGTGTCTCCATGAATTAGCAATTGGATTTACTCAAGGCT
>JAABUJ010006318.1_pt1 | contig 11502 bp, 10 predicted proteins | sample 5559131 | NCBI WGS metagenome assembly JAABUJ01 (sample SAMN10711875, study PRJNA513366) | rock metagenome | isolation source: Antarctica rocks | place: Antarctica: Victoria Land, Mt New Zealand nord | collected 2016-01-07 | reverse complement strand
CAGGCATGAGCACGGTTCAGCGGGCGTTGATTGATGGGGATTGCCTAGGTCTATGGGTAGAGCTTTAGAGTAATCGAGTGATAGCAATCCATCCGGCTGTGTTCATCATGCATCACGTGCTTCATTGTGTGGTAAGGCACTGTCGTTTAAGAGTCACACATCACGCGTCACGTCAGGCATGAGAGGCGCCATAGCAGAAAGCATCATTCATCGCTACCTTACGCTAGGGTATCACATCAGCAAACGCTGACGCCGCAGCAAAGCAACAAGCCACCACCGCCGCCACACCAGACGAAAGAAAGGCAGCACGAGCTACTCGTCGTCGCTATAACGTGCATCGTCAGCTGATGGCTCTCGATATCGTGTGTTGATGCACGACGGGAGGGGTATAGGGGACGGGAGAATTCCGGAGCATGAAGGGGAATACCGGAATGACGGAGTACCGTCGAAGAGAGGAGAAGAGGGGAGCATACTTAGACGCCGGGTCGACCTCCGCAAACTCCAACCACTCGCCCGTGGTGCCGCGCTTCCAGATGCGCAGCTTGCCGTCGTCTCCTCCCGAGGCGAGGGCGTCCCCTGTTCACGAAGTGAATATCAGCCTTACTGTCTTTCGTGGCCGTGACATGACGCAGGCCTGTAGAGTGATGAGAGGGACTGGGCGGGGAGGGAGTCTAGTTACCGGTGTTGCGGGTGAACTTGACACGCCAGACGGGCCCGTGCTGGCTCTCGAGGCACGCCACCTCCTTCCACGCATGCTTGACCTTGCACGCGTGCTCCTCGCGTCGAGGCATTGCGCCCTCGACGCGAGAAGCACCCGCAAGGCCAGCACCGATGCCCGACGGCGCAGCGGTGGTACCGGTGGTCGACGAGGAGGCGTCGTTGGTTGTCGAGGCGGCGGTGGGGGGACTCTTCTCGGCATCGCTAGGAACGGGCGTGGTGACGTCGAAGATGCGAATAAACCCGTCTTTGCACGCGGTGGCGATGGTGTCGGCGCCGCGGTAGGAGCCAGCAGCCCATGCTACGTCGCGGATGAGAGTACCGTGGCAGGGCAGCACGGCGGCGAGGTAGAGCTGATAGTCGCTCCCGGCATTCTTGGTGGCGCGGTAGACTTTGACCACATCCATGGCGGCGACTGCCAGTGAGAGCGCGTTGCGGTCAAGTCCAGCTTCGAGGGCTTTGTAGCATGGTAGCGGGTCATGATGGAAGGACACTCTAAAGCCGGTCTCTTCGCCGCGACTGGGGCGCGGACAGACGAAGAACTGATCTACCTCTCTCCAATCGCCGAGCGAGTCTGAGCTGGTGGGTTCTAGCAGCGTGAGGTAGCCGTCGCGGGTGATGAGCGCGACGTAGGTTTCGAAACGGTATGATTTGATGTCCATCGACACGTACGGGACACGGAACTTGGTCTGCTGCGCGTAGATGCACTTGAAACGGCGCCCGGAGTTCGGAGCCTCGGTGGGATCTTCCTCCCAGACTTTGAACATGTTATCCTCACCGATACTTGCCAGGACTTCGCCCATGAAGGGTCCGCTCCACTTCGCCTGGGACATATCAGAATGGTAAGCAGGAGACTGAGCAAGGCTTACTTACATCCATGATCTCGGCATCATGCCCTCTCCAAGTATCAAGAAGCTCCCAGCCTTTTTCACCTTTCCTGTTCCAAACCTTGATGTGATGGTCGGAGGATGCAGTGAGCATTCGAGTGTCTTGAAAATTGTAGTGCATGGCTTGAACAATGTCATGATGACCGTGAGCGAAGGTGCCAGAGGTGTTCATCCCGGGCGACGTAAAGCTTGGTCCAGGTGGTGATTCGGAATCAGACGATGACTGGACATGTGGACTGGAAGCGGGTTCAGGTACAGATGGCGAGTTCGCTCGAGGTGCAGAAGCAGCCTGTGATTCAATGGAAGGCGGACGTTCACCTAGAGGTTGTTTAGCGAGACCTTGTGAATTTATCGCTGAGTTTGAGGTCATATTCACTCGTAGGCTCTTCATCCCGCGCGTCGTAGTACGTCGAATTGGACGATGATAGCTCATCCAGATGCTGTTCCGGCGCGTCAACGTATTCAGTTGAGGAAGGCGAGGCAGACCTGCTCAAAGGCTGGTCATCACCGCGCTGAAAGCGTTGATTCTTAACCTGGGCTAGACGGGCTTTCAACCATTGGGCATCGACCGGATACGATGACGTGTCTACTTCATCTGAACTATCAAGAAAGACCGAGGTAGTGGGCGAGTCCGGATAATTCATTTTGCCGATGCCGTGAAGTCTGAGGTAGACGCTTTACCTAAAAGCGTAAGGCCGTGAAGTCTGAAGTAAACGCTTTACCTAAAAGCGTAAGGTGACGGAAGGAATGAATGGAAGCGAGAAGTTTATCCGGCACTAGTGCCAAAGTAGCTCACTAAAAAAGCTCGCTAAATGAACTTGAAGGCCACTTGGCGACAAAAGTGTACGGTGGCATCAAGGACCATGCAGATCAAATCATAAAATCATGACAACCGTCCTTAACAGGGCAGAGACACTCTCTCTATTCTCACTCTCTGCAGCATGTGTTGGCATTATAGTCAATACATTTCATGGCAATGGCGAGCCTCTGATCGCCTCTATTGCATTTAGCGGCATTGCTTTTGCGTTTACATTCAGTCTCATACGATGGCTTGGCCCTGTCTTCCTGAAAGCAGGACTCAAAGGGCGAGACATGTGCAAGAGCAAGAAGGTTGAGATGTGGGTCGATCCGCCATATTCCCATTGATCCTGAACATTGCTGACACCAGTCCTGTAGCCCGGAAACAATAGGTGCACTTTGCGCCGCGGTTTATCTTCTTACAATCATTGTCTTTATACCCTTTCCTTTCTATAAGGATATTGTAGCGGCCACATCTGGCGGCGGCAACAGAGATGTTGTGTTAGAGCTCGAGCAAGTGGAAACGGGACGCTTCCTTCACCGCTTCCCTCATAACAAGGCAGGTACAATACCCTAAGGCCCTTTGGTTCTTTTGACTAATACGTGGTCTACAGCTGGCGTCGTATCTTTCCGCAGTTCTCTCCTTACAATCTGCGGTTATCCTTGGCATAGGTGACGATTTGTTCGATATTCGATGGCGCCATAAATTCTTCATTCCAGCTTTCGCTTCGATCCCGGTCTTGGTAGTCTACTTCGTCGACTTTGGAGTGACTAAGGTGGTGGTCCCTCTTCCCTTGCAACAATACTTCGGCGAGCTGCTCGATCTTGGGTGGATCTATTATGCCTATATGGCTGCAATAGCCATCTTCTGTCCCAACAGTATCAACATCTTGGCAGGCATCAATGGTATCGAGGTCTCCCAGTCGCTGGTCATCGCTCTACTACTAGTCCTCAACGACACCCTTTATCTTGTTCCATATTCACCTTATCCGCACCCTGCGACAGATTCCCATCTTTTCTCACTGTATCTACTACTCCCTTTCATAGGCGTTTCACTAGCCTTGTGGTGGCATAACTGGTTTCCAGCAAAGGTCTTCGTTGGGGACACGTACTGCTACTTCGCCGGTATGGTCTTCGCCGTTGTGGGAATTCTAGGCCATTTCAGCAAGACCTTACTCCTTTTATTCATCCCTCAGATCTTCAACTTCATCTACTCTTCACCGCAGCTGTTTCATATTGTACCCTGTCCAAGACACAGATTACCCCGATTCAACGCGCGAACTGGTCTTCTTGAGCCATCTGTCACACAATGGCAGCATCCACCTTCGACCCCAGTCGCCGCGGCTCTGACCATTCTCGATCGCTTTCGGTTGTTACGGGTGGAGAGGAACGCTAAAGGGGAGGTCGTGGAGTCCACGAATCTTACCATTCTGAATCTTTGGCTTGTCTGGTTTGGACCGATGAGGGAAGACAGGCTTGCGATAGGCATATTGGCCATGCAAATCGCTTGTGGCTTGCTAGGGTTGGTTGTGAGGCATCGTTTGGCGCTGTGGGTGTTTCGGGAGGACAACCGAGGAGGCATTGGCATACTTCCGTGATAGAACAGCTTGGTACATTCCAAGAGAATAATAGATGTCACTTTGTTGATCAGGTACAACGGGCTTCGTGTTGGCTCGGCTCTTTCGCCTGTGATATTGATGTCAGGGGATGGCCTTAACAGTCACGTCAACCCAGACTGAGACCGTTGATCTTATTTCCAGATCTCCTGTCCTCCTCGTTATTCACGTCGAGTTCTCCCTCGCCCACTCCTCAACATCCTGCAGCTTCATCCTTCTTTTCACGTCGAATGGCCCCTCTTCATTCTAAGCCACCACTTTTCCATCTGCGAACACGACTTTATATTTCGTTGTTCCATTCTTTCATCCAATGCCAGTGTCTCCTTCAATTCTCACCACTGCGCTCTTCCCTCCCCACTACCCTACCTGAAACATTTCTAACCATGCCCGCTAACTGGCAAAAGCTCAGCGTGTCTCTCGCCGTAAAGACCACTCCCTTCACCTCCGGTGCCGCCCACACCAGTTCTGCAACGACCCTCCCAATGTCCTCCGTTGCCGTCGCTGTGACTTTATCCTCTCATCCGACTAGCGCTTTTACCTCCTTTCGATCTGCACTCGCGACACCAACATCAGAATGAACAAAAAGCTCATAAAGAGACCAGTGGAGACAATGACCCAGTCAATCCCGGTCTGCTGCGGCAGGGGTTGTCGCCCACACAGCTGCTCGCTGAGTGCGAGCTGCCACGGCCGATGATGTCGTAGTCGACGCTGAACTGCCAGGGAAGTAGGGGCGGGTAGGAGAAGCGAGTATGGCACGGGTGAGATTGAGTTGGGTCCCGGGCGGGTAAGTCATACCGATAATGGTCGCGAAGGGGGCGAAGAGGGCGGCGAGTTCGGGTTCGGTGGTATTTGTGATGTTCCCTGTTAGAGTGTCGACCCCGAGGGGTTTGAACTTGGAGAGTTGGGCTTGCTTGGCTGGTATAGGGCCGGAAAGGGGCTAGAGCAGAGAAGAACAATGCTGGTGTTCGAGCCACGCTGATAGTGAGCGAAGGGCGTCGAGGACAGCTGTGCCCGACTCGCGCCACCGAGCACGATGGTGGACTATGTCATGTTCAATCGAAGAGCCAGGTAAGAAGCGAAGGGCTTCGAGTGAGAAGGAAGATCGTGGGGCACAGGATCGCAGATTCCGTAGGAAGAAGGACAATTCACAGATTGAGTGGCAATGGGACCGACAGAAAGGTGCACGCAGGGATATCTAGTCCGGCAAACACTGTGGCCTGAGAGTTGAATATAAGTATACGGATTGGCTGTCAGAGTACGACATGCGATATCTGTCTCGGATTCTGGCATTATCAATACGTGTCAATGCATTACATTCTGAGCACGTAGTATGCAATAATGAAGAAAGCGTCAAACGCGTCACAGAGCATACATGGTTCACATCTGCTTTGTGTTGTCGCAGAAGATAATAGTTGGAGCAAGATGTCTGCAATATTACCTTACTCTTATATCTGATGTCCCCAGGTCTCGGCGGCCGTCATTCCGCACCGACCTATCAGATGGCTTCGGTGTTCGCTGACCCCTTCGTGGGGCTACCCCTCCGATCATCGGAGAGCTTCATGAGCATTCACAAGAACCACCCTTCTACATATTGTCTTCGATCCTATTGTCTGCTTTAATTCAAAGACAATTTCTTAGTTTGATTTAACGACACATCCACAAGTATGCCTTCCGCCGAGAAAAAGCCGCAGACGCTCTACGATAAAGTCTTTCAAGACCACATTGTGGACGAACGAGACGATGGCACAATCCTTCTCTACATCGGTGAGTAACACACGGTTCGATACCTAGGACTTGAACTGACGGTGATTTAGACAGACATCTAGTCCACGAAGTGACTTCACCGGTAAGCTAGGTAGGAACAGAACCGCAGTGGTAAGGTTGACTGATGCGAGTAATAGCAAGCTTTTGAAGGTCTGCGGAACGCAGGACGGAGGGTGAGGAGACCAGATTGTACGCTGGCAACTACAGACCATGTAAGGTCCCCGATCTTCTTCTCTTCCCAGCCAGCAAGAACTGACCAGAATCAGAATATACCTACCACTTCTCGAAAGAACTTCAAAAGCGTCAACACTTTCGTCGAGGAGGCAGATTCCCGCCTACAATGTCTCACTCTCGAAGATAACGTCAAGGAGTTTGGCATCACCTACTTCGGCCTCGGCGATAAGCGTCAAGGAATCGTACACATCATTGGCCCCGAGCAAGGTTTTACCCTCCCAGGCACTACGGTCGTTTGTGGTGATAGCCATACATCCACTCATGGCGCTTTCGGAGCTCTGGCGTTCGGTATTGGAACCAGTGAAGTAGAGCACGTCCTCGCAACACAGACAATCATCACGAAGCGGAGTAAGAACATGAGGATACAAGTTGACGGAGAATTGCTGCCAGGCGTGAGTAGCAAGGACGTAGTCCTGCATGCGATTGGGGTTATAGGTACGGCAGGAGGCACAGGCGCGGTGATTGAATTTTGTGGTTCCGCTATCAGAGGACTGAGTATGGAAGCGAGGATGTCCATCTGCAACATGTCCATTGAAGGTGGCGCAAGAGCAGGCATGATCGCACCGGACGAAACCACTTTTGACTATCTCAAAGGCCGACCATTGTCGCCGAAGGTTGACTCACCCGAGTGGAAAAAGGCGGTGAAGTATTGGTCTAGCTTGAAGTCTGACGAAGGGGCCAAATACGACGTAGACGTTTTCATCAACGCGAAAGACATCGTCCCAACCGTCTCGTGGGGTACGTCACCGCAGGATGTCGTTCCCATCACCGGTGTTGTGCCCAGCCCGGACGACTTTGCCGATGAGGGCAAAAAGGACAGTGCAAGACGTGCACTTGAATACATGGGATTGACCCCAGGTACATCAATGCAGGATATAGAGCTGGACAAGATATTCATCGGCTCCTGCACGAACTCTCGCATCGAGGACTTACGATCCGCAGCACGGATTGTCAAAGGCAAGAAAATTGCCCCAAACCTCAAGAGGGCTATGGTTGTTCCTGGCAGTGGACTTGTCAAGCAGCAAGCAGAGTCGGAAGGTCTAGACAATATATTTACAGACGCAGGCTTTGAATGGAGAGAGGCGGGCTGCTCCATGTGCTTGGGAATGAATCCCGATATCCTGTCACCCAAGGAACGATGCGCGAGCACATCCAACAGAAATTTCGAAGGACGACAAGGCGCTGGCGGCAGGACTCATCTCATGTCCCCAGCCATGGCAGCTGCAGCAGCCATAGTCGGTAAACTTGCAGATGTCCGGAAGGTGGCCGATCACAACGCCACGCCGGTGAAAGCGGCGCCAAAGCTCGACGTCAGTCCAGAGGTTAGCGACGTCGAAACAGATGAAGACTTCAACCGCCTCATGGACATTCCAGAGGATGCAGGTCCTCAAGTCAACGACCATACCATCAAGTCATCCACCGGTCTACCGAAATTCTCGACGCTGAAGGGGATCGCAGCCCCAATGGAGAGATCGAACGTCGACACCGACGCCATCATCCCGAAGCAATTCCTCAAGACCATCAAAAGAACCGGACTCGGCTCCGCTCTCTTCTACGCGCTGCGCTTCCACGAAGACGGGTCCGAAAACCCCGCCTTCGTCCTGAACAAGGAGCCCTACCGCCACGCCAAGATCCTCGTCGTCACGGGCCCCAACTTCGGGTGCGGAAGTTCGCGCGAACACGCTCCCTGGGCCCTGCTCGACTTCGGCATCATGTGCGTCATCGCGCCCTCGTACGCCGACATCTTCTTCAACAACACGTTCAAGAACGGCATGCTCCCCGTCGCCATCCCCTCCCCGTCGACGCTGCAGAAGATCGCCGACGAGGCGAAAGCCGGGCGCGAGATCGAGGTCGATCTCGTCCACCAGCGCATCAACGATGCCGACGGCAATAAGCTCGCTGACTTTGAGGTCGAGGAGTTTAGGAAGCATTGCTTGGTCAACGGGTTGGATGATATCGGCCTGACGATGGAGATGGACGGTAAGATCAAGACGTTTGAGGCGAGGAGGACGATGGAGACGCCGTGGCTGGACGGGACCGGCTATCTGAAGCGGGGAGCGAGGCAGGGTCCGGTCCAGGTCGAAGCGGCGCCCGTGCCCAAGACGAATCGAGGCGAGGTCGTGCAGGAACCGTTGGAGTGGTGAGCGATGCGTGGGGGGGAGAGTGGCTACGCTCGGGGTTGCTGTACATATATTTACTAGGCTTCATGGCTCACGCATATGCAATGTCGCTTTTCTACCACGACGAGAACGCTGATGTGAACGTAAACGGTCGAGGGGGTTCACTGCTCCGGCAGGAAAGAGGCTATCATCGAAGCCAGCGACTTGCCTTTTTTTTTTCGAACGCACGCATTACTATATTTGGGGATGACAATCCATCCCGCCACCGACGAGAGCTTTATCGCTTCCATGTGCAGAACCCCCACCCTGCAAGCCTCAAACGTCGTGTCGTGACGACAAAGTTCGAGGACGTTGCGTCCCAGCACAGTTGCAGTTCAACGCAGTCACAGGTACGCGTATTGTATGTATGTATCTCCACTTTAGTTCACCCGGTTCGAAAGGGGCATTCGGTTCAACGATCCCGTATGCCGAGATTATGCACCTTCTTCCCCTGATCTACCTTACCTGTGTGACTTGTGGGTTCACCTCCCAGGATCTTACCTTACTGTACCTCCTTAGGTATTTGTACTGCGTTGCAGTAGTTTACATCCCTAAATAGTTAATATCATCCCGGTACCTGTCAGATGGAGCTTTTTAAAAGGGTAAATGATATTTATGTTTCAGTGTTGCAACACAGAAGAATCTGTTTGTTGTGTAATCGAAAGAATCCTCTTTTTCAGAAGACGTTCATTTGAATGATCGACACTCATTGATAATCTCAACATTGAATGCTACCGGACCTATTCTTGCACACTGACTTGTGATAAGTTACACGTCAATTACTTTTATGAATATCTCACAGCCATGTTCAAGCTTCTCATAGAGATTGATCGATATAAATATGACAAGATCACTCCTGAGACCTCAGTGCTCCCGATCCTTTCTTGTCCCGAAGAAGTAAAATTTAGCTGTGCGTCAACATGGCCGACGTCCAGCCCCTAGGCGACCCGACGCCAGTCCTCACACTCCTCCTGAGCAGTCCACCCCACCTAGTCCTGAATCTTGGACGAGAGACGCTCTCCAGTGACCCGAAGCTGCGCATCAAAAGACATGAACCATCCCAGCCGGTGACACTTCTTCTGGACGGTTTGCAAGGCGACGACTACGGTTTCGACATCGTGACGGCTCTGCAGCATGGTCTCCTTCAGCTCCTCGATGCCGACTCAGGGGATGTCATCGTCATTCCTCCAAGCGATACCACCCCGCCCAGGCCCAGAACGATCAGGCCAATGGAGATTGATGAGGTTCACACCATCAGCTTTCATCCCAGGCATGAGTTTTGGCGACCGCTTGTTCGGAACGGCCACAGATATCTGATCGGATTCTCCGAGAGCGGGGGACGGAGCTGGTGCCAATATGGCGCGAAGGAAGAACATCTCGGTCACTTGGGAAGAGATCGACCGGAGTCCCTTCCTTTGCAACGAGCGACCGATTTCATGGAGGTTACCGTCAGAGATGATCCGCCGCCTCCAACCTTCGCCGCCTCTCTGTCGACCTCCTCAAGTGTCTGCCACCTTTCTGCCGGCTCGCCAACATTCAACTTGATCGTCTCCGTTACCTCCCATGAAACTCGACCCATCACTGTCGCAATGGAAGACACGCCATTTCATCTCGCCCAGGGCCTCGATGATATCTTCGAGATCCGAGATCAAGAATCGGACGAGAGACTGGAGCTGCCCTCGGGCGCCGGTTGTTTCCTGGACAACACAGGCTCAGACGACTACCCGTCGAGGTTGATTTTGCAGGACTTTCTCCCCCTGGAGCTGTACGTGCGGAAATACGCACTGGAGCCGTTCGATGCGGTGACTGCCAACGGAGGCGAACTTGACTGCTTGCGCGAAGGCCATCGATATTCCGTCCGCCCCTCTCGAACCGTACTCGACGGCTTCGGCTCGTGGTGTTGGGGACGGAAGAGCGAGCTGCCGGGAGATGCAGAGGAGGTGCGCAACTTGTTGCGCAATAACGGCCGGATTAGCTTCGCGGTGCCTGGTGTGCCTGTCATCTTCCAGGCAGAAAAGTAGAGTATGTCTCCATAGTTCTTGGTGTTGTTGGAGACTAAGGCTACTGGTACTACGCTTTTCTCCATCGAGGATGGGGTACCTCGTACCTGGTGTCAAAGATTCTGCTTTTTTGAAAGAATTTGAAAGTTATCAGAGATTGATAGTAGTGATCTATAAACTTGTAGAATGCGGAGAATATCACAAGACTATTACTATCAAGTCTTGATGAAAGCGATTGAAAACGCAGTGGATGGGCATGAGAGCACGACGCTGATATGGCGGGCGCCTTCAAAGGCCCATAGAATGACGGAGACTTCAATGAAGTTGTGCCTCCATTGACGAATCAAAGCTGCATGCAAAGTCCTGCAATGATGTGTCTTCAGATGCTCCCTTTCAGACACAACTACCAACGTCAGAATCAAAAAATTCAATTGTTAGATATGTACTGTACAGTACACATTCTTTGGTCAACATGATGCTTTACTCGATTCTACTTTTCATAGGATGAACGCTAAGAGAGAGAGAGAAAAATCGGAAAGAGATGGAACAGTTCCTTTCCGGAAAGCTCCGTGTACCATAGGTATGTATATCATTCTTAAAGTTAGCTCTACTGCAGTCATGTATAAAACTCCCAGTACCTTACCCGTCAGATGGAGCGGGTTGAAAGGTAAATGATATTTATACCTTAACGTTGCGACGCGTGGCTCGCTGCACGCAGGCGCTTCTGCCGGGACGGATGGAACCCTCGTTTCTTGCGTGTGTGGTTGACAGACGGTGCAGAGCTCGGTCCTCCCACGTCATGGTCCTGGGCAAGTGGAATTTCTGTCTGGCAGGTAAAGTTCAGGGATTGGTACTGTATCTTCTTCTACGGTTCATCGGTGTGAACATCTGTCTGCTTCTTCTTCTTTCTCTTCTTCTTCTTCTTTTCTCTTCTTCTTCTTCTTCTTCTCTTGCTCCTTCTCTTGCTTCACTTTCCATAGTGAGTGAAGAGACTTCTTCATGTCCTCTGACAGTGTATGCACCCTCCAGACTCACCTAAATCTGGAAGCAGGCGAGCAACCGGTTTGAGACAGCCAGCCAACAGGCACATGTGTATGTGTATGTGTGCTCTGCATCATCACATCAATCCTGTAGCGAGGCGGACGGTAGGCATAACAGAAACCGACCTCTGGATCAGGGTGTGAGAAAAGTCGCATGTGAAAGTTGTGCACAGACGCTGTTGGATGGGCAAATAACGTTAAAGTGAGAACACAGTTTTGACTGGTGGGGATGGAATTCTTTTCAGGATAAAAGCATGGAAGAGATGGCACTGGTGTTCCAGTGTCCT
>JAABUJ010006317.1_pt1 | contig 11504 bp, 6 predicted proteins | sample 5559131 | NCBI WGS metagenome assembly JAABUJ01 (sample SAMN10711875, study PRJNA513366) | rock metagenome | isolation source: Antarctica rocks | place: Antarctica: Victoria Land, Mt New Zealand nord | collected 2016-01-07 | reverse complement strand
GCGCGATCACCGCATCCGGCGGGTCGTGGAACGCCGCCATCGTCGCGGAGGTCGTGAGCTGGGGCGACCAGAAGCTGCAGGCCGACGGGCTCGGCGCCTACATCGCCCAGGCCACGTCGGACGGGAACACCGCCAAAATCGTATTGGGCGTGGTAGTGATGAGCGCCTTCGTCCTCGCCTTCAACCGCGTGCTGTGGCGGCCGATGTACAGCTACGCCGCCCGCCGCCTCACCTTCGGCTAAGGAGCGCCCGCGATGGACACACCGGTGAGCCACGCCCCCGTGCTTGGCGCCAGCCTCATGGAGGTTCGCAACATCCGGCAGGCCTACCACAAGGCAAGCTCGGCCGATGTCATCGTGCTCGACAACGTCGACCTCACCCTGCGGACCGGCGAGATCGTCGGCCTGCTCGGGCGGTCCGGCTCCGGCAAATCGACCCTGCTGCGCATCGTCGCCGGGCTGCTGACGCCCACCTCCGGCGACGTGACCTGGCGCGGCAAGAAATTGGTCGGGCCCGCCGAGGGCGTCGCCATGGTGTTCCAAAGCTTCGCCCTGTTCCCCTGGCTGACGGTGCAGGAAAACGTGGAGCTCGGCCTGGAAGCGCAGGGCATCGCGCGCGCCGAGCGGGAGCAGCGCGCCGAGGGCGCGATCGACCTGATCGGCCTCGGCGGCTACGAGAGCGCCTACCCGAAGGAGTTGTCGGGCGGCATGCGCCAACGCGTCGGCTTGGCCCGCGCGCTGGTGGTCCACCCCGACCTGCTGCTGATGGACGAGCCGTTCAGCGCCCTCGACGTGCTGACCGCCGAGACGCTGCGCACCGACCTGATCGATTTGTGGTCGGAGGGCAAGCTGCCGATCCAGTCGGTCCTGATGGTGACCCACAACATCGAGGAGGCGGTGCTGATGTGCGACCGCGTGCTCGTGTTCGCCTCCAACCCCGGCCGGGTCGCGAGCGAGCTGAAGGTGCCGTTCCCGCATCCGCGCAACCGGCTCGACCCGGCGTTCCGGCAACTGGTCGACGACATCTACGCGCTGATGACTCGGCGTGCGCCCGCCGCTGGCCACAAGGCGATGCTGCATGCCGGCACGATCAACATGGCGCTGCATCCCGTGTCGACCAACCTGATGGCCGGCCTGCTCGAGACGCTGGTGGCCGAGCCCTATCACGGCCGTGCCGACCTGCCCGCCCTGGCCGGCGCGCTGCAGCTCGAACTCGACGAGTTGCTGCCGATGGGCGAGGCGCTGCAACTGCTGCGGTTCGGCGAATTGGAGGAGGGCGACCTGCGCGTGACCGACATGGGGCGCCGGTTCGTCGCCGCCGACACCGACCCGCGCAAGGCGCTGTTCGCCGCCGCCCTGCGCGCGCACGTGCCGCTGGTGGCGCAAATCCGGCAGGTGCTGGACGAGCGCTGGAACCACCGCGCCTCCGCCGTACGCTTCCGCGACGAGCTGGAAGACGTGATGAGCCCGGACTACGCCGAGAATACGATGCACGCCACTATCGCCTGGGGCCGCTACGCCGAGCTGTACAGCTACGACGAGGACGCCGATCAGTTCTTCCTCGACGAGGAGGCGTAAACGTGCTGGCCGGCCGGGTCGCGCTGGTCACCGGGGCCAGCCGCGGCATCGGCCGGGCCATCGCGGAGCGGCTAGCGCAAGACGGCGCCGCGGTCGTGGTCAACTTCGCCACCGACGCCGCAGGCGCGGAGAGCGTGGTCGAGGCGATCGCGCGGGCCGGGGGAACGGCGGTTGCGGTCGCGGCGGACCTCGCGGAACTGGCCGAGATCGGACGCCTGTTCGCCGCCGTCGATGCGCGGTTCGGCCGTCTGGACATCCTGGTGAACAACGCGGGCAGCGGCGCACTGGCGCTGCTGGCGGAGGTGGACGCGGCCATGTTCGACCGGGTGTTCGCCATCAACGCCCGCGCGCCGCTGTTCGCCTGCCAGGAGGCGGCCCGGCGCATGGGGCCGGGCGGGCGGATCGTGAACGTGTCGTCGTCCTCGACGCTGTTCCCGACGCCGGGCACCGCCGTGTACGCCGCGAGCAAGGCCGTGCCGAAGATCTACACCGAGGTGCTGGCCCGCGAACTCGGCCCGCGCGGCATCACGGTGAACTCCGTCGTGCCCGGCCCGACCTCGCCCGGGATGTTCGACCACGCGCCGGACGCGATGCGCGCGGACGCCCTGGCCGCCTCCCCGTTCGGGCGCCTGGGCACCCCGGACGACATCGCGTCCGTCGTGTCGTTCCTGGTCAGCGACGACGCGCGCTGGGTGACGGGACAGCACATCCTGGCGAATGGCGGGGCGACGGTTTAGTATCGACGGCCCAAGGCCATGGCTCTGCCCTGGACCCGCTGGGGCCTGAGGCCCCAGACCCGCATTCATTAGGGTTTCCAAAGGCATCATGCCTTTGGCGGAGTTTGAGGCAGAGCCTCAACCTGCCCCTTTTCAAAGGCGATGTTATACTTTACATACCGTGCTACCAGGAGTAGATTAGAGCCATAGGAGCAAGACCGATGGCCCAGCCGATCTTCACTGCCGAGCATTTCCAGAGCGAGGAAGCCGCCTTTGCTTTCTTGGAAGCTCGTGTCTGGCCGGAAGGCCCGGTCTGTCCGCACTGCGGTTCATTCGGCCGCATCAAGAAGCTGGCTGGCAAAACCACCCGCGTCGGGCTGCGCAAGTGCTACGACTGCATGAAGCCGTTTACTGTGAAAGTTGGAACCGTCTTCGAGTCCAGCCACGTCAAACTCCACCTCTGGATGCAAGCGGTGCATCTTATGTGCAGCAGCAAGAAGGGCGTTAGCAGCAACCAGCTTCACCGCACCCTTGGCGTCACTCTGAAAACCGCGTGGTTCATGTCTCACCGCATCCGTGAGGCGATGACCACGCTCGGCGTCGAGCCGATGGGCGGCCCTGGCACTGTGGTCGAAATTGACGAAACCTTCATCGGTAAGAAGAAGGGCATGCCCAAGCAGCGCGGCTATGCTCACAAGCACGCGGTCATGACCTTGATCGAGCGCGGCAAAGGGTCGCGGTCCTTCCACGTTTCCGGCACTGCGGCGGCGGACCTTCTGCCGATCATCAAGGCGCATGTCGCTTCCGGCACCCACGTCATGACCGATGAAGCCGGGCAGTATGCCCAACTCGGCAAGCACTTTGCCGCCCATGAGTTCGTGCGTCATAGTGCAGGCGAATATGTACGCGGCGACGTGCATACCAACACGCTCGAAGGCTTCTACAGCGTGTTCAAGCGCGGCATGAAGGGCATCTATCAGCACTGCTCGGAAAAACATCTGCACCGCTACGTAGCCGAGTTCGATTTCCGGTACAGCAATCGGGTGCGGCTCGGCGTCAATGACGTGACCCGTACGGACGCAGCGTTGAAGGGCATTGTCGGCAAGCGTCTGACTTATCGAACGACTAACCAGGAAGTAGCTGTCGGCTAACGGCTATGCAGGCGGAGACGTTCATCCGGCGCTGGAGCACAAGCAGCCGAAAAACGGCAGCTTCCAAGCCGCATTTACTTATGCATTCGAGAAGGATGTCGCGAAGGCGAATGGCCGCAATTTCGAGACTACAGGGCAATCATTCCGAGAATAAAAGTATGCGAACCGGGGAAGGTAAGATGCAGTGGCACGACTGACTGAGCAGGAACAACAGGACATCATCCGGTTTATAGAGGCGGACAAGCCTTTGCCGGAAAAGTACCGCTTCCTGCTTTTCGAGGACAAGCGCGAGGTCGAACTCGTCTGGAACGGCAAAACCAGTGAGGTCTGCAATGTCGTTCTGCCCTTTCAGACCATCGAACAGGTGGACGAGCCGCGCGCCGAAAAGTCGGAAGACACGACGGCGCAGCAGGACCTGTTTTCGACTGACAGCCGGGGGCGGCAACTGAAGGGCTGGACCAACAAGCTAATCTGGGGCGACAACAAGCTCATTCTTTCATCCCTGAGAAACGGCCCGCTGCGCGAGGAGATTGAGCGGCAGGGCGGCTTGAAGCTGATCTACATCGATCCACCGTTCGACGTGGGTGCTGATTTTTCAATGGACATTGAGATCGGCGACGACACATTTACCAAAAAGCCAAACATTCTCGAAGAAATTGCTTATCGAGATACATGGGGAAAGGGGACAGACTCATTTATCTCGATGATTTACGAGAGGTTGATCCTCATGAGAGATTTACTTGCAGACGATGGAAGTATATATATCTACTGTGATTGGCGCGTGTCACCATTGCTCAGGATGGCTATGGATGGCTATGGATGGCTATGGATGAGATATTTGGTTCCGATAATTTTCAGAACGAAATATATTGGTATTACTATAATAAACTTCACGGTGCACGGAAGCGTGTGTTCCCTCGCGCTACCGACACTATACTATATTATCTAAAGAATAGAAAGTTTGGCTTCAGATATGAGCATATAAAGGAACCACGAGACATTCCAGTAACAAAACTTAAATACAGCTTTGTTGGTGGTAAAATTGTGAACGATAAAGATGAGAATGGGAAAACTATTACTTACGAGAGTACAGAGAGGCAGATTGATAACGTTTGGCGGATACGATGTCTGCAACCAGCGAATCAAAAGGAATGGCTCGACTATCCGACGCAAAAGCCAGAAAATCTTATAGAGAGGATTCTTCTAGCGTCAACGAAGCCCGGTGATTTGATAGCAGATTTCTTCTGTGGCTCCGGCACTACTGCCGCTGCGGCTGAGAAGTTAAACCGAAAATGGATTGTCAGCGACCTTGGAAAATTTGCTGTCCATACAACCCGCAAGCGTATGATTGGAGTGCAGCGAGGATTGAAAGCTGACGACAAGAACTACCGCGCCTTTGAAATTTTCAACCTCGGCAAATACGAGCGCCAGCATTATGTTGGCGTGAATCCGAATTTGCGCGAGGAACAGCGCCGGAAGCAGCTTGAGGAAAAGGAATCGGCATTTCTGGACCTCATCTTGCGGGCTTACCGCGCCGAGCGGACGGACGGCTTTGCCAGCTTCCACGGGAAAAAGGCGGGGCGGCTTGTCGCCGTGGGGCCGGTTAACATGCCGGTGTCGCGGCTATTCGTGGAAGAAGTCATTCTCGAATGCCGCAAGAAGCACATCACCAAGGTCGATATTCTCGGTTTCGAGTTCGAGATGGGCCTGTTTCCGAACGTGCTGGACGAGGCGCGCGCCAAGGGTATCGACATCGCCCCGAAATATATTCCTGCCGAGGTTTTCGACAAACGGGCCGTCGAGAAAAATCAGGTCGTGTTTCATGACGTGTCTTTCATCGAGGTGAAGCCGCACGTCAAAGGCAACAGCGTGGCGGTCGAATTGACTGATTTTTCCGTGTTCTACTCGCAGGACTCCGTCGCCATCGCCGAAGCCACCCTCAATGACAAGGGCAGCAAGATCGTCGTCGAGAAGGGCCAGATTGTCAAAGTCAGCAAGGACAAGGACGGCATCGTCACCCGCGAAACCCTCACCCAAAATTGGACCGACTGGATTGATTACTGGTCCGTGGACTTCGACTTTGAAAACAAGCGGGAAATCATCCGTACCCAGAATCCCGATACCCGCGAATGGGAGGAATCGTGGACCGGCGACTATATTTTCGAGAACGAATGGCAGTCCTTCCGCACCAAGAAGAACCGTAAGTTGGAGCTTACCAGCGTCTTCCACGAATGCCCACCCGGACGGCGCAAGGTTGCGGTCAAGGTCGTGGACATCTTCGGAAACGACACGATGACGACTGCCGAAGTCAACGTGGGAGGGAAGAAATAGTGGCGCTGCACCGAGACTTCCCCAACGATCCTCACGCCATCCTTGACCCGGCAATCCGATGGTTTCCGGCTAATGAGTCTTTGCGCGAAACCAGCATGGACAAGCTCATGCCGCCACTTGTGGCGGCGTTGCGCCAGAAGGTTAGGGACTTTCGCAACGGCGGTTATGTTGGCGCGTCCGATACCAGCCGGAGCTTGCTTAATTGGTGGTTTAAGACCCCGCATCTAGTCCCGCAGGCCGAGAGCGATATGGCCGAGTTTCAGTATTTCTTCGCGCAGCGGGAAGCCCTCGAAACTATTGTCTATCTCTATGATGTTGTCGGCGTGAAGGACAAATTCGACCTGATGCGCTTCGACAGCAGCGGTATTGTTTCCGCCAGCATGTCCGATGAAACATGGCGGCGTTTCGTCATAAAAATGGCGACTGGCGCGGGCAAGACCAAGGTGCTGAGTTTGGTCCTCGCGTGGAGCTTCTATCACAAGCTTTATGAGACGGACTCGAACCTAGCCCGCAATTTCCTTGTAATTACGCCGAACATCATTGTGTTGGACCGCATCTACAAGGATTTTCAGGGGCTACAGCTGTTTTTCGACGATCCGGTTATCCCGGATAATGGCTTTGACGGCCGCAACTGGCGGGATGATTTCCAGTTGACCCTGCATTTGCAGGACAACGTGCACATCACGCACCCTACCGGCAACATTTTCCTCACCAACATTCACCGGGTTTACGCGGGCAACGACATTCCCTCATCGCCCGACGATGACGACACGATGGAATACTTCCTCGGCCTACGGCCGACAGGCGCAACCACGGATTCCAAAGTGGACCTTGGGATGATCGTCCGCGACATCGACGAACTGATGGTGCTGAACGACGAAGCCCATCATATCCATGACTCACGCCTCGCATGGTTCAAGTCGATTGAAGACATTCACAACCGGCTCCTGCAAAAAGGGTCCGTCCTTTCCCTACAAGTCGATGTGACGGCGACACCGAAGCACAATAACGGGGCGATTTTCGTGCAGACCGTGGCCGATTATCCTCTGGTCGAGGCCATTTCACAGAACATCGTGAAGCATCCCGTGCTGCCGGACGCGGCCAGCCGAGCCAAACTTTCCGAGCGCCAGAGCCTCAAATACACCGAGAAATACGCCGACTATATCGACCTTGGCGTGATCGAATGGCGCAAGGCCTACGCTGAGCACGAGAAGCTCGACAAAAAAGCCATCCTGTTCATCATGACGGATGATACGCGCAACTGCGACGACGTGGCGGCATATCTCGAAGGCCACTATCCCGAATTGACGGGCGCGGTGCTGGTCATTCACACCAAGGCCAACGGCGAAATTTCCGAATCCACGTCCGGCAAGGGAAAGGACGAGCTGGAAAAACTCCGCAAACAGGCGAACGAGATCGACGACCTCTCTAGTCCTTACAAGGCCGTCGTGTCGGTCATGATGCTGAAAGAGGGTTGGGACGTGCGTAACGTCACGACCATTGTCGGACTGCGGGCCTATGCCGCCCCGAGCAATATTCTGCCCGAACAGACGCTGGGGCGCGGCTTGCGCAAGATGTATCCGGGCGGTATCGAGGAATATGTAAGCGTCGTCGGCACCAACGCCTTCATGGAGTTTGTCGAATCCATTCAGGCCGAAGGCGTTGAGCTTGAACGCAAGCCGATGGGCGAAGGCACGAAGCCGAAGACCCCCTTGGTGGTTGAAGTAGAGATGGACAACGACAGGAAAGACCTCGACGCGCTCGACATCGAGATTCCGGTGATGACGCCGCGCATCTACCGCGACTACAAGAATCTGACCGACCTCGACGTTTCGGCATTTGGCCATCAGCGCGTCGCCTACCTGCAATTCAGCAAGGAAGAACAGCGCGAAATTGTCTTCAAGGACATCACGACCGGGGCAGTGTCGCATACCACCATTCTCGATACAGCCGGGATTGCCGATTATCGCAGCGTTCTGGGATATTTCGCCAGGATGATCATGAAGGACTTGCGGCTCGTCAGCGGCTACGATGTTCTTTACGGAAAAATCAAAACCTTCGTGCAGTCGGAGTTGTTCGAAAGCGAGGTCGATCTCGACAGCTCGAACACCCTGCGGAATCTCTCTGAATTATCCGCGACCAAAACGCTAATCGAGAATTTCAAGAAAGCCATCAACGCCCTGACCGTGAAGGACAAGGGCGACGCGGAAATCCGCGACACGATCAAACTACGGCATACCCGCCCCTTCGTGGCCAAGGAGCAAGGCTATTTAGTACCGAAGAAAAGCGTCTTTAACCGGATTATCGGGGACAGCCATCTGGAACTGGTCTTTGCCAACTTCCTTGAATCCTGCACCGATGTCGTAGCCTACGGCAAAAACTACCTCGCGGTGCATTTCAGGCTGGATTACGTCAACGCGGAAGGGAACATTTCCAACTACTACCCAGATTTTCTGGTGAAACTGGCCGACAAGCGCATTATGATTGTCGAAACCAAAGGTCTTGAGGACTTGGACGTGCCGCTGAAAGTGGAACGGCTGCGGCAATGGTGCGAGGACATCAACCGGGTGCAGTCGGACGTGACCTATGATTTTGTCTATGTGGACCAAAAGAGCTTTGAGAAATACAATCCGAAATCGTTCAAGCAATTGATCGACGGCTTCCGGGAATACAAATCCTAGCCCCTCAGTATCGCACAACCGACCTGCCTAATGACGAAGCCCTTGGCCGACTTCTAGCGTTGAACCATGAACGCCAACCGGCTTGAGAGGAACACGAAATGCCAGCACGCAAGCCGAAATTAGACGAGAAGCCGCAGTTCGAGCGATTCATAGAAACCGCGCGCGAGATCGGCGCGGGAGAGACCGACGAAGTTCTAGAGTTCGCAGTCAGCAAGATTGCACCACCAAAGAGACCCTCACACATCAAGCAAACGGCTTTCCATCCTCGTCCATCCGCAAAGCCACCTTCCTCATAAAACCATTCACGACCTCGAAAATATGCCCGGCTTCTTCATTGGTATATTTCTGATCCAAGTGCATCGTCGCATTTCTATAAGGGTTCATCATTGCCGCAAGCGCCGCATGGGTTTCCTCAAACAGCCTTCCGTCACCAGAGAGCCGATTGCTTCTATTAGGCCAATCTAACTTTCTGCAAAGCCCCTCAGAATCATTAAGCATCTGATGCAAGGCTAATGCCTCATCGTCGTTAATAAGCTCAGCATCCGTTATCTTAGGGGATTGCCAAATACTCCGTGATTCAGCGATCCCCACCAACTACATCAGCACCAGAAAAACCCATAGGCTCCGAAACCGCTCGTGTTGCTGCCCCGCTGGCACACATTATTCAGCGGCGCTCACGATGCACCCCCGACACTGTCCCTGGTAGCACGGTATGTAAAGTATAACATTGCCAAAAAATAACGTATTGCGAAATACCCACGGCGATGGTGACAGCCGTCAGGATGGCAATAGCCCAAGTGGCATTAGCTGTGCTTCTGGTAGCGCGATCGGCGGAGCTTTCCTTGTTTTTCTGGACGCGGCGCTTATGGCGGTAGCGTTGAAGCTCGCGGACGCCCCGCGCAATCCAGTTTGGGTTATGGGGTCCGCTTGGGGAACCGGATTGATTATTTCCGCCATGACCTACCAAGGCACAATCCTTACGTTAACCGGCCATTGGCTACCTTAAAGATCCTTTAACCTGAAGCCTTCTATTTCCAGCGCCGCCAGAACAGCTAGCAAGAACGTCGCCGCAAACGTCCCACGTGCAAGCTTGCTGGTGATCAACGCTGGTTTAAGCAGTGGCGGGCCATCACCTTTAGGAAGGTGAGGCCAAGAGCTCTGCCTTTGGACCCTGTCAAAGGTAATCCTTTGACGAGGAAAAGGGGTTTGGGGCCGCCGGCCCCAGCGGGTCAAGGGCAGAGCCCTTGCGCTCGCCTTTTCAGCGGCCCCTTAGCCCGCCGCCAGCGTCTCCAGCGCGGCCCGGCGGTTGAATATGCGCAGCAGCGTCCGCACCGCGAGTCCGCGGGGGCTTTCGAGCCTAGGGTCGCGGTTGAGCAGCACGGCGGCGTCGCGGTTCGCGGTCTGCAGCAGGCCGTCGTGCTCCACCGGGTCGGCGAGGCGGAAGGCAGCCTGGCCGGATTGCCGCTTGCCGAGCAGGTCGCCGCCGCCGCGCAGGCGGAAATCCTCGTCGGCGATGACGAAGCCGTCCTCGGTGTCGCGCAGCAAGGTCAGCCGGCGGCGCATGGTTTCCGTCAGCCCGTCCTCGTGCAGCAGCAAGCAGTAGCTTTGCGCCGACCCGCGCCCGACCCGGCCGCGCAATTGGTGCAGCTGCGCCAGGCCGAACCGCTCGGCGTGCTCGATCACCATCACGCTCGCGGCCGGCACGTCGACGCCGACCTCGATGACGGTGGTGGCGACCAGCAGCCGGGTCTCCCCCGCGCTGAACGCCGCCAGCGCCGCGTCGCGCACGCCGGGGTCCTGCTGTCCGTGCGCCAGGCCGATCCGGTCGCCGAGCCGGTCCCGCAGGGTGGCGAACCGCGCCTCGGCCGCCGCCAGGTCGACCAGCGCGCTCTCGGCCACCATCGGGCATACCCAGTAGGCCTGCTCGCCCCGGTCCAGCGCGCGCACGATGCCGTCGATCACGTCGCCGAGCGTGCCCAGCGAGTGCAGCGTGGTGCGGATCGGCTGCCGGCCGGCGGGCTTCTCCAGCAGGCGGCTGACCTCCATCTCGCCGAATTGGGTCAGCAGGAGCGTGCGCGGGATCGGGGTCGCCGTCATCACCAGCAGGTCGGTCCGCTCGCCCTTGCCGCCCAGCAGCATCCGCTGCGCCACGCCGAAGCGGTGCTGCTCGTCGATCACGGCCAGGCCCAGGTCGTGGAACACCACCTTATCCTGGAACAGCGCGTGGGTGCCGACGATGATCGGCATGCGCCCGTTCGCCAGCGCCAGCAGCGTGTTGCGCCGCTCCGCCCCGGTGATCGACCCGGTGAGCAGGCCGACCGGGCAGGGGCTCAGCCGTGACAGGGTGCGGTGGTGCTGCTTGGCCAGCACCTCGGTCGGCGCCATCAGGGCGGCCTGCGCGCCCGCCTCCACCGCGCGCAGCATGGCGAGCAGCGCCACCAGCGTCTTGCCCGAGCCGACGTCGCCCTGCAGCAGCCGCAGCATCCGCCGGGGTGCGGCGAGGTCGGCGTCGATCTCCGCCAGCGCGCGGTGCTGGGACGGCGTCGGCTCGAAGCCGAATTCGGCCAGGGCCGCCGCGCGCAGGCGGTCGTCGCCGGCCAAGGCGCGGCCGGGCCGGTGCCGCTCGCGGTTCCTCATCCAAGCGATCGCGAGCTGGTGGGCGAGCAGTTCGTCGTAGGCCAGCCGCTTGCGCGCCAGCTCGGCCAGATGGCCGTTGTTGGCGACGGGCGCCTGCACGGCCCGCACGGCGTCGGCGAAGGCGGGCCACTGCTCGCGCCGCAGCAGCGCCGGGTCGTGCCACTCCGGCAGGTCGGGCAGCAGCAGCAGCGCCTGGTGCATGGTGCGGCGGAGCAGGTCCGGCCGCAGCCCCTCCGTCATCGGCCACACCGGCTCCAGTTCCGGGATGCGCTCCGGCTGGTGGGCGGGCACGATGTAGTCGGGGTGCCGCATCGTCAGCCGGTCGCCGAACAGGTCGCAGCGGCCGGAGACGAGCAGGCGCGCGCCGACCGGCATCTCCTTCAATCGCCAGGGCTGGAAAAAGGCGACCTC
>JAABUJ010006316.1_pt1 | contig 11505 bp, 15 predicted proteins | sample 5559131 | NCBI WGS metagenome assembly JAABUJ01 (sample SAMN10711875, study PRJNA513366) | rock metagenome | isolation source: Antarctica rocks | place: Antarctica: Victoria Land, Mt New Zealand nord | collected 2016-01-07 | reverse complement strand
ACCTCAACGACGCGGTCAAGATGCTCGAGGCGCACTACGCCTCGATCGAGGACATGGATGCCGCCATGACGGTCGGCTGCGGCCACCCGATGGGGCCTTTCGCGCTCCTGGACGTCGTGGGCCTGGATGTGAGCCTGGCCATCCAGCGCACGCTGTACGAGGAGTTCCGCGAGCCGGGCCACGCACCCGCGCCGATGCTCGAGCACCTGGTCAAGGCCGGCTACCTCGGCCGCAAGACCGGCCGCGGCTTCCGCGACTACGCCAAGCACTAGCCGTGCCGCGCGGGTCGGGGCGGGGCGCGAAGCGGAGTGCAGCAGCGGCGCAGCTGCGCTCCGGTGACGACTACCCTGGGGCGCTGCGGACCCCTCCCGGCGAGCGCGTCGAGGACGGTCACGTGGTGTGCTCGGTCGGCTCCTCCGCCCGCGGCTACCGCTGCCCGGGCTGCGACCAGGAGTTCACCGGGCTGCCGCATGTCGTGGTGTGGCCGCAGGGCACGCTGGACGACCGGCGGCACTGGCACACCTCCTGCTGGACCGCCCGCGGGCGTCGCGGGGTGAAGGTCCACCGGTCCAAGAACGCGCCCCGACACGGGTAGCGACTGCCCGGCTAGCGTGCAGCCGGTGTCCCAGATCCGCGCCAACACGGTGCTGCCGGCCGAGCGGCGGCCGGTGACCCTGCACACCGCGGACGGTCTGCGACTGGTCGGGGAGTTGGCGCTGCCGCTGGGCCGGCCTCCCGGCGCCACGATCGTGTGCCTGCACCCGCTGCCCGGCGGCGGCGGCATGATGGACAGCCACCTGCTGCGCAAGATGGCCTGGCGCCTACCGGCCCTCGCCGACGTGGCGGTGCTGCGCTTCAACACCCGCGGCACCACCAGCGAGGCCGGCACCAGCGAAGGCACCTTTGACGAGAGCGACGCCGAGAAATACGACGTGGCAGCCGCTCTCGACTTGGCCGAGGCACATGATCTGCCCAACATCTGGCTCGTGGGATGGAGCTTCGGCAGCGATTTGGCCCTGCGGTACGGCTGCGACCCCAGCGTCGTCGGGGCAATCCTGCTGAGCCCGCCGCTGCGCTACTCCTCGGTCGCCGACCTGTCCGCCTGGGCCGCCTCCGGCAAACCGCTGGTGGCCGTCGTCCCCGAGCGCGACGACTACCTGCAGCCCCCCGAGGCGCGCGAGCGCTTCTCCGCCGTACCGCAGTGCGAGGTCGTCGCGGTGGAACGCGCGAAGCACCTGTGGGTGGGGTTCAGCGAGCAGGTGCTCGACGAAATCGTCAAGCGGATCGCACCCGCATCCTTTCCCCTTCCCCGTTCTGTCCCCGAGCCCTAGGAGTCCACATGAGTTTCGACCTGACCGGCAGGACCGCCTTGCTGACGGGCGCCTCTAGGGGGATCGGGCGCGCCCTGGCGCTCGGGCTGGCGGCCGCGGGCGCCGACATCGCCCTGTCCGCAAGGGATGAGGGTGCCCTTCAGCAGGTCCGGGAGCAGGTCGAGGCGCTGGGCCGCAGGGCCATCGTCCTGCCCGCGGACGTCACCGACCCGCAGGCCTGTCAGCGGCTGGTCACCGACGCGGTGGCCGGCCTCGGTCAGCTCGACGTGCTGGTCAACAACGCCGGCGGGTCGTCCTACATGGGGCCGTTCACCGAGCTGCGCTTCTCGGGTTGGGAGAAGACGATGCGGCTCAACGTCGACTCGATCGTGCACCTCAGCCAGGTCGCCGGCCGGCACATGGTCGAGCGCGGCAGCGGCAGCGTCATCAACGTGGCAAGTGTTGCAGGGCTGTCGGCCACCCCGCTGCTCGCGGCGTACGGCGCGAGCAAGGCGGCGGTCATCTCGCTGACCAAGACCCTGGCCTACGAGTGGGGCGGCAGCGGAGTACGGGTCAACGCCCTGTGCCCGGGCTGGACGAAGACCGATCTCAACGCCGACCTGCGGGGCGGCGCGGACGGTGGCGCGGCCTGGGTGCAGGGCCAGGCCCTCAAGCGCTGGGCGGAGGTCCAGGAGATGGTGGGGCCGACGGTATTTCTGGCCAGCGACGCCTCGAGCTACGTGACAGGGCAGACCCTGGTCGTCGACGGCGGCCAGAGCGCCGGCTGACGTAAGCAGGCTGGCCGCTTAACTGGCCTCCTGACGCGGGACGACGACCTCCTCCAGCAACAGCTGGACCGCGGCCGCAATCGGGATCGCCAGCAGCGCACCGAGCACGCCGAGCAGGGAGGCGCCGATCAGGATCGCGACGACCGTGGTGACCGAGGAGACGTCGACGGACCTCTTCATGATCCGCGGGTAGAGCAGGTAGCTCTCGAACTGCTGGTAGAGCAAGAACCACACGCCGACGCCGATGCCGATCGGCAACGACACCGTGAAGGCCAGCAGGGTCGCGACCGTCGCACCGATCGTCGCGCCCACCAGCGGGATGAGGTCGGTGACGGCGATCAGCAGCGCCAGGGCCAGCGGGTAGGGCACACCGGTGGCGAGCAGGACGACGAACCCGGTGCTGCCGGCGATGGCGGCGATCGTCAGCAAACCCGCGACGTAGCCGCCGAAGCGGTCCAGGATGTCGTCGCCCAGCAGGCCGAAGCGGGCCCGGCGGCTGCGCGGGACCAGCCGGTAGATGTTCTCCTTCAGCAACGGCAGGCTCGCCATGAAGTACAGGGTCAGCGTCAGCACGGTGACAGTGCTGAAGACCGCGCCGAACACGAACCTGCCGACGCCGAGCACGCTGCCGAAGGCGTCGCTGGTCGGGTCGCTGTTGGACAGGTAGTCCTGCGCGCGCTTGATCAGGTGGGCATGGCTGTCCAGCTTGGCGATGCGGGCGTTGTGCTGCAGCCGGGTCAGGTAGTCCGGCGCGGACTCGACGAGCTGTTGCCCCTGCGCCACGATCACCGGTACGACGGCCAGCGCGACGCCCAGGAAGAACAGCAGGACGGCGACGAGTACGACGGCGACGGCCCTGGACCGGCGCAGCCCCCGTCGCTCGAAGAACTCGACGGCCGGGTTCAGCCCGAGGGCCAGGAAGGCCGAGATCAGCATCAGGACCAGGACCGACTCGACCTCGATCAACGCCCGCACCAGCCCGTAGGCCAGGGCAAGCCCGAGGGCCGCAGCGAAGGCGATGCGAAAGGGCGAGCGCTGGGACAGCGGCGGACCGGGCACGCCGTACGGGAGGTCCTCGCTGACCTGCGCCTCGATCCGCCGTACTGCGTCGGCCTCGGCCCGCTCGGCCCGAATGGCCGCCGTGCTCGCCTGATCGGCTGCTGTACTTGCCTGGTCGGCTGCGGCGTGGGCCTTCTCCAGGGTGGGGTCGGCGTTGCTCACTGACCTTGCGGCAGGACGGTAGAGCCACCTCCGCCCGGGGCGATTCCGGACAGGGTCTGGCGCAGCGAGTCCAGCTGCGCCATGGCCGCATCCCGGCGGTGGTAGTGCTCGTCGGCCTCCTGCTGCGCGCGCTGAACCATCGCTGCCGACTCTGCGCGCGCGTCGTCGTGCAGGAGGCGGACGTCCTCGTCGGCCTGCTCTCGCAGCGCAGCGGCCTGCGAGTGGGCCTGCCCCACGATCTGCTGGGCCTGCTCACGGGCGCCGGTCAGGGTGGCCTGGGCCTCCTGCTGGACCGTTCCGGTCAGGGCCTGTGCCTGCTGCTGGGCCTGCTCCCGTACGGTCTCGGCCTCGCGCTGGGCGTTGACGCGGGCCTGCTCGGTCTCCCGCTCCACCCCGGCGATCTCGGCCTCGCGCCGGTCCAGGGCCGCGGTGCGCTCGGCCGTCGTACGCCCGGCCTGCTCCTGGGCCTCGGCCATCGTCCGGTGCGCCTGCTCGCCGGCCTCACGCAGGACCCGGAGCGCCTCCTCCTGGGCGTCCCTGCGCACCTGGACGGCTTCCTCCTCCGCGAGCAGGAGCATCTTCGACAATCGCTCGGTGAGCCGGCTGGCCGGCTCCGGCAACCCAGCTGCCCGCTCCTCGGCATCGGCCAGCCGGGCATCGCCCTCGGCCAGCCGCGCCTGTAACGCGCTCAGCGCCTGCTCGTGCTGCTGGAGCCGCCTACCGTCCTCGTCGTGGCGGCGGTCGGCCTCCTGCAGGACCGCTTCGAGCTGGTCGAGGTGCTCATCGACGTCCTGCTGGTCGTAGCCGCGCCGGACGACCCGGAAGTCCTTCGTCTCGGGCTCGTCGTGCAGGGGCAGCAGGTCGTCGCTCATGCTGCCATTCTCGCCCACGAACGCTCAGACGTTGCGGAAGCGGTTGATGGCGTCAAGGTGAGTCGCCCGGAACTCCTGCGCCTGCGGGGCCACGCCCAGGCCCTCCTCGGGCGCCAGGCACAAGACGCCGACCTTGCCCTGGTGCTGGTTGCGGTGCACGTCGTACGCCGCCTGGCCGGTCTGCTCCAGCGGGTAGGTCCCGGACAGCGTCGGGTGGATCAGGCCCCTGGCCACCATGCGGTTGGCCTGCGCGCTCTCCCGGTGGTTGGCGAAGTGCGAGCCGATGATGCGCTTGAGGTTCATCCAGAAGTAGCGGTTGTCGTAGGAGTGCATGTAGCCGCTGGTGGAGGCGCAGGTCGCGATGGTGCCACCCCGCTTGGTGACGTAGACCGACGCCCCGAAGGTCTCCCGCCCCGGGTGCTCGAAGACGATGTCGATGTCCTCACCGCCGGTCAGCTCGCGGATCCGCTTGCCGAAGCGCTGCCACTCCTTGGGGTCCTGCTCGTGCTCGTCCTTCCAGAACCGGTAGTCCTCGGCGCTGCGGTCGATGACCAGCTCGGCGCCCATGCGGCGCACGATCTCGGCCTTCTCCGGGCTGCTGACGACGCAGACCGGGATGGCGCCGCCGTTCAGCGCGTACTGCGTGGCGTAGGAGCCCAGGCCGCCGCTCGCGCCCCAGATGAGCACCGTGTCGCCCTGCTTCATGCTGCTTCCGTTGTGGCTGACCAGCTGGCGGTACGCCGTGGAGTTGACCAGTCCGGGCGCCGCCGCCTCCTCCCACGTCAGGTGGGCCGCCTTCGGCATCAGCTGGTTGGACTTCACCAGTGCCAGCTGCGCCAGGCCGCCGAAGTTGGTCTCGAACCCCCAGATGCGCTGCTGCGGGTCGAGCATCGCGTCGTCGTAGCCCTCCGGCTCCTCCATCTCCACGCTCAGGCAGTGCGCCACGACCTCGTCGCCGGCCTTCCACCTGCTCACTCCGGCGCCGACCCGCAGCACGACGCCGGACAGATCCGACCCCACGACGTGGTGGTCTAGGTCGTGCCGCTTGGTGAGCTCCGACAGCCGGCCGTACCGCTCCAGGAAGCCGAAGGTCGAGACCGGCTCGAAGATGGACGTCCACACGGTGTTGAAGTTGATGCTGCTGGCCATCACCGCGACGAGAGCCTCGCCCGGGCCGAGCTCGGGCGTCGGCACCTCCTGCAGGTGCAGGCTCTTGCGCGGGTCCTTGTCCCGGCTCACCAAGCCCTCGAACATGTCCTGCTCGTCCTTGCGCACCACCACGCCCCGGTAGGACTCCGGCACCGGGAGGTGAGCGACGGCGGCCGGTTGGCCGGCCAGGACGGCGTCGAGGATGTCCTTCACGGAGAGCCCTTCGGGGAGACGACGGTGATCGTCGCGGAGCCTACCGGCGGGTAGCCCACCGCCCTCGCTCGCTGGCCGGTCCCGACTCGCGCCTCAGCTCCGGCGCTGGCCGGCGGGCGGCGACGGCGTGGCAGGGTCGGCGGTTAGTGCCCGCCCATGCCGTCGGGGCCGGGCTCGACGAGCTCGACGAGGACGCCACCGGCGCTCTTGGGGTGCACGAAGTTGACGCGCGAGCCGGCCGTACCGGTCCGCGACTGCTCGTACAGCAGGCGCATGCCCTGGCTGCGAAGGTGCGCGCTGACCTCCTCGAGGTCGTCCACTCGGTAGGCCATCTGCTGGATGCCCGGGCCGTTGTTGTCCAGGAACCGCCCGATCGTGCTGTCCGGCGACAGGGGGCAGAGCAGCTGCACGTAGGAGCCGGACTCGCCGACCTCCATCATCGCCTCGCGCACCCCCTGCTCCTCGTTGACCTCGGTGTGCACCAGGTGCATGCCGTACGCCGTGGTGTAGAGCTCGATGGCGGCGTCGAGGTCGGCGACGGCGATGCCGACGTGATCGATCCGGGTGACCTGCACGGGAGGCTCCTCGAGGGTTGTCGGTGGCGGCTCGTATCGTTGCAGGACCGCAACCCGCACCTGGAGGACCCTCGTGAACGACAACCCGTCCGTCATCATCGCGGGAGCGCGCACGCCGATCGGCAAGCTCGCTGGCGCGCTCAAGGACTTCACCGCCATGGACCTCGGGGGGATCGCCATCAAGGCGGCCCTCGAGCGCTCCGGCGTCGCCGGCGACCAGGTCGACTACGTGATCATGGGCCATGTCCTGCAGGCGGGGCAGGGCCAGATCACTGCTCGCCAGGCCGCCGTCAAGGGCGGGATCCCGATGGACGTGCCCGCGCTGACGATCAACAAGGTGTGCCTGTCCGGCCTGGACGCGATCGCCCTGGCCGATCAGCTCATCCGGGCAGGCGAGGTCGAGATCGTCGTCGCCGGCGGGATGGAGTCGATGACCAACGCGCCCTACCTGTTGCCCAAGGCCCGTCAGGGCTACCGATACGGCAACGCCGAGATCCTGGACGCCACCTTCCACGACGGCCTGTTCGACGCCTTCGACCAGGTCCCGATGGGCGAGGGCACGGAGCGGCACAACGCGCGCTTCGGCCTGACGCGGGAGGAGCAGGACGAGTTCGCGGCGCGCAGCCACGAGTTGGCGGCCGCAGCGATCAAGGAGGGCCGCTTCGCCGAGGAGATCGTCCCGGTGGAGATCCCGCAGCGCAAGGGTGACCCGATCGTCGTCTCCGAGGACGAGGGGGTGCGCCCTGGCACCACGTCCGAGATGCTCGCCAAGCTGCGGCCGGCCTTCACCAAGGACGGGACCATCAGCGCCGGCAACGCCTCGCAGATCTCCGACGGCGCGGCCGCGGTCGTCGTCATGAGCAAGAGCAGGGCGCAGGAGCTCGGGCTGAGCTACCTCGCTGAGATCGGCGCCCACGGCATGGTCGCGGGACCGGACACCTCGCTGCAGGAGCAACCGGCGAACGCGATCAAGAAGGCGCTGGCCAAGGAGGGGCTGTCGGTCGACCAGGTGGACCTGTTCGAGCTCAACGAGGCGTTCGCCGCGGTCGGGATCGTCTCCACCCGGGCACTGGGCGTCGAGCCGGACAAGGTCAACGCCAACGGCGGCGCGATCGCCCTCGGCCACCCGATCGGCGCCAGCGGTGCGCGCGTGGTGCTGCACCTGGCCCACGAGCTCAAGCGACGCGGCGGCGGCATGGGGGCGGCGGCGTTGTGCGGGGGCGGCGGCCAGGGCGATGCCCTGATCGTGCACGTCCCGGTGTGAGTCTGCCGCCGGGCACGAGGCGGGGCCGCACCCTCGACGTACCCGACCTGGTGGCTCGGGCGGAGCGCGGCGAGGCGCGCGCGGTCGCGCGGCTGATCAGCCTGGTCGAGGACGCGAGCCCGGCGCTGCGCGAGGTGATGGTCCTGCTTGCGCCGCGGGCGGGGCACGCACGCGTCATCGGGCTCACCGGCTCCCCGGGTGTGGGCAAGTCGACCTCCACGAACGCCCTGGTCGCCGCATACCGTCGGCTGGGAATGCGGGTGGGGGTGCTCGCGGTGGATCCGAGCTCGCCCTTCTCCGGCGGTGCGCTGCTGGGGGACCGGGTGCGCATGCAGGACCACGCGACCGACGACGGCGTCTTCATCCGGTCGATGGCCTCCCGCGGGCACCTCGGCGGACTGTCCTGGGCAGCCCCGCAGGCGCTACGGGTGCTGTCTGCGGCCGGCTGCGACGTCGTCCTCATCGAGACCGTCGGGGTCGGGCAGGCCGAGGTCGAGATCGCCTCACTGGCAGACACGACACTGGTGCTGCTCGCGCCTGGCATGGGGGACGGCATCCAGGCCGCCAAGGCCGGCATCCTCGAGGTCGCAGACGTGTTCGTGGTGAACAAGGCCGACCGGGAGGGTGCGGACACCGTCGTTCGCGACCTGCGGTACATGCTCTCGCTCGGCGACCGGCGAACCGATGACGGCTGGCGGGTGCCGATCGTGAAGACGGTGGCCGCGAAGGGCGAGGGCGCGGACGAGGTGGTCGAGGCGATCGAGCGGCACGGGCAGTGGCTCGCGGGCAACGGGCAGCTCGAGGTGCGGCGGCGCAAGCGGGCCGCAGATGAGGTCGAGGCCATCGCCCTGACGGTCCTGCGCGAGCGGATGGGGGACCTGCGCGGCGGCGACGGTCTGGACCGGGCCGCCGCGGCGGTGGTGGCCGGCGACCTCGACGCCTATACCGCTGCCGACGACCTGGTCGCAGCGCTCGCCGGTTGAGGGCACGTCGTGAAGGGGCATGGTGCGGCTGGGCAGGGCATGATCCCATCAGTGACGGCAGCACCATGGCACGCGCCCGGCGTCACCTGACGCAGCCGTTCGAGCTCGACCCGCACGAGCTGTCAACGATGGCGCAGCGAGCAACGGCGTGAGGGAGAGCAGTGCCGATGACCGACGACCTGCCGGACAGTCCGCTGACCGTGGTGAACGGGCGGACCGTGATCGCCGACGGCGTGGTGGCGACCATCTGTCGGACCGAGGCCGTCGCCGTGCCGGGCGTGTTCGAGATCGGCCCACCTGCAGGTGCACTGGGTCGGGTGCGCGGCGCGCTCAGCAGGGGCGAGACAGGGGTGGAGGTCGAGGTGGGTCAGGTGCAGACGGCCATCTCGTTGACGCTCGTCGCGGAGTACGGCGTGCCGCTCGAATCGCTGGCCGGGGACGTCCGCGCGCGGGTCATCGGCCAGGTCGAGGAGCTGACGGGCCTGCAGGTCACCGAGCTCGACATCGCGGTCGCTGACCTTCACCTCGACGGGCAGGACGAGCCGTGAGCCCACCGGCCAGGCGAACGACGCCGTCAGGTGCTGACCGGGCCGAGCCCGATCAGGAGCGGACCGCTGAGCTCGCCGTCCCGTCGCCGTCCGAGCTCGCCGTGGCCCCACCCGCGGAGGTCGTCCAGGTGGTCGCGCCTCACGCTGACCGAAGGCTCGTGGAGGAAGCGGTGCTTGTTGAGGGACCGGCGCCCGCACGTGGAGCGCCGCCGGCCGACGACCCGGAGCTGGCGAGCGCCTTCGACAACGCGATGGTGTCGATCTACGACCTGCTGCGGGAGGATCCGGGACCCGCGACTCCGGGACCCGCCGAGCCTGGACCCGCCGACCCTGGACCCGCCGACCCTGGACCCGCCGACCCTGGACCCGCCGACCCTGAGCTGACCAGTCCTGAGCAGCAGCAGACCGCGAGGGGCAACAGGGACGCCTTGTCCTCGCTCGCCGCCACGGTGGGACGCCGTACCAGGAAGGTCGCCGGCAAGGCTGGTTCGCGGGTCAGGAGTGCGTCCTCCGGCGCCGCTGAACGGGTGCAGGACGCCGCCGCACAGGTGGACGTCGAGGCGGTGAAGCAGGCGGCCGGCGCCAAGGTCCGCTCGACCGGACAGGCAGCGGACGCGGCGGTCGGGACGACCCGCAAGGCAGCGAAGCAGGCGGGACCCGGGGCAGGGCCGCCGCCGCGACCGGCGGCCGCATGGCGGCGGAGGCTGCCGTGCGGGCGAAGGAGGCGGTGAGCGACGTCGACCTCGCGCCGCTCGGGGAGCAGCTGCGGGGGCTGGCCGGGCTGGTGAGCCTGACGCCAAGGACGACGCAACGGGCGTCGGCGCTGCTGCCCGGCCGGGTGGCCGGGATCGAGCTCGACGAGGAGCAGCTGACAGTGCACCTCACCGCGGCGTACGGAACGCGGCTGCCCCAGCTCGCCGTGCAGGTGCACGAGGCGGCTAGGCCGTACGCCGGACAGCGCCGGACCCTGGTCGAGGTGGTCGCCCTCGAGCAGCCGGACGACCCGAAGGCCCCGTCGGCCGCCGCCGAGGCACCGGAGCGGCAACGGGCGGCGACAGGGGGGACCGGCACCGCTGGTTCGGCCACCGACGTCCTGGCCCTGCCCGCTCCAGCTCCGCGGCGCGACGACGGTGAGGCCGTCCACGACGACGCCGCGCTGCCTGTGCGTGCCCGGCCCTCGGCGCGAGGCCGGGGTCGGCAGAAGGCGCCGGCGCGCGCCAAGAGCGACCGGCCCGACGCCAGCACCCCCGGTCCGGACCCCCGGACCCGCGATCTGCCCCACCCCGATCTGCCCCACCCCGATCTGCCCCACCTCGACCTGCCAGGAGGCACGCCATGACCCCCACCACCGTCGGCCTGCTGGTCGGTGCGCTGCTCGGGATCGCCACGGCGGTCGAGGGCTTCTCGGGCTTTGCGATCACGGCCCTGTTCGCGGTGATCGGACTGGTCATCGGCAAGGTCGTGCAGGGCGACATCGACGTCAGCGAGTTCGTGAGCTCGGCCGAGCAGAAGATCAAGGATCGCTCGTGAACGACGTCGAGGCCAACGTGTCGAGGCCTGAGCCGACCGACGACCCGCGCGGGCGGGGACGCCTGGTCATCGCGCCGCTCGTCGTCGAGCGCGTCGTCGAGGGTGCCGCGCGCCGCGTGCCCGGCGTACGAGCGGTGCCCGGGCGCTTGGGCCGCGACGCGCTGCAGGTCGAGGCGAAGGTCCTGGGGCGGGTGGCCAGTGTGTCGTTGGACATCGGCGTCGGCTACCCCTCGCCGGTGCGCGAGACGTGCCGGCAGGTGCGGGAGCGGGTCACGGCAGAGGTGCTGCGTACGACGGGCATCGAGCTCACCCGGCTCGACGTCCAGGTCGCTGCCCTGCTGCCCCGGCGCAGCGCCTCCAACGGGGTCAGGTGAGCCGATGCGGCTGCTGACCAGGTTGCTCGCCGTGCTCCTCGGGCTCGCCCTGCTGGTCGGCGGACTGGCGGTGGCGGTCGAGATCGGGCTGACCGCCGTGGCCCATCGACCGGTGCTGTTGCCCTAGCGGTCCTGGCTGACGTACGGCCGGGACCACTCCTGGCGCGACGGCGTGCCGACCCTGACGGGCCTGGGGCTGCTCCTGCTCGGTCGGCTGCTCCTGATCGTCGGGCTCCGGCGGCGGGCCCCCCTCGCGGTGCCGGGCGCTCCCCGTGAGTGGCTCACGGTGACCTTCGCCCGACGACCGCTGGAGGCCTCGCTCGGACGGCTCGCGGTCCGCACTTGCGGGGTGGAAGGCGTCAAGGTGCGGCTCAGGCGCCGCACGGCGCGCGTCTCTGGTCGCAGCCTCGCGACCGACCTCGCGGCCGCCGGCGCCCAGCTGTCGGGCAACCTGGAGCAGGGTCTGGAGCGGTTGCCGCTCGCCTCGCCCCCGAGCGTGAGCGTCGGTCTCAGGAGGGCCGCCACATGACGCGCACCGCCAGCTACCGCCTTGGCGACGGGCTCGGTCGCGTGATCGTCGTCGGGACCGCCCTGCTGCTGGTGGTCGCCGGGGGAGCAGCCTTCTCTCGCTCGCTCGGGGTCTGGGACGGCCGCGCGGGCGCCCGTGCCGGTACGCGG
>JAABUJ010006315.1_pt1 | contig 11506 bp, 11 predicted proteins | sample 5559131 | NCBI WGS metagenome assembly JAABUJ01 (sample SAMN10711875, study PRJNA513366) | rock metagenome | isolation source: Antarctica rocks | place: Antarctica: Victoria Land, Mt New Zealand nord | collected 2016-01-07 | reverse complement strand
GCAGGTACAACACGGTGCGTTGGGTTTCCATCGGTGATGACCCCTCCTTTGTTCCCTATCACGGAGACGCGGCGGTACCGGCGCGCCGCAGTGGGTGTCGGTGCACGCGTCGCAGCGTATGGCAATGGGGGAAACGGGTGTCCGGTGCACACGCGACCACACCGTGCGAGGGGTGTCGGTGCACGCGTCGCGTCGCGCGGGGATGCGCCAAAGTTCCCTTCAATGCACACCCCTTTATCTTGCCTTCGCGTGCAACATGGGCGGGCACCGGCTGTCGGGAGAGCGCCCCGCCTGTCGTACCCGCTCACGGCGTCGTCCTCCCCGCGTTGGCGGCGGGCGATGATTGCGCGCTCGTCGTCGCTGCGGACCCCGCGCTGGCACCCGCCGCGCCCCCGCCCGCGCCCCGCGTCACCACCGTCACCACCGCCCGCCCCGCCGTCCGCGCATGCTCCTCGAACGCTCCCGAATGCAGCAGGATCGGCGTCTTGACCATCACCAGAAGCATCCCCAGCGCGGCGAAGGCGGCGAGCGTCTCCTGCCCCGCCGAGTCTGGCCGCAGGTAGAGTCCCTCCTTGAGGGCGTCGAAGAGGCGGAACTCGACCGCCCAGAGGACGGGCCAGAAGAGCAGCTTGGTCGTGTGCTTGCCCCAGGCCACGCAGTAGCCCGCCGTCTCGGGGACGAGGCCCAAGGGGAGCATCAGCGGGCCGAGGACGTAGGCGACGAGCAGGAAGGCGAAGCCGAGCATCCGCACGACGCCGAGGACGACGAGGAAGGCGAGGGCGATCACCCCGGCGAGCGCCCAGAGGGGGGAGGTGCCGGGGATCGCCCCCAGCAGCGCGCCGAAGCCCGGGTGGGCGGCGTTCGTGCCGGCGTGGAGCACGCCGTCAGTCAGCGCGTTGCTGCCACCGACCAGCCAGCCGACGAGCGGCTTGTAAAACCCCAAGGCGAAGAGGACGGCGAGCAGGCGACCCAAGGACGCCTGCGGCGCCGTCTCGCCGCCGAGCCAGAAGCGATAGACCGCCACGAGGAAGAGGACGATGACGAGCGAGAGCGAGGCGAGCCGCAGCGCGTCCGCCATCCGCTGGACATTGCCCATCTGCCCCGCCGACGCGGTGAGGTCCGGATTGGCGAGCAGCCAGCCGACGATCTGGTCGCCGTACTGGCCGATGACATCCACGCCGAGCGCCTTCCACAAGCCTTTGAGCAACTTGCCGATCCAGTCGCCGAGGTCGATCGAGAAGCCGAACGGCCCCTTGCCGACCCGGACGCTCGTCGCGGGGTCGCTCGTGTCCGGCGCTTCCGTCGCCACGGGCGGTTCGTTCCCGTCGGTGCTCGGCACGGGCGTCGCGCTGGGTGTCACGGTAGTCGGCGGCCCGGCGGGGGTGGGCACCGGCGTCGGCGCTTGCGCCGCGACGGGGCAGGCCGCGACCAGACCCAAGCAAAGGGCGACGACGAAGAGGATGCGCATGCGACGATCGATCATGAGATTTCGCTCCTTACGCGAGGTGACAGGCCCACTCTTCGGGCGGCACCCATTGCCCGTGGGCGTCCACGAGTTCGATGTGCAGGTGCGGCCCGGTCGAATACCCGGTGTTGCCGCTGTCGCCGATCCGTTGCCCCTGCGCCACCACGCCATGGGCAATCTGCTTGTCGAGGTGCAGCAGATTCCATGTGTACCCGTTGGCCATGTGCAGCGACTCGATCAGCGCGCCACCATAGGTGCGCGGCTCGGCGAGTGCGGCGGCGGGGGCGTAGAGCGGGGTGTCCATCGGCGCACCCCAGTCGATCCCGGTGTGGAAATGGGGGTAGCCCAGGTAGGCGGGCTCACCGCCGAGCGGCGAGCTGCCGTATCCCTGGGTGACGGGAAAGCTCCTGCCGCCGAAGACGACGTTCATGATCTCGGCAACCCCCGCCGCCGGCGTCAGATTCTCCGTCGCGCTCGTCACCGGTAGACGGGGGACGCAGTCGCCCGTCGCGGGGTCCGGTTTCCCCGGTGCCGGGACGAGCGGCGTGACGGGTGGCCCGGCGTGCTGCCGGACGAGGCCGAGCAGCAGGCGCGCGTAGGCGTCGCCGCAGGGCGAGCCGACATTGCCCGGATCGCTGCACGGGTCGTAGATGCGCGCGTAATCGGCGAGGTCGGCGGTCTGTCGGTAGAAGAGACCAACGTAGGTGAACCAGATGCCGAGGCCCGCGCCGACGTCTGGACACGCCGCCCACTGATGCCCCGTGCTCGACGGGCCGGGCGTGCAGCCGTACTGATCCGCATAGGGTTTGGCGGCCAGCCAGAGCATATTGCCACCATTGCCGGGGCTGTTGATCCCGACCGTGCCCATGTTGCTTTCTAACTGCCACTGGGCGATCAGGAGCGGGTCGATGCCGAACTGCTGCCCGAGATGAAGGATCGTCTCCCCCTGGCCAACCAGCGGGCTCTGCGGATTGAGGGAGGCGATCAGGTGCTCGATCCGGGCGGCGTCGGAAGAACCAAAGCCGAGGTCGTGGATGGTCGGCGTCCCGCCCGTCGTGGCGTAGTAGACGGACCCGACCGCCTGCACGAAGGGATTGAGCGGTCCACTCCCCGGCAGGCCGGGCAGGTGGCCAAGCGGGTTGAGGGAACGGGCGAGGGCGGCCGCCCCCGCAGCGACCACCGCCAGGAGGAGGAGCGGCACGAGCAGGACGGCGACGAGCGTGCCGACGGCGAGCTTCATGCCCGCCCCGCCGCGATGCGGATCGGCGCTTCGGCCTCCGCCATCTGGGGACCTTCGCCGCGTGCCAGTGCGCGCACTGCGGCCCAGACATCCCCGCCGTGGCGCGCGATCGCAGCTTGCCGCAGCTTCCGCTCGGCGGGTACCGAAGTGAAGAGCCAGTACTCCTCGGGGGTGACGTAGAGGCTGATCTCCCCGGAGTCGGCCCCTCGCCGCGAATGCAGGAATGCACCAGCCCTGACCTGCTTGACGGTCCTGAGGCGCCCGACCATCGCCCGCTCGTCTGCGGAGAGATGGAAGACCGACTGCACCTGCGGCAGCGCATGGTCCGACTGGGCGAGCAGGAGCGAGACCGACGCATTGTCGATCACCGCCCGGCCCAAGGGGCCCTCGTAATCGGTGACCATCTGGCTGAGATTGAGGGTGATGATGCCGTGGTGCCGCCCCGTCCGGGTCGCCTCCGCGACGAAGCGCGCCGAGGCTGGGTTGTTCAGGAGGCTCCATCCCTCATCGAGCACCACAAGCGTCGGTCGGGTGGGGTCGGCGATTACGGACCAGATGTACTCGATCAGGGGGAGCATGGCGAGCGGCACGAGCCGGTCCGCCAGCCCCTTGAAATTGAAGACTTCCAGGAGGGCGTCGGGCCGGACGGTGGTCGGCCCATCGAGCAGTCCCGCATAGGTGCCGCCGTGGACGTAGGGAACGAGCCGCTCGGCGAGCGCGCGGTAGTGTTGCCGTCGCAGCGGATCGCCGTCGCGCGCCTCCTCGCCCTCGACCCGGCGCAACCAATCGAAGAGATGCCGCTCGAACGGCTGACGCTCCTCTCGATAGACCGCCCGACAGGCGCCTTCCAGCACCGCCCGCTCTTGCGCGGTGAGGGCGGGAGTCCCGCCATGCAACTCGCCGACGAGCAGCGTGTGCAGGTCGAGCAGGTATTCGAGTTTCGTCTGGCTCGGCTCCCCGGTGTGGCGCGGCAGTTCCCACGGGTTGATGCGGAAGCCGCTATCCAGCAGCACCCGATGGACGACCGCACCGGGCACCGCCGCCACCAGGTCGTCCCAGTGCCCCGTCGAGCGGTCGAGGACGATCACCCGCCCGCCGCGCGCGATGTGCTTGAGGGCGAAGCTCTGCGCGAACATCGTCTTGCCGGAGCCGCTGATCCCCAGGCAGGTGAGGTTGCTGTTGTCCAGCGCCGGGTCGTACATGTCGAGGGTGACCACTTCGTGGCCGGGGTGCGAGAAGCCGATCAGCGCGCCCCCGCGCGTGCCGGCGCGGTGGTGGAGGAAGGGGAGTGTGTCGGCGAGGTTGGTCGTCACCGTCCGGTAGGTCATCCCGGCCGGGTTATGGGCGAGCGGCAGGGTTGCCTGCCAGACGACATCCTGATAGAGCTGGCAGCGGTCGATCGCCGTGCCGCCCGCGTCTCCCAATGCCTTGCCGACTGCCCGCGCGGCTGCGGAGAGATCATTCGGCGTGCCGGCGCGGACGGTGACGAAGATCGCGGTGCGGAAGGTGCGCAGGTCGGTCGTCGCCATCGCACGCAGGAGGTTCTGCGCCTCGTCGTAGGCCTCCTCCTGCTCGATGTCGGGGCTGCTCCCCTGATAGCGTCGCTCGGCGAGCACCGCGTGCCGCTGCCGCAGCGTGCGCGACAGTGATTGCCGTTCCTTCTCCTTCGCGAGTGCCTCGATATGGAGTGCGAAGCGGAAGGCCACCCCGGTGGCCATGAGCGACTTGAGCCAGCCGGGAAAGGTGCCATCGGGGAGGGCGCGCAGGGCCATCGTCGTCTCATAGCCGCGGTCAAGGCACAAGGAATCGGCGCGTCGGAGGAGCCGACTCTGGCCTAACCGGTCCCGCAGGGTACGCAGATCGGCGGGCGACGCCTCCCGGTAGGGGGCGACGACATCCTGGCCCCAGGTCGGATTGGCGCACTGCCACAGCAGGTCCAATAGCCCCTGTCGCCCCAGCGGCGTGGCGACGATCTCCAGTTCGGCGAGCGCGTGCGCCAGCTCGCTCGCCGCCTGCGTGAGGTCCGCCAGCGCTTCCCGATGCCCGGCGCGGTTGCGACGGAGCGTCCGCCTGCCGCCCCGACGGCCGGAGCCTGCACCGCGATGCTCCGTCGCGCCGGGCAGCGAGAGGAGTGCATAGAAACGCAGATCGGGGATGTGCTGATCCGCCACTTCGCGCCGGTAGGCCGCCGTGAGCTGCGCAATGTAGGAATCCAGCCCCACAGGCGGCGCGTACTGCACGAGGTGGCGCGGCACCCACTCCTCGCCCCGCAACGGCGTGTTGATTGCCAGGAGCTCGAGATGTGCGCCGAGCGGCAAGTAGTTGAGCGTGTCCGCGAAGAGCGCGGCGATCGTCGCCGCCGCTTCGTCCGACTGGATCGCCAGGTTGATGCCGGTGCAGGCGAGCGCCGTCCCGATATGCCCATCGACGGTGACGAAGTGGTGCTCCTCGACCGCGAGCACCGGCAGGAGGTCCGCGACCGCACCCCTACGCATCCGGCTCCTCCTCCCGCGCATCGCCCTCAGTGAGCGCGAGCGTGAGCGGGCCATGGCGCGGCGGTGCGGGAAGGTAATCAGACGGGGTCCCGATGCTGTGCCAGAGGCGGCGTGGCAGTTCGAACACCGAGCGGGCAGTACTCCCGGCGAAGGTCAGCCCGAGCGGCACGCCGACGAGCAGCGCACCAAGGCTGAGCCGCAGCGTCGTCGGGATCGCCGTCGGCAGGAGCATTAGGCAGGCCCACAGGCAGAGCACGCCGAGGGCAAGCACCGCCCACTGGGCGAGACTGAACCCGAGGATCTTCAGTGGATCATCCAAGTGGCGCGGCGTGCGATTGATACGACGTGACATATGATCCCCTCTTCTCCCCATTCATCGGTGATGGCTCCGCCGACCATGACGGACCTCAGTGCGCGACGCCGCCGCCGAGGCCGGTGAGAATCTCCCAGAGCTTGGTGACGATGAAGGGGCCGAAGGCGATCAGAAAGAGCGCACTGCCCGCGTAGAGCATCTTCTCCACGCCGTCGCGCCGCCCGAGCAAGAACATCACTGCCCCGACGGTGAACATCAGGATGCCGATTGGGGCAGCGATGGGGATGAGCAACTGCTCGTAGACCTTCTTGAAGAAGTCGCCCATCTGGCTCGCATCGCCAGTCGCGGCGAATGAAATGAGCAGCCGGTGCGCGGTGAGGATACAGGGAACAAGACCAGGCATGGGGATACCTCCTCCTTACACATCCGCCAGCCGCCCCAACACGGCGACCAGCAATGACTTGACGGCCCGCCGGTACTCCGCGGGCAGCGCGTCCATGGTGAGCGTGCCGTCCCCGAGCATCCGCCGTAGCGGGGCGGAGTACGGCAATGGCACGACGGCATTCAGGCCGGAGACAACCATCCGCACCTTCGCGAGGTCGATCGCCGCCGCGCCGGAGGGGAAGCCCGCGCCGTTGACGACGAGCGTCATGTCGGCGAGCGCCCGGACCCGCACGGCGGCATGATCGGGCGCAAGCTCCGCGAGGACGCTCCGATAGTCGTGGGCATAGCGGCTACTCGCCAGGTAGTCGATCGCCGCCACCGTCTTCTGCATCGTCGCGTGGTCCGGCCACCCCACGACTTGCAGATGGTCCGCCGCCTGGATGGCGAACTGATTCAAACGCTGGGTGAAGGCGGTGCCGCAGTCGAGGATGATCAGGTTGTAGTGGAGCGAGAGGAGTTTCAGGACGCGCTCGTAGTCGCGTGGGGTGAGGCGGGCCATCTCATCGGGACGACCCGGCGCGGTGAGGACGGGGAGCCGCCCCCACATCGTCACGTACCCCTGCAGGAGGCCGATCCCCGCCTGGTTAATCGCGGTGAGATTCTGGAGGAGGTCCTGGATCGTCCTCGGGTTGGCGTCGCCGAGCGCTTGATCGATCGTGCCCCAATCGGGGTTCAGTTCGACGACGATCGGGCGGGCGAGCGGCACCTCGGCGAGGACGAGGCCGGTGGCGAGGGCGACGGTCGTCTTGCCGGGACCGCCCTTGGGACCGATGGTGGCGAGGATGCGGCAGCCGGTGGACATCATCGCCATGCAGTCGGCGATGCGCATGTCGTTTTCTGCCTCGATACGCCCCGGCTGTGTGCGATCGCGTATCCAGTGCTGGGCGCGGATCGGCCACGGGACGACGGGAACCGGCGGGCGCGAGCGCAAGTCCGGAACCGGGATACCTGGGGGTGACGCCCTGGTTGCTATGACTGGGGTGCCCGGCGGTACACCACGGTCTCGGTCGGGATGTGGATGTGGCAGCGGGGTGAGCGTGGCACCGCAGGCAGCATCCGACGCCATCGCGCGAAACGCGGTGGATGGCGCCACAGTGCTCCTGGTCATCTGGCGCGGTTCGTGTCGCCCATCCGGTTCTCCCAGACGATGCATGTGGTCATCCGTCTCTCGGTCCGTCGAGAACGACATGTGCAATCCCCCTTCCGCTCAATGCGCGATCGCCCAGCACAGGCAGACCATACCGGCACCCCAGAGCAGGACCGCGAGCCCGACCGCGCCGTACCGGGTAGCGATGCGCAGCCGCCGCTGTCGCTGCTCCACCCGATACACCTCGGCCAAGATGCGGTCGCGTAGCCACGGCGGCGGGCCGGGTCGCGGGAGCGACCGCAGCGTCCCGATGGCGGCGTCAGGACCACGCACGTCGGTCATCTCTCGGGGCATCACTTTCTCCCCTTGCTTGGAAAGACCGGTCGTTGCCACGAGCGAAACCCTCCTCCTTTCCCCTCTTCCATCGAGCGGCCAGCAGTCGAAACGTATGCCATGATGTTGCTCCTATATTCCTCACATGAGGATATAATGTCGTTATTCCTCTTATCAAGATTTTACCGATTCTCGGCATCTTCCGCAAGGGGGTTGCGCTATTCTGGGGAAAGTTGTATATAAATCCCTACTGGGGTTTTATCGGTTTCGCTGTGCATGGTGTCCACGACAGGGAGGCGCGACGATGGTGCGGAGGAAGTCAGGGCGGACGGCGGAGATGTCGGATCATCCCCCCACGCTCGCGGAGAAGCTCGACCGCCTCTTCCAGTCAGTCCGTTCCCCCGATGGGGATGAATACACCTACGCCGAGGTCGTTGCGGGGATCAATGCGCGTGACATTGCCAAGACCTCGGACACCTATCTCTGCGACCTGCGCAACGGCACGAAGGACAACCCGCGCATCAAGCATCTCGAGGCGATCGCCGACTTCTTCGGCGTGCCGGTGACGTATTTCCTCGATGGGGACGAATCCGCAGCCCGCATGTACGCCCAACTCGCCGCGTTGCCCGTGCACGGCGATGCTGGCCTGCAACGGATCATGCTGCGCGCGGTGGACCTCTCCCCGGACACGCTGAATGCCGTCGCCCAGATCCTCGAGCACGCACGCCACCTCGAGGGCGTGCGGGATCGGAAAGGCGCACCACGGATGGTCAGCAGGAATGCATTGGCGACCGACGACAGCGATGTGTAGGCACGTCGCTCCCCCGAGGGATGCGCCTAAGGGACCTTGGCAATGGATGAGAAAGCGATCCGCCGACGCTGCGAGACACGCCTCCGCGCGTTGGCGCTCCCCACCCCCTTCGACCTCGACACCTTCATCGCTGGCATTGCCGCGCGTCGCGGACGCCTGATCGCGCGGTATGCCCTCCCGCTGATGGGCGGGCTGCCCGGCCTCTGGCTCGAGACCGACACGGCGGATCTCCTCTACTACGAGGAACGGACGTCGCCGCTCCACCAGCAGCACATCATGCTGCACGAGCTCGGCCACATCCTCTGGGAGCATCAGGGATTGCTGCTCGGCCAAGCGGTCTCGCTCGGAGATCTAACACTTGCGGAACTCCGCGCGCTCCGCGACGAACGCTATACCGCAGAAGAGGAGTACGAGGCCGAGACGCTCGCGACGCTCATCCAGCACGCTGCGCAGCGCGCGCAGGCGGGGCTTGCCGTGGATGCCGATTCGCAAACCACCCGCATTCTGCACCTGCTCGACAGCCTGGAGGGTACCGCCTATGAGTAGCGTGCTTGTCAGCACCGCCATTGCGACGATCCTTTGGGGCAATCTCCTCTATAAGCTACTCCGGTTCCGCAGGCGTCCCCAGAATGACGCGCAGCGCGCGAACAGCCTCACCCTCCTCTGCATGGCCGTTTGCTTCACGGTGCTCGACCCGCCTATCTACACCGCGATCGACCGGGTGACTGACATTCCCAACCTCGCCCGGCTTCTCGGCAATGGCAGTGGGGTCGTCGGGGCGTGCGCGTTCGGGCCGGTGGCGACGGAGTTGTCGGGATCCGTACCACGCGACCGGAGGATCTGGGACAGCTGGTGGCTGATGGCGATGACGCTTACCGTCATGATCGCACTCTTCTTCCGCGCCAACCTCCCGGCCTCAACACCGGGCGGGTTCCCCGAACGCTACGATATGACGCTCGCCATCGCGGCATATCGGCTCGTTTTCCTCGGCTATATCGGGCTGATCCTCTGCCGTCTCTTCGTGCTCTGGCGACGGTTCAGTACGGCGGTTGGAGGAGTGACGCGCCCTATGCTCCGCCGCCAGGTCCGGCTGCAGACGGTGGGCTGGGCGCTCGGCGCGGCATATTGCGCCCAAGAGTTCGCGTACATCCTCCTGCGTGCGACGAAAGTGGTCGCGCCGAGCGCCTATTCTCCCGCCCTTGCGTACGGGCTACTGGCCGGCTGTTTCGCGCTGATCCTCAGCGACGGCTTCTTCTCCGTGTGGGACTGGGGGGAGCGCTACCGCATCTACGGCGCACTCTCCCCCCTCTGGCACGACCTCTTCGCGGTGCTCCCGGGCATCGCCCTCGACCCGTCGCACGCGGGACGGGGGCGTGCGGCGGTGGTCGGCGACCTCGATTTCCGCCTGCACCGCCGGGCGACGGAGATCCGCGACGGCGTGATGACGCTCCAGCCGTATCTCGATCGGGCGATGGTGCGCTGGGCACGGCGTTACTGCCTCCGGATCGGCGTGGCGCACGAGGCGATGGGGCAGTACGTCGAGGCCGTCACGCTGGCGGCGGCGATCCGGGCCCGGCGGCGCAAGGAGCGCGCCCGGCGCCCGCTGACCGAGCCGCTCCTGCCGGATACCGCCGATCTCGACGGCGACGTGCAGCACCTGCGGGCGGTCGCGGTCGCATACCGACAGGTCGCCCCCGCGATCGACGGGATGATGGATGGGAAGGGCGAGGGCGAGACGACACCCCCATCCTGCGGCACAGAAGCGCGCTCGATCATGGCCCCGCAGCGGTCGGGGAGCATCGCCGTCGCGCGCGTGCTTACCGAGATCTTCGCCCCTGCCCCAGTCGGCATCGTCGCCCTTGTCGTAGTTGCTTGGCGCTTCTCCCCGACGCTCGGCGACGCCATGAAATGGCTGGGCGTGAGCGCACTCTTCGTAGTCATCCTCCCCTTCGCGTTTCTCATCGCGCAGGTACGGCGCGGGCGGGTGACGGACATCCATGTGCGGCGACGCGAGCAACGGCTGCCGATCATCCTTGTCTTCCTCGGCTCGTGGCTGGTCCTGATCGCATTGCTGGTAACGCTGGGAGCGCCGCACGAATTGGTTGCCCTCCTCGGCGCAGGGATTACGGCACTGGTGGTCACGGGAGCGATCACATTCCGCTGGAAAATTTCCCTTCACGTCGGTGTCGCGTCGGGGGTGCTGACCGTTTTCACGCTGCTCTTCGGCCCCGGGATGCTCGCCCTCGTTCCGCTCCTCCCCCTAATCGGCTGGGCACGCATGGAGCTGCGGGATCATACGTTCTTCCAAGTGTTCGCGGGGGCCCTGATCGGCAGTGTGGTGAGTGGCAGTGCGTTCATGATCGCCCCCAAGCTCATGCACATACCGATCTGATCGAGAAAGGGGCATAAGGGCAAGCCGCGTAGCCACCAGATACGCTCGACGGAGATAACCCGGAGAGGCAATGCGACCATGGAAGACATCCATACTCTGATTGAGGTGAGAACGCACGCATGTGAGGTGACAGGGGGACCACGTGCCTGACACATTCCGCTACGAAGGGTTCAGCAGCCCGATCGGGACGATCGTCCCCGATGATGTGTTCGACGTGCTGATGCCGCAACTGACCGACCCGGAACTGCGCGTACTACTCTACATCCTCCGCCGCACCTTCGGCTTCAAGCGCGACCATGACGACATCAGCTTGAAGCAGATGGTCGAGGGGATACGCACCCGGGATGGGCGGATCCTCGACCGCGGGACGGGGATCAGCAAGGCGGGCGTCGCCCGCGGGTTGAAGGGGCTGCAGACGAAAGGGATCATCGTCGCTGTGCACAACAGCAGCGTGGAGCGGGGAAACGAGCCGACCACGTACGCGCTTCGCTTTCGGGAAGACTCAGTTCCTCCCCGAAGGAAATCCGCAATGGCCTCGACGCCCGCAGCACCGCTGTCCCGGATTGATACTCCCCCCTTGTCTCAGATTGAGACAAGGGCTTGTCTCACAGCAGGAACAGGGCTTGTCTCTGTGGTGAGACACACAACAAACAGTAGCCAACAAACAGAGGGACAAGGAACAGGGCTCGAAACTTCGAAACTTCGAGAGCCTCCTCGTGCGATTGATCCTCCTCCGGACAACCACATCGGCGACCACCCCCGTAGCGAGCGCTCAGCGTTGCTCCTGCTCGACTGTGCGACGCGTGAGCAGCTCTCGACCTTTATTCGCGATCTCGCGCACGAGTTCAACGACGGGGCCACCGTGCGCTCCTCGACATCACGGCTCGCCAACCTCTATCACCGTGCCGACCTGTCGATGGACGATT
>JAABUJ010006314.1_pt1 | contig 11507 bp, 8 predicted proteins | sample 5559131 | NCBI WGS metagenome assembly JAABUJ01 (sample SAMN10711875, study PRJNA513366) | rock metagenome | isolation source: Antarctica rocks | place: Antarctica: Victoria Land, Mt New Zealand nord | collected 2016-01-07 | reverse complement strand
TTCCTCCCTCAAAGCCCCAACCTCCACTCAGAAATACTCTCTCGCATCCACGTCGGCTCCTGGGTGGTGCAAGAGGAGCACGTGACCGGCCTCGTTCTCGGGGAGCCTGTGCCCGAGTTCTACATCCCTTCTGCCTACCGAGTGGAGGACGGCAAGATCGTCAAGTGCATAGGGTTGCAATAGGATCAAGCGCGGAGCACGGCACCTCCAGGCTACGCGTCTGCAAGCACAGGACGAACGAGCGGACGGACCCGGCCCACCCTGAAGGCCGGTTTTGCCGTCCGTGTCGCCGCCACTCCTGGCGTTATACGTCGGGGCGGGGGTAACGAAACAGGGCGAGGCTAACCCCGATGCTGTGGGAAGAATTCCCCTCGTACAGTTCGTGTGTGACGCGGCCGGGTCCACGGCATAGGCAAGCTTGTACAACGATTTCGTCGTCAATCGATCCTTGCTTACCTAACTTGAGCCTCTACCTGTCAAGCTACTTTGCACTTCGTGACAGCTTCGCTTATTCTAGGCCTACCAGAAGCCGACCTCCTCGACGCTGCGGATCGAGTCGGCGTTCTCCATGAGCAGGACAAGACCGATCTGCCGTCGATCCGGGGTTTGCGCCGGCTCATGCAGCCCCTCCCAACTGCGGAGGATGTCGGCCAGATGCGAGCGGTGCGTGATCAGGGCGATTTGCGGATGGGTGGCGGCCCATCGGCGGTAGATGTGCAGTTGCGCGAGGGCCTGCTGGTAGGACGCTTCTACAGAGGGATAGCTCAGTTCGCCAGGCTTGGCGTGAGTGTGCGGGATCGTGGTGATGGTGGCAAAGATCACGGCGACGTCGGCCTGGAGCCATTCCGGCAGTCCCAGCATACATAAGCCATTGAGGACCGGCACGGGGCCACCCGCTTCCGCGGCGCGGGTCGTGTAGGCCGATTCGAGGTACGTGCGGCCATCGCCCAACACATTGTAGGCTAAGTCCTCGTGCGCATCGACGATGAGCATGGTGCGTCTCCTGTAGTATGTCAGCGACGAAAACCTGGGGCTAGGTCGGTGTCCAGCCTTTGCCTCCAACAGCACATTCCTGTACGACAAGCTGCCGGCCGACACCAGTGCCAGAGAATGCGTATTCTCCGGGCCTTCGTGCCCTTTTTTGGCCGATTTTACCCGTGAGCGGCACCCCGTCAGAGAGCGAGATCGCCGGCATTCTCATCTGGCAAACAGGTCTTACCGTACAAATCTGTTCCATTGATAGCGGAACCCCGAGATACACAGCACGTACACACCTGTGCGGGTAATGGCTGCGACCGCACAAGGGAGTGGCGGAGGACAACGCGTCCTCCGCCACTCCCGGCGAAACCTGGATGCAGGCCGGTCTTCCCGGCATGGTCAAGGTCTAGATGGTTTAGGGCGCGCCCGTTCCTAGACCATTCGCGATGGTGAAAATCGTGTCGGGCGTGGCCGCCTGCGGTGTGGGTGCCGGTGGTGGGAAGCGCCCATCCGCCCAGGTCATGAGGAATTGATTGTCGTTGAGCAGGTCGCTTGAGTTGTAGTCCCCGAAGTTCGGTCGCGCATCGGCCCGCACCCGCCAACTCGTGGCGACATCGGACTGCTCAACGTCGTGGCCGAAGGTGAGGCCCCCGTCGTGTGACACATTGGCCCAGGCGTCGGTCAACTCGTTGTTCGCGGGATCGTTGCGGCGGTCGAGCCAGCCCGCGTACACCCAATGATTCTTGTTCACCTGCACGCTCGGGAAGACGTGGCTTGTCGCGCCATTGTCGTCATTGATTTTGACGGGCGGTCCGAACGTCGTGGCGTTATCATGCGAGGTGCTGAGCAGGATGTCCGCCGCCTTGGCAAACGGGCCGGGGGTGAAGCCTCCACCTGGCACAGCCAGCGGTGTCTTCCCGCTGAAGTAGGTGATGTAGACATTCGTCCCGTCCGTCTGCGGGGCGATGTAGGGCGCGTTCAGGATCGAACGCCGACCGCGATTATAGCCGTTGGGCTCGCCCTGGGGATTTACGGACGCGACGACGACCGGGGAACTGAACGTCATCCCTTGATCGTCCGAATAAGCCTCCTCAATCCGATCCTGCGATTCTGGCCCCGTGCCATTCGCCGCGAACGTACGGGCGATCCAGGTGACGACCACCCGGCCCGAGGCGGTGACCATCGGCTGCGTCGCTTGATTGAACGTGTCGTTCTGGTTGGGGACGATCACGAACGGACCCTTGAAGGTGTGACCGCCGTCGTCCGAGCGCACCAGTTCGAGCGGCGTGGAGCCATCCTGACCGAAGCGCGTGTAGGTCACGTAAATCTGCCCCGTGGCCTGATTGACGTAGAGCCACTCCTTGTCGAGGAAGTCGCCGGACACCTGATCTTCGAGCGGGACGGCTTGGACCGGGGGCTGCCACACGATACGCCGCTGTGGGAGCGTCTGGGTATTTGGTACGCCCTGCTGGCTCGGATCTTTAAGGCAGCGCGTATCAGCGATCGACTCTGGCGTCGTCGGGGGCGCAGTCTGGAACGTCCCGCGATTCACGGCGATGGTGAAGACGCCCGCGTTGTTCTTGTAGATGGACGAATAGTAGAAGACCCCGGCGGCCTGCGCGGCCGTTTGGCCATCGACCGTGAAGGTGCGTGGGGCTTTGTCGACGTCGAGCACCGGATCTCCGAAATACCCGTCAACACCGGGCGTGAAGGGGGTCGCATTGGGGGCCTTGACGACGGGCGGCAAGCCGCCGCTATCAACCCAGGTGTTGCCGCCATTGACCGAGTAGGAGAAGCCACTGAGACCCTGGGTGTTATCATAAAACCCGTATGAGTCGTTGTATCCGATGACCATGTCCTTGCCGAACGCGGCGATTTCCGTCTCACTCTGTGTCGTGCGGCGGCGGTTGGGGGCCGGTGGATCGAGGCAGGGGTCGTTGACGAACGTGTTCCCGCCACGGCCGTGGTCATGGTAGCCCGGTTGGGGGTTGTTGGGCTCTGTTCCACTGGTAGCGGGGGTGGGTCCGAACAGCGCCATCTCGCCGCCGGCGGAGAGGCCGTTGAGGTTTGGGTCGGTATCATGCTTGAGGCTGTACAGCGTATCGTTCACCGTGTCATCGGCCCGCGTCCGCTGCGGGGTATGGGCGGTCACAAAGAGACTGCCGGAGAACGCGAGCGTGGCCGCGATGCGCCACCCCGTCTTTGCGTGGATCTTCTTCACCAATGGACCTTTCCTTCATCATGCTCATCATTGAGACTCGTTTAGGGCATCGTCCCTGACACGACGGACACAATCCTCCTCTCGACAGGGCGACGCGTTGCGCCGGCCTCGCATGCAACGCATCGACGTATCACCATCGAGCTACGATTAGTCCTACCCCGTGCTCGTGCCCGTCCCAAGACTGGAGCGCGTCGGGCTATGACACCACGCGTAGGATGAGGATATTTCCTATCCTACATGCGGGGGTGCGTTCAAATCCCTTCTCAAGAGGGTCGGTTGCCATGTTCCCAGGGCAGATGCTAACGTACTCGATGCGGCGTAGCATAACACGGACTCGCTTTTTCCGCAATGCATGCTTGCACACCGACGCATCAATCCACGTCGTGCCTCTGGTATGGGGCAGAGAGGCTTTTCATTCGTTTCGAGTGCCGTTAGCCTCTCAAAAGGTGACCTCGTTTCTCAGCACGGAAGACATCGTCTCACGACCAAGGCGGGGCCGCTATCGACGGCCCCGGTGGAGAGATGTGGCCGTCTGGTACGGTACCTGTCGCGTACGCGTCTGAGCGGTCGGGCGATCCGTCGCCATGAATGTCCCTTGCGCGATGCCGATAATGATTGAGGCCTGCCCCCGCGCCCGCGTCCCTTTCTTTTCCAAGTAGTCCCACATGGCCCTGGCGGGCCACCCCCGCGCGATGAAAATGACCTATTGTCACCCCAGCCCGAGCCGCCCCCCTTGCGACCGCCCGCCGCGACCGTGTAGGCTGACGGTGGAGGGTGTGCGCAGCAAACCGTAACTCACTACGGGTTTGCACTCGCTGGCGCTCGCAAACCCTGCGCTCGACGAGCGGCAATCGCGTAGCGATTGTGTAGTGAGCACACTTTCGACGGGCCGCCAATTTCGTAGTGGTACCGAGCCGAGCCGAGCGAACCAATCCACAGCGCCGATGTGACACCCTATATACGATGGGCCTGCTAGCATGCGGGTATGGCTACAACCGAGACTCCACCAGCACCAGAACATGCGCCCCTTGTCGGGCTCTGGAGGCACCCCGACTTCATGAAGCTGTGGTCGGCTCAGACGGTGTCCGTGTTCGGCTCGCAGGTGACGACGGTTGCGCTCGCCCTCACAGCCGTCCTGACGCTCCATGCGGCCCCACTGCAGATGGGCCTGCTGCGGGCGCTTGGCGCTGCTCCGGCCCTCGTGATCGCGCTGTTCGCCGGTGTCTTGGTCGACCGGCTGCCCCGTCGGCCCTTGCTGGTGGGGGCGGATCTCGGGCGGGCGGCCCTCCTGGGCTCGATCCCGTGCGCCGCCCTCCTCGGCGTGCTGGGGATGGAGCAGTTGTACATCGTCGTGTTCCTGGCGGGTGTCCTGACGACCGTCTTTGATGTGTCCCACATGTCGTTCGTCCCCGCGCTCGTGGAGCCTGAGCAGCTCGTGGACGGTAACAGCAAGCTCCAGACAACCTTCTCGCTCGCGTACGTGCTGGGTCCGGGGTTGGCTGGTAGCCTGGTCGCCCTGGTGACGGCGCCGTTCGCCATCGCGGTCGATGCCCTCTCATTCCTGGTGTCAGCCCTGGTCATCGGCCTGATCCGCGTCGCGAGAGTGACGCCGCGTGCGCCCGCTCGCCGCGTGCGCGTGCGGCGGGACATCGGCGAGGGTCTCCGTGCTGTGTTTGGCACCCCCGTGTTGCGTGCCCTTGCCCTGTATGCGGGCACACATAATCTCTTTGTGAGCGCCATCCTCTCACTGCTGACGCTGTACGCGATCCGTGACCTTGGTCTCCCTCCCGCGCTCATTGGAGTCGTCCTTGCGGCGATTGGCGTGGGCTATCTGCTCGGCGCGCTCATCGGGCGCGGCGTGGTCCGGCGCTGGGGGCTCGGCCCGGCGTCCGTGGGGGGCGCCGTCCTCAACGGCATGGCCGTGCTCTTGATCCCCCTAGCGAGTGGGCACGGGATCGTGCCCGTCGCGCTGCTGGTGGCGTCGCAACTGCTCCTTGGCCTGGGTATCATGGTCAACGATGTGCCCGAGACGAGCCTGCGGCAAGTGCTGACGCCGGATCGGTTGCGGGGGCGCGTGAACGCAACGATCCGCTTCACCTCACGGGGACCATCGTTGTTCGGCGCGCTCCTGGGCGGCGCCCTGGGCCAGGTCGTCGGCCTGCGGGTCACGCTGCTGGCAATGGGGATCGGGTTGCTGTGCGCCCCCCTGTGGCTGATCTTTTCCCCCGTCCCGTCGCTCCGTGAGCCGCCGTCACCCGTCGATGGGCCGGCCGAGGCCATGTGATCCCGCGCCCCGTCCAGATGGGCGGCGTGCGCTCGTATTTAGGCACGGGCGACGCGCGCCCTATCTCACCACCGCCGGCTACTGGGAAAGAAGATCGCGCCCAACCCCTCTTTTTCCCAGTAGCCAGCGGCGGCGGGAGGCACTTTTTCCCAGTAGCCAGCGGCGGCGGGAGGCGCTACACTGGGGGCGACGGTGCGGCAGCCGCGAGCCATTTGGGACAAATGTGGACTCACTCCACATTTTGCCCGGTCGGCCCTGGGGGGCCTCCCGCAAAATGTTGCGTTCGAGGGCGCGGTCGTCGCGCTGTGGGTCCCGCGACAAGGGGTAGGTAATGTGCGACGATGACCTCACGATGACGCAGGCCGCCGCGATCGCCGGCTATACAAGCCCCACCTTCTTACACCACGCGGCGCGCGTCGGTCGCCTACGGACGACGCGCCATGCACAATCGGGCGTGCGCCTAACTACGCGCGCGTGGTTGCATGAGTTCTTGGCCGGACGTGACATGCGTGGCTACAGCACGCGCCGGCCCCTATCGGAGGAGAGCGAAACGGAGTGGCTCACCATTCCCGACGCGGCAAAGCGCGCGGGGTACACCGGTGCCTCGACGCTCTATACCGCCGCGAAAGCGGGCCGGCTGCGCACGCGGGCAGAGGGTACCCTCCCCTACCTCACGACCCAGGACTGGTTGGATGAGTTTCTGGCGGGCCTCCGCTACAACACGGAGGCCAGGGGCCAGCCGGCGGCCGGCAGGAGTGGCGGCCGTCAGGTGCGAAAGGAGAGGGGGCGGAATGGCTAGCTACGCGGTGCTGCGCATCGCCAAAGTCAAGACGATGGGCCACGTCGCCGGGCTCGGCGTGCACATCGAACGCGAGCGGGAGACCCGCAACGCCGACGAGGAACGCCGTACCCAGAACGAGCGGTTGGCCGGGACGGGCGACTGGTGCGCCGACGTCGAGCGCCGCCTAGCCGACGCGCCGACGATCCGCAAGAATGCCGTGCTGGCCATCGAGCACGTCATGACGGCCTCGCCGGAGTTCTTCGCTGCAGGGGACGAACGGCGGGTGGAGGCTTGGCGCGACGCGAGCATGGCCTGGCTGCGCGAGACCTATGGGGAGCGCAACGTCGTGGCGGCCGTGCTGCACCGCGACGAGCTCACCCCGCACATTCAGGCGCTGGTGGTCCCGATCGACGACCACGGCCGGCTCAACGCGCGTGGCTTCATCGGCGGGGAGCGCGGCCGCCTCTCGGAGTTGCAGGACAGCTATCACGAGGCCGTGGGACGGCTGGGGCTCGCGCGCGGCGTCCGGGGGAGCGTGGCCGAACACCAGACGGTCAAGGAGTACTACACCAAGATCAGCGAGCCGACGCCGGCGCGCGGGGCGGTGCTGCGCGAGGTCGAGATCGAGCGGCCGGGCCGCCTCACGCGGGATCTGGACCAGTGGGCCGAGGAGCAGCGGGAGAAGGTCGTCGAGCGGATCACGCCGGCGGTGGACGCGGCGCTCACGAAGGCGCGGCACTACGAGGGGCAGGCGGCGAAGGCCGAGGCCAACGTGGTGGTCTTGCAGCAGCGGGTGCGCGAGGTGGAGCGCGAACGGGATACGCTTCAACGCGACTACAAGGCGTTGGTGGCGCAGGCGCGACAGCTCGACCTCAAAGACACCATACAGACGCTCGGCGGCGTCCAGGACCGCTACGACACGCACAAGTGGCAGGTGAATGACGAACACATCTCGATCAATGGCGAGCGGTTCTATAACCATGACCGGCAGAGTGGCGGCGGCGGCTCCATCGACCTCGTGATGCACGTCAGCGGCTACAGCTTCACGCAGGCGGTCGCCTATCTTAACCACGAGGCCGGACCTGAGTTAGCCGTGGCGGCGGCCGCGCAGCACGGCGCCCGCGAGCGCATGGCGCAGGGCCAGGAGATCGTCGACCGTGGGGAGCGCGCGCCGTTCATGCAACCCCAGGCCGACGAGGACCGCTGGCCGCAGGTCCGGGCCTACCTCGTCGAGCAACGGGGTATTCCGCGCGGACTGATCGACGAGCTGCACGAGCGGGGGACGGTCTACGCCGATGGGCGGAGCAATGCCGTCTTCCTGCGCACGGACGCGGAGGGCCAGGCCGTGGGCGCCTCATTGCGCGGGACGCTGCCCGGCTCGGAGTTCCAGGGGCTCGCCTACGGCACCAGGCGCGACGAGGGGCACTTCTCGTTCGCCATCGGCACGCCCGAGCGGTACAGCGCGCCGCAGTATCACATCACCGAGAGCCCCATCGACGCTCTGAGCCGGGCGGCGCTGATCCAGCGCGCCGGCGAGCGCGGCGAGTATGTGTTCCTGTCCAACGACGGCCACGGCGAGCTACCGAAGCGGCAGATCGAGGAGGGGCTGGCCAAGGGGGCGCTCGTGCATTACGGCTTCGACAACGATGCAGGCGGCAACAAGCTCTGGCAACAGGTGAAAGAGGCGTACCCGCGTGCCGAGGCCATCGTGCGCGAGCGGCCCCCGGCTGGAGCGAAGGACTGGAACGACGCGCTGCACACCATCCAGGGGCGCGCGGAGGGCCAAAGCCAGAGGCAGGAGGACGACCGGGCTCCGGGCCATGGCCGGAGCCATGGCAGTAGCGGGCGCGACGAGCACAGCCGCAGCTAGGCTGCGTGGAGCGGCATTGAGAGGACTTGTTGATGGACATCCCTTTTCACACAACCGAGCGCGAGTCGGACGAACGACAACAACCGCTAACACGTCGCCAAATCGTGACACTATGCGAACGCGGATTCGGGCACACAGCGCGCGTCGAGTCGGCGCGCGAGTTGGGGGGTGGTGAGTACAACACAACGTACCTCGTGCGCTTAGTTGGCACGGAACCTGTGATCCTACGCGTCGCGCCGTCCGTTAGCCCATCTATGGGCTGGGATGAGAGGGACCTGATGCGCAAGGAGCAGGCAATCCAGCCGTACTTCGCGCCGATCGCGCCGCTAATGCCGGGGACGTTAATGGTGGATTTCACGCATCAGCTCATCGACCGCGACTATATGTTTCAGACCTATATGCTCGGCGAGCGGTGGTCGGACGTCGAGGGTGAGCTCACGCCCGAGGAGGACGAGGCGTTGTGGCGGCAATGCGCGCGCATCGCCCGGACGATCCACGAGGTAGAGGGCGACTACTTTGGGTATCCGCACCCTGGCCCACGGTTCCCCTCGTGGAGTCAAGCCGTACTCTATGCTATTGAGCAGGTCGCCAGCGAGATGACAGGGGTAGGACTCGACACAGCCGACATCGTGGCGGTGCGCTGTGTAGCGAGTGAGAACAAGCCTATTTTCGACGAGATCACGCGGCCGCACCTGACGCACGGCGATCTATGGCCTGTTAATATGTTGATCGAGCGCGGAGCGAATGGGCCGGTCATCGTCGCCGTGATCGACGCGGATCGCGCGTGGTGGTGCGACCCGTTCGCCGATTGGACCACACACCTATTCAGGATCAAGACGACGCCGCGTGCGTTGCGCAATCAAGCCATTTTTTGGGACGAGTATGGTCCACGGCAACAGGACGCGTCAGGCCGATTGAGGGAGCTTGTCTATGACGGCATGCACACGGCCGGTATTCTCGCCTCGACCACGCGCCAGCACGACGATAAAGTAGCCGGTGAAGCTGCGGCGAGAATGCACGATATTGTTGCCATCCTCGGCTATGAAGGCTATAAGAGAGCATGAGGCGCATGCTAAGGGGGCGCTGAACACAGAAAGTCTAGCAAAGTCTAAGCAGGTGTCCACAAGTCTGGCATGGCCTATCTGGGTGGCGAGTAGCAATGGACCAGCCCGCCGGGTTAAGCGTTTTGGGACGGTCCATTCTCTTGCGTTTTTCAGCCACCTTCGCCGTGAGATAGACGCCGTTTACAGGCGTACCCTCACCCTGACGCTACCCAAACAACAGAATAGAAAGGGCATTCCCTCGCGTTTCCCCAAGCGAGCAGGGTCGGGAGGTATCTTGTCGCGTCTGCCCTCGTTCGGTGTGCGGGCATATCACGCGCTCGGGCGCTTCCTGAGTGAGCACGGCTAGGAGGTCGGTGGCTCGCAGCGACGGTAACTCCCTCCGCTCCACCCCCTAGTCGCGGTGTGCGACGAAGATCATGACACGACTGGTGCTGAGCAGTGGCCCCTTCTTCCAGTCCCCGTACACATGCTCAACGGCGAACCCAGCGTCGGTCAAGGTATCGGTCAACTCTTCGAGACTACGAAAGCGCAACTCCTCCTTGGCGACCACAACCTCGCCGGTGGAGAGGAAGACATTATGGCCCTCGAGGCTCACGCGCCCATCGCCCGCGCGCACCACCTCGAGCCAACTCTCCATCGGGCCGTTGGGGGAGTCGAATCGCTCATGGGTGGCCGCCCGGTCCCACCGCTCCCACGCCCGATCCTCCGGGTTGCGACTCTCGAACGCGAGATAGCCGCCGGGGCGTAGGGCGGCGTGGATAGCCGCGAGAGTAGCCCGCCACTCGGCGTCGTCCAGGAACACCTGGGCCACGTTGCCCGTCATGACCAGCAGGTCGGCGTCGGGTGCGCCCAGGGCGCGCGCATCGCCCTCGACCCACCGCACGCACCCGGCGTCTGGGTGCCGGCGGGCAACCGCCAGCATCGCCGGGGCGGGGTCGACGCCGACGACCTCGCGGCCGGGGGCCGTCAGCGCGCGCGTCAGCAGCCCCGTCCCGCAGCCCAGGTCGATGACGCGGCGGACGTCGAACTCCGCCGCTAGGCCCAGGTAGAAGTCGGTGTCGGCCCCCCGAGGGTTCTCGATGTCGTACAACGCCACCAGGCGCGGATCGACATAGTGGTCAGCGAGTTCTTCCACGGCGACTCCTATCTATCGTTATCATTGCACCCGCAGCGTAACACAATCATGGGCGAGTCACGCCCGCCATATGTCGACCCGCGCTGCCCCTTGTAACGCTGCTTAAGCAATCGGCGCATCTCACAGACGAGGGGGTGCCGACAGCCCAGTCCCGTGGCTGCCGAGGACACCGCCCATAAGGCACAACTCTTAACCCGGTTCGCTGTTCCGCTGCTACTCGACACCCATCATCTCGTGCTCTCCGACGCCGGCGGCCGGACCATGATCGCGGAGATCCCGGCGCCGGCGTGCGTGGGCGCGTCCAGTCCGTTCCTGCCGACGATCCGCGCCGTCCGTGCCGCGTTTACGGCGGCGTTCCACCCGACGACGGCCTCTTTCCAGCGCGTCGCCGTCAAAGTCCACGTCACCGGCGTGGGCTTCTTCGACTTTAAGCATGGACAATCAGGCGTCGCGCCCAACGCCATCGAGCTTCACCCTCTCCTGAGCATCCAGTGGGCAGGTGGAGGCGTCGCCCCGCCAGGGACGACGACCACACCGTCCCCTGTGACGAGGACCCCCGGGCCGACCAGCGGCACGCCGTTGCCCGCGTTGGGGGCGGGGGGCGTGTTCACCGTGCGCGTCCGGGTCAGCCCCAACCCGACCGCCTATCGAACTACGACCACGATCCAGGCTGTCACCCTGTCGGACGCCTCCTGTGGTCTCCGCGTCGTCTACGCCTCGGGCACGGCATCACGTAGTCGCGCGCTCCAGGCGCGGCAGACGACCGATAGACGTGGCGTCGTGGCATGGACGTGGCGATACGGATCGCGGGTCACGGGCCAGGCGCAGGCGACCGTGTTGTGTACGCGCGGGGACAAGGAGGGGATGGGCACGGTGGCGTTCGCCGTGCGGTAGGATCATTCGTACCGCCCGTCGATCACTGGATGACAAAAGCCGGTCAGGGGAACGTCATTGTCCCCCTGACCGGCTTAGAGAGGCTACGGCCAGCGCACAGCCCATACGCCAGGAGCAGTCTTACTCTCTGTATCGACCGTGAGGGGCGTCTTCCTTAGTACAACCCCACATTAGACAGGTAAGGAAATCAGGCGGCGAGGCCCACGTCGTAAGGGGCGTCCTCGCACGCTGCCATCACCTTGGCGACGGACTTGCTCGACCAGTTGAAAGGATGCGCATG
>JAABUJ010006310.1_pt1 | contig 11519 bp, 14 predicted proteins | sample 5559131 | NCBI WGS metagenome assembly JAABUJ01 (sample SAMN10711875, study PRJNA513366) | rock metagenome | isolation source: Antarctica rocks | place: Antarctica: Victoria Land, Mt New Zealand nord | collected 2016-01-07 | reverse complement strand
GACTGTCGCTGAACGCCGCCCGGTTCCCGACCCAAGGAGAACCTAAGACAAAAGCAACTGCCCTGATGAAGGAAAAGGCGCGGTCCGAGAATTCGTGCGCTTAACACTTGCAAAAAGACATGGAAGGAGCTCTGCTCCTGGCGCGCGCAAGGAGCTTCCCCAGTCTTCCGCGCTGCGCTTGTGCAGACCCGTCTGCGACGGCCTTCCACTTCGTTCCAGGTGGGTGATTCCCCTCTCCGTTGCGCTTGCCGCCCTCGCTGGCGTGGGCCATGGCCAAGGCGTGTTTGTGAGCAAACACAGCACGGCCATTCAAAACGAGGAGCCCACCCCATGAAGAAGTCAGCCGCCAAGAAAGCAGCCGCAACAACCGTCCCGCCCGTTGCTTTCCCGCCCAAACAGACGCAGCAGACGGCCAAGGAAGTCATCGCCGCCAACGTGCAATTCCTCATCGAGCAGCTTGAGGCCGGACACTCCGAAGGCTTGACCGCGTACCTCACTGCGATGGGACGATTCCACAACTACTCATTCGGCAACATCCTTGAGATCGCCCGCCAGCGTCCGGTCGCCACTCGCGTCGCAGGTTTGTACGCATGGAATCAGCTTGGCCGGCACGTCAAGAAAGGAGAGCGCGGCATCCGCATCCTCGCTCCGATGATCGGCAGCCGACGCAAGCCCGACGCCGACGCGGGGAGGGATGGTCGCACCCATAAGCAGCCCGTCCTAGTCGGGTTCCGTTCCGTCTACGTGTTCGATGTGGCCCAGACCGAAGGCAAAGAGCTTCCCGAGATCGCATCGAAGGTGACCGGCAACGCCGGCGAGTACCGCGAACGGTTGATGGACTTCACCATTGGCCAAGGCATTCAGATCGAGTTCAAGGAGAGCATCGCCCCGGCTTTGGGGATGAGCTACGGTGGCAAGATCGCCTTGCTTCCAGGGCAGGGAAGCGCGGAGGAGTTCAGCACCTTGGTTCACGAGCTCGCCCACGAAATGTTGCATAAGGCCGAGCGCCGGACCGCTACGACAAAGACCGTGCGCGAGACCGAGGCCGAAGCAGTCGCCTTTGTGGTCGGAACCACCATCGGTTTGAACAACGGAAGAGCCTCAGCCGACTACATCCACCTATACAACGGAAACGCCGCACTCCTCGCCGAGAGCTTGGAAGTGATCCAGCGCACCGCCGCCGTCATCCTCTCCGCACTTAAAAATGACACCAAGGAAACAGCCGAGGAGCCGGAGATTGAACCCGGCCCCGCACTGGCGAAGGCAAGTTAGCAGACTAGGAAGGAGTGACGTTCGCCTGTTCGAGGCTGCTGGTGTGTAAGCATCGGCAGCCTTTCTGCGTCTCGAAAAATTGCGATGCAGGCACTAGCTTTATGGGTGTTTATGGGTGTACATATGGTAGATGTTCTCGCTCGATACTCTCCAGATCACACCCGAAGTTCTCAGTTTGATCGCAGGCATCGACGAGTTCAAAGGTGCCTGGAGGGCTTTGGGAACGCTTGCTCCCGAGCGTCTCCGTGCGCTTCGCCATGTCGCCACGATTGAGAGCATTGGTTCCTCTACCCGGATCGAAGGCAGCAAGCTGTCGGACCGGGAGGTCGAGCGGCTGCTGTCGAATCTCGGAATCGGATCGTTCGCCAGCCGCGACGAGCAAGAGGTCGCAGGTTATGCCGAAGTCATGGAGACCGTTTTTCGCGCGTGGGAGGATCTGCCATTCAGCGAGAATTACATCAAGCAGTTCCACCGGGATCTTCTTCGTCACAGCGGGAAGGACACTCGGCATCGCGGCGAGTACAAAAAACTGTCGAACAGTGTTGCCGCCATCGATGAGCAGGGAAGACAGATCGGCATCGTCTTCGAGACCGCCACGCCCTTCGACACACCGCAGTTGATGACCGAGTTGGTCGATTGGTTCAACCAGGCGCGCAAAGACGGCCAGCTCCACCCCTTGCTCCTGATCGCCGTCTTCACTGTCGTCTTTCTTGAAATCCATCCGTTCCAGGACGGCAACGGACGCTTGAGCCGGGTGCTGACCACGCTGCTGCTGTTGCAGGCCGGGTACGCCTACGTGCCCTACAGTTCACTCGAAAGCGTGATCGAGAACAGCAAGGAAGCCTACTACCTTGCACTCCGGCAGACCCAGGCGACGATACGCGGACCTGTTCCGACCTGGCATCCATGGCTCCTCTTCTTCCTTCGTTCTTTGGAGCAGCAGAAGCGCCGGCTCGCTGCCAAGATGGAACGTGAGAAGTTGATCGTTGCCGCGCTTCCCAGTCTCTCCGTCGAGATCGTCGAATACGTCCGGCAACATGGCCGCGCCACCATGGGAGAGATCATTCGGCTTACCGGAGCCAGCCGGAACACTCTCAAGGAACATCTCGCACAGTTGGTCGATAAGCGGCATCTCGCCAGGCATGGAACAGGGAAGGGAAGCTGGTATGCGCTGCCCTAGCATTCTCGACACGCTCGTCTCAGCAATTGAACAGGGAGGCCAGAATCGTTAATGGCTCCTCTTCCAGATGCGAGAGCTCGTCAACGAGCGCACACTGAACGCATGCTCGCCCGAGCCGAACAGCGTAGCAAGCAGGCAGCAAAGCTCGTCGAAAAATGGAAGGCTCGGCTGACCGAATTAGACCGAGAAGGTGTGGTCGCGAAACAAGCAAGACTCTGGTCGGATGATCACCCAGGGCAGCAGAGCGATGTCAGTCAAGAGCAGTAAACCAACCGGCTTTAGTTTTCCAACTTCAACGTAGAAGGTATGGAAGCGATCGACCGAATGATTGGAGCGGCCACGTCGAGCACGATGCGAAGGTGCAATCTGTCATCGTATCGACCACCAGCCACAGCGTTCGCGCTGACAAATTTCCCGTCGAGTTGATCAGTGTCGAGTGCATCGGCAATCGCGCGTAAGCCTGTAGCCAGGTCACTGCGCAACCCATCTGAAATAGTGTCCGGAACGAACAGGGAAGCGTCGTGCATGTCACCTCGCTGGCTGCAATGTACATCGTTTCGACACTCGTTTGAGTTGTCGTTTGCTTGCGAGGTAAGTTGATACTGCGCATCGGCGAAGTGCAAAGACTCGCTGCTTTGCAGCGGAAGAAGTCGTGACACATCACCCCCAAATGGGAACTGTAGGTAAACGCGAAGGCCTCTGGCGTTTACGTACGTGAACGTGTTTGCAATGAGTAACTTATAGAAACCGCGTTTACGCACGTTTACGCGGTGTTCCGGGCGTAAACGTGTTGAGTGCTTTGGCGTAAACGCGTTCATAGGGAAGGTACTTAGCTCTCAGGGAGCGGTCCAGCCAAACTTGACGGCTTCTGCGGTGCGGTCTAGGGTTTTCGCAAGGGAAAACACCACTTGAGCACTCCCGGCCCAAGCACTCCGGCGACCCGAAATGCCTCCGCAGGCGTCGAGGAGAAGCCTACCTTCCGGACCCGGACCAAAACCGTCGCCACGCGGATCACTCCCGAGGAGCTGCGAGAGGTTGAAACCGCCGCCGAGCGCGACGGTAAAAGCCTGGCCGAGTGGCTGCGCGATCTGGCGTTGAAGGCGGCGCGGCAGCAGCCCGCCGACCCCATGGAACTGCTCTTAGCCGAGCAATCGGCGACCCGCTACATGCTCCTGAATCTCTTCCATGCGACCGCTCAGGCGAACGCGGAAGGGAAGCATTTGCTGGCCGAATCCGTGCTCAAAATCCGCGACCAGGCCAACGCCCGGAAGCTGGCCGATGCCCGCAAGATGCTCGAAGGTTTCCATGCCCAGAGCGCCCAGGAGGGTCAGTCCGGAGGCGAACCGTGAGCCGCCCGATGCGGTTTCCGGGTCGCGGCAGGCGGGTTTTGCTGCTCGTGTTTGGCATCGCTTTAGGGCCGTTGCTACTCGCTCTTCCGGCCTCCGGGTGGCTGGTTTGGACGCTCACGCCGCTCCAGAAGTTCTATGTCGGGACCTACGTCGCAAGCTCCCTCGGGTCCGGTCAGCCACGTAGCGTGACGAGCATTCGGTGGGTGCTGAAGACCGCACCGCGACGCAAATCCGTACCTATGATTCCCCAGGATGCGGTTGCCGGACCCGACCAAAAACTGCCAGTCAGCCTCTCGCCTGAGGCCCTCGGGGACGGCTGGCGGGGAGTGGCATTGAGTCCTCCGGAGAAAGTCTCATCGTCGGAGTTGGCCCCGCTGCTCCAGAACTCGATGTACGACGGCGACAGCATTCCGCGCGTTCTGGGGATGCCTTTGCTCTACGGATTAGCGGGGCTGATCTTCCTGTGCATTGCCCTGCAAAAGGCGAAGGACGCATGGGGCTATGGACTGAGTTCGTGGGCGCAGCGACGGCAGGAAGAGCGGCATGGACGAAGGACCAAAGGGCCGGAGCTGAGCCTGCCAGGCCTGAAGATGTTCCGCCGAGACTCCGGTATTCGTCTCAAGTTACAGGGCGAGAGCCTGGGGTCGAAGCTGCTTCCGTGGGGCCGGAGCTTTGCGATTCCGAAGCGTCTGGAGTCGAGTCACGTCCTGCTGATGGGGGACACCGGGAGCGGCAAATCGTCGGCCATCCGGCAGATTCTCCGGCAGGTGAAGGAGCGCGGCGACAGCGCCATCGTCTACGATCCGGCGATGGATTTTGTGGGCGAGTTCTACTCGCCCGAGCGCGGCGACCTGATTCTGAATCCGCTGGACGCCCGATTTCCCTACTGGTCCTTGCCCGACGAGATCCTTAACGACGAGATCGCAACCTCCATCGCCGCCGCGTTGGTGCCGGAAAAGGAGTATGAGAAGGCATTCTTTACCGACGCGCCACGCCGGGTTCTGGCCCATCTGCTGCGCAAAAAGCCGCAGGTCCGGGACCTGTTGCGGTGGATGAGCGACCCGGAAGCGGTCGCTGCCATGGTCAAGGGAACGCCTCTGGCCGCCTACCTCGATCCCGGCGCTCCGGCGCAGCGGGCAGGGATTCTGTCGAGCATGAACATGGTGGCCGACAGCCTGGAGCTGCTGCCGCAGTATGCCGAACACAACGACCCCAGGTTCGCTACATCGTCGTGGATATCGGATCGGAAGCCATGGGTGTTCCTGACCTCCAGCTCCGGCTACCGGGAAAAGCTCTTGCCGCTGCATTCCGTGTGGCTGGACCTGTTCATCCTGCGCATGATGGGCCACTGCCCGGATGCGCAGCCGGTCTGGTTCGTTCTGGACGAGCTGGCGAGCCTCAACAAACTGCCTCAGCTTCATACCGCCGTCACCGAAAATCGCAAGTACGGGAACCCGGTGGTGCTGGGCTTTCAGGGCCGCAGCCAGCTGGAAAAGCGGTACGGCCAGGATGCCGAGGCCATGCTCTCGCAGCCCGCGACCAAGATATTCTTCAAAACCTCTGAGCCGCGTGCGGCCAAATGGATCTCAGAGGCCATTGGCGAGATCGAGGTTGAGCGGCTGAAGGAGTCGCGCAGCATGGGATTGCTGCGGTCGAAGAAGTCCTATGCCATGGAGATCGCCATCAAGCCGCTCGTCATGGCCTCCGAGATCGCCGGCCTCGACAGCCATCGTGCCTACATCAAGCAGGAGAACCGGGTCGTGCCGGTGCGCTTCCGACTGGCGAAGAAGCGGAAGAAGCAGGCCGAGTTCATCGAGCGCAAGAGGGAAGCCCCAGCACCCCGGAAAGTGATGGAATCGTCACCGCCCGTTCCCATATCAGCTCCGGCGCAAGCGTCTCCAAAGAAGCCAGTCCAATCCGCGTTGCCGCTCATCCCCGCGCCTGCCGTGAAGGGGGAAGGATTTGCTTGGGATGCCAGCCAGGAGATTGAATAAGATGGCCGTCATTCGACTGCAATCGAGCGGAGTCACCGTGAGCGAAGAGGCGTAAGTCTGGTCGCGCCACAATAACCCAAGAACGCGCTTGACTCTATACCAATGTACGGGGTTTACAGTCAAACCATGCAGCAGTTGACTATCAGCCGATTAGCTCAAGATGGCGGCGTCAATCTTCAGACGGTTCGATACCACGAGCGGCAAGGGCTCTTAGTGCCCGCGGCTCGTACCGAAGCTGGTTATCGCATGTTTCAGCCAGAGACAGCGCGCCGGATTCGTTTCATCAAGCGTGCTCAGGAGCTGGGCTTCTCGTTGAGCGAAATTAAAGAATTGCTCTCTTTACGGGTAGACGCCCATACAACACAGGCCGACATCCGCAAGGGGGCACAGGCAAAGCTCGCAGATATTGAGCAGAAGATGCGGCATTTAGAGGCTATCCACGCAAGCCTCTCGCGTCTGACAAAAAGCTGTCGGGGCTGCGGATCGGTAGCGGATTGCCCAATTCTTGAAAACCTCAATGGCGAGGAGTTCTTATGATGAATCGCGGTTGGAAGCAAAATCTCCTTGCTGCGCCCGGAGTCGGGCTATCACTGCTGCCCAAAATCGCCTGTCCCGCTTGCTGGCCCGCCTATGCGGGTTTGCTCTCCTCGCTCGGCCTCGGCTTCCTTATTCCGAATACGGCTTATCTGTTGCCTCTGACTGCGATATTCCTCCTCGTGGCTTTGGGGATGCTGGCATTTCGGGCGCGCGGACGGCATGGTTATGGGCCGCTTGCCATTGGCATCGTGTCTAGCAGCCTCATTCTGTTTGGCAAATTTTATTGGGCTTCCAATCCGGTGTTCTATGCCGGACTGGGCCTGCTCATCATGGCCTCTGTGTGGAACAGTTGGCCAGTAGCTTCCCGCTGCGGTTGTGCTCCAGCAGAGGAAAGCTTCAACAATCTGGAGTGCTCAAGGAGAAATGGAAATGACGACCAATAAGAGAAAAGTTGAAGTATTCAGCGCAGGATGTGGAGTGTGCGACGAGACGATTGCGCTCGTGCAGAAGTTGGCTTGTGGCTCCTGCGAGGTCGTTGTGCAGGATATGCACAAGCCAGAAGTGGCCGCGAAGGCCAAGCAGTATGGAGTTAACAGCGTTCCCGCCGTGGTAATCGACGGCAAGCTTGCGGACTGTTGCTCGGGTGCAGGTCCGCAGGAGCAGACGTTGCGTGCTGCCGGACTGAGCGCTCAGCTCTGAGTTTGTGTCGCCTAAAATCTCAGCAGTAGCATTGAAGCAGTAATGCTACTGCTGAGCCGGTTCCCATGCTGACGATGTCCTCCAAAGCGCTTTCGGCAGGCCAGGCGCGGACATACCACGCGCGGGAGTTCGCGTCGGAGCGGCAGAACTACTGGAGCCGTGACCAGCAGGGTTTCAGCGAATGGCAGGGCAGACTTGCCGAGCAGTGGGGCTTGGAGGGCGCAGTCGGAAATGATCACTTTGCGCGGCTGAGCGAAGGCCAGCACCCATTCACCGAAGAGCAGCTGGTGCGGCATCAGGTTTCCCGGACCTACGACGGCAAGGGCGGCAAGGAAGTAACGAGCGTGGAGCACCGCGCCGGATGGGATGCGACGTTCTCCGCACCGAAGTCGGTTTCGCTGACCGCGCTTGTTGGTGGCGATGACCGGGTGCGGGAGGCTCACCGCGAGAGTGTGCGTGTAGCTCTGGGCGAGATCGAGCACTACACCCAGGCCCGGATCGGCAACGTACATGCCCCGGAGACGACCGGCAAGTTCGCCGCCGCGATCTTCGAGCACGACACGGCGCGGCCCGTCGATGGCTATGCCGCGCCGCAGCTCCACACCCATGCTGTGGTCTTCAATGTGACCGAGCGCGAGAACGGGCAGACCCGCTCCGTGCAGTCTCATGAGCTGTACGCCTCGCAGCACTATGGCACGGCGATCTATCGCGCGGAGTTGGCAACGCGCTTGCAAAAGCTCGGCTATGAGCTGGAGCGCGGCAAGGACGGCCAGCCAGAGATCAAGGGCTACACGCGGGAGTACCTGATGGAGCGGAATCAACAGCAGCTGCCACCCGAGCCGGAGGGCCAATGAACGTCTCCCCCATGTACGCAAAAGCCGCATCCTTCGCCTGGACTGCCTTACAGCGCATAAATAAGCTTTTTCCCACACACGAACTGCCAACTCCCGCATGGTCTGACAGGCCTTTACAGAAAAGAGGCGACCGCTGGATGCCACCATTGGGGCCACGGGATACTTAATCCGTGTGTCCGAAATGCGTCGTTGAGATTCGGGACAGCATTGTTAGAGGCAAGGCAGACATAGAAGCTCTTACGGAGAACCTGGGAACCATCCGGGCTGAAATCGTCGAAGAAGCGGACACCGTGGTGCTTAGGAAGATCTGTGAGCGTCACGGACCCTTTGAGGACACCCTTGCTTCAGACGCCCAATTCTTCTGGCGCATGGAAAACCTATTTCCCGGGGCCGACCTTCCTCGTAAGCAGGTACAGAGCTACGGTATCCATTCCGTGAAGTACGGTCGCGGCTCCTACTTGATTGTTGACCTAACGACCCGCTGCAACATGAAGTGCGATACATGCTTTATGGATGCGAACCAGATAGGCCACGTCTACGAGGCAACTTTTGAGGAGATTAAAGCTGTTCTCGACAATGCGGCCAACGTTGAGCCAAAGCGGGAGTTCAACGTCCTGTTCTCGGGCGGCGAACCTACGCTCTCTCCGCACTTCCTGGAAGCTGTAGCGTATGCAAAGAGCATCGGCCTTGACCGAATCCATGTAGCGACAAACGGCATTACATTTGCTGAAGACCCTCGCCTCGCCTTTGACGCTCGCGCGGCCGGTTTGCACGGGGTCTACCTTCAGTGCGACGGAATGTCGGACGACAAGAATGCTCACAGACGCGTGGGCAATTACCTGGACGTGAAACGACTTGCGCTTGAACATATTTGCGCGGCAGGCATGAGCGTCACTTTACAAGTGACTGTAGCGCGAGGCCTCAACAACGATGGAGTCGGAGAAATTGTCCAATTTGCGGCCAAAAATATCGATAAGGTCTTTGGGGTGGTGTTCCAGCCTGTGATGTTCACCGGCCGCGATGAGCAGATCGCCGATGAGCGGCGCTACGAACTGAGGTACACGCTCTCGGAGCTAGCAACGGACCTTCAGGCGCAGTCAAAAACCGACTGGAAACCTATGCGGGACTGGTTTCCTATGGCCTGCTACGGCATCTTCAGCACCTATTTAGACATGTTGGACCCCAGCAGAGGGCGTGGATCCATCTCTGCTAGTGGCCATCCAGATTCCCAGATTTTTAGCGCTTTAGTCGTGAATAGGGACACGGGTGACTGGGTTCCGGTAGGTAGCTTCTTCAATGTCGAAAGCTTCTTAAACGACGTTGAAGCTGTCGTTAGCAATGCTCGAGGACCGGTTCTGTCCAAGGCGCAAGTGGCCCTGGCTATAATTCGCAACTTCGATTCGACAATGGCTCCTGCCGGGCTTCGTGTCAGGGATCTCTTCACGCTTCTGGAGCAGTGCACGTTGAGGTCAAATTGCCAGGTGGATGACTGGTCATCTGCCGTCTATAAGCGGGACCAGTGGCGGATGCTGATCATAGGTGCCTCCTGGTTCCAAGACCTGTTCAATTACGAGCTGCACAATCTTGAGATGTCGACCGCGCTGGTCGCAGATCCAGGGCTTGACAAGACGGGGAAGGGATTGGGAGAAGTTTCATTCTCTTTCAAAAACGCCGGTGGGTGGCGACAACTCTCTGAACGTTTGCGTCAAGCTCCTTCACTCAGCCAGTGGCACTCAACACATGGTCGTCACGCAATCTATGCAAACGACCAGCTCGTCCCTATCCAAGGCGTACCCCAAAAGGCAGCAGCATCGGAAGTGCATTGTGACAAAGAAGGCATCAAGGTAGCAAACTAGAAGAATTAGGAAGGGCAGCAGAACGCTGGATCCGTGACGGTACTGCCCACGGTTATCAGGGCATCGGACCCAAATCTGAAGAGCGTTTCATTAGGATCGGACGTCAGTGGCTCGGCTTTCACAAGATGTTGGTCGTGCCTCAAACGCTCGGTATCCAATTCTCTGCTGTCCTCGGAGGTTTTACTGATCATCTTGAGCGATCAGGAATTGGGGAAAGCACCATCAAAGGCTGGAGGCATCGCGCCAAGCTGTTTCTTGTATGGCTAGCCGAACGGGTTTCCGAGTTTTCCAGAGTGTCGCTTCGTGACGTAGATGACTTTATAGAGGCGAAAACACTGCTTGGTTGGACAGCAGGCACCCTGAAGACTTTTTGCCAAGCGTTACGTAAGCTCTTTCGGTATGCAGAAGCAGAGAGGTTATGTTCCTCTTCAATAGCTCAAGGCATCATCAGCCCAAGCGTTCCCCTATATAACGCCAACATTGTTAGACCCTCTTGGCAAGAGGTCCGAGCCACTCTAGACGTTGCCTCTCGGGGAATCACAGTGTCAGGTCTAAGGGCGCACGCCATCCTTTGCCTGAGTGCAATCTACGCCCTAAGGGGCGTCGAAATAAGCGGCCTACGGTTAGAAGACATCGACTGGCGCAAGGAAGTGCTAACGATCAGGAGGGCCAAAGGCGGGCGAATCCAGCAGTACCCATTGCAATATGAGGTCGGAGAAGCCGTGATTAAATATCTGCAGTTAGTTAGACCCATATGCGTATCTCGCCGCATCTTCATCACGTTGGGCGCACCTTACAGACCAATGACATCAAGCACCATCTGCGACGTTATTGGGCAACGGCTTAAGCGTATGCCGGAGATCACTGGGCGGGCAAGTGCACATGCGTTGAGACATGCGTGCGCTACAAAGCTTCTTCATCGGGGCAGTTCGCTTCAGTACATATCAAATTTCCTTGGGCACAAAGACCCGAAATCAGTGAGCATCTACGCGAAGTACGATAAGCGAACGCTGAAACAAGTAACCGATTTCGGATTCGTGGGGATTGTGTGATTGTCTCTGAGGCAATCAGGACGTACGTCGGCCATAAACAGCTCCGGGGTGTGAAGTTCGACAAAGGTCTTGCCCGCCTCTCTAGCTTCTGCAAGTTAGTGAGAGACAAAGAGCTTCACTTAGTAACGGGACGTGAGATAGGTGCGTTTCTGGGCGATCCCAGAGTGGCTACGCCCTCGTGGCGGGCAAAGCACATGATCCTGAGTAAGTTTTTTCAGTTTTGGACGCTTCGCGGAGCTATGGACCCCATAGCAATGCCTCTACTTCCGATACCGGTGCAGTCTGGGTTTGTTCCGTATATATACACGAAGCAGGAATTGAGAGCCCTTGTCCGGGCGACTCGGACAATCCGCCACGATCACCCAGCATCCATCGACGCGATGAGTTTACGTGCCCTCATCCTCACGCTTTATGGAACCGGAGCGTTTATCGGTCAGGTACTCAATTTGGTCAGAGACGATGTCGATCTACAGGGTGGATTTATTACCCTTCGCCAAAATCGATTTCAACGCGTTCGGACGATACCGGTCGCAGGTGATCTGCTCAAGGTTCTGAAAGCGCACGCGAAGAGGCGGGCTCGCAGTCCTGCACAGCACTTTTTTTCTAGAGCTTGTTTCATAAATAGGTTCGGCCTCAAGCTGTGTACTGTTGGGTGTGGCGGGGTATCTGTTGATCTGCTTGCATGAGCAAGAAGAGGTTTGAGTTGTTGACCGAGGCGCAGTGGGA
>JAABUJ010006308.1_pt1 | contig 11520 bp, 6 predicted proteins | sample 5559131 | NCBI WGS metagenome assembly JAABUJ01 (sample SAMN10711875, study PRJNA513366) | rock metagenome | isolation source: Antarctica rocks | place: Antarctica: Victoria Land, Mt New Zealand nord | collected 2016-01-07 | reverse complement strand
TCGCACAAAAAAGGTCCGCACCGACCATCTACCCACCGGCTTCTGGGGCCAACGGCGGCGGCATGCGGCCCCAGAAGCCGCTGCTCCGCTTGACCTAGCCGCCTGATGCAGCGGAAACTAGAGTATCTATGATTTGAACGGGAATCTAATCTCAAGTTTTGGCACTCCAGCCAGCGGAATTAACGGCGCCTCGGTGACAGAGTATCCACTAGTCATCGGATCGGTGAGCCCAGCCCTGTCTACCGTGAGCGTCAACTCTGATAGTGCGCCAGCGGACGGGACAACTGCCGTCCAGGTAACCGTCACGCTGCGTGACATCAACAGCAATCCTGTCGCGGGCAAGACAGTCAATATCACCTCGAGTCGGGGCGGCGCCGACGCCATCACCCCGGCCTCCGCGACGACGGATCAGAATGGGCAAGCGACGGCACAGATCACGTCGCTTCAGCCAGGAACCGCGTCTATAACGGCCGTCGATGCCACGGACAGCGTTCCTCTTCAGCAACAGGCTACTGTCACCTTTTCGTCTGGCGGGACGCTGGCCGACGAGATCCGCCGACTACAGGTGGCGACCGGCGCGCTGCTCACCGATTCCACTGATTCCGAGAGCCTGGCCTCAACACTCGCGCGGCTCACCGACTACAACGACTCTTTGCAACAGGAAACCACCACGGCCGAACTAGACATCGCGAAAGCTACGATCGACGCCGCTCAGACCCTTGCTGATAGGGGGAGTAAAAAGAAGGATGTATCGGGTGACGCTGAGACGTTGGGCCTGCCGGGAATCAAGAACCAAAAGCTGACGCATATCCTGACCTTTGTCCACAACTCGGATGACAACACCGGCCCTTTCGCCCAACAACTGCTTACCGCGTTGGAAAATGGCAGCGCCGAGAGCCTGACCAAACCCGTCTTGCTCCAAGGCTTCGAGAATTATGGCACGAGCGTCGTCAAGGAGTATGCCAAGGATCAGATCGAATCCGCGATTCTGGACCAGGTGACGCAGCGGTTGGGGCAGACCGGCGCGCTGCGCGACGTGTTTCTCCCGGCCGCCCAAACTGATCTTTCACAGTTACAGCACGATGTCAATACGACGGCTATCCAAACCCTGAACGGTCTCCCCGCATTGAATGACACCCTGCAATCGTCCTGGCGGGCGAACCTCGTCGCACGCGCGCAGGCGAACATCGCCCAGGCATTCTATGAAATTGACCAGGCAAACACCGTGGAGGCGCTCAAGAACAGCGCCACGCAGTCGTCCGCCAATCCGGCGCTGGAGGCGTTGCTACGCACAACCGGACAGGCTCTCGCCTGCGGGGCCTTCCATGCGCTTGGGTGCAAACTGTATGGCCTGGCGCTCGACGGCATCGATGGCGGCCTCGCAGTGGATAGCCTGAAAACAGCGGCCACGGGCAGTAGCGACGCTATACTCGGGTTCAACGGAACGATTAACGCAGCCACGAACATCGACCAAAACGTCGTCAATGGGCTGGACGCCATCCACGATTACCCCTATACCCCGTTGGATACGCCAAAGGGGACAATATCAGACATCGGTGGGGACACGAGCAACCAACACTGCTGGGCGTGGCATGCGATCTGTACCGAGAATGCGAGCGGCAGTGTCCTGACGGTCAAGAATACGGGCGACGTGAAGGCCGAGTTCATCGTGAGCGCGCAGTATCTCACGTACGGGGGCGCGTTCGGGATGGCCACCCTCGACGAACTAAACACGAACTCCGCTGTCATCCAGCCCGGTCAGACAACTCAGATCCACATCTCGTACAAAAATGGCTCGACGGGCTCCTCGCCGGAGGATGGCACCCTCGTGTCGTTTGACCTCCTCGCCGTCAACGACACGGGCACCTACTGGTTGGGCCAGACATCGACACTATGGGGACCACAGCCCGCGTATTCTTCGGACGCCAGGATCGCAGGCGCCGCTGCCGTGGCAAGTACCGTGACGTCTAGCGCCCCCGCGCCCGACTTGGTGTCGAGCTTCGTGGTAGGAAATGCGGCCACGACCAGCGATGACGAGCAGATTTGGATCAACAACCCCTTGACCGAAACGGTCACGGCGGTGGTCACGCAGACGGTCCCGACCGGCTTCACCGTCGCGCAGATCGGGGCCGGCGGAACCCAGCAGGGCAGCGGCACGATCACATGGACGGCCACGGTACCGGCGCGAACGAGCCGGCCCGTGACGATGACCCTGCGCCTCGCCGACCCCACGGCAGGAGTCCAGATTCTTCCCGCCGCCTCGGCTGACTTGATTGACGCGGAGGGACACGACTCAGGGCCGGTGGCGACTGACCCTATCACCATTACCCCGCTCCAGACGCTTCAGGTAGAGAGCGGTATGCCGGGCCAAATCGCGCCGGGCACCGCAGCAACCATCCCCTACACGATCACGAACGTGTCCGGGACGCCGACAAGCGCGACCTTCGTCATGACGTTGACCGACAACGCGGGCAACACTGTGTTCACCGCACAGCAGGCGGTCGCCGCGGCGACCGCGGCGCCAGCCGTCATCTCGGTCACGCTCCCGCCGACGCTCCCCATTGGGCTGCTCCAGGAGGATGCGCGCATCACGGGCGCGGGGATCTGGCCCGCGACGACCACTAACTCGGTCCTGATCGGCGATTCTTCCCCCTCCCTGGACATCTCCGGTCCCCCCAGCCCGTCGCTCACGAACAGCCCCCTGGGGTACACGCTCACCGTCACCAATACGACCGGACAGCCCATGACGGATCTCACGGTAACAGCCACCGTTGACGGACCCGGCACGATCGACGCGAACAGCGTGAGCGATGGCGGAAGCGTGCAGGGAAACACCGTGACGTGGGATGTCCCCGGTTCCATCGCGCCCGGAGCGGTCGTGATGGAAACGCTTCCCGTTCAAGGCGGCGCCGACTCGAGCCAGGCGGGCAGTGTCCATGTGCAGGTGCAGGAATCAACCAACGACACACTGCCGCAGACTGTTGATGCATGGACGGTCCTCAGCGCGGCCCTCACCCCTCCGCCATCCGCGACGGGAACAGCGTCCCCCAATCCATCACAAACGCCAGCTTTACCCGCACCAACCACTACCGGCACGCCTGTGACCCCCACGCCAACAGGGACAGCGACGCCGAGTCCTTCCGCATCGTCGACATCCGTTCCTTCGACGGACACGGCGACACCGACTGACACGCCCACTCCATCCGCGACGCCGACATCCACGAGCACACCCACTCTATCCGCGACGGCGACGCCTTCTAACACGATTGTGCCTCCGGCGCCGCCGGCAGCCACGACGCGACCATTGACGGCGGCGGCGCCGACCAATACGGTCGGGCCGGCGACGCGGCAGGCCACGGTGACGATTCGGCCACCCTCACCACACGCTACGCCGGCATTCCGACCGCGCCCCCGACCAACCGTTACCCGGACAGCGGGCGTACCGGCGCCCTGTGTGCGGCCACAGATCACGCGCCTCCTGGTCGGCGGTAAGCCGTTCAAGGCCGGTATGCCTGTGACGAGCGGACGGTGGGTCCGCGTGACGGTCCACGCTGCCCCGCACACCCATGTGCGGATGGCAATGACGCTAACCGGCACGCGAGTCGTGCTGGTGGGACGCGGCGCACGCCGCAAACGAATCACGCGGGTCGTGACGGTCGAGCAACTCGCGGTCGAGGTCGTGACGAACGGTCACGGCGACGCAACGGGCGACACGCGCATCGTCTACGCGCCGGCACAGACGGAGGCGGTCGCGCTGACAGTCGCGGCGCATGGGGACTGTGGCGATGCAGCGACGACCAAGCCGCTCGCGCTCCGCCTCCAGACGGCCTGCGTCACACCCATGGTGAGCATGCATCTACCCGACGGCGCCTCATTGCGCGATGGCCCCAGCATGCCGAGCGGCCAGACGGTCGTGGTGGACGTGGACGCTGCGGTAAACACGCGTGTGACGCTCACCGCGTGGATGTATCCGCTGTATGCGCATGGCAAGCGCGGGCCGGCGCGGCAAATCACGGTCACGCGCGCGACGGGTCGCCTGGACGGTCACGCAACGTGGGTGATACGCCTCCTCACCGTGTCGCGCGGTCAGGAGCCGGTGCTGCTGTCGGTGCAAGCGCGCGTGCGCTGCCCGGTGGGTAAACCTCATGATGTGAGTGTAACTAGTGGGTCACGCCCCATTTAACTGGAGTTGGGCAAGTGCCACCCCTGGCTAGTCAACGGGCGTCACAGGGCGAGTAGCAGCCACGATGGGCCGCTGCGTTTCAATTCCATTTACATGGGGCGTGACCCACTAGGAGTTTCCGGGTCGTCGTAAGCGCGGTGTCGAGGAAGCCGCAGTCACGGACCAGCCACGGCGGGGCGGTAGCAGCGTGATGACATTGCTTGACTGCGTTACAAACGGGCCCAAATACACTATAATAGCCACGGCTGTTGTCCATCGCTCGCATCAGCCCACGGGGGCGCGCCACTTTGTTGTGTCTGATGGGAACGCCTGTCGGTGGGCGCAAGGGCCAAGACGGCGATCGTCTGCCGGCTGGCAGCGCAGCGAGAACCGGCGCTCCCAGTAGATACGACGCGTGCTTTGGTGACCAGCGCGACAAAGTAGCGCGCGCTATGTCCTTGCGATAGACACTTCAGTGTCCGTCGTTTGCCATGCGACTTCAGTCGCAGGCCCACAGCGCTTACTATCACGATGGCGGCGTACTAGGGTAATTAGGTAGGTAGGTAGAGACATGACGAGGCAAGCGTATGGATCCAATCACGGAGGCATGATGACACGCCGTTCGCTATCCACTGTTGCCCGCGCGACCGCCGCCGCCACGCTCATCGCCGGAGCTGGGCTGACCGCTTCGGCCACCCACCACGCCCAGGCCAACTCCGGTCACTCCTCGGTCGATACCGCGACGACCGACCCGCGCTTCGGCATCGACCAGGTCGCCGACCACAACGCCACCGTCAGCGCCGACTACCTCTCCTCCCTGGCCGACCAGATGGGCGCCCGCTGGACACGCATCCCCTTCATCTGGCGCTACGTCCAGCCTAACGCCCCCACCCACTCCGACGCCTTGACACCCGTTGCCGCTGGTACGCTCCCCGCCCCTGCCGTCTGGCCCGCCGGCTGGAACTCCTTCGCCCTCGACGCCGGCGGCACCGACGCCGCCATCGACCGCGAACTCACCCACCGCCGCGACATCGTCGGCCTTCTCTTGGGCACGCCCGCCTGGGCCTGCCGCGACACGGTGCACGCCGCCGCCAAGACCTGCGGTACCGGCGATGTGCCGACCCTCACCGACGCCAACGGCCAGCCATTGGCCTGGAACGACCCCCGCAACACCTGGGGCGCCTACTGCTACCAGATGGCCCGCCACTTCGGCCCCGACACAGCTCATCCACAGGGCCGCATCAACGAGTGGACCATCTGGAACGAGGTCAGCATCCCCGGCGGCTCCAGCTGGACGCAGTGGAACGACCCCCACAAAGCCCAATCCGAGCGGGATTACGCCCGCCTGGTCGAGGTCGCCTATCAAGCCATCAAGGCCACCAACCCCGCGGCCACGGTCGTCCTCTACGGCGATCCCTACTGGTACGACCAGGGCGCCTTCCTCAGCGGCGTGCTCGATCAGCTCAAGCGCGATGACCCCACCGGCGCGTCCCATGGCTACTTCGACGTGGCGAACCTACACCTCTACATCGGCACGCCCAGCTTCTACTGGATCATCACCAACCTGCGCGCCCAACTGCGCCAGCACGGCTGGGGCGACAAGCAGGTGTGGGTCAGCGAGACCAACGTCGAGCCCTACGACGACACGACCCCCGGCGCCGACGCCGCGCGCGACGGCACGACGGCCTTCCGCGTGACGCAGCAGGAGCAGGCCGGCTTCCTGGTCGACGCCTTCGCCACCTATATAGCGGCCAAAGCCGACCGCTTCGCCATCTTCCGCATGTTCGATGGCTCCGGCATGACCGCGCCCAACGCCGCCCCGCTCGGCGTGGTCAACGACGCCAAGGTCGAGCGCCCCTTCGGCTATAGCTTCGCGTTCCTGGCCAAGGTCTTCAAGAACGCCCAGCCCGATCCCGCCCCCGACGCCTACCACGCGGGCGAGTTCTACCCCGACACTACGACCGACGGGCGGGCGGTCTACAAGGCCGGCGTCTTCAAGGTTGTGTCCGACCGCCCCGCCGAGGACGGCCAGCCGGCCGCGCGCATCACGACGCTGTGGAACCAGTTCGGTCCGCTCAACAGGAAGATAGAGCCCGGCTACAGCAAAGTGACCTATTCCTGGGACCACTCGCTGCACTACAACTACAACAAGACGGACCATGCCTACCACGACGCCAAGGACATGATCGTGCTGCCGACAGCGGGACCCGACTGGGCCGGTGTCTCCTACGATGTCAACGCCACGGCCACCTACACGTTCAAGGCGACCAGCGGCGTCACGACGGCGACGGTTTATGACAAGTACGGGCACGCGACCGTGATCCACGCCGGCGATAAGCCGGTCGCGATCGACACGCTCGACTGGAACGGCCAGCCGCTCTCGTACGTCAGCAAGGCCACGGAGATGACGATCCAGTTGTCCAACGGCGCGTACACGGTGAAACTGCGCGGCGGCCAGACCTATTCCAACCCGGCCGACCCGCGCATCCCGACCGTCGGCGGCGACCCGGTCATCGTCGTCGAGCCGATGACTGGCAGTGGCGGCTAGTTACGATGTCTTGGGCGTCGTCTGTCGCGGTTTGAACACCGTGCGGACGGGAAGCGTAAAGCCTGGGACGACATCTTCACCGTCGAGCGCGTCGTCCAGGCCGAGCGTCGTGGGCTGCGCGTCATTCGGGTGGTAGACATCGACGGTCTGACGGCGGGGATTGACTACCCAAATGAGCGGCACGCCCGCCTGTTGATACGAAGCCACCTTCTTCCTGACCTCCGTCAAGCGGTCGCTCGGCGATATCACTTCGATCGCGAGGTCGGGAGGGAAAGGGACGGCGCCCGTGTCAACAGCCGCGAGGCGCGCGGTCGCGACGAAGGCCACGTCGGCTCCGCGTACATTGCGGGTCGTGGGGTTAAGGACGAAGGCGGTCTCCGCGGCGAACGTGTCACCCAGGTCGTGCTCCCAGACATATGACGCCAGGTACGTATTGAGCAAAGACGCAATGCGGCCGTGCTCCCCACCAGTTGGAGACATGCGCTGCAACCTCCCATCCACTAAGTCATACGTATATCCATCATCGGGAAGCTGCATGAACTCCTCAATGGTGTAGATGTGCTCCAAGCTTGCCTCGGTGACCATCACGCTGCCCTCCACTGTAAAGGTGGTTGTAGTACACAGACTTATGCGGTCTGTGACCGCCCATTAACCGCCGGCTCGAATCGGCCTTCGCGCCGGAGTTCCAGCGCCTCCAGGTGCGCATCGATAGCCTCGGCGATTTGCCGCTCGCACTCCTCGCGCGTATCCGCTACCGCGAAGCATGCCCCTGGGATGTCTTCGACCACGGCGCCCCAATTCGTCACGCCCTGATCAAAAACAACCTTGTAGCCCCGGATCGTCGCCGTATCCGTCATTATCGCCCGCCTCTTAAATACGTGCTCCTGTTACGGTCGCGGCCGTCCTTCCGTACTTAGAGCGCAACATCCCGGCTATATCAGGATACTCCCCATACTTGACGGTTGGCACAACCTTCAATTGATCGGAGGAGAAGTTCGTCGTATAGTCATGATCCACCCACGCGGCGAAACGGTTCTCGTCCCACGACTCGGCGTGGCTGTTGAATAGGACGCTGACGTATCTCTTGGAAACGGCGTGTCCCCACTCCAACGCTTTTTCCGCGTTTTCGGCCGTAATGACTAGGGCGTCGCTGTCCTCGTCGTCCCACCCAAATGCAACGTTGTTTTTTCTTTGCGCAGGCGTTTCATAGCCGAAAATGTACAAATACGTATTCATGATTATGTATACTAGCGTTTCATTAGCGCGCCGCCTAATTAATTGTCATCCTCTGGATGGGTTAGGGATCCAATTAGCTCATCATCCGTATCGTCCTTGCCACCATCGCCCGTGTCGATCACGACGCGGGAGCGGCCGTCCTCGGAGGGGCCGACGACGCCGCGATCTTCAAGTTGGTCGAGCAGGCGCGCGGCGCGGCTGTAGCCGATAGAGAGGCGGCGCTGTAGCAGCGAAACGGAAGCGCGCCGGTACTCGCGCACGGCTTTGGTGGCCTCGGCGAATAGCTTGTCGTTGTTCTCGCCCTCGCCGTCCTCGCTCTTGGGCGCTTCCAGTTCGCTCGACGCGATCTGCTCAGGCGTGTGCTGTGAGTTGTGCGACCAAAACTCGACCAGACGCTCGATCTCCCGGTCCGAGAGGTAGGTGCCCTGCACGCGCATGGCCTTGCTGCCGTCCGACGCCAGGTAGAGCATGTCGCCGCGCCCCAGCAGCTTCTCGGCCCCGGCCTGATCGAGGATGGTGCGCGAGTCGACCTGCGAACTGACGGCGAAGGCGATACGCGCCGGGAAGTTGGCTTTGATCACGCCGGTGATGACGTCGACCGAGGGACGCTGCGTCGCCAATACCAGGTGGATACCCGTGGCGCGCGCCAGCGCAGCCAGGCGGCTGATGCTGTCCTCGACCTCGGCGGGGGAGACCATCATCAGGTCGGCCAACTCATCGATGATGAAGACGATGTAGGGCAGCGGCTTCTGGTTGTCGCTGATGGGTGGGTGGCCGTCGAGTTTCTCCAATTGCATCTCGTTGTAGCGCGCGAGGTTGCGCGCGCCGGCCTCGCCGAACAGCTTGTAGCGCCGGTGCATCTCCTTGAGCGCCCACTTGAGCGTCCCGCCCACTTTGTCCATCTCGGTCACGACGGGGTGCAAGAGGTGCGGCACGCCGTTGAAGGTGGTCAGTTCGACCATCTTGGGGTCGATCATCAGCAGACGCAGTTGGTCGGGGCTGTTGTGGAAGAGCAGCCCGGCGATGAGCGAGTTGAGGCAGACGCTCTTGCCGGAGCCGGTGGCGCCGGCAATGAGCAGGTGCGGCATTTTGGCTAGGTCGGCCGTCACAGGGTCGCCCGCGACGTCTTTGCCGAGCGCGATCTTGAGCGGCGAGGTCATACGCGCGTAGGCCCCCGACTCCAGGATCTCGCGCAGGGTGACCAGCGCGGTGGTCCCGTTGGGGATCTCAATGCCGACGACGGGCTTGCCGGGGACAGGCGCTTCGATGCGGATGCTCGGCGCGGCCAGGGCCAAAGCCAAATCGTTCTGCAACGCGGTGATGCGCTGCACGCGCACGCCGGGCGCGGGGCGCAGGCCAAACTGTGTGACGGTGGGTCCTGACTGCACCTCGACGACCTCGACCGCGACGTTGAACGAGGCCAGCGTCTCCTCGATTACTTGCGCGCGAGCGTCGTTGTCGGTGGGCGCGGCGGCGGCCGGGGGCACGGCGTCGAGCAGCGCGACAGCGGGGGCCGGCCACGCCGAGGATACGGACGATACGGCGGCGCGCGGCTTCTTCCGCGCGGGCTCATCATCGTCGCGGAAGCTGAAGTCGGGCAGCGGCGTCTCGTCAGAGTCGGCTATCGTCGCCTTGGCCGGCCGCGCCGTGAAGCGGACCGGCTTGGGCACGCCTGGAGCCGTGGCCGTGGGCACAACGTCCTCATCATCGTCATCGGCCCCGGCGGATGGGCGCTTGGACCAGCGCTTCTGCGCGTTGAGCGGCGTGGGAGGAGGAGGCGAGGCCGTCGCCGTATGGGCCATCGTAGCGTCCGTATTGATAGATGCGGGCGTGATCGCTTTCATGCGCACGGTGGGCGCCAACGGAGCGTCCGCTGCAGCGGCGATAGCGGGCGGGCTTGACGCGTTCAGGCGGCGCGCGGAACGCAACGCGCGACGTGTTTGCCAACCATGGACCGCGCGCGCGGCGCCCCGCCCTGTCGCGATAAGGGGCGGACGCGCCACGGCCCACGCGCGCAGGACATGCGCCCACCTGACGCGGAACGCCAGCACGGCGCCGACGATGAGCAGCGCCAGCACGACCAGCAGCCCCAATGGACGCCCGATCACACCCGTGAGCTCCTCGCTGAGTGAGTTGCCGACGAGCGAGTAGGAGAGCGCGGCCAGGCTGGTGAACGTGAGCGTGGCGATAAAGAGCAGCACGGTGCCGCACGACTCCTCGAAACGCAGCCAGGGCCGCCGCCCCTCGTGGCGGCGATAGAAGTCGAGCACCAGGACGCCGACGCCGACCGGGACCAGGAAGGCCAGCGGCCCGAACGCGGTGACCATGATGACGTGAACAGGGTCGTTCCGCCCCAGGTAGACGTCGACGAGGAGGGCCACGCAGAGGAGCAGCGCGACGAGCACGGCGACGAGGGCCACGCGCGCCGGGTCGATGCGGTGATGCCACGACTCCTGGATGCCGATGACCGGCTTGACCTCGGGACGCGGTCGCTCGCGCGGCGGGCTATCGGGCGTGACGGGTTTGGGGCGGCGCGCGGACGGCGCGGACACCCGCGCGGGGGTCGTGCGTGGCGTCGTGCGGTCGCGCGCGTTATCGGGTTTTCGTGTAGCCATATCTCCCAGCCATTAGCTGTTAGTAATTAGCGATTAGCAGTTGACGATAGCAACTAGCTGATGTCTCTGGATCGCCAACTCATCGCGTTGGCCCGTTTCGCGAGCGATCTGCAAAAGGCTAATAGCTAACTACTAACGGCTAATAGCTTCTTACGCCTCGAGCACGACCGGCATGATCATCGGGCGACGGCGCGTCTCCTCATAGAGGAATCGGCCGAGCGCGTCACGGATGCGGCCCTTCGCGCCGCTGTACGGTGGCGCGCCGGCCGTACCATCGCCGTTACTATCACCCAGTGTGTCGTAGACGACCTCGCGCGCGCGTTCGATCAGTTCATCGGACGAGCGCATGTGCACGAAGCCGCGCGACACGATATCGGGTCCGGCGATGAACTTGCCAGTTTGACGATCGACCGTGAGCGCCACCATCAGAATACCATCCTGCGCCAGTAGTTGGCGGTCGCGCAGCACGACGTCGCCGACATCGCCAACGCTGGCCCCGTCGACGAAGACGTAGCCAGCCGGCACGCGGCTGCCCAGCGTCGCCGTCGTGGCCGTGAACTCGATGGGTAAGCCGTTCTCGGCCAGAATAATATGGTCGGAGGGGATGCCCATCTGCTCACCGAGCCGTTTGTGCGCCACCAGGTGCCGATACTGACCGTGCACGGGGATAAGAAAGCGCGGGCGCAGCAGCGAGATCATCAGCTTGAGTTCGTCCTGCGCGCCGTGCCCCGACACATGGATCTGTTCGTAGCGCTCGTAGACCACATGGGCGCCGAGCTTGAATAGGTTGTCGACGTTGCGGCCGACGTGCTCTTCATTGCCGGGAATCGGTGTCGCGGAGATGACCACGGTGTCGCCGGCCTTGATCGTGACGTGCCGCTGGTCGCCGTTGGCCATACGTGTGAGCGCCGAGGACGGCTCACCCTGGCTGCCGGTGGTCATGATGCAGATCTGGTCGT
>JAABUJ010006304.1_pt1 | contig 11529 bp, 15 predicted proteins | sample 5559131 | NCBI WGS metagenome assembly JAABUJ01 (sample SAMN10711875, study PRJNA513366) | rock metagenome | isolation source: Antarctica rocks | place: Antarctica: Victoria Land, Mt New Zealand nord | collected 2016-01-07 | reverse complement strand
CATTTACCCGCCGCCGTTCAGGACATGGCTCACACACCCATCACCGTTTTTTCCAACTAGGGCCTTACGGAGTATACGGAATAGTGCTCTCTGACACTCGCTGGGGAGTGGACAATGATTAGTGCTCTGATCTCTGATCAGGGTGCCACCACCCTCCTGGAAATGGGGATCAGACGTGTTAGGGCTGGAGCACCGGATCCAGTCAGACCCTTTATTCTGGCTTGTACGAAGGTCATCCCGCCTTCTCAGTGATGGCAATACTTTGACGTGACCATGCACGGCATATGCGACCGAGAGACACTTAGGGACTCCACTTTACGGCGCATATCCGTCTGTGCTGAGCATTTACCGATTTGACTGGCCATTGCAGCACAAGCTCTGAAAAGGACGCTGCCTCTTACTACTTGATCCTGGCGCTTCAGATCATCCAAGGTCATTAGCCGTTGAGAACGGTACTGATTTAGTGGGACTGCTGTTGTCTCGGGCTTGAACGGCATTTACCCTGAGTGGCTTGACGATGCAGAAGCGACTCAATCAGAATGCAAGCACTACGGAGTTTGACAGGAGATGTGGAAGATGGCTTCAATAGTCTAAATATCACCCTAAATATCACCCACAAATCACCTTTAGCCGCCATACTACCCCAGACGGCAGGCTTGTCGAAAGTAAGATGGATCGACCCACTGGCTTGGGTGTGGCTTCTCGCAAAACAAATCTTCCGTCAGCAGTCTGTGATGGACGTCATAAATCTCCCGTTGTATAGGCGCAAGCCCAGGTTGACCGCCACTCCGCATTTATTCCCTTCATTATTGCCCTACAGCAGAGCCATTGCGGGTAGCAACGTGCCTAGGGTTATCAACTTATAGCTCTGTCGCATGTTGAAAGAGATGGTTGGGGCTAGAGATGCAGATGGCTCCATGCCACAATGTGGCTCTGACAGAATATATATGTCTCTTGTTACTTCCTCGAACTCTTCAAGCACAGCTTTCCATGGCACGGACAATCACACACAAGCTTGCTCCATCTACAACTCAAGCTGATCTCTTCCCAACCCTTGTGCCTCCATGGAGCTGAGTTCAGCGAACATTGAGAGTCGGGTTGCTCATCTTCACCATGACAGAAGCGGCCAGGTCGCCGCTGTTTTTTCGGTTATGATCGGGCTGGCTACAGTTGCGGTGGCTCTACGTTTGTTTACTAGATGGTCAATGGCGACATCATGGAAGCTCGATGACTATGGAATTATAACGGCGTTGGTCAGCATCCAGATGGGGATCTTGAAGACAGTTGGCATTTGTATTTAGTACTTACATGGAGTCAGGTTCTCGATTACGGCTTGTTTATGACGCAAATCATCGGTATGGAACCGAAGTCTGTCCCTTATTGCCTCGCCGTCGAGCTTCGTTGACTCTGTGTCTTTCTAGGCATTGAGGACGGAGCAGGGAAGCATGCAGCAGACCATAACTCTGAAATAATCACCAAGAATCTCAAGGTAAGTGGCACCCATCGCCTTTGATTCCAGAAAGTCCGAGATCATTTGAGCTAACGTACTTGTTGTAGGTTTTAATGGCGTGCGATTTGATCTACGTCACATGCTTGTTCGCGATCAAGATCTCGATTTTATCTTTCTACTACCGGCTATTCAGCTCTCTCAGTCGGATTTTCGGCAAAGCCGTGTATGTTGTGGCAGTTCTGACATTCGTCGGTTGGGTTACCGCGTTCCTCATCCTTCTGTGCCAATGCAAGCCTTTCGCATACGCCTTCGACAAGTCCATCAACGGCCACTGCGTTGACTTTCATACCATATGCAAAGTTACGTCTGTCATCAACGTCCTCATCAACATCGTTCTCCTCACCTTACCATTACCAGTGGTGTGGCATCTTCGTGTTTCAAGGGGGCGGAAACTTGCCGTATCCGGAATGTTCATGCTCGGTGCCTCGTAAGTTGCCCCATCCTATGGCGGAAGTAAAGCAACCGGTCCCAACTAATGCTCACATTCAGTGTTGTTATTGTCAGCATTATCCGCATCCCAATCCTCTTGGCGTTGTCTCCTACAGACATCACATGTGGGTCAGCCCAACCACCATACTATTACAACCTAACGGATCTATAGGGAGAGAGTATGGCGTCGGGACATGGTCCGTCGTCGAAGTCAGCATCGGCATCTTCAGCGCGTGCCTGCCCGTCATGCAGCCCCTCCTCCAGCGCTTCATTTTCCGCCGCACCGCCGTCGAAGAATCCCACTCGATGCAAATCACCTCCCTCCAAACCCACTCAAATGGAAAGACCACACCAGAACAACACCTTGACATCAACATGAGCGGAAAGCCATGGCAACAGCAGCAGCAGCCTTGCCAAGACACTAGCCGTGCCGTCCAATCCGCCAAACCGCAACGTCTCAACAACCGCGAGAGTGTTATGTCCATGGAGCAGTGGCGAGACCCGGAAAACATGCACCCGGGCGATTTGTTGCATGTCTATAACTCGTCGCATGGGACCGCTGAGGGGTTCAGGAGCGGAGGAGTTGAACCTCCAACAACAACGACTACGAATACGACTACGACAACGACTACGAGGAGGGAGTTCAGGTATGGACTCTGGCCTGTGGATTGATCAATCCCTATCTTTGCGAATTCAGCGAACACGTATGCAGCCTTTTTACGACACTATCAAGCTTTTCCGCGCCAGCCATTAGATCTGCTTGTGTTTAATCTGCGCCTGTCCTTTTCTACTCCTGTCTCTCTTGAGGCCATCTATCAGCGGACTACCTATGTACAAGTATACGAGCATCAATTTACGAAACGAAGCGAAACCGAGGGAGGAGGTGTTTGGTTTTTGGGGCAAAGAAAAGGAACATACTCTGGATTGGAAAAGGGCTGGGCTTTGAAGTGGACTGGTCTGGGTTTCGGCGGATACGATCTAGCATTTTATTTTCAGGATCGAATCGGATGGGATGGGATGGGATAGTGTATGGTCTAAATATCATCAGACATGGGCAAGATCGCTGGGTACCTTATTCAACACACTTCTTCTCTCCGCTTGGAGTACCTTAGATTACTGTTACTCAGTTTCGAAGCTGATTCAGTTACGAGACTCCGTCGTTAGCTCACAGGTATGACTGTAATGAGAGTTTACTTGCGCCGTTTCTCGTACTGACAGCTAATTACCTGAATACCCTGTTTCCAATACGATGGATATACAGAGTGACGGAAAACCATTGAGCTTTCAATAATGTCACTGATTGGTGTCATTCTTCGTAGGGGTGCTTTGTCAGCAGTCCATGGTGTGCTCCTCCTTCCATATGACGAACCAAACACCTCGGCCATTTACCCGGCGGGGAGGAATACCTCGATTCAACACTATGACGCGCCGGCAACCGGTACTCTCATTTGTAATGAACTTTCGATTACAATATCAATTGCATTAGTTTTCATTCCAGAAAGATCTTCAGTCACATCCTTCTTGTATATAATAACCTACCCCACACAACTCTCTCTGTATCTCCCTCCAGATCTCCATTGACTCGAGTACATTCAGACCCACATAGGTAGCAAGCAGAACGAACCCGCAGAGTCTCACATCAACTGCCAGCCTGCCCCTCCAAGTACCTGCCTACCTAACAAACCAAACACACCCACCGAATCCGCCATGGCCACGACCACCCAAACCCTCACCAACGGCGCCTCCCTCACCAACAGCGCCCCACCCCCAACCACCACCACCACCACCAACCCCTCCTCCGCAACCTACATCCCCACCGGCCCCGTCACCGCCCCCCTAAAATTCTACTCGCCCCCCACCGACGGCAGCGCCCCCTTCAACTACGTCGAAACGCCACCCCCCGGCCACCCGCAACGCAACTTCACCGACGCCGAGCATCTCGTCCCCATCCACGACATCCGCGGCCACGAAAGCACCTACAACCTCGACGCCAACGCCTTCGCCGCCCTCACGCACCTGGCCCCCAGCGCCACCAACCCGGACCTCGACTTCACCGACGACGCCGCCATCCGCAAACACTACTACCCCGAAATCGAACACCTCCTGCACGCACACCTCCCTACCGCAACCCGCATCCTCCTCTTCGACCACACCGTCCGCCGCGCCCTCCCCTCCGCGCCCCGCGCCCCCGTCACGCGCGTGCACGTCGACCAGACCCCCGCCTCGGCGGCAGCCCGCGTGCGGCACCACATCGCGGACCCTGCCGAAGCCGAACGCCTACTGCAAGGCCGGTATCGCATCGTGAACGTGTGGAGGCCGCTGAACGGGGCGGTGCAGAGTTTCCCGCTGGCGTTTGCGGATGCGGCGAGCGTGGCGGATGAGGATCTGGTGGGGATCGAGCATCGGTATCCGGATCGGACGGGTGAGACGGCGGGGGTGAGGTGGAGCGAGCGGCAGCGGTGGTTTTATTGGAGTGGGATGACGGGCGGGGAGAGGTTGTTGTTGAAGTGCTTTGATAGTGAGGGTGGGGAAGGGGCATGGGGGAGGGCGCCGCATAGTGCGTTTGTCGATCCGAGGACGCCGATGGGGGCGAGGGCGAGGGAGAGTATTGAGGTTCGGGCGTTGGTTTTTGGGTGAGTGGGTTGGTGGGTGGTTTGCTGGCTTGGTTTGTTGGGGCGGGGGCGGCTGTGGGCTTTGGGGTTGGGTTGGGTGGTGGGTTTGGAGGTTCTGTGTGCTTTACGGTCGTGAATGATTGTTGGTATTGGATTTGGGAGCACTCTGACGGTTGAGAACATCAGGGGAAGGGATTTTCAAGACAAGCATTTCGTATGATATGAAGGTCTCTTTGACAGTCTTTTGTAGATGCCAAGGATTTTGAATGGAATACACTTTGTCAACGAGCCACAATAGCTCTCATGGCTGACCTGAAACTATATGGAAATCTCTAGAGTTTGAATGGAAGGTCGGTCCGTGATTCTTCACTTACACAATGTTTCTTTCTCCCTTCATGGCTATACATAGGGAAGACTAAACCATACATGTGGACACCCGATGAAAACACCGCAACGAGTGAGTGAAGGTCATGACGCATCCGGGAAAAGACCACCATGCAAAGCCACCCTATTTCCTTCCCTGGGTTATCGTACCGGCATGCCAGATTGAACCTGGACATCAGAGCGCCAGACAAGCCATGTTTCTCCCCACGCCATAGAGCCAACCCTAACCCTTCGCACCTCCAATCGCGCCGTCGCGAAACGCCATATATGCGCATAAACAATACATCCAATCCTATGACGGTACCACGCCATACAGATCTAAAACGCGCAGCCATTCAGTACCATCCAGCTTGCCTCCCACTTCACCGACTTCTAATCCGCTTCCCCCCCTCACCGTTCACGAAACCCGCCCCACTCGCACTCCTCTTCGTCGTCAAACCCATCGAGCTGCCATTCCCATTCCGGCTCATCGCAACCACCCCACCACCACCACCAGCATCACTGACGCCACCCACGCTACTCTGCGCGCTCATCGCCACACCACCGAGACCGACAAGTGGCGCGGCCGACAGTTTCGCCGCGGCAGCCGGAGGGATCACCACGGCGGCTCCAGCGAGCGTGGGAGGGGGATTACAGAGATTGCGGTGGGCCTGGGAGGCGAACGGGGCGCAGAGGACGTCGACGAGCTTCTCGTCCACGTAGCCCGGGGGCGCGGGGCTGTTTTCGTCGAAGAGGGAGGCGATCCTCGCGAGGTCGTCGTCGGCGTCGTCGTTGCGGAGCGGGGGCGGTACGGGCGCCCAACCATTCTTGATGTTACCCATGTTGGGGAGGATGATGGGGAGGTTGGTGGGCAGGGCGGAGCTGCGCTCGGCGAGGTCACCCAGTAGGTTCAGGGCCGACGTGCCGTTGTTGTTGTTGTTGTTGTTGTTGTTGCGGGTCGAGCGCGTGGCGTGGAAGGATTGGTTGCCGTTGCGGTCCATTTCGGGCGCGACGGCTTGTGCGCCGTCGTCGTCTGCCTCCGCTTCGTGAGCGGGACCGGCGGTGTCCTCGCCGTCCGTATTCGGTCCGTTCGTCGTCGTGCCTTTCACGCTGGAGGCTTTCGCTTGGGCTTTCTCGGCGGCGAAGAAATGGGCGGTGGCCAGCGCGGCGGTGTTGAGATTCATGGCTAGTTCTTTTTCGGTGAAGAGGCGGTCCACCGAATAGGCTGGTGCAGTCATTTGATGATAGATCATTTTCCCTTGCGACTCCTTCCATGGTGAGGAGACCCCAGGGTCGGCAAATCTGCCCCCAGGGCCTGGTGATCCGTTCTCATCCTCTGCGAGAGCTCTCCTCTTACGCTTGTAGCTTCCGTCCGCAGACGATATGGTAATGCCCAAGTCGTCCATTTCCAGCCGGTGTCGGGTATGTCGCGTCTTGCGATTGCTCTGTGCCCCGCCAGGGCTGCCAGGGTGTGTGATGCTGAACTGGCTCGGATGTAGAAGTATAGCATTGCTATCTGCAATATCTAGGTGTTCCTTCTCCTTCATCAAGCGGTTCTTGCGATGTGCGATGGACTGTATCAACCGTTCCCGAATTGTACGTGCAAGCTGGTGATGCTCTTCTTGCGCCAGGCGGACTTTGTATCGGTTCTCCTGTTGGAGAACTGCTAATGTACGTTGGTGTTTTTGCTGTGGAGCAATATATGTCAGCCGCTGTCGCTAAACAGACGTTGTCCTCGCTAGGTATCCTCTACGATCGACTCTCCACAGCTGGAAGCCCTAGATGGCTGTAGTAGGCGTTTGGCTTACCTCAAGTAGCGTCAATTGAGCGTCTCGGTTCTCCTGTGCGTCATTGATCTCCTCCACAAACTTCTGGTACCATTTGCCAGCATACGGAGCAGCGTCGTTCTCCGCCCTGCGATGGCCGCCATGACCACCACCATGAATGTTCGCCCCAACGGTTGCAGCGATCAAGTCCGCTATCTCATCTGGGTGATCTTCGAGAGGGTGTTCCTTGTAGGGATCGGCCCGCATTATCAGGTTCATATCGATCTGGAGTGACTGAAGTTGTTTGCGAAAGTGGGCGTCGCGGTTTCTAGTGAACTGATTGGTGAGATCACTGAGGCGTTCGGAAAGGGCGTTGCGCCGTTTATCACGCTTAGACAGTTGCTGTGGAGGCGGGGTTGCGGAAAGACGACTGATGTGAGGTGCGCTGCCAGAGGCTACCGTGGGAGAGATCTGGGGCGAGGGCGAGTACGCCATGGTGCTGCAGAGGGATTTGAGCCTATAGTATAAGGAATCTGGTGCCTAGACGGCTATGACACCTATGACTATCAGATCACTGGATTTCGGCTTGATCGTCAGTGACCTGAGTGTCAGATCTCTTACTGGAGTCTCTCGGATTCGACGTAAGAGAGTAATTCGCCGTGGGGAGCGGGTGTCGCCTTCCTTGGTAGTCCAGACGGCGCCGGACTTGAATCTGATCGGAGGATATAGGATCTGATGATGCGATCGAAAAGAAGTATTGGAAAAATGTCAGGCGACCTGGATGAGCTGTGACACTTGTATAAATCAATGAGGTTGGTGTACATGAATTACTCTTTGGTGTCCCATCATCGGCCAAACGTAGCGCCGAGATCTCGCTTCCATTGTCAGATATCGACTAACTTGTTTGAGGATTGAGGTCCTATTGGCAACAAACCGCTTCTTATTGTACCAGAACAACAGTGTGTCTGCGAGTGTTTTTTTTATTCATTGACTATGCGAGCTATGAGTTCATTGTACCTCATTGAAGCTACCTGTTTTCCTCAAGCTAGAACAACGCCCACGGTGCGGTGCTCAAACCCTGCTCTCGTATCAATTGAAGGCCTTGCAATGCAAGTCCATTACAATTACTGATGTACTCTGATGTTCTCGCTCAAATGCTCCCTCAAGTGTATAGTAAACATGAAACCATACAAGACAAAACGCCACGGTGAGGCGGAGAACCATGCTGAACCCGACAATGACAGAAACACCTCATCTTATGAAAGGTTCCGAGTTGACAATGTCCGCTGTACTCCGCCTACAAGGCTCTCTGGATGACAAACACTCCAACTTCCACACCCGTAGTCGGCGCTGGTGTGTCCCCATACGGTCTTGACATGACTCCGTCAATGATCTCCCGGACCAAGACCGCCGAAGTGATGTCCGTATCCTCAGGAAGCCGTTGAGCTCTCTTGAAATATCTTCCCATCACGTCTCTGATCCGTAGGGTCTCCTGCTGGGCCCACCAGTCCGTCCATACCTTCCGGTCGAGCGGGACGTCTTGCGTTCCGGAGTAGACGAGGTTGTAGGATCCCCGGAGGCTCGCCGTGCCTGGGCCGACGGTCTGTGAGATATTACCACGGTTTAGTTTCCGCAGGAGGAGGCTAATCTTCTTCTTCATCATCTCAAACCCGACCATGTGCTCAATGGCGGCCATTTTGCCCAGGGTCAGACCCACATCCGCAGATAGCTTGTGGAGGACTACGATGCTTCGTAACAACGGATCGAGAATCGGTCCGAGATACTCGGTCGCGAATGTCAGAGCGCCCCGCTTCGTTGGATAGATGAACAACATGCTTCCTCCATCCGCCGAAAGCTCCACCAGCCGGTCGACCAGCGCGGATGGTCCGGTTGCTGACGAGAGATCCAAATATTCTTGTGACGAGCTGGGTGGTATATACCGCTCCACCAAGGCGACATGAACACTGGCCGGTGGTACGATGGGACATGGCGACGAAGGTGCCGGACTGCTCGTCAATCCTCGGCTGGTGTCGTGATGATCGATGACAGGGACTGCACTGGCAAATACAGTCATGTTGAAATAATCTTCACCACCGTGGGGGAGATTGGGGGTGCCCGGCGGCGAGAAGGGCAAGTTCGTCAGGCTAAACTTGGAGGGTACCGCGTGGGTGATGTTGATGTATGGTCTCTGGCTTGGCTGCAGTTCGGCTTGGATGGCGGTTATGATATTTGTGAAGGTCGAGGCTGCCGAAAGACTTGTATCCGAAGACGGACATGGTAGAGCGTGGGAAAGAACGCGTATCGCATAACTGGAGTTACTGGACGCCGAAATACCGGACACTGCTCTAAGTTAGCGATGTGATCGGATGATTCTCCAAAGGCACGTGCTAACCTGTGATGCTGATGGCTTGCTCTAGCAGGGACTGACCGATGGAATCGACATCGTCGGTCTGAGATGGTGGTAGGTCATTGCTGTCGGCCATGCTCTCGTCGGCGGGATGTTGTCCGCGTGCATCTGAAGGTTGATCACCTTCAGAGGAGCCAGGATGTGTTGCAGTAATGAATGTGGCGCCTTGTTTGGTTGGCATAGGGCGTAAAGCTGTGCAGGGAGCTAGTTTGGTAGGATCCGTTGCAGAAGTAGAAGAAAGTCTCCAATCAATCGTGCCGCTATCATCTGGTGGTGTCAACAACTGCAAGGCAGCCAGATTAGGTCGTCTGTACTCCTTGTTGCCAGAGTCCGTGAGATCGTGAAGACCGAGCCCTGCCGCGTCTTCAAGTTCTGGGTATATTCGTGGAGGATCTGGAGGTTGTGAAAGAGCTGGACGCGTGCAGAAGTAATCGGGATGAGGTGCTGCGATGCCTAGGGTTTGGAACGGCGGCAGCTGAAGTTTGTGACCGGGTTTTACGTCCGTGGATGCTCTTCTCACGAGCGGCACGTCCGAATTTCCTAAACCTTCGGGATTCCGAAATCCTTCCCACGAGGGCACAATGGATGTTCCGCTCGTCTTCGAACGCGATTTAAGGATTTGTCTTGGTGCTGTTTTCGCCAACATGCAACGTCGGATTGATGAGCGCCCTAACGAGCCATCCTTCTGATCCAGGCTACTCTTCATCGACAACGCTCCCTGGGATCCTCGTAAATCGGTCAAACTTCTCCTCTCAACCATGTTGGAGGCCACTGTTATTGACGAGACCGTATCCATGCCATCACAAAGACCAAGGTTGGAGATGGGAAAGGTTGGGTGTGTCGAACTGCTCATACGTTTGCGTTAAGTTACGATGGGTTCGTGACAATTCCCCGGGCAATAGCTCAGCCTTTGAACTCTATCAGTTCTCGACTTCTGTGTTGGTTGTGGATGGTAGGAGTGTTACGGAACGATGATAGGATTTGGAAAGAGTTTTGGAAAGAGTGTTTGCGGTTGAAAGTGGCCTGTTTGTGGTGGAGACGAGAAGATCAGGCAGTGTCGGTAAGCAACAGAGTGTAGAGTGTGGTAGAGGTGAAGGAAGGTTGGCCCGTGAGAGAAAGCACAGGTCAAAATCCACGAGGGCCAGACCGGCCCATGTTTACTTACATAAGGTACCTACGTAAGGTAGACGTCGAGTATTTGTAACTTACAGTACAGTGCCGGCGCAAATTCTGGGCCGCACAGAATGCTCACCAAAAAAAAACCCCCACTTTTTTTTGAAAGCTCAAAATCCTTAAAACACATAAATACTGTAATTACTTCATAACCACAGTGTATACAGACATTCTGAGTATGCAGAATGATGAATTATATATAAATCTATTAAATCAGTAATTTTTAGATGTATCATTAAGCAATTGTATGTGTAGTTATTAAAAAAGTGGATTTTGATGATGAAACAGCGGCAAAACTTGAAAAACTCACTAAATACTGCAATAACAACATCATTTATGTATTAATTGACTCAGAACTTTCATAAATATTAGAGATTTATATAATTCATCATTCTGCATATTCAGAATGTCTGTATACACTGTGGCTATGAAGTAATTACAGTATTTATGTGTTTTAAGGATTTTGAGCTTTCAAAAAAAAGTGGTTTTTTTTTTGGATGAGCATTCTGCGCGGCCCAGAATTTCCGCCGGCACTGTACATGTACCAATCAGACAGGAAAAACAACTGGCAAGGTCTTTGATAATAATTATATATTCCTTCCTCTGCTTCGGTCGAGGGATGAAGATGGGTGGAATTGAACAGATATCAAAATCTGGACTTGCACAATCTTTGTATATGTACGGAGTACTCCGTAAGTACGGCGTGTCTCCACACAACACAGCCCCAATAGTTGAAAGATACAGTTACTGTATAACTTAAGGTAACGTCAAGCTGGCACTCGATAAGCTGACTGAGGTGTACAAGGAAGATGAGTCAGGTTTCCCTCCTCGGGGCTTTGCTTTGCTTTGCTTGCTTTCTTTGCTGCCAAGGTTAGGTGGCTTAAGATCTATCAATTATGGAGTATTTCACAGGTTTAGTGTCAGCCGAAAGGGTATATAAAAAGCCACAACGGCAGAAGCCTATGGAAAGAATGACATTAATAAGATGGTATTCGTATCGGAATCATCACTTTTCAGGTCGGTTAATCCCCGTCAGCGGGTCCAATTTTGTTTAGTTACCCACCCAGGACTGCGAGTGTAGGGCTATGCCTAAGGTACATAGGAACAAGCCATGCATATGCATATCTTTTGGTTCATCAAATATTATCGGACATACGCTTATAGCGGTGTGTAATGATCGTAGTATTGTCTAACTAACTAAGTGTAAGGAGACAAACTGGAAAACTTTTCAGGAGGTTGGCACCAAGCCTAATCGGGTAATGCCTCGGC
>JAABUJ010006303.1_pt1 | contig 11529 bp, 11 predicted proteins | sample 5559131 | NCBI WGS metagenome assembly JAABUJ01 (sample SAMN10711875, study PRJNA513366) | rock metagenome | isolation source: Antarctica rocks | place: Antarctica: Victoria Land, Mt New Zealand nord | collected 2016-01-07 | reverse complement strand
GGGGTGGCCGCGTCGTCGTGGCGGAGCTGCTGGTAGGCGGCGAGAGTGGGGACGGTGCGGACCTCGCCGGTGGCGGGATCGGCCAGCTCGATGAGGTAGGCGACGCCCCCAGCGGCGCCCGTCGGCACGCGGCCGACGCGGTGGATGGCGTGCAGCAGCCAGGTGCCGGCGTCGGCGTCCTGCTCGGCGGCGAGGAGTTGGGCAATCTCGGGCAGGGTAAGGGTACCGGCGTCGGCGTCATAGTCATGGCCGGCGCGCTCGGCGCGCGTCTGGAGGACCATCCAGGCGGGCGGGAGGGTCGGGGCATGGGTTTGGAACGCCTGGTAGTCGGGGACCCGAAAGGTGCAGGGTTGTGCGGCGTCGTGGAGGTAGACGGTCCACGCGTGGCCGGCGCGCTCGGCGTCGTCCAGGATCAGGTGGTCGTGCTCGCAGCGCATCTCGGCCACGAGGAGGTAAAGGTCGTCGGTGGTCATCGCGGGTTCTCCTTTATCACGTCTTATACTTCACGTCAAGTGCTTGTTGATAGGAGTATACACCACTAGGCCCACAGGCGACAACGCAGGCGGGGGAGCGGGCCAGGGCAATCGCATTATGGGTTCTTTACCGACAACTTGTCGGTGTCGCGCCCGACAGCGACCACCCAATTCGATGACGTTAAACAGACGTTCGTATGTTTGAGCCCAATACCGAATGGACAACGGAGAAGGGGCCGTCATGCGATTGCCCTGGGGGAGCGGCCGTAGGCGCGCACGATGCTGGCGCGGTGCTGTGGGCGGCGGGGAGAGGGGCGATCTGTCCCGTACACGCGCGTCCGCTCCGTGAATGGGACGCCTAAAGTGCCCTTTCCACCAGCGTCAAGTGTCATGTGGCCCCGTCCATCTCGCCGGGTCCGGTGGGAAGAGGTCGAGGCCGGTCTTGGCGGCGGCGCGGGCGAGGGCGAGGCGAAAATAGGGGTCGGTTAGGGCGACGGGAAGGCCGGGGAGGACGCGCTGGTAGACCTGAGCCTGGCCGGCGCGGAGGAGGCGGCGCAGCTGCTGGGCGCCGTGGCGCGCCTGGTCGCTCGGGCTCCCCTCGCAGGCAGCCACGAGCGCGGGGAGGTCGTGGGCGGCGACGAAGTGGGCCAGGCGGTCGGGGGTGAGCGGACGGGCCGCCGACGCGGGCTCGACGGCGAGGAGATGCCCGGCGACGAGGACGAGGAGCGCCACGGCGGCCTGATCGTTCCAGCCCGATAGCCCGACAGGTGGCTGGCGCGTCGGCTCCCTCATGCCTGTGTCCCTTCTCCCCCACACCTGCCCTGACATCCGCCTATCCAGTATCGCAGCCGAGGAGCCTATCCCGCCGGCGTGGGCGGGTCGTCCGCATCGAGCGGGGCGCAGGGGTTGATGCGCCACTCCTTTCATGGCTTGCGCCCGACCCCGGCGAGGATGGCCGCCCGCTCCGGTTCATTCGTGAACGGACTGGGGCTCCCGTCGGGGTGCCACGCCGGCGCGAACACGATGCCGGGTGATACGAGATCGAAGCCGGCGAAGAAGCGGGCGAGCTGAGAGCGCGAGCGCAAGCCCACCGGGTGCGTCGTCGCCGCGTACAGGCGCGCGAGTTGGGCCAGCGTTTCCGACGAGGCTCCGTCGTAGGTGCCGTGCGAGATAACCAGGTAGCTACCCGCCGGCAGCGCCGCCGTGAGGTCCCGCACCGCGCCCAGCGCCACGTCGTCGTCGGGGATGAAAGGCAGCACCGCCGCCAGGATAAGCGCGGTGGGCCGGGAAAGGTCGAGCAGCCGGCGCGCGCTATCCCTCAACGAAACGCTCAACGCTGTCAGTAGGGTCGCAGGTGTTGGCAGCGATGGGTATGGACGTGATAGCGAACGGAGCCTGAGCGGTGGCTCAGGCCCCGTCGGGCGGGCGGTGGGCGTGGGCAGACGGGAGGACGTGTTAATCGCCGCTGGGGAGGGTGGCGGGGACGTCCTTGATAGTGCCGGTGCCGTTAGCGCGGGCGGCGCCGTCGATCGTGCTGGTGGAGTTGTTGAGCATCTGCAGGTCGGTGGCGTTGAACTGCCCCTTGCTGAAGCGAGAGTGCACGGTGCTCAACTCGGAGGCCAGTAAGTTGATCGGCGAGGCGAGCGCGTGGAGGGTCTTGCTGTGGCTTTTCTCGGCCACGTCGTAGGCGGCCTTGGCCTCGTGGTAGCCGAGCAGGAGCACGGCGGCGGCGGCGACAATACGCGTGACGCGGTGGGGGGCGCCGGAGGCGAAGTCGCCGGCCTTGTAGCGGGCGTACTCGTGGTGGACAGCGAAGAAGGCGACGCCGGCGTGGAAGATGAAGCGCGTCTTGTCGAGGACGGCGACGCGGGTGTGGGGCGTGGCGATAGCCGGGGTCGCGGCCTGCGTGCGGCCGGCGAAGGCGGGCGTGAGCGCGCCGATGAGCAGCGCGGCCAGCAGGCTCAGGGTGAGGAGCCTATGCTTCATTGGTTTGTCTCTTTCTTTCTCTACCGTGTGTCGATAATAGGCGACATGAGTGCGTCTGCGTATGGGGGTGCCCGTGCCCCCGCACCGCGGAGGTCATCAGATGCATGATATATGCCGCTCACACCCACGACGCGGCCCCTGACAGCTCCTAATGGGGCGATCATGCGCCGTGGCGATGCCCGTGGAGCCGGGGGACTCCCTAGGCGCTCACGCGGCGGCTCCATGCCGCCCTGGTGGTGCGCCGCCTGCGACAAAGACGGAGACGGCGGGGGCAGCGAGGATGTGCAGGTCAAGGGAGCCGGAAGGGAGCCGGGGAGATGGGCGAGGGCGACAGCCGTGAGCGCCCCGGTCGGGCGATGAGCACAAGCCAGGGGAGCCAGGGACGCTCACGCGGCGACGCAGACGCCCGACACCCGCTGCGTCGGTGTGCGACGCCTGCCGCCCGGCCTCACAGCCCGCTCGCCATCCGGTCCGGTAGCGCCGTCAACGGGGCATTAGTGTCCCTCTTTCCCCTTTCATGGCGGTAGAGTTGTCATACCTCAGGCGTCGACGGGGATAGCATGACGGATAGACGCGTCCGCGCCCGGTGTCCCCACGCCGCAGTGATGGCACGGGACTTGCTCATTAGCCGACCTGAGATCATGCTCATGCTTGTCCTACTAGGTTGCATTGAGATAGACAACGTGGGGGGTGGCCCCCGGTGACGCAGGCCATCCTGAGATCGTGGCTGCGCGGACGCGGATGGGTCTGTGCCCATGGATATGCGGTGTGAGGAGCATGCGTGACGTGTATGCATGAGAGGGAGGATAGACGATGGCTCTGGACGACTATGTCGAGTCCGAGGTGGCGATTGCCGCGGCCGTCGCGGCGGCTGTTTTTTCGCCACGCGTGCGTGGCGTCCTGCGCAAGGGCGCTGTCTACGGGGTGGCGGGGGTGCTGGTTGCCGGTGACGCGGTCGGGTCGTTCGCCCGTGGTGTCGGGCGCGGCGCCCAAAACGCCGCGAGCGCGACGGCCGCCGCCGCCGGGACCGCTGTCGATGCGACAACGACTGCGGTCGGGAGCGCGGCGGGCGTGACGACGGATGCCGTCAAGAACGCGTCGGGCGCGACTGAGTCCACGGTGAACGCGACCGCGGATGGCGGCGCTACGGCGAGCGCGACTCCGGCGACGCCCGAGGCGGCCGCGGACGAGGTGGCCGCCGTCGCCCAGGGAACAACCGACGGCACGACCACGTCGGGGCGGCGGAGTCGGCGCGCCCAGGCGGAGCAGACGGGGGACGTTTCCCATGAGTGAGACCCAGAGCGAGACCGCCGCGACCGCCGCTCAGCGTCCGGCCACGGCGCGCGCCGAGGAGGCGGTCGATCAGGCCGGGGAGCGGGTGGACCAGTTCGCCGCCTCCCTTGGCCGCCGTCTTCAGGTGTTCGCGGCCCGCGCCCGCGAGGAAGCCGAGGATATCTGGGCCGAGGCTCAGAGCCTGCGCCACGCGGACGGGCAACCCTAGCCTGATGACTATGGCTCGTACCGTCGACCCACACCTGCTGCGCGCGGTCCCCGGCCGCGCGCGCCTCCATGTGCCCGGCCTGTCCGCGCCCGACGCCCCGGCGCTCGAAACGGCGCTCCAGCGTGTGCCGGGTGTGCGCGCTATCGAGGCGCACCCCCTCACCGGCACTGTCCTGGTCCTGTACGATCGCCAGGTGACGAATGACGGCGCGGTCCTCGACGCCGCGCGCGCGTTCGCGCGTGGTGTACCCCACGGCCCGGTCCGGGAGGACGGGGACGCCACGGCGCGCGAGCGCCAGCAAGCGGCGCCGGCCGCGTACACACGGTCCCCCCGCGTGATCGCCTCCGGCCGCGGCGGGGCCACACGCGCGCGCATCGCCGTGCGCGGCCTCGACCGCGACCCCGACCTGGCGCGCCGTGTCGTCGAGCGTCTGGAGCGCCGCCCCGGTGTACACGCGCGCGCGAACCCGCTCACGGGCCGCGTGCTGGTCGAGTTCGATGCGCATCAGGAGGACATCCGCGACTTGCTGTCCGCTGTCGAGGACGTGGAGTTGCCCGACCTGCCTGGCGAGGATAATCCGGCCCATCCGCTCGACCCCGCGCCGCTGGTGCAGAGCGCGACGCGCACGACGGGCGCGACCATCGGGCTGGGTCTGGTCGCCGCGCGACAGGTCGCCGGCGTGACGGTCACCGCGCCCGGCGCCGCGCAGGTCTCCGGTGTCATCGGCATCGTGCAGGGCTTCCCCGCGACACGCAACGGACTACGCGCCATTCTGGGACGCAACGTATCCGACCTCTTGTTCAGCGGCGCCAACATTGTTGCCCTCGCCCTCTCGGGCAGCCCCCTTGGGCTGACGGTCACGGGGCTGGAGTCGCTACGTCTGCTGACCGAGGTCGTGGCGCGACGCCGCGCATTCACACGCTACGAGGAGCGGCTGGGCGACGCGGCGGATGCGGAGCCGGGCGCGACCATTCACCTGGAGGCGGGTGAGCGTAGTCCGCTGGCCGCCACAATCGACGCGGGGACGGGTACGGCCATCGCGCGTGATGGGGCGCCGGTCTCCATCGGCCCCGGTACCACGATCTCGGCCGGCGCGCGCGTGCAGGGCGGCCCGTTCGTGGTCACGCTGCGGGCCGATCGGCCTTTCACGCCCCAGCCGCGTCCCGCGTCGCCGACGCCGGCCCTGCCCGACCGCTACCAGAAGGCGTTGGGTCCGGTCTCACTCGCCTACGCCGTGGGCGTCGGGGTGGTGACGCGCTCGCCCGGCCGCGTCTTCGAGGCGTTGCTGCTGGTCAACCCGCGCGCGGCCCTCGTCGGCGCGGAGTCGGCCAGCCTCAGCGCCGGAGCGCACGTCCTGCGCGCAGGGGTCACGGTCGCCGGCTCGCGCCCGGATCGCGGCGTGCGCCTCCCGCAGGCCCTGGTGGTCGACGGGCCGCGCGTGCTGACGGACGGGATTGAGCTGACCGGCGTCGTCCCCCTCACCGAGACGCGCGATGTCGTGGACGTGCAGTCGCTGGCGGGCGGCGTGGCCGCGGCGGCGGGCTCGCCCTGGGGCGCGGCCTTCCGCGCGGCCGGCGGGACGCCGGCGATCGCGGGATCATTCGACGGGACGACCGCCGGAGCCACGATCGGCGGCGCGCGCTACACGCTCGGCCCGCTACAAGCCGGGGAGAACCTGCCGGCGGCGGATCGCCTGCGTGGGCGCGGGGCCACACTGGTCGCGCTGCGCGGCGGTGATGGGCGGCCCCTCGCCCTCTTCGCGCTGCGCGCGCGGCTGGCGCCCGGCATGGCCGACCTCGTCGCGGCCTGCCGCCGTCACGAAGTGGAGATTGGGCTGATCGGCCGCGGCGAGGCCGCGCGGGCGGTCGCCCACCGCGCCGACGTGCCGCTGCTGGACGAGGAGACCGCGGTGGCGGCCGTGCGTGCGCGCCAGGAGAACGGCGCCCGCGTGGCCGTGCTCTCGGACAGTGCGCACACGGCGGAGGCTTTCGACGCCTGCGACCTTGCCATCGGCCTGACCTCGGGCCGCGGTAGCCGTTTCCCCGCGCGCGCCGACCTGTTGGCCCCTGATCCCGCCGGTGTGGTGTCTATCATCGAGGCTGGCGCGCAGCGCGAGGCCACGGCGCGCGACTCCGTGGGCTTCTCAGTCCTGGCTAACATCGCGGGCGCCCTATGGGGCGTCCGCGGCGGCGCCGGTATCGAGCGCGCCTCGTTCGCCGTCTACGCCGCGACGTTGGGCGCCCTGGCCGACGGGTGGCTGCGGCTGCGCGGCGGCAAGCGCGCGCCATCGACCGTGGCGCGCCTGGTTGATCCGCGCCCCGAGCGCTGGGGCGCGCGCGACGTGGAGGATGTGCTCAAAACGCTCCAGGCCACGGACGATGGCTTGACGAGCGCCGAGGCGCTGCAACGCCAGCGCGCGGCGCCGAAACCGCCGCGCCGCCACGAGTTGCTGCGCGCGGTCCTTGACCAACTGCGCTCTCCCCTCGTCGGCATCCTGGCCGCCGGCGCCGGTCTCTCGCTCGCGCTTGGTTCGCCGCTGGACTTCGCCCTTATCGGGGCGACGATCGGCGTCAACGTGGCCGTGGGCGCGTGGCAGGAGCGGCGCGCCGGTCAGGCCGCCGCCGCGCTGGAGCGCCTGGGCGCGGCCACGGCGCGCGTGCGGCGCGACGGCGCGCCGGTGACCGTGCCGGCGTCCGACGTTGTGCCGGGTGACGTGCTCGTGCTGCAATCGGGCGACCGCGTCGCCGCCGACGCGCGCCTGCTTGAGGCGCGCAACTTGGAGGTCGACGAGGCGTCGCTCACCGGCGAGTCGCTGCCGGTCCCCAAAGCCCCCAACGGCGGAACCGACGCGAGCCGCGTGGTGCTGGAGGGCAGCGACGTGACGGTGGGCACGGGACGCGCCGTGGCCAGCCGGTTGGCCGGCCGCGACGCGCTGGTGCGCCGGCTCGGCGCGGTGGAGGCGCTCGGCCGCGTCGATGTCGCGTGTACCGACAAGACCGGCACGCTGACCGAGGGTAAGCTCGCCTTGACCCTCGTGGCTGATGTCCACGCGGACGCGCCGCCGTCGCGCGAGGACCTGCCGTCCGACCTGCGCGCGGTGTTGCGCGCGGCCGGCCTGGCCAGCCCGCGCCCCGACGCCACCGACGCCGGTGTCCATTTCACCGATGTGGCCGTCGTGCGCGGCGCCGTGGACGCGGGTCTGGACGGCGACCTGCGCGTGGAGCGCACGGCGGAGGCGCCGTTCGATCCCGTACGCGCCTTCCACGCCACTATCGTGGGCGACCGGCTCTACGCCAAGGGCGCTAGCGAGGCGCTGCTGCCACGCTGCGACCGCGTGCGCGACAGCGGCGTGGAGAAGAAGCTCGATGAAGCCGGCCGGCAGGCCCTGCGTGACCGCGCCGAAGACCTGGCCGGGCGTGGCCTGCGCGTGCTCATGGTCGCCGATGGCGACGCCCAGACGCCGGTCGACGACCCGCGCGGGCTCGTGGCGCTCGGCTTCGTGGGCATCAGCGACCCGCTGCGGCCGGACGTGCCGGCGGCGGTGCGCCGCTGCCAGGAGGCAGGTGTCCGCGTGATTATGCTCACGGGGGACAGTCCGGCCACGGCGCGGGCCATCGCCGGCCAGGCCGGCCTGCTCGACGGTGGCGATGTGCTGACGGGCGCCGCCATCGCTGAACTACAGAACGGCGACCTCGACCGGCGGCTGGAGCGCGCGGCCGTGATCGCGCGGGTCACGCCCTTGGACAAGCTGCGCATCGTGGAGAGCCTGCAGCGTCACGGCCATATCGTGGCCATGACCGGCGACGGCGTCAACGACGCGCCGGCGCTGCGCCTGGCCGACGTGGGCGTGGCGATGGGCCGTGGCGGGACCGAGGTGGCGCGGCAGGCCGCCGACGTGGTGCTGGCCGACGACGACTTCGCCACGCTGGTCGAGGCGCTGGTGGAGGGGCGCAGCTTCTGGCGCAACATCCGGCGCGCCCTGGGCCTGCTCCTGGGCGGCAACCTGGGCGGGTTGCGTCAGGATTCAGAATCACGGGTGGTGAGGAGCCAACGGGTCGGGTATCCTTCTGCTTTTATAGGGGTGCATAGAGGAGGGGATGATGGCCTGCCCGTACTGCCAGGGGAACGCGACACAGGAACTGGACCGCGTGACGGCGTTGGGATATCACCTGTTCCGTTGTCGTCCCTGCCGGCGGACCTTCAATGAGCGGACGGGCACGCCCTTCAACCACCTGCAGGTGCCCACCGACATCGCGCTGCTCGTGGTGCTGTGGCGACTGCGCTACAAGCTCAGCCTGCGGGACCTCGCCGAGATGTTCCTGACGCGCGGCTTTACCTTCACGCACGAAACCGTGCGGGAGTGGGAGGCGCGGTTCGCGCCGTTGCTGACGGAGCGGTTGCGCGCCAAGCGACGCGGCAAAGCCGGCCAAAAATGGCATGCGGATGAGACGTATGTGACGGTGGACGGGCGCTGGTGCTACCTGTATCGCGCCATCGACGCCGACGGCAATCTCGTCGACTCGATGTTGAGTGAGACGCGCGACATGGAGGCGGCCAAGCGTTTTTTCACGCGCGCACGGACGGTGGTCGGCCACACGCCAGAGAAGGTGACCACGGACGGGCACGACGCCTACCCGCGCGCCATTCGTGAGACGTTAGGACCCGACGTCCAGCATCGCACCAGCCGGTACATGAATAATCGGATGGAGCAAGACCATCGCGGCATCAAGCAGCGCTACTATCCGATGCGCGGCTTCGGCTCCTTTGACGCCGCCGCACGCTTCTGCACGGCCCACGACGAACTGCGTGACCACTTTCGCGCCCGCCAGCACCTAAACGAGACGGTGTCTTTGGCTGATCAGCGCCGCCTATTCCAAGAGCGGTGGGGCGAGGTGTGCGCCGTGCTGCAGGCGGCGTAGGCGATAGCAGGCCAGGGCCACCGTAGGCTGAAGCGCGCCACCGCCCGTTTGCGTTCCGAATCCTGACGCTTCCGTGAGAACCAGCCATGGCCCGGACGACGATCGCGTATTGGCAGCACGCCGACACCGGCGAGGTGTTCGCCGTGTGCGTGGACGATGACGGGGCCATCGTGAGCGCCCGTGGCCCCCTCACCCCCGCCGAGATCGGCGCCGCGCTCTTCGCCGCCCCCGATCTCAGCGTCGCGTGGCACGATGCTTCCACGCCCGCCGACGTGGAGATCGACGCCGCCCCCCTGGAGCATGGGCGGGACATCAGCCTCGACCGGGAGGCGGAGTACCTCTCGCTTGCGCCCTTTCGCCAGCCTTTGACGGGGCGTCGGGACGAGGACGACACCTGAGGGAGCCGACGCGCCAGCCACCGGCCCGCGCTCATTGCCCTATCCCCCCTAACGCGCGGCGCGCCAGCGCGCCGCTCCCCGGGGGAGATAGGGGCCATCGACCCAGGGGGAACAGGACCTGCTGGAGCTGTGCCGCGCGGCTCAGGCACGATGGGCGATACTAGCAGTCTGTCGGAGAGAAGCTTGCCGACCTCATTTATCGTGCTGTGGGAGGGCAAAATCGCGTCTGTAGCCCGTATCTTGACCTCAAAATGGCCTCCAAGCGCACTTTCCTCCGAAAAAACACGTTCTCTCCGACAAACTGCTAGGGGAGAGACACCACCACAGACCGGACCGGATAGGGATAAGGGGGCGACGATGTCCTATGGGACGCCACGACCCGGCGACGACGCGCAACTGCGCGCGTGGCGCCAGCGGTACGCCGAGGAGAGCGAGCGCAGCTTCAACATCCGCCTGCCGCTGGCCCTGGCGCGGCGCCTGCGTGCCGAGGCGGCCCAGCGTGGTGTGCCGCCCAGCCGCTACGTCGGCGACCTGCTTCGCGCCGCGTTGGGCGACCTCCCCGGCCCGCCGGCGGGCCCGGACGGCCCGGCCACGCCGGCGGGATAGGCGCGTCGGCTGCGTTACCGGATGGGCGCGAAGGGTGCCACACGGGGTAAGAGGGAGAAGGGGAGGGGACGCCGCCATGAGGGAGCCGACGCGCCGGCCACCCGTCGGCCTGCCGAACTGGAACGAGCGCGCCGCCGTGGCGCTCCTCGTCGTCGTCGCGGGCCACCTCCTGGCTGTCGAGCCCCCGTCGGCGGCCGGCCCGCTCACCCCCGACCGCCTGGCCCGCTTCGTCGCCGCCCACGACCTCCCCGCACTCGTGGCCGCCTGTGAGGACAGCCCCAGCGCCCCGGTGTGCCACGGCGCCCACCAGCTGCGCCGCCTGATCCGCGCCGGCCAGGCCCAGGTCTACGTGCGCGTCATGCCGGGTCTCCCCGTCGCTCTTGCCGACCCCTTCGTCCGCCTTGACCTCGCCAAAGCCGCCGCCCGCGCCGGCCTCGACCTCTTCCCACCGGACTCGACGGGACACGGATAGAGCGCCAAGGCCGCGCTCCGACAGAGCGAGAGCGGCCTTTGGCAGGGCGCTACTAGCCCTCCCACGCCCTCAGATCGTGGCGCTATTATAGCGCTAGTGGCCCCTCCACGAGCCTCAAAACAGGGCGCTACTCGTCGTTTTAGCGCTACAAGCATGGCGCTACGATAGCGCCACTTTTTACGGGTGAAAAAAGGGGTTTGGCGCTACGATGGCGCTACTCTTTATCCTGGGTGAGTGTCGACCCATAGCGCTAGCGCCCTCGTTGCTTTAGCGCTATCGTGGTGCCACCTCCCTGCACAGGCCATGCGGGAGACCGGCCCCGCGCGTAGCGACGGGGCACAGGGTAGGGGGGCACTCAGGGGCTATTGCGGAACGTGACAGTGGCGCGGCCTCCCGTCGTCGTCGCCCCGTTCATTGGGTCCTGAGAGGGGAGCGTCGCCGGCACCGTCCGCACGACCCGCGCGCCGTCCCGCGCGGGTCGTGCGGACGGTGCCCCTCTCCTTGTGCCTGTCGCGCACGCTCTCATGGCCAGACACGCGGTGTCAGGGGGAGATGGCGGTAGAGCCTGTGACTGTGACCGTCCGTACATCCGTCGCCGCACGGACACCACATCAGCGGCGTATGCTATGGGGGAAAGGGGGTGATGCGCGCCCTGCACACCCCACGATAGAGAGAAGGAGAGGACCGATGCCCACGCGCACTTTGCCCACGCGCGACGTGACGCTCGCCGACGGGCGCCGCCTGTATTACCAACAAGGGGAGAGCGGCCAGCACGCCGCAGCCGACAAGCCGGCGTCCGTCTACATGACCAAGCGCGGCCCGGACGGTGCGCTGCGCATTCTCGTCACCGTGGACGACGAGCCCGCGCGGTGAGCACTACCATCTCTCCGGCAGCTACCCGGAGCGGACGCCGACGCCCGACGAGATGGTGGCGGCGCTCAAAGTGCTGATCCCCGGCGGCGGCCAGTTCGGCGCTGTCACGCCCGAGCGCAACCGCCACGCCCTGCACGGCCATGTCGTCCACCTCATCGAGGAGCCCCCCCAGTACCTCTTTCGTGGGTAGGTATGAGGGAAAACGACAAAAAAGGATGGGACAGCCCGCTCTTTTGTAGTATCAGGGGTGTACGAACCAAGATACACAAAGGAGAACACGCATGGCCCATCCAGAGGAAGT
>JAABUJ010006302.1_pt1 | contig 11530 bp, 13 predicted proteins | sample 5559131 | NCBI WGS metagenome assembly JAABUJ01 (sample SAMN10711875, study PRJNA513366) | rock metagenome | isolation source: Antarctica rocks | place: Antarctica: Victoria Land, Mt New Zealand nord | collected 2016-01-07 | reverse complement strand
CCGGTGAACTCTCCCACTTCCAGATCGGGCAGCCAGCTATCAACCAGCAGCGCTTCAGGAAACTCCGCATCCACCTGAGACAGCGCTTCCGCTCCACCTACCGCCTCGACCACCGTCCAGCGCAGGTCACGCAGTTGCTGTGTGAGCCTGTTCCGCAGGCCTGAATCAGGGCTGGCCACAACGACACACCGTGTAACTACCTTAGCGTCCACTGACTTCAACATCTGCGTTGCGAGGATGAATTCTCACTTTCTCTTTAGCTTCGAGCTTTACCGGTTCGTGTTGCTTCGAGTGGCGGTGCTCAGCGCCTGTAGCTCGCGGAAGCACACCAGCATCCGCTGACATTGCACCATCGCTGCGTCGACAGTCTGGCGCAGTGCGCGGGCGTCCTGGTCCGCATCGAGTGTGCTGAGAAACAAACCGCATTCCAGTGCCGTCAAAGGCTGCGCAAAGTCGTGCAGCGCAGTCTGTAGCCACTCGGCTTGCCTGTGTAGCCACTCGGCTTGCCTGTCAGGAGCAGACCGTTCAGCATCAACACTCCCCGTCGGTCGTTCTGCTTGCGAAGAGCTACGCACTGGCCACTCTCCCCTGGTGCAAAACGTTTGCGTACGACCCTGGCAGAACATGCACGCCCACGGAGCTGACTGGCTTGCGTGCGGAGGCGACCGGAATTGCGTAGCCTTCGCCACGTACGGTCTCGATCAGCCGGTCGCCCGTCGCCAGCGTGGACGCAAGCAATGAGCCCGGAGCGGAACGTGCAGTCAGCTTCTTGCGCAGGTAATTCACATAGACGTCGACCACGTTGGTTCCCGCATCGGGCGACATCTGCCACACCTCGCGCAGCAGCTCGCTGCGGGCGCAGGTGCGTCCATGAGCCTGCATCAGGTATTCGAGTAACGCAAACTCCTTAACCGTCAGCTCGACCGGTAGTCCGCAGACCGTCACTTTGTGAAGAATCCGATTCAGTTCGATTTCGCCTGCGCGCAGGATTGCATCTGCAAACTGCTCGCGACGGCGCAGCAGAGCGCGGCAACGCGCGGTCAACTCACAGTAGCTGAACGGCTTCAGGAGGCAATCGTCGGCCCCCAGGTCGAGACAGCGCACCCTGTCTGCGAGTTCGTGGCGGCCGGTCAGAACCAGCACAGACATGCCTTTAATTCCGCCGTTCAGTTCTGCGAGCACTTCAATCCCATCCTTGTGTGGCAGACCTAGGTCGAGGACCATCAAGTCTGGCTGAAAGCTCCAAGCCATTTCCAAGGCTGCCTGTCCGTCATCCGCCAACCTGACCTCGTGACCTTCCAGGGTCAAACCCTTCTGCAGAAACTTACCCAGTGCAGCATCGTCTTCCACAATTAGGACCCGCATTTCTGTGACCTCCGTCAATTCGACGTCCCACGCTCGAACCTAAATCCGAGTCCGCTGCGCTCCGGTGGTTACTAATTCCGGGGTGCGTGATTACCTTCGCCCCGAAGCCACGCGGGCACAAGGACTTTCTCCTGTGTCCGCAATTGGGAAATCCGTTTCAGGAATGGTCGGCCCATTCCGGTCACTGCATCGGTTACGTAAGTGCAACTTGTGTGCCACGCGGGCGGACCACTGGACCGAAGCGTCAGCAGAATAAAAACCTTGCACTTCGCTTTTTATTCGCTAGAATGCACCTTATGGCCATCACACGGCGGCAAAAAGAAGTCATTGATTTTCTGTCCGGATTTACCCAAAAGAATGGATACTCGCCTTCTTACGAGGAGATTGCCTCGGGTCTGGGGCTCAGCTCGCTGGCAACCGTACACAAACACATCACAAACCTGCAGAACAAGGGCATGCTGCAGCGTGCTCACAATCGAAGCCGGTCGATCGATGTGCTTCCCGCGCGACCTGCCAAGAAGACGTCTGAGCGTCTGCCCTTGATGGGCAGAATCGCAGCCGGACAACCGGTTGAAGCGATAGAAACCGCTGAGTCGATCTCGCTGGGGGACATCATAGGGAACCGCGAGGTCTTCGCTCTCGAGGTGCGTGGCGACTCCATGCGCGACGAACACATCGTCTCGGGCGACTACGTCCTGGTGGAGCGAACCCGCACCGCCCGCGAAGGCGATATCGTGGTCGCGCTTATTGATGGCGCCGATGCAACCCTGAAGCGGTTCTATCGCGAAGGCAGCATGATCCGGCTGCAGCCTTCGAATGCTGAGATGAACCCAATCTACGCTGCAGCGGCGAATGTAGACATCCAGGGAAAGGTACTCGGCGTCCTGCGTAAATACTCCTGACAGATCAGGGAACCAGGCCTGAGCGTCCTGCGTACTGCTCCATGCCGCGCCACCTTTTTGTGCACAGGAGTTCGCATGCTTATCCGATCCGCTTTAGCTCTCGCCCTTCTGGCTGGGTCCGCCCATGCGGCAGATTTTAGCCGGTCGCTCACAGTTGGAAATTGTCCCGACCTGTATGTCTCGAACGGGTCTGGAGATATTCACATCTTCGCCGGGTCTGATACGCAAGTTCACATCCAGGCGCACGTGTCTTCCAACTGGCAGTTGTTTGGCAGTAATGCTGAAGATCGTATTCACCGAATCGAGAGGAATCCGCCTATCCGGCAGAGCGGAAACGAGATTCGCGTGGGGGACATCCCAGCCGAAGATCGCAGCCTGTTCAACAACATCACGATCGACTACGAGATCTCGGTACCGCGCTCCACAGCCCTGAATCTGCACCAGCGGGGCGGGCGACCTTCGCGTCGACGGCGTCGGCCGATTCCTGAAGGCCCAAACCGGGTCGGGGTCTGTTCGCGCCTTTGGGGTCTCGGGATCCGCCGATCTCCATACCGGCTCCGGCGATATCGAGCTTGAAGAACAGGCAGAGGCCGAAGTGCAGGCAGTGACTGGATCGGGTTCCATCCGCATCCGCGGGCTGGACGGCAAGCTGACCGCCCGGACAGGTTCGGGCGATATTGACGCCTCCGGCAAAGTTCTTGCTGGAGCGCACCTGCAATCGGGCTCGGGATCGATTCACGTGCATCCGGGTGCCGATGCGCACTACAGTGTCGATGCGTCTACGGGCTCCGGATCGATCCGCGTGGCGGGCAACGAAGACGCGGAACATCATCATATCTCCAGGCCGGTCAACGGCGGCGGACCCCTGGTGGAAGCACGTACAGGTTCAGGGGACATCGAGATCGACTAAGACAGGCTTGGCACCCATGGATGAAAGTTCCTTTCAACTATTCTTGAATCATGCCCGTTCCGCGCCTGTTGGTATTTGACCTTGATGGAACCCTGATCGACTCGCGTATTGACCTTGTCAACTCGATCAACGCCATGCTGGCGCACTACGGCAGACCGCAGCTTGCTCCAGACACGATCGCGGGCTATATCGGCGAGGGAGCCGGAGTTCTGGTGCGCCGTTCTCTTGCGCACGCCCATTTGATCGCCGGAGAACCCGATCCCCATGACGACGCGTTCGTCGAAGAGGCGCTCGTCTGGTTCATCAATTTTTACCGTGTTCACAAGCTTGATTTCACTTATGTTTACGAGGGTGTGGACGCAGCTCTGCGCCAGATACGCGAGCGGCATCCGAAGATCCTAATGGCCGTGCTCACAAACAAGCCCGTCATTCCTTCTCGGGCCATCTGCACGCATTTCGGCTTTGATGAGTTCTTCTTCCGGGTCTATGGAGGCAATTCGTTCGCCACCAAGAAGCCGGATCCAGAGGGTCTGCTGCGTTTAATGGCCGACGCGTGCATTCTGTACGGCGCGCCGGTACTGCCCGCGGAGACAGTCATGGTGGGCGATTCAAACATTGACGTGGAGACCGCGCGCGCCTGCGGAGCAAGAGCGCTCGGCTGCAGCTTTGGCCTCGCGCCAGAGGCGCTCGCGCTCTCTCACCCAGACCAGACTGTCGCGCATGCCAGCGAGTGGCCCTCGGCGCTCGGCCTTTAACAATCAGCTCAGGTTAATTCCGCGCCGCAGATGTTGTGCCCGCTCGAACGCGAGTTTTCGATCAGCCTGTCCGCTGGCCTGCACTGCCATGCCCAGCGTTAACGTCACCACACCTGCACTCCAACCTCGCAGCATTCGTCTCCCCTTTTCATGTGGTGCAGCGTCTTGCAACTGATTGTCCTAAGCTTCAAACCCTCGATTCCAGTGGCTGATGACGCGTGTACTGCGCTCCCAGCCCAGCACACTGACGCTGCCTGTCCCCAACGCGAACGACTGGCCCCCGCGAGCCTCCAATCCGATCCAGCGCGCTGCCAGGATACGCAGGATGTGGGCGTGGGCGAAGAGTGCGACCTTGGCCTTTCCATCCAACCCAGCAAGTGCAGCTTCAATGACGCGATCGGCGCGCTCACCCACCTGCTGCAGCGCCTCGCCACCCAGGATTTCTCTCGTCCACACACTCCACTGGGGGTCGTTGTATTGCTCACGCATCTGCCTGGTCGACTTGCCTTCGCTCTCGCCGTAATCCCACTCCGATAAATCAGGCTGAATCTCGGCTTGTGCACCAAATCCGGCAATCGCGCAGGTTTCGCGCGCACGCTGCATCGGACTCACCAGCACCTTTGCGAAGCTGGTCTGCTTCAAAAAGTCTCGCAGTTCCTCGGCTCTTTGGCGACCGTGGTCAGTGAGCGGAATGTCTGTCGTGCTCGTATGCGCGCCGCTCAGGCTCCATTCCGTCTCTCCATGCCGTACCAGCCAGAGTTCCACACCCATGCCTGCTCTCCGCTCTCTTTTACACCCTACACCGTTTGTTCTGCCTGGAAGGTGTGTGCCTTATTCTGTAAGGATGGACTTCCAGTTAAGTACGCCGTACAAGCCACAGGGTGACCAGCCGCGCGCGATTGCGGAGCTTGTCGCCGGGCTCGCGGCCGGCGAAAAAGATCAGGTGCTGCTGGGTGTAACCGGCTCCGGCAAGACCTTTACCATGGCAAAAATTATCGAGCAGGTGCAGCGTCCCGCTCTGATTCTTGCGCACAACAAGACTCTGGCGGCCCAACTCTACCACGAGTTCAAGCATTTCTTCCCAACCAATGCCGTTGAGTATTTCGTTTCCTACTACGACTACTATCAGCCCGAGGCTTACATTCCATCCGGCGACCTGTTCATCGAAAAGGAATCGACCATTAACGAAGAGCTGGACAAACTTCGTCTGAGCGCCACCCGCAGTTTGTTCGAGCGGCGCGATGCCATCATCGTAAGTTCTGTGTCGTGCATCTATGGTCTGGGATCTCCCGAAGCGTACTACGGCATGTTGCTGCTGCTGGAGAAGGGTCAGAAGATTCGGCGCGAAGATATCACCCGGCGGCTGGTTGAAATTCTTTATGACCGCAACGACGTCGACTTCCGTCGCGGCACTTTTCGGGTACGCGGAGACATTATCGAGGTCTATCCCACCTACGATGAGAACGCATACCGGATCGAGCTCTTCGGAGATGAAATCGATTCCCTTTCGCAGATTGACCCGCTTTTCGGAACGGTCAGGCAGAAGTACTCCCGCCTTCCCATCTACCCGAAGTCACACTATGTGGTGCTGCCGGAGCGGAAGAAATCTGCCACGCAATCCATCCTGACCGAGATGGAGTGGTGGGAGAAGGAACTAGAGGTTCAGGGGCGCCTGGTAGAGTCACAACGCATCCATCAACGCACACGGTTTGATCTGGAGATGATCAAGTCAGTGGGTTACTGCCATGGAATCGAGAATTACTCTCGCCACTTCTCGGGTCGCTTGCCGGGCGAGCCTCCACCTACCCTGCTCGACTACTTTCCGCGCGACTTTCTCCTGTTCATCGATGAGTCGCACGTAACCATTCCGCAGATCCATGGCATGTGGCACGGCGACCGTTCGCGCAAGCAGAACCTGGTTGACTACGGCTTTCGTCTGCCCTCGGCAATGGACAATCGCCCGCTGAAATTCGAGGAGTTTGAAGGCCGCACCGGACAGATCGTCTACGTCTCCGCCACTCCGGGACCATACGAACTCACTAAATCCGCAGGCGTGGTGGTGGAGCAAATCATCCGTCCGACGGGTCTAGTCGATCCTCAGATTGAAATCCGTCCGGTCAAAGGACAGATCGATGACCTGCTGGCTGAAATTCGTGACCGCGTCGCGCTCGATCAGCGCGTGCTCGTCACAACCTTGACTAAACGAATGTCCGAAGATCTCGCCAACTATTACACGGAGGTTGGCGTTCGCTGCCGGTACATGCATTCGGAGATTGAAACGCTGGAACGCATCAAGCTGCTGCGCGATCTGCGCAAGGGCGAGTACGACGTTCTGATCGGCATCAACCTGCTGCGCGAAGGTTTGGACCTGCCGGAGGTTTCGCTGGTTGCGATTCTCGACGCCGACAAGGAAGGCTTTCTGCGCTCACAGGGATCGCTGATCCAAACCATCGGACGCGCCGCGCGTCACCTTGAAGGCCGCGCAATTCTCTACGCCGATAAGATGACCGACTCCATGCGGCGCGCCATCGACGAAACCGATCGCCGCCGCGAGAAGCAGGAGGCCTACAACGAAGAGCACGGCATCACGCCAGCTTCCATCATCAGTGCGATCGACATGGGACTCGCTGGAATTCTGAAGGCGGACTATGCCGACCTGACCGACGAAGCGGAAGGTATACCCGACTTCTCGACACAAGCTGAGCTCGATGTTTACATCAGCAAACTCGAGTCCGACATGCGGGAAGCCGCCAAGAAGTTTGAGTTCGAGAAAGCCGCGAAGCTGCGGGATACGGTCAAAGAACTCCGCACGAAGGAGTTCCTCTTCAGTTGAACGAAGAGGCTATCAGTATGTCGGCACCTCACCCTCGTCACGGAACCGTCTGCCAAGTCGAAGGCCCGGCAGAGTCTCCTTCCAACTGACCGGGCTCACGGGTTGTACCCGCGATGCCCGCGACAACCAGCTTGAATCCAGAATTCTTCGGCATCGTAAGTGCGAACCGCTGCAGATCGCGTGTGATTTCTGCATTTTCGGCTGGCAAGGTGCTGTAGAACATAACGCACTTAGCACCCTCAACTATCGGAGGATGCTGAAGACACAATGACGCCAGCGGAGTCCATTCACGAGGCAGATGGGGGAACCAGGTCGGATAGAGCATTGCCAACCCGACGTCATGTCGCCTGGTGACATCGTCGAGCCAGGCAGCGGTTTTACTTCTCTGCTGCGATGCCTCCACGGATGCGAGACCAAAGACATCCAGAACATAAGCTCCACTTGTACGCTGATAGCTGACCCAGCCGATATCGTTGACAGCGTAATTTCCGTTGTAGAAACCCGCAACAAAGCGGTGCATCTGGTACTGCTGGTAATAGACCTCAGATGCGGCCGCAGAGGTCATCCGCGTCGCATACAAAAACGGAGCCGCGACGAACGTAAGCGCCAAGGCGAAAAAGCCAAAAAGGAATGCACGTCCTTCAGCCAGGATTTTCATACAAACCAGCGTGAGGAAAATCAACATATACACCTCGTACCGGAAGAACCAGCCAAACCTGCCAATCAGCAAATGCGCTCCCGCAGCCAGAGTCACGCCCCACAAGGCGAAATGCCTCTCCCTTGTTCGAGCGCTCCAGGCGAGCCCGATAAACGTGAAGAACAACACGACCATGGCATAGCGCATCGGTTCGCTTACTGCACTGCTGAATCCGGCCTTGAACATGTTCGCGATTCGGCGCAACGTATCAGGATTCTGGTAAACATTCCCTTTGACCAGCACCGACATCGGCAGCACCGGCAAACCGTGCTCGCGCAAAAACACGGAAAACGCAATCAGCGGCGCAAGACTCAGCCCGAACACAACCGCCGCCTTCTTCCAAGAGCGCTGCCCCCACAACGCGATGCAGACAGCGACGGTAAGGGCCAGACCCTCGTACCGAACTGCCGGCGACAGAACCGCTGCTACCAAGCACAATATTGGAATCGGTCTGCTCTGGAGTGCCTCGATCACGCCAATCGCGCAGCCGATCGCGAGCAGCACCTGCAACGTATGTTCCATACCCAACAGAGTCAGGCTGGGAAGGTTGGCTACAAAGATCAACAAGACGCAGGTGACTGCCTGCTTCCACCAGTTCATCGCGCCGTGCTCATCCTGCTGAGGAGGATAGCGATCGACGGTCCAGGCGATTAGCGCAGCGGCCACCGAACCGAAGAGAATGTTCCACAGCAGAGGAAGATACGGATGGAATTTTGTGCTAACAAACGGTACCAGAAGGATAGGCCAAAGAATACTCGAAGACGGCGAAGAATACTCCTGCGGGTTCAATCCGTAATGACCGTGGGCTATGTTTTCGGCCAAGGCCAGGTGAATATAAGGATCATCCAGCGCATAGGTGAAGTGACCGGCATTCCGCCGCTTGATGTTGGCGAACAACGCGAACACCACGATCAAATAGACCACAATACTGAATACGGCCAACCGCCGAAAGGTTCTTGCGTTGGCTATCAAAACTCCGTCGACCGCATCTATTCCTTCTTCACCATTGCTGGGCACTGTGTCCTCGGGGAAGCTGATGCGAGTTTAGGGCAGAGATTTGCGCGTGCTCCCGCAAATTTAGCGTATTCCGCCCCATGTACCGGAGTCCGCGCGCAACGTCGAGATAGCCCTGGTGTGGACCCCACGGCAAGAACGGCAGTGTCCAAATTGTCGAGTAAAGAAATAATGCCAGAGCCGAGGCATATCGAAGTGGTCGTTCGAGAGGTTTAATGGGGGCAGCCTTGCCCTCTGCCTCGTGCTCGATCATCAGCAGCATCAGCATAAGGCACATCGCTTGCATATGGATCCAGCGACCCCAGTCCATGCCACTATAGAGCAAGACTGCGGTCGCGCCTAAAGCAAGTGATGTGCTCCAAAAAGTTACCATTACTGCTCGATGCAATCCATCGCGACGATAAAACACAATGAGTTGCGCGAACAATGGGGCAAACGTAGGAATTGCGAGTAATCCATAGAAGCGTGCGAAGTGAAAGTTGTGCAGAGTAGGAAAAAATACAGCTCGCGCCTGCGGAAGGGTCGCCTGAAGCCACTCGATGGATCCGCTACAAACTGAGCTAGGATCATCCACCGGGAAGTAGCTGAATTTGCCCCCAACAGAGCTACAGATAGCTTGCGCCGTCACAACTGACCCCGGATGCGAATAAACGGCAATCAGGGACACTAACCCAAGGATCAGAGGCGTCACATAGATTTTAAGTGCTCGCAAGCCGCCGCAAATTGCAACGGCGGCAAAGAAATACGGGGTACCCACTAGCAAAGCCTCATGCGATAGGGTCAATCCTACCGCGATGATGGTCAACAAGGCACTTAGTCGCAAATCGCTAAGCCGGTGAAATTCAAGTACATAGATAACCAAGGCTAAAGCGGCAAAGAGCAGAATCTCCTTGCGAAAACCGGCTGAGTAATCGAGCACTGAGAACTCCAGCGTTGCCGGAGATAAGAGTACCGCCGCCATGAGAAACGTCCACCGGATGCCTTGGACCAGCCGCCAGACCAACCACAGAAATAGCACAAAGACGACCGATTGCATGCCATAAACGACCAGATTCAGCGGTATGCGGGTGAGATGACCAATCAGGAGGACTACACTACCTTCTAGTCCACGTCTTACAAATCCTCCGGAGTAGTTGATCAACCAATCACCGACAATCCACGGGCTAACACCAGATGCCAACCAAAGTTCAAAAGCAAGCGAGTAGACACCAATGAAAATCAGAAAAACAGTGAAGTAGAGATACTGTATTGACTTCAATGCTCCCGTTTCTCCTGGCTTAAAGCATCCAACTTTCGGACGAGTCGAGAGCACAGAGATATCTGCCCGGCTCCCCCCATCTCGTCTAAATAGTTTTGAAAGCGTATGCGATATCTTAGCATCCGTCACAAAGTAATCGACCGCTCCAACTATAGGCATACGTCTACCGCTGCCAACGGCTCTTGCAATCAGGTGAATGTCGAAGTATGCAAACCATCAGTTTGCTGCGACCTGTCCTTCGAACTTCGCATACTGGGTCCGGCTGACCAGATGGCGACGAAGTAGATCGTTCGTAGTCCGGTAGGGCCGGTTGGCTACGATCCGGTCTGCCGTATCCGCATCCAGACCGGGTAGCGTCTGCAGGTCATTGCTGCTCGCCGTGTTGATGTTCATGGGTCCATGGTGCGGCTTCAGCCCGTCGAAGATTCCCTGCGCCACCGCTTTGGTGTCGCGTGCCGCAGAAGCGGTCGCTACTGCTGTATCGTGACGTATAGCATCTGGATTGGAGTTCGCAGTGGTGCATCCCGCCACACCCAGAACGCCAAATAGAACGACTGCGCTGATCGATTTCATTGCTTCCTCCATCTGTTCAGATGCCTCTTTTTCTGTTTGCGCTTGCGATACCGACAATCCTTGGAGTTCGCATCAGGAGCTATCACGTTGATCATTACCAATGAGTCCGTCGACCTGACCACGCCGTCTGGAACGATGCGAACCCATATCGTTCGTCCGGTTGCGCCTGGCAGCTATCCTGCCATTCTCTTTTATTCGGAGATCTTCCAGATTACCGGACCCATCCGCCGCACTGCCGCTGCTCTCGCAGGCCATGGATATATCGTGGCCATGCCCGAGGTCTACCACGAGTATGAGGCTGCCGGAACAGCGCTCGCGTACGACCAGGCAGGATCAGACCGCGGTAACTTCCTCAAAACGCACAAGCCGCTGGCGGCTTACGACTCCGATACACGCGCTCTGATCGCCTATCTGCGTGCACGGCCCGACTGCACCGGCAAGCTGGGCGCAATGGGAATCTGCATGGGCGGCCATCTGGCGTTTCGAGCCGCTATGGAACCAGAGATCGCCGGGACAGTCTGCTTCTACGCCACCGATATCCATACCGGTACGCTCGGCGAAGGCAAGCACGATGATTCTTTCAGCCGCGCTGCGGAAATCCACGGCGAACTTTTGATGGCCTGGGGACGTCAGGATCCGCATGTTCCGACGCAAGGCCGCATGAAGCTGCTTGCACGTCTCAACGACCTGAACACAAGGCTGAACTGGCACGAGGTGAATGGTGCGCATGCGTTCCTGCGCGACGAAGGCCCACGCTACGATCCTGAGCTGGCCCACGCAATGATGTCTCTGGTGTACGACTTTTTCCATCGCAGACTGTCGCAGGGCGATCTGCAACCATAACCAGCCAGCCCGGTGTGCACGCAACAAAAGACTTCAGCGCCAGCTGACGGCCAGGTGCCAGCGCAGCCCGCGTTCGTCTGTTTTGGCCAGGACGCGAGCATACTCCTCCAGCTCTTCCAGCACCTGCGGCCCCTCCGTGCCCAGCTTGTGCGGCTCGTCTCGAAGTGCGTCGAGCAACGCAGTCACGGTACTCAGGCCCTCGCTGCCGAAATACCATTGCGGAGGTGGCAGGCGGTGTACCAGTTCGGAGTTCCCGGCACCTTCTTCAATCAACAGCGACATGGAGTTCTCATCGGCTGAGAAAAACTCGATCAAGGGGCGGACCTTGAGAGACAGGGCCAGCTTCTCGACTGCATCTTCATGACGGGCCAGCGCTCGCC
>JAABUJ010006301.1_pt1 | contig 11531 bp, 6 predicted proteins | sample 5559131 | NCBI WGS metagenome assembly JAABUJ01 (sample SAMN10711875, study PRJNA513366) | rock metagenome | isolation source: Antarctica rocks | place: Antarctica: Victoria Land, Mt New Zealand nord | collected 2016-01-07 | reverse complement strand
GGACGGTCAGCGCCACCCGCTCCTCGCCCTCCCGCGCAATGCGGGCAATCCAGCCGACTCCTTCCAGCGTGGCGAGCGCCCCCTCGGTCTCGTCGCGGGTCATGCCGAGCGACGCGCCGATCGGCCACGGGTCGATCAGGTGCATGCCGCGTCGGTCGAGGAAGCCGAGGCGGTCAAAGAGCGCGACGCGACGCCGCAGCGCGCGATTGAGTTCCCGGTTCGCTATCGCCATGGCGCTGCTCCTTTGGCGAACCCATACCGACCCGATGCTCCGTCCGATCTTACCGGCGTGCATTCCCAGCGACGGTTGAAACGCATCATCATGTCCACCGCCGCCGACAAGTAGCAATCCGCGATCGCGAGTGTTGTATAACGTGTTTCGCGAGCATGATGCGCAGCATGGTGGCCAACTTGAACCCTCGCAGATCTTGCGCATCGTCAAGGCAGCAGCTCAGTGGGCAGGTCTCTCTGGGGCGACTCTGTTTTAGGGGATATGTCTCTTCCCTCGCTTTCAGGCGTTACTGCGGCTCACTAAACGGTGTAACTCGCGGAGATTCTCCCAGTCTTGTTCGCGTTCGCCGCGCTCGATTTCTGCGATCATCGCGATCAGTCGCGTGTTGATGGGGAGAGCTATCCCCTGCTGCTCACCCCGCCGGATGACCTCACCGGTGAGCCCCTCGACTTCCGTCTTACGACGACGGATCCGGAGGTCACGCCAGATTCCTGTATGCTGCTTTATCCGCGCCTTGAAGCGGGCTGCAACTCGGTCATAGAATGCATCCAGCTCGTCCAGGTCTAATGGTGGCCGAAAGAGCTTCGGCTCGAATGGTTCGAACGGTTCAATATGGACTCCATTGGCATCGGCGACGCGTACTGCTTCCATGACGGCAGCGGTCAGGACCTCTCGGTTCTCTGGCACGCCCAGTACCTCGTGTACCGGAGCATCAACGAGCGCTGTCCCGATTAGCAAGGACCCATAGCACTCCTTTGCCCAGAGATAGCCCATGATATTGTCCGTCAGAATCGTATTCATGATTTTGTCGAACTTCTCCGCTATCGCACTGACCCGTGCGTCGGGCGGCCCGTCAAGCCGCCCCAAATAGTAGTCACCGACGCCACCGTAACGGAGGTGCCCGGGCGCGATGTAGTCAGCCGCGAAGTTGATGAATGCACCGACAACACGTTCGGAACCGATCCGTGCGGCGATCCGATCCGGGTTAAGGCCATTCTGCAACGAAACGACAAGCGAGTTCTGATCGAGATATGGCTCGATGTTTTCCAGCGCCGCCGTCGTATATTGCGTTTTCACGGCGAGAAGAACGACGTCCAACGGCCCCGATAGATCCTTCGGCAAACTTGCGGGCGCTCGTACGCGAAACTCTCCGGCAACGCCATCAACGAACAACCCCTGCCCATTCATCGCATCGACGTGCTCCGGCACGACGTCCACGAAATGCACATCCTCGCCATTCCTCGCGAGAAACGCGCCGGTGATACCACCAATTGCCCCAGCACCCACGACATGGAATCGCATCAGTGTACCCGCTCCCTTTCCATCCCGAGTGCTGCCACCGCTTCATGTGTGCGCTCCTGCGCTTGCCGCAGGGCGAAGGCGACATGATTGCGTCGACGAACGAGTTGCGTCCGCAAAAAGCGATGACTATCGCTTTTAGGATCGAGATGGGCTAGGCGGTTCATTCCGTGGAGCATCGGCAGCGCGGGGGCGTGAAGCGCGAGGTCGTGATCGAACGGACCAACCTCCGTATAATTAATTGGCACGAGGATACGGCCGAGATCAACCAGGCACTTGTTGATTATCATCTCTCGTTGCGTCTCCTCAATGCCAACCTCGATCCGCTGATTGAGCAATGCTAGTTCCGAGCGGAGTGCATGTGCCCGCTCAAGGACCGGGCTAAGATCGACAACGTCGCCACCCCGTGCCTGATAACCCTGAAGGGCCCCGAGCAACTCATCAACGGTCGCCATGTAGTCAAACGGCAGCACCGGGTTGTTCGTAAGGCGCAGGATTGCCGCCAGGTAAATTTGCGTGTCCATGTGCAGCACGTTGAGATCAATCTTGTCGAGCGTATCATGCTCCGTATGCCAAAACCAGGCCTGGCCGCTTTTCTTCCTGCCCGTTAGCGCTCCCATCGCCCGGGAGAGCTCGGGTGCCGACGCGATCGGCACCCGAGAGAGCGACATAAAGACCGATGGGATGCCGATACCCCAGAACGACTGATCACCCGCCCGGCCAACCCGATTGACGTCCGTCTGCTGGCCAGTGAGATCGGTGATCACGCCGCGCGCCAAGGCCGCAGTCTCGGGCATGGCTAGGATTTCTTCATAGAGCGTCGCCAGTGTTGCGCCCGTCGAATCAACATTCACATAAGCGACACACTGGTCGTACAGTTCCTCCCAGAAATTGTCTGCATACCATGTCGAGCCCGCGTAGCGACCATGTGAATGACCGGACCAGAGGACGACGCGGAACCCACGTCGGAGTTGCTCCCGGTGGGCGGCAAAAAGTCGCATGACCTCAAGGGTCGTGGCGTTCGCGGCGGCGTTGTCGATTGCGCCATAAAACCACGAGTCAATATGACCTGCGAGCATGACGAAGTGATCGGGGTCTTGCGCACCCCGCACGGTCCCAACAACAACCGGGAGGCGCGACCATCCAGTCCAGACCTCGGTCTCCATCCTGACATGGACTGGCCCGTGGTCGAGCCACTGTTTGAAGCGATCGCCATCCCGGAGCCGGATCGAAACCGCTGGCAGCTTCGGCAGTAATGGCACCCGGTCCGGCGTCGGTGTCCCCCAAACTGGCGTGACAATCATTTGGTGGAGTTCATTGTCGTTGATGAAGATCAACCCCGCCACTTCGTGCCGTTCCGCAGCCACCACCTTCCCAGGTCCGGCAAGTCCCTCGATGAGTACAAGTTTCCCCTTGACATCCTTGCCGACATAATCGGCGTCATCGCCGTTGCCGAGATAGGTGACGTCCCCCGCGAGACTCCCTGAGATGGCAAAGCTATGGGTGATGCATTCGATAGAAACCGTCTCAGGCGATTGAACGTCCAGAAGCGCTCGCACGGGTTTGCTGACGTACCCATCGTGCTCGTACTCCTGGACTTCGACATTCCAGGATCGCAAGGTATCGGCAACGTACCGCATCGCATCGCGCTCCTCAGAAGACCCGGACATGCGCTCGTCCTTTGCAATGGTCGAGACATACTCCCACAGGCGCTCCTTAGAAACCTCATCGAGCATCTCCCGTTCAAGCGCCGATGAACGAACCGTATCATGCATGGTAAGATCCCTTCTCTATTCCTGCGGATCGCGGCCAAGTTGTTCGCGGAACGTCGTCCGCAGCCGCTCGCGGACGTCCGGACGGAGCAGCACGTCTGCCGCTGTCCAAGCCAGAAGAATGCTGCCGGTGGCGACCAGTTGATCCGCTCGCTCGCTCGCGGCCGCCTCAGCGAATTGTGGCGTATGGCCGCCAATCCCCTTCTCGCAGATCGCCAAGTAGGGATGAATCGCCGGGACCAGTTGGCTGACATTCCCGATATCGCTTGACCCAACCCCTGCATCAGCTGATGGCAATTCGTATTCAAGGCCGAGCGCGGTCAGGTTGTCGCGAAAGACCTCGACTAATCCCTCATTACTTACGCGCTGCTCGTAGCTGATCCCCTCAGTCACTTGCGAACGGGCACCAGTCGTGAGCGCCGCTGCCTCGATGATGGTAAGAAACTTCTGTTTGACCTCCTCCAGATACGCCTGTTCTTTGGCGCGCACCAAGAATTTCGCCGCTGCATAGTCGGGAATAACGTTCGCGGCATCCCCGCCATGGATGATTACCCCATGGATGCGGGTGTGGAGCTTGAGCGACTGGCGCAACGCATTGACGCTGAAGAAGACCTGAAGGATCGCATCGAGGGCGTTGATGCCGCACTCGGGGGCTGCAGAAGCGTGAGATGACTCGCCAAAGAATTCGACCGTATATGGAGTCACCGCAAGTGAGCCACGGTCAAGATAGGTCGTATCGCGCGGATGCATCATGATCGCCGCGTCAAGACCGTCAAAAATGCCTGCCTTCGCCATCGTCACCTTGCCGCCACCGCCCTCCTCAGCGGGCGTACCGATCACTTTGATCGTTCCTGTAACATCCGGCATTGCGCGGCGCAACGCAATGCCGGCGCCCACGGCCCAGGATGCGATCAGATTGTGGCCGCAGGCGTGACCGAGTTTTGGCAGGGCATCATACTCCGCTAAGAGCGCTACCGTTGGTTTCCCCGATCCGTATGTGGCCACGAATGCGGTGTTGAGTCCCGCAACTCCTCGCTCGACATCGAAGCCCTGCTCATCCAGCTCAGCGGTGAGTAGCGCCACCGACTTGTACTCCTGGAAGAGGATCTCCGGATTCTCATGAAGGGTGTGCGAGATTGTCTGGAGACGCGGGTGGAGCCGCCGCACCTCGTCCGCGATCCGTTCCTTCACCGCGTCTGTCGTCACTGTCTGAGTCATGTCGCACTCCTTTCCATCTGCCCATCGCCCATCGTCAACTCCGGGGGCCGCGTGCCTACACACGCGGCCGCGAGCGGGGATCGAATACATCCCGCAAGCCGTCCCCCAGTAGATTGAAACCGAGGATCGTGACACTAATTGCGATACCCGGCACCGTGCTGATCCAGAAACCGTCGCCGATATAGTTCCGGCCATCACCGATCATCGTGCCCCAACTCGCGGTCGGCGGCTGAACACCAAGACCGAGGAAGGAGAGCGATGATTCGGTGAGGATCGCGGTTGCCATGGCCAGCGATGCCAGGACAACAACCGGCGTCAAAATATTCGGCATGATATGCCGGACCAGAATTCGTCCCTCGGAAAGCCCAACGGTGCGCGCGGCGACAACAAATTCCTCGTGTTTTCGGCTAAGTACAGCACCGCGTGCGACGCGCGCGAATTCCGGCACCCGTGTGAGCGCAACGACGAAGACGATGTTTCTCAGGCTGGGCCCGACGACCGCAATCAGCCCAATGGCGAGTACAATAAAGGGAAACGCCATCAGAACATCCATAATGCGCATCAGCAGCTCGTCTAACGAGCGTCGACCAAAGCCGGCGATGGCGCCAAGCGCGGTGCCGATAATAATGGCGATACTCACGCCAAGGATGCTCAATGCGAGGGAGATGCGACTGCCGTAGAGAAACCGGCTCAATATGTCGCGACCAAATTGGTCTGTCCCCAGCCAGTAAGTGCCACTCGGTGGATGAACTTTGTCGCGAATGTGAACAGCGTCGGGCGAATATGGTGCGATGGTCGGGCCGATGAGCGCGAGGAAAAGCATGAGGACCATGATCAGCAGACCGGCGAGAGAGGCGCGGTTTTTCACCAGTATCCGCGCGGCACGCCATCGGCGGGGATGCGATGCTGCCGTGATGTGCGGATTGAACTCGATCACCGACGCGTGACCGGACGAACGTTGCATTGCTACTTTCTCTTCAGCCATAGCGGATCCGCGGGTTGATGACGGTGTAGAGAACATCGGTCAGCAAGTTCACGCCAACGAAAGCGCACGCGGTCACCAATACGACACCTTGAATGAGCGGATAATCTCGTCGGCTCGCCGCCTCGACCATCAAGCGGCCAAGCCCCGGAATATTGAAGATCGTCTCGGTGAGGACCGCACCACCGAGCACCCCGCCGAACTGCAAACCAACAACCGTGACGACCGGTACGAGGGCATTTCGCAGGGCGTGATGACCATAGACAGCGAAGCCCCCGAGACCCTTCGCCCGTGCGGTCCGGATGTAATCCTCCCCCAGAACTTCAAGCATCATTGAACGAACCATGCGCGTGGTGAGCGCGGCGAATGAGGCGCTGAGTGCGAGCGCGGGCAATACGAGCGAGCGCGGGCCATACTCGCGCACCCCGCCACCGGCTGGAAACCAATGCAGGCGAACACTGAAGAACATGAGCAGGAGAATGCCAAGCCAGAAGACCGGCATCGATGCACCGATGATGGCAACGATGCGAAAGACGTTGTCGATCCAACTATCTTTCTTGATCGCGGCGATAACGCCCAAGGGAATTGCGACGAGTAACGCGAGGGCAACCGCCGCCACAGCAAGCGCCACCGTTGTTGGCAACCGCTGAAGAATGATCGCGCGCACCGAGTTGTTCAGCGAGATCGAGCGTCCGAGATCGCCGTGCAGGACGCCGCCAATCCATATGACGTACTGGAGCGGGATCGGTCGGTCGAGCCCCAGTTCCTTGCGCATCGCTTGCGCCTGTGCCTCCGTATAGTCGGTCCCGAGCGCCGCTTGGATCGGGTCCCCGGGTGCGAGGCGGGCAAGCGCGAAAACGAGGATGCTGATCCCGAGAAGCACTGGGATCGCCAGGAGCAGGCGCTGGGTGATGTACCGCATAGCCACCGTGTATGTCACCTCACTGTTCATCGCATTGGGGACTGAAGTTCTCTTCAGCCTCTTGGCCCCGGTTATCGATCGAGGAACACGTCCTTGAGTGGCATGTTATTGATGACGGTGATGCCGAGGTTCTTGACATCAGCCCGACTGATGTTCACATTCTTCTGGAATCCCAGCAGAAGCATTGGCATGTCCTGGCTGATGAGATCGGAGCATTGGCCATACAGCGCCTTCTCCTTCTGGGGATCCGTCGCCTGAATCGCCTGGTCCAGCAATTTCGGCACAGCGGGATCCTGTGCTCCGCCCGGCTGATTGTAGCCAGACAAATCAAGCGCCGAATTGGGGTGATAGGTGCGCCATGTATAGTCACTCGTGGCAAACCCAAAGATGAGCCGATACACATCGGCTTGGAAGCCCGGATTCGCCGTGTTTCCCTGCGGGAAGATTTTCGCCGTGAAAGCCGACTTATCGAGCGGGGTGATCGTAACCTTCACCCCAATCCGCTGGAGTTGTGCTTGAATCAGCGTCGAGAGATCCGTGAATTCCGTCACGTTCGTCGTGAGCAGTTCGAACCCTAGTGGCTTACTCTGATTGTACCCGGCATCGGCGAGCAGTTTCTTCGCCTTCTCGGCATCATAAGGATAGTAGGTTTTGCTTGGATCGTGGGACGGGTTCCAGGGTGGGAGGATGTCTTGTCCCACGGTCGCGTAACCGTAGTAGATCGCGTCAACGATCTCCTGACGATCGATGCCATAGGCGAGCGCCTGCCGCACGCGGACATCAGTGAAAGGCATCTTTGTGGTATTGAAGACGAAGATCTTCATATTCCCGGCGTCCGATGTCTGTACGCGGAACTTCGGGTCGCTTTCGTACTTTTTTACATCCTTGAGCGCCGGCGCGAAGAGAATATCTATCTCCCCGGCCGCGAGAGATGACATCCGCGTTGCTTCCTCGGGGGTCGCCTTGTAGACAATTTGATCGACATACGCTGGTGTACCCCAATATTTATCGTTGCGAACGAGCGTGATATGATCGCCCTTGATCCATTCCTTGAACATGAAGGGACCCGTGCCGACGACAATAGTCTGACCGTACTCCTTGGGATTGGCCTCCTCGGCGTCCTGTTGCATGATGTCCATGTACTTATCGCCCGCCATTAATGGCAGGAAATCTGGCCACGGCACGGTCAGGACGATCTTTACAGTAGAGTCGTCGACTTTCTCAACACGCGCGATCTGTTGCTTGAAGCGAGCCGCTTGGGTACTCGCGAGGTTGGGGAATTTTCCCATCAGTCGGTCGAAGGTCCAGACAACGTCATCGGCGCGGAAGGGCTTGCCGTTATGGAAGATCACATCCTTGCGTAGATGGAAGATGTATGTCAGTTCGTCGGGATGCTCCGGGAGGTTTGTCGCCAGCCCTGGAATTATTTTCCCATTCGCGTCAATGTTGACCATACCATCATAGATTTGTTTGCCGACGTACACGCCCTCCGTACCGGAGTCGATTTGCGGGTGCAGGTTTTTCGGTTCTTCGGCGTACACAACGTGCAGGACACCACCTTTTTTCCCCGCCATGGGACTACCCGTCTGGGCCGCCTGCGGGCTGGCAGCACTCGCTGATGACGCCGCACCAGCCGCCGTTGCCTGGATCGCCGATGCACTAGGCGCGCTCCGTGCCGCCGTCGGCGTTGCTGCCGGCGAGGACGTCGTGCCACCACAGGCCGCGAGCAGCGATGTGGCAGCCGCACTCGCGAAGCCGGCGGCAGCAATGGACAGAAAGCGCCGCCGACTCAGCGATTCACGATACCGTGTGTCTGCGTCATGTACATCCATGAAATCATCTTCCCATCTCATACGGCTCTCATCGCATGCCGCTATTGCGCGAGCCACACATCCTTCAACGGCATGACGTCGAGGACGAGCGTCGTAAAGTTTTGCACCGGGGCGCGGATAATGCTGACCGTCTTCTGCCAGGCCAGGCAAAACATCGGCGCATCCTCGTTGATGAGGTCAGAGAGTTTGCCATAGGTCTCCTTTTGTTGCCGCGGGTCCGTGATCGTTCCCGCGTGATCGAGGAGGGTAAGCACCTCGGGATTTTGCGCTCCACCGGGTTGGTTATAACCGGCGATGTTGATCGTTGAACTTGGATGGTAGGTTCGGTAGGTATAGTCCTCCGTCACAAAGCCGTACTTTAGCCGGTAAATGGAGGCCTGGTAATTGGAGTTTGCCTTCCCCTGCTGCGGGAATGTTTTCGTGTAGTACGCCGACTTATCGAGTGCGGTCACCGTGACCTTGACGCCGACCCGTTGCAACTGGGCCTGGATAAGGGTGGCCAAATCGGTGAACTCCGTCACAGCCGTCGTAACGATCTCGAATTCGAGCGGCTTGCTTTGGCCGTAGCCCGCATCGGAAAGAAGCTTCTTCGCTTGTTCCAAATCATAGGGATAGTACGTCTTAACTGGGTCGTGCGCGGGATTCCAAGGAGGCAACAGGTCTTGGCCAACCGCTGCATAGCTGTAATAAATTGAATCGACGATCTCTTGTCTGTCCAGGGCATAAAGAATTGCTTGCCGCACGCGTCTATCGGTGAATGGCGCCCGACTGGTATTGAATGCGAGGAGTTTCATATTGCCACCATCCACAGCCTGCACCCGAAACTTGGCATTGCCTCCATACTGCTTGACGTCCTTGAGCGCCGGATCGAAGAGGATATCGGTCTCGCCAGCTCCGAGGGCGGACATACGCGTGGCATCTTCCGGGATCGCTTTGTAGACAATCTGGTCGGGATATGCTGGCGTGCCCCAATACTTGTCGTTGCGGACGAGGGTTAGATGATCCCCTTTTACCCACTCCTTGAACATGAATGGGCCGGTTCCTACGGTCACACTCTGACCATATTCCTTGGGGTTCGCCTCTTCCGCATCTCGCTGCGTGATACTCATGTATTTATCCGAAGCCATGAGAGACAGGAAGTCCGTCCAAGGCTGCGACAAGGTGATCTTCACCGTGTATGTATCCAGTTTATCTACCTGTGCGAGATGACTCTTGAACCGATCCGCCTGCGTGCTTTGAAGATTAGAGAACTTGCCAACAAGGCGGTCGAACGTCCAAACGACATCATCGGCGGTGAAGGGTTTGCCATTGTGAAAGGTGACGTTCTGACGAAGGTGGAAGATGTACGTTCGATCATCCGGCTGCTCTGGCAAATCCGTCGCCAATCCAGGCACGATTTTACCGTTGCCATCGATGTTCACCATACTATCGTATATCTGCTTTTCCACGTACCACCCTTCGGTACCTGACTGGATCTGTGGATGTAAATTCACCGGTTCTTCCGCAAAAACAACGTGGAGCATGCCGCCTTTCTTCGCAGTCGTCGCGGACGTTGCCGAGTTCGTCGGTTGACTCGGTACTGATGATGCGGCGGATGCCGTTGGCATAGGCGCTGTCGGAGTCGCTGCAGGCGGTGATGTACCGCCGCACGCCGCGAGCAAGGACGCGACTGATGTGCTCGCCAAGCCAGCAGTGAGCATCAGCATCCGCCGTCGATTAAGTCGTTGCGGTCCCGGCAGGTCTTTTGGTGTCTCATCCATCACAACGCTTCTCCCACGTGAGCTACGGCGACAACAGTCTTTACCTACTGAACATTCTGAAGAGGGATCCGGTTGATGCCGATCGATGCACCGCCAGATCCGGTCTTTCCTCCGAGATTGATGACGACGTCTCTGTCCATCGACCGTAACTTCTGTGCCAAATGGCGCGGATCGTTCTTTCAGCACAGCAATGATCCGGTTGCGTTCGGCGGCATTGGGCATTTCCGGAAAGCCGCTCGGATTCAGCAGCACGGGAACGAGACGGATCTGCAATGATGGACCCACGAAGTCGGCGAGCACGAGCGTGGACTCCGGCTCCATATAATCGTGCGGCCGCTGGAAGATGAAATTGCCTAGACTATAAAAGATCGGCTTGCCTCGATGGACCTCGATCCCATGGAGATTGTGGGAGTGGTTCCCGAGAACGATATCGGCACCCGCGTCAATGAACGCTCGTCCGAGCGGACGCTGATATTCGGCGATCATCCCCTGACAGGGTGTCACACGCCGCCGCGTGATTCCCCAATGCACCGAGACGATTACGTGATCTGCCTCGCAACGTGCGGCCGCGATAACCGCTGTGACGCGATCAACATCTTGCGGCGAAGCAACGGTGCGAACGACTGGCGCTGTACCGGGTTGCTCGGCCATGAGATTGGTATCAATATCGAAGCTAAACGCGACGTGTATCGGGGCGATACCGGGCCGACCAGAACTGGCGGCGAATCCTGGGGGCAATGTCGTTGCGACACTGATAAACGCGAATCGCTGGCCTTTCATGGTGCGGTAGTGCGGACGGAGCGCCTCTTCGATGTTCATGCCCGCCCCGACCCGCGCGATACCAGCGCGGTCAATGAACGCAAGGGTATCGTCGAGTCCTTCGTATCCGTAGTCCATCATATGATTGTTTGCAAGAGAAACGACATGAATGCCAAGCGTAGCCAAATCTTGCGCGACGCCCGGGTCCGAGCGTAGGTTCACGGTCTTCTCGATTTGGTATCCACGTCGCGTGAGAGGCATCTCGCAGTTCATGAAGCAGATATCGGCTTGTTTCAAGTACGCAAGTGCAGCACAGACCTGCGTCGCGGACGCACCAGAAAGTGCCGTCGAGAGTTCTGTAAACATTATGTCGCCACCAGAAACCGGACGAATTGCGCCTCTTGGGGGGCCATAAATGCGCCTCAATATCGTTAGTCGGCATGCCGGATCGCTTAACGTCGTAAGCTCGATCTTAGGATGTATTGTATACACTGTCAAGAGGATAAGGAAATCTACGTATCGAATTACCAGTTTACAACCACTGCTTTTGGTTGTATGTTCTGTATACACAACTTCGATGAATGGGGGCTGCATGGCGGATTTGGGTGTTGGAATGATTGGATGCGGTTCGATTGCGCTCAGTGCGCATCTACCGGCATTGACCCAGTTAGCATCCGTTGCGCATCTCGTGAACGTCTGCGACATCCGTCGTGACGTCGCAGAGCAGACGGCGCGTACGTTTGGTGTCCCGCGGT
>JAABUJ010006299.1_pt1 | contig 11533 bp, 11 predicted proteins | sample 5559131 | NCBI WGS metagenome assembly JAABUJ01 (sample SAMN10711875, study PRJNA513366) | rock metagenome | isolation source: Antarctica rocks | place: Antarctica: Victoria Land, Mt New Zealand nord | collected 2016-01-07 | reverse complement strand
CGCGGCCGTCGTCACGGGAGCGGCGCCCCCGTCGTTGCTGCCCCAGGCCCCGCCGACGATGCTCATTGCGCCGCTGCCGCTCGCCGCGTAGACCCGCGCCCTACCTGAGCGATTACCCGTCGCGCTCAATGGTGGCGCGGGCGGCGGGGCGGCCGTTGGCCATGGTGGTGCGCTCGACCTGCGCGTCGGGGACCTCGATAGTAGCCTTGGTTTGGAGGCTGTAGAATTGCATTGTAAGCTTGTCCTTTCATAGGTGGGTGTGCCATGCTCAGCATAGCATGTCCCGGTGCGATCGGCCTGTGCGGTCGTTCCCTTAGGAGCGGGTGCGCCCATGCACAGGTCGGTCGCGCTAGGAGGGGACCACCGGATATGACGTATGGTGGCCCTCCTGTCGCGCGGTGGCGGCGTAGCCGGCGCTAGCCGTGCTTGAGCTCGATCACGTAATTGCGGTGGCGCTTCGTCCCGATGTTGGTCAGGCGGTTGTCGACGTGGCCGTCGGCACCGACGGGGACCCAGGTCACCTGGTCATCCTCGAATTGGATGTCGTGGGAGTCGGCTGGATTAGCAGGATCGACGAAGCGGACGAGGCCGCCGGACTCGACAATAAAGAAATAATCGGTCCGGTGGATGTGTGTAGCAAGGGACGCGCCGGGTGCGAGCGCTAAGTCCCAGACGCGCACGCGTTCGTTCTCGAACATGAGGCGGGTTCCTACCTGATCGGTTGGCTCGGTTGCCATATCTCCCCCTTGTATGTGGCGGCGAATCGTCGCCGCAACGCGGGACGTGTAGGTGCAGATCTCATGCCGACGACGATCCGTGCCGTTGGACAGTAGCTCAGGGGCGGCGAGGCGCGCGCGCAGGTCGTGGCGGCCACACGCGCCCTGGCCAGCGAGTTGGGGGTGGCGATGCGGACGGTGCAGTGGTGGCAGAAGGAGGGCGGGGAGGCGCGTAGCGTGGCGTGTTCGACGCCAGGGCTGCGGATCAGCGTGCAGGGCATCGCCACGGCGCAGCAGCGGGCGTCGAACGCGCGGGCGTTCCGGGAGCGGGTGCAGGAACAGGGGCTGGACGTCGGGGCGTGCAGGGTGATGGTCCTGGTGTACAACGAGGAGCGCGCGCGGCCGCGCAGCATCGGGGACATGCATATTGACGGAGACGCCCTGACCGAGGCGCTCGACGCGCTGGAGGTGGGCGACGCAGCGGGAGCGGGCGCGGCGTTCGGGAACGCGTGGCTAGAGACCTACGGGCTGGACGTGGACGCCGAGGTGACCGACGTGGTCAGGGGCATTCGCGCTTGGGTAATGCCGGTCAGGGGCGGGATGTCTGCACGCTGGTGCATCTGGCCACGGCGGACAGGCGCTGACGGACCGACGCTATCTCACCTTGCCCTGCCCCTCGAGCGCTGCCAATGCATCGCGCGCGGCTGTCGCGTGCTGCTGATCGTCCCCGATCAGGCCCAGCATGTCGAGGAGGCGTTGTGTGGCGTCGTAGACCGTCTCATCACCCGTGTCGTGCGCGTGCTCGTCCAACTAAGTGGGTCGCTGGTCAAAGTTCGTAGGAATTTCCGTGTAAGAACTACGAACGTACACCGCCTAGCCGCTTAGTCGATGATCTGATGCAGTCGTGACTGCTACCGCATGTTGGCTGCAAGCCACTCATGGAGCACACGCTGCGTGAGGGCGTCCCACTGTTCATGCGAGCGGGTATCATCCACGCAACCTCCTTGGTGCTGATCGTGTCGTTCATCCATGCGCGATGCCTTGCCCGTCCGTCACAGGGACGGGCCGGTTGGAGCGTCTGCCGACAGGCCAGTGAGGTGACGACGCATTGATCCGTCCCTGTTGCCTAGCCGGCGTCTTAGAACGGGATCTCGTCCATATCACTGGCGGCCACTGACGCGGGGGCACCCTGACGGCTATACGCGGGGGCCGCCTCGTCGCCCCCGTCGGTCTCTGTGCCCCGGTCACCCGCCTTATCAAGCATGCGCATCTCGCGGGCGCGCACCTCCAGGCTTTGCCGCACCTGGCCCTCGCGGTTCGTATACTCGCTCTGTGAGAGCGCGCCCTCGATATAGACGTAACTGCCCTTGTGCAGGTACTGCTGACAGGTGTCGGCGAGCTTGCCGAAGGCGCTCACGCGGAACCAGGTCGTCACGTCGCCGTTCTTACTACGTTCGGTCGTGGCCACGCTGAACGTGGCCACGTTGTCACCGCTGGGGAGCAGGCGTGTCTCGGGATCGCGGCCCAGGTTGCCGATGATGATGAGCTTGTTGTAACTGCCGGCCATGTCTTGTCTCCGTCACACTCGTCGTCGTCCTACAGGGTCATAGGACGTGTGTCTCCCTCTCTTATTATAGAACACGTGTCCGCCGCATACAGGACAGTTGTCCAACACCCGACGATCCGCTTTTGTCGCTCGCGGCGCACATGACCTGACGTCGGCGACACGTTACTGTAGCGCACTATCCAGTGCGAGATCCTAACGTATCGTCTGCATCTGGGCCATCGCCCGCTCCTCTGCACGGGCGGCCAGGTACGCCGTCATGGCCCGCACCCGGCACAATATATGCGTTATATCACGATAGGTCGTGATATATTTCTAGCGACCTGGCGCGGCGGCCTCGCGGCGTCAGATAGAGACACGGTGGATACAAAGGAGACAGACCATGGATCTCATCATAGCGGCGGCGGGTATCAACTATGGCACCGGCCTCATCGCCTGGCTGATCATTGGCGCGATCGCCGGCGCCCTGGCTGGGACGGTGATGAAGGGCGGCGGCTACGGCCTCGTCGGTGACATCATCGTCGGCATCGTCGGCGCGCTGCTCGGCGGGTTCCTCCTGAGCCTGCTGGGCCTGGGGGCGAACGGATTGATCGGTACGTTGATCACCGCGTTTATCGGCGCCTGCATCCTCATCGCGATCCTGCGCGCTGTGAGCGGGGGGCGCTCGCGCGCCGCGTGAGGCGTGCGCTCACACCACGATACCGATGCACTGACCCATCTAGCCTCATCCTGCTCATAGGGGCGATCGGCGTCACCTGCGGTCATAGCGGACCGCGCATGACGTTGACCGCCCGCTCATAACGAGCGTGGCGGCGCGCGGCGCTCCGAGCGGATGGTCGCCTCGGGCTGACGCAGACGCCCCGCTCGCACACATCATGGAGAAAACAATGCGACCCCTCGGACGTCTCGTCGGATCACGCGTCCCCCTGCGACGCGCTTTCTCACCCCTCTACCGCGCACGCCTCGCGTGGCGTCTCCCAACCCGGACGCGTCTTGCGCGACCCCCGCGTGCCGCGCCCGGCCAAGGTCGCCACGCTCGGCGCGATTGGGCTGGTGCTCTCGCCCGTCAACCTCCCCGGTTGGGTGCCGATCGTCGGGCAAGCCGCCGACCTGCTGGGGATTGCCACCGTCCTCGACGTCTTCATCCGCACAGCTCCGCGCATGGTAGTGCGGGAGCACGTCGCCGCGCTCGGGCTGCGGAACCGGTTCACGGTCTGACCCCTTGTCTCGTTCCTGACGCCGCACATTGGTGCGCGCGGTGGTACGATGGCAGGGTTCCTCGCCACGGCACATCTGCATGTTATCGAACGGGACGGCCACAGGGTGGTCCCGTTCATGGTTGGATAGCCGGATGACCGCGCTGCGATCCGTGTCCGTCATATCCATGAGCGCACAGCGTACTGCATGGGTGAAGCAGTCAAATTTTCTGCGGCAATCCCCTCTGACGCTTGCCCCCTCGTGATCCAAGTGTAAGCGCCAGTTTCGATGATGCTGCTGGCGAACCTCTACGCGGCGCGCGGCTCGGTCATGAGAGTAGCGAAGGGTGATCGTCGCGTGTGCGCTAATGGGATGTCGGCGAGCCATGCGGCCGTCCGGGCGAAGTTCAGCGCGGTGGCGATCAACAAATGGAGCAGGCGCGTTTTCGCCAGGCCAATGTAGCGCGACCGCCGAAGGTCGCAGCGGCGCACCCCCTGGGAGATGGTCCCCTCGATCCCGGCCCGAATGGCATACTGCGCCTTGAACGCGTCCGTCGTCTGACGCTGGCGCGCCGCCTGCAGCGCCTCGTGATGTTCCCGTGTCCGGATCATCAGCGCGCGGGGGCGTTGCGACTGCACGCAGCGCGCCCGCACCGCACCGACGCTGCAATCGGCGTGCGCGAAGCGGATGTTGATGACGTTGTGACCGGCGCTATCTGTGGTCGGCTTCCAGATCGCGCTCGTCTTCCCCTGTGGACACGTCGCCCGTTGGGCGTCCCAGTCGATGACGAAAGACGCCATGCCGAAGCCGTCGTTGGCGCGGGCTTGCCAGCTCATGTCCCCCAAGACGGGGCCGACGAGGTCGATCTTTGCGTGGTGACTGTCCACCAAGTGGTCGGACGTCACGTAGCTCGTGTCCACGATGTGCTCGCGGGGCAGCAGGCCGCGTGCGGTGAGGTGTTCGCGGATGGCCGTCGTCATCGTGTTGTCGGCGGTCGTCGCCGGCGTCGTCTCGACGTTCGTCACCAGGTGCGGCCCCTCCTCGTCGCAGGTCTCGGTCACATGCACCTTGTAGCCCACCCACTCCGTGTCGCGTTTCTTGCTCCAGCGCGCCTCCGGATCGTAGGGCGAGCCGATGAGCAGCGGCGCCGGGGGCAAGTCCTCGGCCGCCCGCCAGCAGAGCGGCGCGGTGGGGGGAGCGGCGTGGAGCTGCTGCAGCCACACCCGGCGCAGGGCCTGCACGGCAGGGACCGCGCGCAGCCAGTCCGGCGCGTCGGCCGCGTAGAGCCAGTTCAAGAGCAAACGCCCGTCGGCGCCGATCTCGCCGGCCAGGGCGTAGCGCTCCTTCTTGCCATCGGGCAAGCGATAGTCCTCGAACCGCCGGCCATAGCGGTCGGCCCACGCGGGTGGGACCCGAGCGCGCAGCCAGTCGGGGGCGACCGTTGCCAGCGTGTTGAGCGCGTGGCGTAGCGTCTCCCCGATGCACTCGAGGCGATTGAGGACGTGGATCGCGGCCAGGACATGCGTCGAGTCGGTGCGCTGCCGGCCGCGCGGCTTGACTAAGCTTTGGGCGCGCAGGTGCGTCAGCAGCGTCTCGAACAAGAGCGCCTCCGCACCGCCAGCGATCAGGCGCGTGCGGAACTCCGAGAGGACGGACGCATCGAAGCCGGGGTCGGTCAGCCCCAGGCCGAGGAGATATGTCCAACTCAAGCGGTCGCGCACCGCGTCGGCGGCCTGCCGGTCGGAGAGGCCTTCGGCGAACTGCATGATGGTCACCAGGGCGAGCTGGGCGGGCGCTTCGGCCGGCTGGCCATCCTTCGGGAACAGGGGCGCGAACTCCGGATCGCTGAAGAGGGGGCCAAGGGCGTCGCGCATACGCAGGTAGGGATTGCCCTTGGGGAAAGTGGCGCGGGCGATGCGGGCGGTTTCCTCGGGGATAGACGACACGGGCGATGGGTGCAGTGACATCGAAGCTTTCCTCCACGACGGGACGACATCTGGTCGACGATGCTACATCCTATCGTATGGGGAGCCCTTACGCCGACATCCCGCCCGGAAGGGGCTGTGATACGGGCATCTCAAAGGGGTCGATCTTTGCCCCATTTATTTCGCCTTTTCCCCCGTTTTGTTACCCAACATATTCAGCGCCCGAGAAGGACTCATCAGGCCTGCCGCCCCACCTTTCGAACGGCCTAAGGGGCCTGCGGAGGGTTCGCCAGCAGCATCTTGTCAAACGGATCTGGCACACATTTGATGGTGCGGGTTCTGACATTGCTCAGGACGGCTGAGAAGGGCGACACGCTGTACCGGTAGGACGAGCCGAAGCCAGGCTACAGAGCGTATGAGGCTCCTCAATCCCTTCTGGAGCGTGCCTCCATCATGGATGACACGCGGGTCACCGACCGGCACCATCAAATGTGATACTGATGGCGAAGTCGCTAATAGCGCATCAACGCCCTGATGTTCGTCGGCAAGAAGGCGATCCAACCGCTATTTCTTCCGCTGGTTGACCTTTGGAAACCGAACGTTACAAGGGTCTCCGGACTTCACCATCAGTATCAAATGTGTGCCAGAGCCACTTTCTACCTGTAATCTATAGGGCCGCTGACCCGCTCCAAAGGGGGGCGAGCCTTGTACGCCCAACCCAATTCACGTTATCTGCGGAAGAGCCAGTGTCATGATACTGTTGGTAAATCCTTTCGCTGGGCCTATTTCAGGGGATAGCCGACACGGAATTAGGCGTAGGCTCAGCAGACCAAAAGCGCATTTACCAACAGTATCGTGTCATGTGGCCCAGTCCAAAGGCAAACAGGACGGATGTGTCACCGATCACGCGGCGAGGTGTGCCCGGTTGCGGCAAGTCTCTTGTCAGGGCCGTCGGAACCCCCGTGGGTCGCGTAGATACGCATCCAAGTCAGGGTCTTCGCGCAGGTCGCCGTGTTCGTCAATGACGGTAAACCGCCGCCCTAACTCCTGCCGGATCACAGCGAGCAACGTTCGCGCCGCTTCGTTGAAGCGATCGCACCCCTCCTGACGCCAGGGGCCAGGATCGGGCGGATACTCCCAATTCAGTGCCCCTTGATACCAGACGCCCATACGCTCAATCTCCGCGCTGGTCCCGTCTAACAGCGGCAATCGCCGGGGGTCGATCGGATAGCCGAAGGCGTCCCCCGTGCGCGCGTCGCCGCTCCACAGGCACGTGTCGGCGCCCCAGTCGAAGACGTAGCGCACACGATACGCAGGGTCCCCCCTCATCGCCTTTAGCCCGCGCACGCAGGCGCGCCCCCACTCGTCATGCTGCCGTCAACGGACGCAACGAGACGTCGTAGCCCAGCGCCTGCAACCGTTTGACGGGGCGCCGCTCGACGGCCTGCCGCCGTCAGCGTACCGGAGGTCCGCATCTCCTTGGTCGGGGTCCCCGTCGCGTCGGGCACGATCAGGCCGGCCACCACCATCTTCTTGTATACGTCGATAACCACTCTGTTGATGCTCGCTTGTGAGGTGAGTAGGGCAGTCCGAACTCCAGCGTGTGCCTGTAGTATAGTTGTCCCTGAGTGCCGCGGCACTCGGAAGAGAAAGATGATGACGACGCATGCACAGGGGGCGTTCGACGTGACAATGATCCGCCAGGCTCCGGACGACACGGCCGGCATCAGCCCCGTGGGCAGGCTGTCCATTGCCAAACAGTTCCACGGCGATCTCGAGGCGATCAGCACGGGCCAGATGCTGGCCGTCAACACGGATGTCGACAGTTCGGCCGGATACGTCGCGATGGAGGGGGTCACCGGAACGCTCCATGGTCACAGCGGCGCCTTTGCCTTGCAGCACAGTGGAACCATGACGCGCGGCGCCCCACACCTGACCGTAACGGTCGTCCCCGATTCTGGCTCTAGCCAGGTGGTTGGGCTCGTCGGCGACATGGTGATCGCTATCGTCGACGGGACGCACACGTACGACCTCGCCTACACGCTGCCCACATCCCGTTGACACACATACCATGCATAGCTGCGGGGCATGAACGTGGGGAGGCAAACCCATGTTCCCCCTGGACAGCGTGCGCGACCTGACAGAGCGGTGGGGACGGCGGCATGCTTATCCATGCCGACGGTGGCTGTCCCGGCCACCACTCCACGCATCACACAGTCTTGACCTGCGCCACACATGGCCTTCATACGCCAGTGCGATGATACAGGAGTCATCCGCGTGGGGCTCGCCTATCCGGTCCGGCAACGTCGAGGAACGGGGCGCCGCGCCGCGACCGAACGGGATGTGGACACCGGCCTCACACGGTACATGACTTTCTTGTCCCCCGTCCCGCACTGAGCCAAGCGCCAGATGTGCTGCGGCTCAGTGTTGCGTCATAGTGGCGCCGTCTGTCTTCCCGCCGCGCACGGACCCAAGAGCGGCAGGCACGAGCGAGGTCCGATTAGGGGGCGTCCAGGCGTGTGTCGCCGTCCGGCCGCGCGTCTTCCCCCTGTAATCCCCTCCACGACGTCCTCCATCCGCATCACGCCGCATCACGCGCCACACAGACCGTGGGGTCTAGGTCCGTCGGAGGCCCTCAGACGATCGTGAGGAGGCCGCGGGACGGGTGCGTCCGCGCGCGGTCCCGCGCCGACAGCGCGGGGACACGCCACAAATCAGGACTCTCCAGGTCTCCCCCGTCACGACGCCACCCGTCTGCACGCCGCCCCTCCCGCCCACGACCGCGTCTACCGCCTGGCGCGTGTGCGGCCCGTAGTCGCCGTCGACGCTCAGAGGGGACAGGCGCGCGCCCCTGGGATCGTGGTCGAGCAGATACTGTAGCGCCATGACCCCGGCGCCGCGCGAGCCCGGATGCTCCACCACCTGGTTGGAGAGCGAGCGCCATGTCTGCGCCCCCACCACCCCGTCCCCATCGGCCCGCAAGTTGTTCTGACGCTGGAAATCCTGGACCGCGCGCCGTGTCGCCCGCCCGAAAACCCCGTCGACGACGAGGGTATACGCGGGCGTATACGCGTTGAGCAGGAATTGCAGCGCGTCGACGGCGGTCTCGTGGTCGCCCTGGCGCAGGATCGGCCAGCCCTGCGCCACTACCCTGGGCGCCTGGGGGCGCGACGCCGTCTGCTGCGGACCGCCGCCGAGGGCACGCAGAGCGCCGACCACGAGGAGGATAGCCAGCGCCGTGCCCAGGATCACGCCGCCCCGACGTCCCGTCCATCGTTCGCCCCTCGCGCTGGGATGGGCCAACGTTGGCCTCCCCGGCGTCCCCGGCGTCCCCGGCGTCCCCTCCGCCACCAGACCCGCGTCCGCTCGGCCCGTGGCCCGCGCCGCGCCGCCGTCGTTGAGCGCGGGGGAGGCCTCGGAGCGCCCACGCCGCGCGGCGTGGGCGAAGGCGGCCGCCTCCTCCATGGAGAGATCGAGCGCCGCGGCAAGCAGCCGCACCGTGTCCGGGTACGGCTGGCTGGCGCCCCGCTCGATGTTGCTGATCGTGTTGCTGCCGAGGCCGGCGCGCGTGGCCAACGCGTCTTGCGTGAGCGCCGCACGCTTGCGGTACTGCTTGAGCTGGGCGCCGAAAGGCTTCAACTCCTCGACGGTCATCCCTCGCATCCTCGGTCGTTCCGTCGCGGCCCACCCCTGGTGACCCGCGACACCCTGTTCCTAACAAAGGTCATCATAGCATGTGGGTGAGCGGCGTTTTACCCAGGTTGCCTCCGCGCTACCCCTCCCATACTCCCCATGGGGTCGCCCCGCCCGCCCCGGTCGGCGCCCCTGACGTCCCAGAGTTGCCCCCAATGTGGTCAACTTTGGGAGTTTTGTGTGGCGTATCGCCCCCACTGTCGTGCAGACTGAGAGCGCGGGGAACGAGGCTCCGGCCACGGAAACCGGGAGTCCCACCGGGACGGGAGGGAGGGCGGCGATCACTCGACGAGTGACGTAGCGCGCCCGCGGACCTCGACTGATGACGATCGACGATGACGAAACGAAAGGATGCTCCCATGGCCAGAATCAGACGCGCGGTCCTTGTGTGCGCGCTAGCCGCGCTGCTGTTGATCCCGTGCCTCTCCCGCCCGACCGCCGTACACGCGGCGGCCTGGCCCCTTGACCGGGTAGGGAGTAGCGGGCCCGATGTTGTCGCGCTCCAGGACCTCCTCCAGGCGCACGGTATCGCCGTGGGCATCGACGGCGTCTACGGACCCCAGACCGCGATGGCCGTCAAGCGCTTCCAGGCGGCGCAGCCGGGGCTGGCTCAGGACGGGGTCGTCGGGCCGCGGACGTGGCCGCGCCTGATCGTCACAGTGCGGCAGGGCGTGACCGGCCCCGCGGTGCGGGCGGCGCAGGACGAACTCGCGCACAAGGACGGGGCCGGCATCGCCGTCGATGGGATCTTCGGCCCCGCCACGGACGCCGCCGTGCGGGCTTTCCAGCGCGCGCATGGCCTAGCCGGCGACGGTATCGTCGGGCCGCGGACGTGGCAGGCGCTCGTCACCGGGAGCGGCGGCACGGGCGGCGGCACGGGCGGCGGCACGGGCGGCGGCTCTATTCCCACGGGGGACAGCGCGCACCTGGCGCGGCAGATCCTGGCGAACCCGCGCATCGCTACGAGCGGCCGCCTGGTCCTGGCCGACCTGCGGGACGCCGCCGCCGGTCGGCCAGCCACCGCGGGCATCCCGCTCAGCGCGACCCTACTCCGCCTGATCGCCGTGCTCGGCCAGCGCCATCGCCTGGTCATCACCGCGCTGGAGAGCGGGGGCACAGGCCACGCGCGGAACAGTTACCACTACACGGGCGACGCGGTGGACGTTGGTCGCGTCGACGGCCAGCTCGTGACCGGACGCAACGCGCCCGCGCTCACCATCATCGACGCAGTGGCCCCCCTGATGCCCGCGGGCTCGGGCTTCGGGCAGAGCACCTGCGGGAGTACACCGCCGTTGCCGCCCGGCATCGCTACCTTCCCGGACGCCTGCACCCACCTCCATATCCAGGTGGCGCGCAACGCCCCGTAAAACGCCCCGTAAGAGGACAGAGGGTTTGGGAGAAAAGGTGAGAGAGAGAAGGATGACCATAAAGGGCCGTATCCTCCCTGCCGTCGGCGCGCTCGCCGGCGCGCTGCTGTTGTGGTCCTGGGTCGGCGTCGCCCCCGCGTCGGCCGCCATGCTGAGCATGGTCGACGTGGTGCGCCTGGCCCGCGACGCTGGCGTCCCGACCGACCAACTGGCGATCGCCGGCGCCATCGCCCGGGCCGAGTCGGGTTTCGACACCGCCGCCGTCAACCCGAACGGGCCGACCTCCGGGTGTCCCAACGGCTCGCGCGACCGCGGGCTGTGGCAACTCAACGACTGCTACCAGAACTACGCCCAGGCGTGCGCGTTCGACGCGGCCTGCAACGCCCGCGCGATGGTCGACATCAGCAACCACGGTGTCACGTGGCGGCCGTGGAGCACGTACACCAACGGCGCGTACCGGGCGTACCTCGCCGAGGCGCGGCAGGCGGTCGCGACGGTCACCGGCGGGGCGCCCCCGCCGCTCGCGCCTCCCGGCCCGGCGCTGGTGCAATACGGTGATCGCGGCCCGGTCGTGGTGCGCATCCAACGGGCGTTGGGGATCACGGCCGACGGCGAGTTCGGCCCCCAGACACAGGGCGCGGTCGGGGGCTTCCAGCGCTCCGCCGGCCTGGGCGCCGACGGGGTCGTCGGACCGCGGACCGCCGCCGCCTTGGCCGGCGTCAGCGGCGACGCGACGCTGCGGGTGGGCAGTAGCGGTCCCGCCGTGGCCCGGGTGCAGCGGGCCTTGGGGATCGCGGCCGACGGCGCGTTCGGACCCCAGACGCAGGGAGCCCTGCGGAGCTTCCAGGGGGCCGTCGGCGTGGTGGCCGACGGGGTCGTCGGGCCACAGACCGCCGCCGCCCTGTTCGCGTCGGGCCAGGGCGCCCCGACGCCGCCGAGCGCCGCTCCCGCCGCGCCGCTGGTGCGCGTCGGCGACCACGGAACGATGGTGGCGCGCATCCAGCGGGCGCTGGGCCTCCCGACCGACGGCGCATTCGGCCCGCAGACCCAGGCCGCCGTCCGCGTCTTCCA
>JAABUJ010006298.1_pt1 | contig 11535 bp, 15 predicted proteins | sample 5559131 | NCBI WGS metagenome assembly JAABUJ01 (sample SAMN10711875, study PRJNA513366) | rock metagenome | isolation source: Antarctica rocks | place: Antarctica: Victoria Land, Mt New Zealand nord | collected 2016-01-07 | reverse complement strand
CCTCGCCGTATGATGCTTGAAAAGGGTGGTCAGTCCAAAGTGAGCAAAAAAGTGGTGGAATTGAGGTAGGCGAAGGCATGTAAAATACTCTCGCAAGCCATTTGAGCAGAAAGCGATGAAAGGATCAGACCAATTGTCTCAGGGCAAGACTGTCGTTTGAATCAATTCTCGGCTCTGGCACACTTTAGGTGAAGCTGGCTTGCCCAACAGAAGAGAGAATTGTTTCATTGCAATCTCATCTGGAAGACCATCTTTGTTTCTGCTATAATACAGACATGAAAGTTTTATTTGTTGCTGGTTATGGCCCTATTACCACTGATACGAAGGAAAGCACAGCTTTCTATCGAGAAAGCCTGGGTCTCTCTTTCAAAGAAGAAGCTGATGGATACTTCCATACTGGAGCTCTCGAAGGAGTCAAGGAGTTTGCCCTTTGGCCGCTTTCGCTAGCTGCTCAGTCGTGTTTTGGCGTGAATGAATGGCCAACCGATCTGCCTACTCCCACCTCCTGGCTCGAATTTGATGTAGAAGATGTTGCTGAAGCCTCTGAAGAGCTGAAAGCCAAAGGCTATACGCTCTTGATAGCAGCAAGGAAAGAGCCATGGGGCCAAACGGTTACTCGTCTGCTGAGTCCGGAAGGCATTTTGGTCGGTCTGACCTATACGCCGTGGATGCGTGAAAGCGGATCATAGTTCTCATCGCTCCTCTCAATTGTCCCTAGAGAGCATGGAGAACACGCTGACGCAGGAGAGGGAACTTCGCCCGACCGTACATCATTCGTGATCGTGCCAGTGCGTATGCATCAGCAGCCTCAGAAGCGGCACCCCAAGCTCTTCAAATCGCAGATAGGTTTCATATTCTCAAGAACTTGACGGAAGCCACTCAAGTCCTTCTGGCACGATGCCAGGCAGAAATCAGGGAAGCGGGTCGGCAGAAAGACGGAGGTCATGAGTTGCCAACAAAGCATGTTCTTTCCGTTGAAGAATGGCGTCCTCTTGAACCTGCTCATGTAGAAAAAGTGCGATTAGCTCGACGAGCCGGACGTCACGAACGCTACCAGCTGGTCATGGAGTTGCACGAGCAGAAGATGAATCCAACGCGAATTGCACAGCGGCTTGATCTGAGTGAACGAACCATCCAGAAGTGGATAGCCGCTGAAACCTTTCCCGAAACCAGACGACGACGCAAACAACAAAGCTGTTTTGATGCATTTGCTGCCTATGTCCTCAAACGGTGGCAGGATGGAGAGCACCATGGAGCATCCCTCGTCCGTGAACTCATTGAACAAGGCTATACAGGGTCAGAGCGAACGATCTATCGGTATCTGGAAGTCCTCAAGCAAGCTGAAGTGAAGGCTTCTGCCAGCCTTCATCGGCTGCACAAATTTTCGGCCAACGCCGCCATTTGGCTCTTTGTGCGTGACCCGAAGGCGCTTAATGAGATTGAACGGGAGGACCTCGCTGCCTTTTGTCAAGTGAGCACCACACTCAAGCGAGCGTATGACCTCGTTCAAGACTTCCTCTGCATGGTTCAGAAACGAGAAGGAGAGCGCTTAGATACATGGCTTGCTCAGGTCGTAGAAAGCGCTCTTCCCGAACTTCAGTCCTTTGCTGCTGGAGTCGAGAAGGACAAAGATGCCGTGAGAGCAGGTCTCACCTGGTCGATCAACAATGGAATGGTTGAAGGTCATGTGACCAAACTCAAGTTGATCAAAAGGCAGGGATATGGTAAGGCAGGTTTTCCACTGCTTCGCAAGCGTGTCCTTCATGCGCTCTGAAAGCGACGGGCTCATGCCCACTTTGGGGACTTACAGCCCGCTTGCCTTGATAAGATGCATTGACAGGGGTGCTATCCACTCCAAGTGCCCATCGACCCGTACCAGCGGAACGGGTCTGTCGTCGGGTCCGTGCAACGCCAGCACCCCCTGCTCGTCGAGCACCGCCCCGTAGTGTGGCGCAGACGGAGGCTCTTGCCAGACATGATACAGCGGTCCATGCTCCCCAACGGAATCTATCGCCTCGTCAAACGCAGCCCGCCGCTCTGTCGGCACATGCATCCGTGTCGCAGCATGAAATACGACGCGCGGTTCACCAGGCGGCAAACGTCGGCCTAGCGTGGGACACACATCGATCACGTCTCCAGCAATGATGGTCGGAGGATCCTTCGCCACGCTCTCAAGTGCCGCTGCGAGCAGATCTGCCTCGTGCTTATTCTCCGGCCACACCAGTGCCCTGAGCCAGAGCCGTTCACTCAAGTCGGTCACGTCCACCGGGTTCAGATCTATGCCGATCTTACTGGCGATCAAAGGCAAATCGTCGAGGTTAGGCGGTGGGTCCTTCCCTCTCCATTGAGTTTCAATGGAAACTTTCGCGTCACGCTGCCCAAACATGCGGCCACCTATGATGTATCGGTATCGGTCGAAGTGAAGATGAATGCCCGCACTCGCACCGACCTCGATCAGATGCACTGGTTGTTTGCAACACCTCTTCACCGCCCAGAGCGCGACTTTCAGACCGGCCACCCGCTTCACGACGTTCGTCTGTACGAGCCGCGTGCGAATGAGTTTTTCCAACTCGTCGTGGTAGGTGTGTAAATCCCAACATTAAACTAGTGGAATCTGTACAATTATCCTGGTGGGGTAGACTGTCCCGAATGGTTCACTCACCAGGATAATTGTTGTATTTTCGCCAGGATAATGTTGGGATTTACACAAACGCAAAGGCCGACGCAAGCAAAGTGCGGCACACAATCTGTTGGATCGACTCACCCATGACCAGCAAGCGGTGTTGGCGTTCATGGAGAACTTTGCCGTACCTTTTGACAATAACTTGGCCGAACGGGACCTACGAATGCTCAAAGTGCAACAAAAGATTTCTGGCTGCTTTCGCAGTGTGGCAGGAGCGCAAGCCTTTTGTCGTATTCGCGGCTACCTCTCGACCTTACGCAAGCAGAAGTTGTCGTTGCTAGGTGCCTTAGAGCAAGCACTCATGGGGCATCCGTTGCTTCCCGCTTTCTAGTCCTCCTGAATAGTTACTGGGAATGAATGGTAAATGAATCTTTTAAGAGACTATTTATTCTTCACTTTTGATAAACGAAGAAACGTCTAAGGGATGTTTCTTCGTTTATCTACTTACTATGACGCCACTAATCAAGCGATTGGTGTTGACATCTATTACAAACACGAAAGGAAACACTTCGATATGTCAAATTTTTCTGCCATCCGAGCAGTTCTCATTATTGTAATTATTTTTATAGGAGCATTGAGCCTATTTTCTTTAAGAAACGCTGTAAGTGTATCTATCGAACAAAGACGGCCACATCTTACACGACTTGCTTTCTCTGTTGTTGTTCTTGTATTACTCATAGTAGTACTCGTTTTTATATCTGGAGGCACAGCTATATTTAGATAAATAGTAAGTTATACTTAGTCAGGCGTGAGAGACAACTCTTGGAACACATTTATGGTAATCGCTTCCGTTTGTCGGGACATGATGTAGTTGTAAATCACTTTTTCAAACGGTTCACTCGCACTTTCCATGATAAACTGTCCAATAAATAGGACATCAAAAAGTGACGACAAGCTGCGAAGCTAATCTAACAATATAGACGTCTCAGATACACTAGAGCTTTTACGGAAAGTGTAGGTGAGCCTTTAAACGGGCCCAAATCACACAAGTACATGGGCTGAATATTCCTTCTTTTTTCTGTTATTGTGTTTACGTAGAGGTTGTTCGATGCCGCTCGCTTGTATACCTACGTACTTGTGTGATTTTGGCTCGTTTTAAAAAGTGATTCACAGGCAACCAGACGGGGGGTGGTACCAGTTACAAAGAGGTGTACAATGCTCGCAACCAGACGACTTCAGCAAGTAGTCCTAATGGCAATTTGACGCATCAGTATGTTGGGGTAGACTCGACTGAACGTGTCTCAACCGGAGGCAGTCATGCCGCGACCTACACGACCAATGTGTTGGGGCTAGGCACGGAGAAGGATTCATCGGGCAACCTGATTGCCTACACGCGCGACACCAAAGGCAATCTGGTCAGCGAGCGCACCTCTGGTGGCAACTACTACTACCTGTTCGATGGACTTGGCTCGGTCGTCGCGCTCATGCCGCCCTCAGCGGCAGATGTCACCAACACCTACCTCTACGACCCGTATGGTGTGACACAACATCAAACGGGTACTCAGTACAACCCCTGGCAGTTCGCGAGTGGGTACCTTGATGCCAGTACGCTCTACTATAAATATGGGACACGGTACTACGACCGTTTCGGCAGGTGGACGCAAAAAGACTCGCAACCATCGGCGAATCCGTACCTGTATGCTAACGATGATCCGGTGAACAACGTTGATCCGAGTGGAAGAATCACGTGTGGGGCAGCACGCTTCTTGTTCTATGCTGGTGCATTTTTGCTTGCAGGAGGCACTGTTGCAGCTGTTGTTGCTACAGGAGGAGTCGCCGCACCTTTGGCTGCGGCTGCGTTTGGTGCTGCCTCTGGATCAGTCGGCCTAGCATACGCTGCCGATCAAGTATCGACCGCTTGTAACAACACCTCTCTATTCTAAATCATAAGGCGAAGAACTATGGAAAACTTTTTCCGTAGTTCTTCACTCCTTCGTGTATAAAGGTGTTAAACACAAATCATAAGAAATTAGAGGAGAAGAACTTCATGAAGAACAATGGCACAATAATTTCGCTTATCATAGTTGCTCTTGGTCTACTACTTATAGCGGTAATTTATTTTCTCAATCATGTGAATACGGCGGCGTTGTGGTTCACTGTCTCTGCTCTTTGTTTCGCATGTCTTTCTGGATATCTCTGGAGACGTAGGAGAAAAGCGTAAGGACAGTTCGACATTATTGAAAGGGTAGATTATATATGACGGCATTATAGGTGCTATATTAATGGCGGCTGCCTTTCCTTTAGAAGCGGCAGTTGTATTAGGAGGTATTGTTGCATATCTCCTCCTCTATGCAAGTGCGGCGGAAGTATTGCATATCATTGATGTAGCACTTCCTGAGTGTAATGGGGGTTTGCGGCTGGTAGGAACAGAAAGTCGGAAGAGGAAACAGGATACATGGGCTATTGGAGAGGTCGAAAGCTACGCAGCCATCCATTTTGGGGTTTTGGGCCAGATGAACACATCTCGATGTTCCCGATTCTCCTCGCATTCGCCTTGGTCCTTTCTCATCTGCAAACTTTACAGAAGCCATTGTTCTGCTTTCCCTGTTTCTGAAGAGGTTTTTGCGGAGAAAAGAAGGCTTTTCTCGCTCTTGTAACCTAGAATGGCTACGTTTCTCTTCCGACTTTCTGTTCCTACCGTGGGCAACCCCCTATTCTTGGAGAAACGCTCTATGAGCTTGGTCAGTGACCTTGGTCAAAATCTCTTGAGTCGGTTTGTAGACGAAGGTATTCATTATACTTTTTGAGTGTTACTCAATTGACTTTTGTAGCACATTCAGCTTCACGCTCCCTTAATCCAAGAGGTTTAAAGAACTAGAACCTCTTGGATTAAGGGAGCGTGAAGCTGAATGTAGAGATGACTACGTCTACCGTTATACGTGAGATAGAAGCATTTCTCTTTTGTTTTCTGTATCATAAACTGTAAGGAGGCTTGTTCAAAACATGACTACTGTTGCTTTTAATACGGTTGCTGTCATCATTCTTTTAGCTTTCGTTGTTTCGGGTGTTCGAGTGATTTATCTCACTGCAAGAAGTACTCTTAGTACACAGAATATGCAACAAACAAACTGGTATAAGCAATCAAACGCCATGTCACAAATTGGCGGTGTGCTTTTAACAGCAGGAGCACTTGTAGTAGGATTATTTCTCGTAGATATTGGTCTCATCTGGCGAGTGATACTCCTTGTAGCTATGTGTGTTTTGGTAGGAAGTTTTCTGTTTTATCTTCTAACAAGAAGAAATAAAGGAATGTAATTCTCCATAATTTGATGAGTGGCCCAAGCGGTTTGCTCTGTGACTAACGGCATTACACAGCCGTCTCGGTCAACAATCAAATTCTCACTGGATTCTTTCAAAAGGTTTTCACGCTCAATTTAGCCTCCTAAGATGCAACTGCACAATAGCCAAACGCCGAGAACGCATCAGGAACCGATACAATCCGTTTGCAGAATGTGTACTCTCGGCCAGGATATGCCTTTTTTGGCGGTCAATAATTGTCATTAATCACATGTTTCCTTGGGACGACCAGGAACTGCTGGTGACAACAGTAGACCAACAGCGAGTAATCGGCAGCGCGGCCAAGCTGTGAGACTTTCTGCTCTCAATTCAGCACGACCTGTATGCAGAGGAGCAGGCGCCGGGGTTGCCGACGTGGGCACATCCACCACGGAGATGTGTGAATGGGGAAGTGATTGAGGGGCAGCCGCGCTGACTCAAAGGAAGATGTGACGTTGAACACCGGGTATACTGACAAAGAGAAGGGTATCTGTGCCGACACGAGCGTTGAATGACACAAACAGAACGGGTTGAGGTCTCGATGCCCAGAAGCAGTGGGCAGACCTAACGAGCAAGAGGGAAACAGGGAAGAGGCAGCAGATGACGCGAGCACAAGCACCCTTTGCGCTTCGGCAACTCACGGTGAAAGAGCATGGCTAGAGGTCCGAGTAGAGAGGAATGAGCAATGAGTCATCAACACCACGCCTATTTTATCGACCAGGAAGAAGCTGCAGAGATGTATCGCTGTACAAGCAAGGTCAGGTACTGACCGACATGCAAGGCGGTGTCCTGCCAGAGCGTCCCGATTTTGCAGGCATCCGTGATGTCCTCGATGTCGCATGCGGACCCGCAGAGTGGGCACTGCAACTCGCCACGCAGCATCCCGATGTCCAGGTGGTCGGGGTAGACCTCAGCGAACGCATCACCCTGTTTAACCGGAGCAATGCCCAGGACAACCGGCTCCACAACGCCACCTTCACGATCATGGATGTGACTCAGGGACTCGCGTTTGCAGACCATTCGTTTGACCTGGTGAACGCCCGTCTGATCTTCGGCTTTATGACGCCTCTCAAGTGGCCTGCGCTCGTGCAAGAATGTCTTCGTGTCCTTCGACCGGGTGGCTCTCTCAGGATGACGGAGGGTGATGCGAGCTTGAGTAACAGCGCGGCCACGGAGCGGTTCAATCTTCTGTTCACCCAGGCCATGCTGCATGCGGGGCGAAGTTTCCTGACCTCGGCTCGCCATGCCTCCGTTGCCCCTATGCTTCGCTCTTTTCTCCTGGAAGCCGGGTGCGATGCGGTGCAAGAACGAGCCTCTGTCCTCAACTACTCGTTTGGGACTCCTGCCCACGAGCGGTGGTCCCGAAACATCCTGTCCGGGGCCAAACTCATCCAGCCGTTTCTGGTCGAAGAGACCAACGTCGTGACTCAGGAGGACTATGCGCTGTTGGTCGAGCAGCTTGACCGCGAGATGCAGCACGAGACGTTTTGCGCTATCGCGTTTTTTCTCACGACGTGGGGACACAAACCGTCACATGGAAGTGCCCCTTCCGAAGGATAGAGGACGAACACTTGCGGTGCTTGCCGAAGCAGGTATCCAGCCCTACGGCGGAGAAGAGGACGATACCGAGCAGGGCGATGAGGACGAAGGATAACACCTCTGTCACACTTTCAGCCTGGACCGGAGTATGTGACGCAAAATAGCTGTCACGCATGCGGCAGCACCCACTATGGGGAAAGAAATCGAGATGCGAGAGGAAACAGTGCAGACAGGAGACACGGCGCGAGCGTGTGTCAAAGACTTTCTCAGGCCATTTGTGTCTACTGGCTGGTCCGTTGACCAGATTATCGACGGCCTGAATGGAGTAAGCAGGCAAGAATACGGGGTGCAAATTGGCAAGGGAGGCCCTATCACAGATAACCAGTACCAACCGCAGACCATTGAGCGTGGTCAGGTCGTCATGACCAGTATTGGCGGCCAATCCTGCTGGATCGTCCTCGATCTCGCCGAGGTGGTTGCCGAGATTACAGAGGAGATGAGTGAGTATCCTGAGAAGCTCCTGGTCGATGTGTTCGCCGAGGAGCGAGAAGAACCACAGCATGTCGAGATGCCCACGAAAGGTGCAAAGAAGCGGGCACCCACCTATCGCTCATACATGGCGGGAGACTGTGCCAATTGTGGGCAGTGGCTAGGACTTGTCGAGGTCGAAGGAGGCCGCGACCGCCACTACTGTAATGATAAATGCCGAGTGCAGCACCACCGCAAGCAGCAGCGCGAGAAGCAGCGAGCTGCGACCTTGCAATACAATTCAGAGTTGCGCGAGTATTGGCGGGAGCATGGCGTTCGCGGCGAGGTACTGCTCCGGTTGCAGGAAATCCTCTTGCAGCATGGCAAAGCGGCTGCGCGTGCTGCGACAGATGCAGTACTCGTGGCACTCACAGCACAGGCGCAGGCCGGGAGCCAGGAGCAGTTTCAGTTGATTGATGAGATACTGCTTGGTGGTGAGGAGATCGGCTTTCCAGAGGTACGACTAGACGAATTTCGGGTGCCGGAAGGGGTGCAGGGATGGACTGAATTTGTGAGTTGTGCCACAGTTGGCATGTTACGTCAGATGAAGGGATACCTCATCGAACGTAAGCAACAGGAGCATTACAAGGTGCAGGGCAGGAAGCGGCTTGAAGCATTGAGCCACACTCTGTCACCTGAAGATGAGTGACATACCGTCTTCAGAACGCGCACTATCGCGTATGATGGAGTCAATATGACTTTGACCCGTTCAGAGGAAAAGCAAAGGGTAATGCATCATACATTACCCTGTGAAAGAGGTGCTATTTTGAGTGAAGAAAAAGAGTTAATCCCTATTGTAAATGTTTAAATTAGATGAGGTAGTTTTTTACGAATTATCTGAGGTAAATGAGAAGGAACAGGAGCGGTTCAGCTAGCTTTTAATGCCTCATGAGGGACAAAAAGAAGAGGAAAAGAGAAGCGAATTACCTCACATAATTGTCACTATTTGCCACCACCGAATCTAAACATTTACACTATGGGACCAGATCAAATATGTTCGGAACGAGAAAGGCGTCTTGCATATTCAAGCGAAGCACACAACAACACTTTGGGCTACCATTCCCCTTTCGACGATCCCCAATGTGTGCCTGCTTGGGGCCATGATCCACACTATTCACGATCTGCATCGAACACAAGCACCTCTGATGGAGAGGAGCGCGTAATGGCATCGACACTCGCGAAACAGGTTGCAACAGCCAACCGAAGGGCCCGTGATCGAGGCTTGGAAGGGTCGCTTTCGACCCTCGACTGGCAACGTGCATTGACCTTCTTCGAGGGCCGCTGCGCCTACTGTGACTCACCAGCATCCACGCTTGACCACTTCCAGCCGATGATGTTAGGAGGACCAACCACGCGTAGCAACGCCATATTGTGCTGCATTTCCTGTAATGAGCGAAAGGGTGCAACTGCGCCAGATCAGCTTTCCCTCTTCATGCCGCCCGAACGGGTAGCGCACATTCGCGGCTACCTTGAAGCACAAGGAAGCGTCCGTCAGCAGTCGTGGCACGATCTGTGTATTCGCGAACCTTCCTTTGCCGCGATGGACCGCAAAACAACGTGGCTCACAGCGTATTGCGAACAACAAGCACACCATCATGAGACGCTGTGGGCCCACTATGGCTTTCTCCGAATGATGCTCTTTGGCGTGGAATGGGACCCGGCTTACTACTATCAAGTAACGATGAGCCTATCCTGGCACCGAAGCACCAGCACCGACCCGAACATGCAAGCCGCGTGTGCAGACCTCCAACAGCACTTATCTCAAAAGTAGCACATTTTGAGAACGTAACGGTCCATCGTTACGTTCTCAAAATGGCTACTCTTGTGTCTTCAAGGAGATGGGGCACTTCCTCGCAGTGGTGATAGTATCTTGGGGGTAGTGTAGTAACGGACCCAGAACGTACGATAAGCGATAGAACTGCTCCCGAAGCCATTCTAGGAAAGAGGGAAAAAGGTATTCTCCTCAGTTAAGAATGCTTTAGCAAGCAATTTTTACGTGTATTCATTCTTTATGCCCTTCTTTCAGAACGTATATAGCTCTTATCGTGCGTTCCAGGTCCGTTACTACATTACCCCCAGTTGCGTAAGAACCATTTTGAGTGGCAAACCACACATAGGGTCTTGCTACGTCCACCTGCCAAAACGGTCGTAGTAGCGTGTGCCATACTTACGGTATGTAATTGTATATGCTTAGAAGAGAGAGCTGTCTCTTTTCACGAGAGCAACTACAAAAAGAATACCAAGGATAGCAAATAGGACTAAACCCCAGCCTGTAATCTGATTGAGGAGGTGTAGGAAGAGAGACGTTGTACTAGAAAATCCACGTGCTATGTAGCCAATACCTAACCATAAAAATACAAGGCTCAAAAGTAAGATAAGGCCTTTGCCAAATGCTCGTCGCTTCATAACAATATTCCTTTCAAAACATATTTATTAATACACTATGTGGTTTGCCACTCAAAATGTCCTCGCTGGTGACATATATCCTGTCGAGTAGTTGGCTTTACAAGCCAGTCGAGAGCCATACCCGAATATGGTAGCACTCTGCTTTTGACGCATAACCGCGACTGTAGCGCAACTTTTGACAGATTTCCTGTCCATTGGTCCATTCTCGCAGAAATCGACTTCTCTGCTTGTATAAGCATGGACTAAGCCACCAGGATATGGTTCAAACCGGACGGGATATGGTTCAAAGTTGATAAAAAATGATGTTTGAACCGGTAAGCTGCATAACTGGCATAGTTCAGGGATGAGAAAGCTTGTTAAGCTCTACCGTCTGACGTGTCTTCTCTGGCTGATGGACCACTTTTCAAATTTGACCCATAAGCTGTCCGACTTGCCATTGACCCATAAAGAATCCAGTTAGGACAAATCCATCGGCAAACCACACACTACTATAGTGGTCGATGCCAGCATAAAGAGAGCAACTTCTTTTTGCTTTTTTACTGAAGAATTCAAATAGTACTACTGTGAGATTTCCATCAATTTATAGCAGTCTAAGCCATTTTATGCTTGACGCGTTGCACGGCAACATATGCTTGACAGACCTTCTACGAGTCGTTGACCTTGCTCAAGTCAGAACTGGCCTGCTTTGGTGATACACTATGGCAGCGAACGATAACATGCTCTGGAAGCGGCGAAGCTCAATGTACAATGCTTCTCTGCCGCCAGATCACTGCCAAGATTTGCTCGAAAGACCAATAGCGAGTTCTCATCGAGGAAGGCCGTCTCACACGCTTTCGAGCCGCCGCAAGCTTTCTACAATACTCTCTGTCTCGCATAACTTGGCAACACACAGCATATTTGGCAGGAACACCGTGCTACAGGAGTGAACATGTCAAGAACACATGCGAAATCAACTCACTGCCACGATATGAAGGAAAAATCAGACTCACCGCCAGACTATGCAAGAAATCTCTTTGAGCAAGAAAGCCATAGAGCCGCCTCTAGTCCCAAGCTACTGCCAACTTATGCAAGACAGAAAAGAGCAGAATATACCTGAAGTCGCA
>JAABUJ010006297.1_pt1 | contig 11535 bp, 10 predicted proteins | sample 5559131 | NCBI WGS metagenome assembly JAABUJ01 (sample SAMN10711875, study PRJNA513366) | rock metagenome | isolation source: Antarctica rocks | place: Antarctica: Victoria Land, Mt New Zealand nord | collected 2016-01-07 | reverse complement strand
CTGCTTGGGCCGTGTGCCGGTCAGGGTGTGCAGTGTTCAGGCCCATTTACCTGTACGGCGGTTCTCAGCTAATCGTTCCTTGAAGGGCAACTTGACCGGCTGCTCTGACATGCCTTTCTGAAGTTTCTTCAACGTTGCCAGCGTCGGGCTTGCCCCGTTCCGTAAACGATAGAGTGTCGGTCGTGGTAGTTGAGTCCGTTTCATCAACTCCTTCATGGGGGTAGTTCTCACCCAACCGGATACGTCAATGTCCCCATAGACATCTTCCACCCGCCGGTAGCCCATAACTCCGTCCGTGTCCTCTTCCAGTTCCTCCATGATCTCATTCGTCTCTTTCCCGATGAAGGCGTGCCCGATGATCTCAACCTGACGGCGGGTCAGTATCCCTATTTCTCGGGGCTCTTCCATCTTGTGGTTCCGAGCCTGGAAGTAGTCCATCAGAGCTTCACCCAACATGCGATGTCTTACATTCACTTGCTCGTGCTTACCATCGTTGCGGCGCACTTTCCCCTTCACATCGGCAAAGCTGCTGCCACGTGGTGCATAGAACGTGGTGGCTGGAGTCAGGCCACGGTAGGGATTATCGTCGTGTAGACGGTTAGTACCCGTAGGGTTGTCGTATCGTTCATGGACGCTTCGCACGTGCTCCAGGAAGTCGTGCGTGTAGTCGTACCCAAACTGGGCAGCCATGACATCGGCGGGAAGGCCGGTCTTTCGCACAATGGATGCTGGTATGAACTCTCCAGCGACATCAGCAGTACGCCTGATTCCACCCCCATGCCTGATACTTCCACTTAACTCCTTCCAGTCTTCTACTGCCATGCGACGCTGCATACGGCGTTCTTGCGGCAAGCTTTCCAGCAGCCTACTAATCTCTTCATCGGTGGGGGAAGAGTTATTGTCATATACCCCCAAGTCCCATGCCATGGCTTGTAGCCCTATGTCCTGTGAAGTGCCCAGCCCCGGAAGCGTCGTGATGAAGTTGAAGGGGCGCATCCCGTCAATTGACTGATACTGCTGGTAGAGATTCCAGGTCGTGATGGTTGCCCGGCTCATGGCCGGCAGATTCAGCGGTGCATGGTACGTACTGGGCACGTAGTCCGGCTCATCTGCTTCAATGGCTTCGATAGCCTCGTACCATAGATCGTAAAGCCAGCGTGCGCCACCAAGCCTGTAGACATCGCCCGCCGGCTCGGGTATACCTACTCGTGACTGGTACTCACCAGGCTTGTCCCACGTTCCGGTACCGTGCGCTGAGAACTTGCGGATGCGATAGCGTCCGTCGGCCAGCCGGTTGTAGAGTACGTAGCGCTTGGGTGAGATGCCCAAGAAGTACAGCGGCTCTACTTCCCCTTCCCATCTATTTATCTTCTCTTGCTGGAGAATCGAACCGAGTTCACGGTACGGTGACAGCGGCGTGAACCAATTGATAATCCCCGATGTCAGATCGTGGAAGGTATCACGATCCATGCCGGGTGGGCGGCTGAAGGCCATCGAGTCAGTGTCACAGAAGCCGTAGGACAGTCCCCGGTCAGCCGCCAGGCGCTCGGCAATGGCAATGAGCAGACGCCCCGCCGCTGGAATGAGTGCGCCGATAGGACCAGCAAAGTATGGCCCCGGTCGCTCTACTACGTGAGTGTTACGCTGCTCTTGATCCATCCCATAGACCATAACGGGCTTCGCTCTCTCGGTGCGTTCATCCTGGATGATCTCCAGCAACACGCCATAGCTGGTGCTATTGGCTAGCAGCTTCAAGGCTCGCTGCAATCCGTCCAGATACGTCCAATCTGGACTATGTTTCACTGTTTCCGTCTCTTCTTCCGGTTCTCCGAGAGTGTTTTGTTCGTCAAGGACACGGGTACGAAGATTGATTACCTCAGTAAAGAAGTCCTGCTTATCCAGGTCCACCGCGTAGCGTTCATCACTAAACAGTGCCCAAGGGTTGGACTTGACGCGGCCCACTGGCACCAGCTCTATCGCCTCCAGAATCTCCGGCACTCTTCCCGCGAGCAGTACACTTGCCACGATGTCCGCTAGGGCATACCAGACAGGCGGGCCGGTCACGGCGCTAACCCCTATATTGCAGGCCGCCACGTCATCGCCGCCGCCATAGCGAGCACGCACGGGTAGAATGTCTCCATCTGGGCAAACCTTCACCAGGCAGCGTAGCCGGCTCCAGGTCTCGGGCTGCTGAAGATCGTTCATCGTCAGGTTCTTCAGCCATTCACGAACATGTGCCGTGCAGTCCTTCACCTTCACCTGCTTAGCAAGGAGCAGGTCTTGCAGGCCCATCAGAGCATTCACCGTCGGGTACTGACTTTTGAAGTCGCAGTACACAACCTCAGTAGGTTGCAGCCGTATCTTTACCTCAGTTCGCCCACCGTAGTAGGCGACCATGCCGAAGCCCAACACATCTTTAGGGAAGGCTGCATTCTGCTTCATGAATTGCGGGACGCCTAGCTCTTGCAGGTAGGCTTTCCCTAAGCTCGCTTCTGAGTAGATGCGCCACATATCGCGAGAGATGCCATGGGTTCGGTATAGCGTTCTCTCTGCCTGATAGAGCGCCCACGTTGCCGCTACATCTTGTTGGGCATAGTCCAGATACTCAGCGCTCAGAGTAACGCCATGCTCTGCATCGTCTGCCTTGATAACCGACGCCTTGAACCGACCGCCTAATCCCTTCAGCGTGCCATCACCCGGCCCCAAGAGAGCACGCCCGAACATCCCAGTGTCCAGAAAGGTACCGCCATAGAAAGTTGTTTTCCTTCTCTTCTTGCCATCAGGGATTGACTCGTTGCGAAACTCGATCATGTTCTTCTGTGACCCTATATGCTTGATCCGAATGGCCGGATGATCGAAGCACTTCTTGTGTTCACAAGCACAAAGCTTGAGCCAGAACCCACCGCTGTAGCGCTTCTGTGCCTTGCCCCACTGCGTAGCTAACCGGGACAGATCGAAGGCCAAATTATGACCGATGCAGAGCGCTTGCCGGGAATATACCCACTCATAGAACACATCGCAGACGAACGCCTCCATGGTCATGAATTGCCACGGATAGCCGCCCTCTACAGTGTGGGTCGCCGCGTACTTGCGAAGCAGCGCTATCTCTGACTCCGTGCAGGTCGCCGGGTTGTAGAAGATACCGGCTGAATGTTCAACGTCCAGCAGCTCGCGGGTCAGATCGCCCCGTCGGTACAGACGTACCCGGCTATCAGGATCAAGGCCGTACACGGCGTACATGCCGAAGCGAAGCGTTTGGGCGGCGTCGCTCGTAGTCTCCGTGTCGAAGACGAAGCAGTACCCGTCGTAGGGCTTCCCTACCTCATTGATTGCTAGCTCTTCAGCCGAAGGGCGACGGGTTGGGACTTGTTGAGTTAAGCCGCCGTTACCGTTCGGCTCTTCCCCGATTGGTTCGGTGTAGCACCGCAGGTATTGCTCTACACAGGTCTTCATTGAAACGCCTCCGGGTACACCACGTCGCCACAGTCCGCCGGCGACAGATCAAATGAATGAAAGAGTGCGTCCCACACGGGACCGTAGCTATCAGCAGGCCCTAAACGTTGGTAGGCCGTCAGGCACCACGACAGGTGTACCAGACTGGGCCATACCGAATACTTGGACAGTTCCGAGTAACGGAGTAGTCCCGCTGCTCCACCGCGAGCCGCCGCCACATGGCTAATGTCGATGTAGCCCTGTAGGCGGAAGAGGCCCGGTCGTACCTCAGTCTTCCACGATGGATGCCAACGGTCCTGGAGCCGCGAAAGAATGCGGTGGCAATTCAGGCAGACGGGGATCGTGTCGGGCGACTGCTTCCAGCCTGCTACATGGTGAGACTCTAGCGCCCCGTCCGTGGCACAGACTGAACACGTACCCCCACGGTGGTCATGATCCGCACAGTTCGCACAGACGCGGCCTCTAGGGAGAGAGCGCAAAGCGTGCTGGTTGAACTCACCACAGCCTGAACAGGACGGATAGTACGACATTCTCATAGATCGCCGCCTGACTCGGCATAGTCGCGTAGCATCGCCCGTTCGTCGTCTGACAATTGCTCGAACAGGTGAAGGAGTTGGTCCACATCCGTAAGCAGCTCGTACCGCACGCCGGCAACATCAAGGATTGCAACGGGTCCGAGTGAGAGCAGCCCCGACGATTCGCCGCTGTCGAAAAGCAGCCACACGGCACGCCAGTAGCCCCGTACACGTGCCGCGTTGTTTTCGTCCAGCGCCACATCTGTGTACAGCTCCCCGCCGGTAGTAAGCATAGGTATTTTAGGCTGCACGGCGCACCGGTACCTTCTCCGACTCAAAGTGTCGGTCGAACTCCTCAAGCTCATCGTCGGTCATATCGCCAAAGAACTCGTTTATGGCGTCGATGTCCGTAAGCAGTCGGTAGCGGTTACCGTCCACGTCGCGTATCTCTACACGGTTCATGGCTCGCAGGTCGCCCGTGGAACCGCCATTCTGGGCCTTCTTTACAGCATTCCAGTACTCACCCATAAGGGACATATTCCGTGCATCGAATTGCACACGGGTCTGATAGCCTCCGTCGTTCTCCAGCACAGGGGCAGTACCGGAACGTTGCACCCCCAACCCAAATAATCGCGACTTTCCCGTAGAGTCGGGTTTATAGGTCTTATGCAGCAGCCCCCGCTCTTCATTGATCCTATTAACAGTTGCCGGGCTTATCCCAGCCTTCTTCGCGGCACGATTCAGCGAGTCGCCGGACTGCACATGACCCACAGTCTGGTAGTACCGATTGAGCGTGCCCGATCGCGATGTCTCCAGAACACGGGTTTGCTTGAGATGTCGTACCGACGGCTCGAAGCCGCCTTTAGGCAAGTTACCGCGTGCATGTCCACGCATCTGTGACGTGGTGAGATTGCGCGCCTCTCCCTGCCTCTTACGTTGGGCATACTCTGCCGCATGGTTGCGTGCCATCAGCGGCCACACATTCGGGACATATCGCGGCCTATGGCGGAAACTGCCACGACGTTTTCGTAGTGGTGATTTTCACCCACGTGCCCCGTCGTAGTTTGGGCCAGACGTGCCAATGCGGGTAACTTACAACACGATTGGAAGCCCACCCCACTAAAGGGGGCACACGGTGGACAGCTAGGAGTTACTGCCTGTATATTGGAACTAGAAGAGCACATTGCTTTGTCCTTTGAGCACCTACCGGGAACCTTTGGCGAGAGTACCGGTGGGTGCTTCTTTATTATTGGGTTCTAGACGTTACGCGGGCTGCTCCTGCCCGCTGCCCGGACTTGCCAGCCCCGGCAGCCAGTGGTGTAACGTTTGCGCGAATGCGCGGGAGTCCGGCTGGTGGCCCTACTTCCCCATCTCTTCAATGAGCGCGAAGCCCACGCCTATGATTGCTATGACAATGAGTATGAAGGGTAGCGCCTTCCGGCCTAGCTCGAACATTCCACCGGTTACACCTGAAACTGCCGCCGAGACAAGCTGCATGGGATCGACCTTGTTAGCGATATCTTTCGCTCCCTGCTGTACATCGGGGGCGTGTTGCTGATTCCAGTTCCCTAGCTGCCCCGCCTCGTTTCCGAGCTGTCCCGCCGCGTTACCAAGCTGCCCCGCCTCGTTTCCGAGCTGCCCCGCCAGATGTTGCACGCCGCCCCACACGGGGATGTCGTTACTACTGTTCACAGTGCTTCCTTTCATATAGTTTCGAATCTTTTGAATGTTTGCCGCTCTGGTAGCGGCGGGCTCGTTGGGTGCCCATGGTTCCCATCCCCGCTTTTGATAGAGCAGGTAGGCGGCTCGAAAGGCGTCCGTCGGATCGAACAATTGGGCGTGATTGTACCCCACGCTCTGCCCCGTAGGATCGTCAAACTGGAAAAGCCCAAAGTGTGATCCGTTGTTAGCAAACGGGTCTAAGGTTGACTCAGTAAGTGCGGTACCCACTGCATCAGGGATTAAGTCAGCCGGCCATCCCCCGCCCCGTGCATCCGCGATTGCTTGGTCAATAGACAGTGCGCTCATGTTCTTGGTTCCTCCAGGCGATTACGCGGCCAGCGCCGCTTGAATAGCTTTGGCCACGATCCGCATGGCCGATATGTCGGTTACTCCGTCCGTTCCCGCCTTAACCACGGCTTGCTTTTCATCGAGTAGTGCGTACATCTGTTGGTCGATGCTCGTATTCGAGAGCAAGAGCCACGACGTTACCGCGTCTTGCTGCCCGATCCTGTGAAGCCTGTCTTCGGCTTGCTCCAGTGCCGCCGGCGTCCAGGGTAACTCTAGGAACGCCACGTTCGATGCAGCGGTCAGGGTCAGGCCCAGACCGCCGGTCGCTATGGTTAGGACGATTAGCCGGGTCTTAGTATCAGTCTGAAAGCGCTGCACCAACCGGTCCCGCTCCTTCAGTGGTGTGTCACCCGTGATGCATGGCGCATCGAAGCACCCGGCTATGGTTTCAGCCGTAGCTCTGTGCCAGGTGAACACTACCAACTTTTCGCCCTGCTCTAGAGTATTTTCGATCCAACGGACAGCGCCCTTCACCTTGCCCGCCGCCGCAACCTGTCGGAGTTCACCCAGCTTGAGTAATTCACCGCCGGCCCCGTACCATTCCCGCTCTGCCTCACGGTAGGCCGCTGCATTGCTTATAGGAAGCGTCACGACTGCCCGCCGTTTCGCTGGCAGTTGCGGCAACACATCTGCCTTGAGCCGTCGCAGATAGCACGTGTTCCGCAAGCGTTTATTCAGCTCTGGTAGGTTGGTTGCACCTGACAAGTCCCAGCCCCACGGCCCCATGTAGGCGTCACAGAAGCGGTGGACAAAGTCCCAGAACCCGCCGCTTACCTCCTTCAGTGCCCCCACAATGTCTAGCAGCTCTATCAGGTCTACCGGGCGGTTGATGATCGGCGTACCCGTGAGCAGTAGCACCAGTTCCAGACTGGAGACGCGGGAAAGCCTCAAAATGTGCTGTGTACGCTGTGCTTTGCGGGACTTACAGTAGTGGGCTTCATCCACGATCAGTGCCCGCCATGGTCGATGATCGAGCCTTTCTAAGCGTTCGTAGTTGGTTATCACCACCTGCCCCGAGCACCCGTCAACCGATACCCGGACGCCGGGCAGACAGCGGCATACTTCCCGTGCCCAGTTGAGCTTGAGTGAGACCGGGCACACGATCAAGACCGGGTATGCCTGCTCCAGGTGAATCGCCGCCAGTGCCTCTACCGTCTTCCCTAAGCCCATCTCATCAGCCACGATGCAGCGTCGAGCATCGTGGATGTACTCCAAGCCGGCAAGCTGGTAGGGAAGCAGGGTTACGCCGAAGGTCTCAGGTGACCACGCAAGGCGTCCAGTTGGTTGAGTCGCTGATGAACGTGCAGCACGCCCACGTGTACGGGTAGGCGCATTTGGCGCCGTGGCCCCGTCTACGATCCTGTCCAACCAACCGGACGCCATGACGTTACTTCAGCCCCTGCTGTATAGCATCAGCCAGCACGCTGTAATCAGCGTAGGCATTACCCCATGCCGTCTCATCCTCGAATCCAGCGAGGTGGTCAGATACCACCCCCGCCAGATAGTCTTGGTTCAGCACCATTCCCGTTTTCACGAGTCCTTCGATGCCCTTGGCTAGCAGAGAGAGTAACCGGTCATCGGGGTCTTTCGCCCCGCCGCCGCCGCCGGACACGTCTACCCGCCCAAGCTTTTTACGAACGTCTGCAAGCGTCGGGCGGATACGGTGCGCGTCCAGATCGTTGAGCACGGCCTGTCGGGTCGCATCGTCCACGCTTGTTGTGCAGAGCAGGTACAGGGTGTTAGCATCCAGGCTCGCAACAGAACCAAGACGATTCCCTACTAACTGGTACACGCGAATGGCGTTATCCGCCGTGGTGATCGAGCACCCCACTACCTCACGGACATAGGATGTCCACAGCTTCAGCTCTTTCAGCCGCCCTTGAAGACCGTGCAAGAGCCGGCCACGTTCGACAAGGGTTTCAGCCATGATCTTGTTCTGTCGCTCCATGGCTTGCCCTGCCTGCTGGCAGTCGCGACGCAAGACCACATCATCAATCGCGTTGTAGTCGAAGCGCGACACAATCTGCGTGCCCGCCACGGGACGTGGTGGCAACACTTCGGCTATCGAAGTAGACGGCGGTGGCTGTCCTACCCATTCCAGGGCTGCGTTCTGTTCGTCCACCATTAGTGTTGTGTCTCGTTAGGCTTCGCCTTGCGATAGGTGTAGCCCTTCTCTTCGGCTTCACGCCGGGTCATGGTGCGCGCCGGCGACTTAGTAAGAGCACGCCCTTTCGATGTCTGTGAACTGGGAACATACACCATCTCATCGTCCGGGTTAGCATGCGTTCCCGTCCCCGGCCCCGCATCCGTTGATGTTCCCGGCTTAGCAGCCGATGTACCCGGCTCTGCCGTGTGATCCGTCGCCATGGGCGGCCCGACTCGATCTACGCGATTCCCTGCCGGGCTAACCTCGTACCCGCCGGCGTGCTGAAGCTGCTTGAGGATGTCCGCCTGATTTTTACGGAGTTCTTCCAGCTCTGGACCCAAGCTGTCAAGAACTTCATGGGCGACGGCTCTAGGGTCCAGGGCTGCACTTGGGACCGCGAGCGGCGCCACTGGGGCAACGGCGACCGCCTGCGTGGGGATCCCGTGCCGGCGCAGAATATCGTCCTTCCGAGCGCTTTCGGTCTTGTGGAACGCCAGTTCACGGCGCAATGCTATGGACGGATCGGCGGGCTTGGTCGATGTCGTAGCTACATCAGTTTCTACGATTTCGGGTATGTAAGCTTCGTCTCGTTCCATTAATCAGCCTCTTTCATGGTGGTAGTTGATTCGGCCCCGGCCACATCAGACGGGGTAGTGTCAGCGAAAAGTGCCCATTCCAGGGCGTCCCGGATGAAGGCGCTTCGGGACAGCCCGCGATCGATAGCCCGGCTGTTCAAGATGTCGATTAGTCGAGCAGGAAGCATGACCTGAACCGCTGTGTTTCGCGTTGCGTTGGAGCTAAGGACTGCCATGTACACCCCCCTGTGCATATATGTGGATAAGTGATGCTCCAGTTTAATAACTGAGTGTCAAGTTGCACAATAGACTTTTGCGGCCTATACTGTAGGTAAGTAGATCAACTACTCAAGGGGGTAACCACGTGTACTCAGTCAACCAACTGGCGACCTTGAGCGGGGCAAGTAATCGTCAGATCGAAGAATGGAACCGGGCCGGATTGCTTCCCACGCCAACACGTCCCCCGGTACCCGGTCTTCACGGACGCGGACCACTACGCTTTCCTGACCCGGCTCCACGCGTCGTGCAGTGGCTCAAGGAGCATCGGCAGTCCATCGGGAATGTTCACCATACCAAGCTGTGGCTATGGCTTGAAGGGTACAACTACGTAGACGTTGACATTGAGCAGCTACAAGCTGATATAACGGCAACGGGTGCAGCTGTCTGGATTAGCTTGTGCGGCAGTGTCCCTACTCTGCCTGCAAGCGCTTCTACATCAGTGGGTGAACCAACCATGACAGCCATTGAAAGCGACATCAAGCAGGGCATTGTAGACCCGATTACCCGTGATCGGGGAACAGAGACGGGACGAATTGCTGGCATGATGGTTGCGGCTGCGGTCGATGGCCGGCCCCGCCCGAATGGTACCGATACGCCCGTTGCTCTACTTCAGGCGCTCATGTCAATACAGCACCGTTCAGCAAGGTACCTGCCCGTAGACGGGATTAACCCGGTCGATTGCCCCGCACTCTCCGAGTTGCTGGAGGCGTTGTGTATCCCCGCCACCATTGAACGCGGCTTTGACATTCATCATGCACGGCTACTCTGGCGCATGATTTGCGCCTTTGTAGAAGAGAACGCTAACAGTTGCGACCCCCAGCCGTGGGGAAAGTTTGGGCAATCCTTCAGACGTAAAGCCTACTCGATTGATCCACATATTGCCCTCTTTGCTTTAGCGGCTGTTGGTTCATCCTTCGCCCGTAAAGAGGATATAGGAACTGTTGCCCGGCGCTATGTTGCCAAAGCCGAGAAGCGGCGCACATCCACACGACAGACCACCCGCAACAGTCCCGCCACGTCATAGAGAACCACTAACCCATAGTCAAACTTGTGCCCCGAATGGGGTACACAACGCCCCGGCGACTGCGGAAACAGTCCCGGAGCATGGCACGAGAAGGAGCACTTCCCATGCGTCCAGAGTCTACCGTATCAGCATTCACGGGTGGCTACCATGCCACCGCGTAGCCTTATATGCCCTCAATGTCAGCAACTCTTTACAGCCCCGAGAAAGCTAAGCATCTATTGTTCACAGGTCTGTGTATGCGCCGCTGCACGGGCCAAGCTCGCAGCTCGCAGACTTGCGGGTGAGACGCCGGGTCACGGCGGCACAGCGGCAGAGGCACGGCGTGCGTCCCTTGCCCGTCGCCGTGCAAGTGGTGAGATTATGGGTGCAGAGAAACGCAAGCGAGACGCTACAGAACGTGACGGGCGGCCCGTACTCGTACCCGCTACTGCTGATGTTCCCGAGCACATCCACTTTACCCTGGACGGCGCTAGGTGGAATGAGACATCGCAGCGGTGGCGCTGGCAGGCCCCCGGCGTCTGGAAGACGATAGCGTTAGCCGGCCACGGCTGCGGCTTGCGGATCGAAAAGGATACGCTGGTAGTTCAGCACGGTCGCACCTGTTCAAGTGACGAACCGGCAACCTACAAGCTCTATCGTGGTGCTCACGACGTATCGTGCATCGTCCTGACGTCTACCAAGGGTAGCCTGTCTCTAGGCGCTCTTCAATGGTGCCGGGATCAGGCAATAACGGTGCTGGTACTTGACCGCAACGGGCAGCTTACGGCGGTTGTTTCGTCGCCTGCTCCGGCTGCTATCACTCTACGATCTAAGCAATACTCTGTCGATCCGCTGCCCATCGCGAAGTGCTTGATCGCATGGAAGTTGCGAGAATCGGGGCAGGTTCGCCCCAGTATCACAGCAGTGATGGAACAAGGTAGAACGGGTGTGGAAGCGGCTTCCACGCTTGACGCACTCCGTATGATTGAAGCACGGGCTGCACGTGACTACTGGGATGCGTGGACTACCGGCATATGGTGGAAGGATCAAGAAGTGCCCCCACAGTGGCGCACCTTTGAGCAGCGGCAGTCGGTCTTCTCCGGCTCTGGGCGGCATGCAACGCACCCGGTGAACGCCATGCTGAACTACGGGTACGCGGTGCTCGCGGGGCAGATCGAGCGGGCTATTGTTTCACGCGGCCTTGACCCGGCAAAGGGACATCTCCATGTAGAGAAGCCCGCCCGGCCTTCCCTCGTGTACGATCTCATCGAAGCATTACGGCCACGAATGGACAGTAAGCTACTCGGATGGATCGTCAGCGAACAGTGGCAGGTATCCGACTTTTCGGTAGATCGCTCTGGCGTGGTGCGCCTGCATCCGCAACTAGGCCGGGTTGTAGTACAGAAGGCCGCCTTACCAGATGAAGATATAGCCGGGGTCGTGGACTGGTACATAGAGACACTGCACACCCTCACCGGCACACGGCCCAAGCAA
>JAABUJ010006296.1_pt1 | contig 11536 bp, 19 predicted proteins | sample 5559131 | NCBI WGS metagenome assembly JAABUJ01 (sample SAMN10711875, study PRJNA513366) | rock metagenome | isolation source: Antarctica rocks | place: Antarctica: Victoria Land, Mt New Zealand nord | collected 2016-01-07 | reverse complement strand
CGGGAGAAGCTATCCAACAACGCATCCATGTCCGCATCGAGCGCAGAGCTGTGACTTCTCATCGGGCAAGTTGGGGTGATGCTCACTTCTGCTAGCTGCGTGCAGTCTGCAAGTACATTGCACACCCGATGAAGCAGCGGGCCAAGGAACGAGACCTGGATCGACTTCTGGATGCTGACCGTCACATCCGCTCTCTTCATCTTCTCCACGGGCCACCGCTTCCGGCCAGCGGCAGTCTCTCGTATGAACAGGGGTAAGGCTCCCACAATTCCGTCGTCACCGACATCGATGACGAAGACATGGTTCTCCAAGAAGGAGACCATGGCCTCCTCTCGCATCATCTTGTTCACGGCGAATAGTCTTACGTCGATTGGCCCTTGAACCTCATCTGCGGATCCATCGGCCTCCTTGTGCTGCAACCTCAGACCCTCACCAACCGCAAAACCGTAGATTTTTCGGCGTAGCTCAGTGGGAAGATTGGAGAAGGGAAAAGGCTTATCCGGTATCGGTGTCATGGCGCCGCCGCAAGCTTTGGGATGGTCGCGGCGGTACCGGTTCCAGAGTTGCGCACCACGCCGTTCTTCAAGTACATACTCGTCTTCCGAATCATTGGATCCAACCTCGGACGGGACTGATGGCGAAAGAGGAATACGATTGTTGTAATCAATAATCTCCGCTTTTAACTCATCCAGGTAAGGTTTGGACATTGCGTGGTACTTCTCCCGTTCATCTGGTGGTAAGGCTAACCAAGCAGCATTGATGTTGTGCGAAGCACCATGTTCCTGCGAACGTGCGTCAATGAAACTTCGCATTCACGGCCTCCGAAGTCATGTCGGCAGCGTCCGTTGTGCTTACTTTGACGTGAAATGGCGTCCAATTCCTGAATGCGGTCGGACCATCATAAACCGGACGATGCCATATAGCCGCCACTTCTGCCTTTGTGGGGTTCGAGCTCGCTTTCTCAAGTCGATGAGCTTCGCGTTCGGCGTCTAGCACGGATATCCATGATCTTGGCAGCCTATGCATTTTCGGTTCGAGGTAGTAGGCGAGGGATATGAAGTTGGTGGTACTGATCAACTTGAGGATCCTTCAAGGCACAGCCTTCGAGGGGGGCAGCATGCCTTTAGGTACGACCATTGCAGCCGCTAAGCGAGCGCCGATCCTGCTTGGTTCGCTTAGAATCCTTTCGACTCTCTCTTTTGCTAATTTATTGACACAGTCAATTTTCTTTTCCCCCTCGCAGTGAGTCGATAAGTTGTGGCTCCGATGCCCAAGTCATACTCTAGACACGGGATTTGTGTTACGTATAATAACCTAGGAAATAAAGTTGTTTTGGGTTTCTTTGTTCAAGCGATTGACCTTGCACCTTTCCTTCATCCCACGTATGTCTACATCCGAAGTCGGCTATTTCTGTTCGGTTATGAGGTACTGAGTAGCAAGCTAGCACAATTTGATCAACACCGGAATGCGGCACATCCTCTTCGAGGCATTACTTGCACAGCAACAAATATTAGGAAGTCGAGTTGCTGGCCCGCTCTACAGAAGACATGTCAAGAGAATGTGGTTACGTTTACGAGTACCTCTGAACAGAAAAGACGAAGAACAACGATACGACTCACTACTGCCTTGTATGACAGCATCATTGATCATTTAGTATACCCATGCCTTGATGCTGCTTAGCAAAACTTAATCATCGGTGAGTGAGATGGCACGTATCAATCTCTCGTTGTCCATCAACGTATTATCGCATTTCTTTGTGCTTGAGATAGATCTTCGGAGCATTCTAGTGCCAAGGTCCATTGCGCCTGGGCCCTTGTTATAAACGCCGCCTCGAATTAGTGTTATCCTCGATAACAAGCGTCTTTGAGCTCTTAACTTGATAAAGGGTTTTCGAAGAATTCATCTCACCCTTCCCGCGAGGTCGAATTACCTTTCACACTCTTTGGCTCATCCACTGCACTATTGTGAATTTTGGACAGTCTCTACAGATTTCATCATTGATAGCGCAGCATCACCTTTTTCGGTCGATTCACTGTATCTCCACATCTCACCATTGATCGCTTCCGGTCCTTCACAGCATTCATCACATCCGACGTTCTTTACTTCGTTCATCTCCACTATTTCACAATCGGCTTCTCGTAACTTCAGTCATGTATCTCATCCGACGCGCAGCGGCGGTGGTCGCATTGGGTAGTACGTTCTTGAGATGCATTGCTCAAGTCACGACTTCATGCGACCCCCTGGATGGTGAGTCCATTGCTAAGGCGACTGCTCAGGTGAGGAGTCAAGCTTATTGATTTAGGTATTTGCCCCAATGACAAGGGCCTGGCCTCAAACTTCTATTACATTGACTTCACTACCACCAAAACCCTGCCATCCGAATGGACCGCCGCACAAAACACAGTCGTAAATCTTGGACCCTCTGGAGCCGAGCTAACGTTCAATAAGAGATTTGATGCTCCAACAGTGCATACCAACTTCAACTTCTTCTTCGGCCGCGTCGAGTACGCTGTGAAAGCCGCCCCTGGAACCGGCATCATCAGTAGCATGGTCCTGCTTTCAGACGATCTTGACGAGGTAGACTGGGAGTTCCGCGGCGGTATTACAGACAGTGTGCAAACGAACTATTTCGGCAAAGGCTACACAGGAACTTACAATCGTTCCACCACAAATGCGGTCACGACTCCGCAAGCTTCCTTTCACACATATGCCATTGACTGGTATCCAGACTCGCTCGTCTGGTCCATCGATGGGAAGAATGTGCGTACCCTCAGTGCCGCCGATGCTGGCTTTCAGTTTCCGCAGACTCCGATGAAGGTCAGTCTGAGTCTTTGGGACGGAGGAGATCCTCAGGGGAATCCTGGTACTATACAGTGGGCTGGTGGAGTCACCCCATTTCCTGTACCCGAGCCATACTCGATGTTCATCAAAAGCGTCAAGATCTGGAATGCAAAGCCGGCACAGCAGTACAAATACGGCGACAATTCTGGTTCTTGGCGAAGCATCAAACTCATCAATGATACTATGATCTCCAACGCGTCGACTCCGGCGCAGACGCCGGCGATCATGAGTTCGGCCCCGATGACTTCTTTCGAGTCGCAGCCTGTCGGTAATACCTCAGCAAAAGTTCCAAGCTCTTGCACAAGTCACAGCTCACTTTTGTCTGCAACGCCTGTCCGAACAACTACAGCACAGTCTTTCAGTAATACCACTTTCAGCGCAACAAGCTCTTGCTCGAGCACCCATCCAGTCTCCTCTGGAATGCCGGTTCACACAACGATGGCACAGCCCTACGGTAATTCTACTCTCAGCCCAACAAGCTCCTGCTCGAGCACTGGCCTAGGCTCGTCTGCAATGTCGGCTCACACAACTACGACACAGAGTAGCGAGATTGCTGCGCCCAGCGCATGCCCGTCGTCTTCCGTTAGATGCAACAACATGAGCAATGCAGCCTCTCCATCTACGATTCCAGGTACGCAATCCAACACTTCACCATCAACACTGGAACCGTCCGCTTCCTCCGCAGCTGTATCACCCAGTATCAAAGCCAACCCCACAGTCTCAACAATCTACCCACCGTCCCCAGCTTCACCATCGGCTGCCGTTCCGTCCGGAATCCTAACAGATTCCTCAGCAACAACATCGCCTCCTCCAGCGACCACATCTACCTGCTCCATCTGCTCCACACCACCCAGCTCCACTCCCCAGCCATCATCCTCCGCGGCGCCATCCTCTTCAGTAATATCTCCAAGCCCCAGCGCAGCAACATCAACAACCCCACTCTCTCCCGACTCTTCCACCATTAGCACCTCCAACAGCATCTACACAGGCGACGCCACTAGCCTCGCAGACGGCGACTCGGTCACTGGTATCCTTCCTAGCAGCACGGACACCACCAACAACAGTTCTATCACCCAAACGGTGTTCCAGACACAGACCCTCACTTCTGTAATGCCGAGTTTGAGTTCCACAACTATACCGTACTCATTTCTGAACGGAAGTACGGTTGCTGCGATTGGTAGTGTAGTGAGTACGGGGGCTTCTGCGTCGGCATCGGGAAGCGGGTATGCAAAGGCGACATCAGCCCCGATTATTTATTCTAGCAGTGGGAGTGAGATGAGGGGTAAAATTTGGGTGGCGGTCATTGCGGGTACGATGGCTGCGATGGGTAAGGCGTTGTGAAGGAATGAGTAGGATTATTCCTAGATCTTGTACAGAATTAGCGTTTCGACTTGATTTGCATATTCGACCTTTTATTCTTCTTTGGCTTTGATATTGAGGCCACTCTTCCAAGTGCAGTGGCAGATAGGAATAGAGCTTATTTTCGTACAGTTCCCTTCTTACTGTTTGAATGTTTTTTTCAGAGTTGTGTTGGCAGGATCTATTTGCAGAACTATCGTCGCCAGTCTACATGACTTTTGAAAAGTATGCTATTGGGGATGATACGGCGAGAAACTCGTCAACTTCGCCAGCTTTGCTGTTACCGGATCTCCTTTGTTGAGGAACTACAATTCAGCATATCCACGTCTTTTGCACAAGATCCTTCGTACAGAATTAGCTGAGACCGGTAGAACAAAGCCTTTGCTGTTTGGCCAGTCCGCGTCTTGGGTTCTCGATCCTTAGAACATGCCTAGCCGTTACCGGTCGAGTATATACTATGTAGCGTATTCACATGCTAAGCGCGATACCCGCAGAAGACCATTATCTAACTCACAGCTCAGAGCCCCGCCAGGATTCCTCACCAAAAACCCAACAGAAAGCCTCAACAAAGTATCCCTTACGATGCCTCCATCTCCCTCTGCCTCCCCATCCTCGGCCTCTAGGCCCAAGGAATTGGACTGGGTTTTACCGGGTAATCGCACCAGGATCGTACGTCCGTAGACATACGCTGACGAGTGAAAAGAACACGTACCAGACCTTGGAGAATTCGTGGGAGGGTCAAGAGCGCCTATATCTACCTCTGCCTCTGAGCCCAAAGAATTGGGCTGGGTCATGCCAGGTAATTCAAATCAGGATAGTCCGTCCGTAGACACGCGCTGACGAGTGAAAAGAAAACCTGCCAGATCTCGGAGAATTCAGGAGAGGGCCGAAGATAGCCACGAAGGCTAACACCGCGTAAGTCTCTACCCACTGGCGAGAAACATCACATATGTCGAAACTGTCAATGCACTCGTCTATCCGGTCTAAGCATTTGATGTTGTTTGCGTCTGCATCTTGTTTTGTGACCTAGGTAGCATTAAGGGAGCCTAATGTTAAAATGCTGATATTCCAATCTGTAGTGGAACAAAGGATAAAGAGCAAAGCCGTTGTCAAGGCCAAGCCGTTGCTGAAGAAGGAAGGGCTCCCAGCGCAAGCGACCCAGCGACGCAAAAAATAAACGAGGAGGAAAACGAGCATAGTGACTACATGGAGGACGAAGACAAGGGGGATCTTTCGGATGGATGGGTTACGGTGGATATCCCCCCTCACTAATGAAGCACTGACACTTTTCGTTTACCGACAATAGTTGAACCCATTGAGTTGAATTTGAGTCCAATGAGATTCAAGTGATGGAGACCACGATGAAGTACTCTTGTGAACTTGGTGATATGAAGCCCACAAATATATCTCAAGAATCGAACGCAGCAGTTGGTGAATCTTATGTGTGTTGAGTTTCAAATCACTGTGGTCGTTCACATCTCCTATTAACAGGAATGACTACATAAGGCGCTGCACCACCACAGCCCTACATCCTATGTCCGTATTTGGACCCCATCATCAACCCATAATCCCCTCTTCTGAATTAGATTTCATGAACCCGCCAGCTCAGACCTACCTTCTCCATCTGTGTGCCGCTACCAGCCATGACAACCAATCTCTGGGGCGTCGATATTGCTGGAGGTGCAGCGAGCCTCCCATCTCTCGATGAACTCGATCCGACAGAGACTATCGATCAAGGTGTTGATGTGGCAGGTGGATTGCAATTCCGCCCCCTACTCACTATCGACGGCCCCGTGAAGACATGGGCAGAATGTTATCACGTTGTTGCTCTCGCACTTACGGAAGCGTGCTGTCAGCTCGGAGTCGGCAAGGTACGTGCCCTGTCTCTGCTTTTTTTCCATGGAGCCCGAGTCCCTTAGTCTTTGGTTTCGTTCCTATGTGTTACTCATAGTTTAGCAAGCTTACACGACAGTGATCTGGTGTCACTGCACGAGAGTCTTTCTGTCACCAACTGGGTGTGGCTGAATGATTCTGGCTGACTTGAGAAGATGTTCTTCTTCCCGAAACCAGAACAAGCTGGTTTTACGCAATTGCGCGACCCCTTGTCAGACCAAGCAATGTATACCTACTATCAGCTGCCGGATCTTATTTATCTACCCTACCGATGGAGTGATATCGACAAGGTGGACTGGTTGGCAATGTCGCACGATGGTAACTAAGACCGTAGGCTGGTGCTTTGCTCTTATTTGATGCGTCACGTATACGTCTCCCACCGTCTAAAGTCATGCTTAAGTTGCAATATGTTGGAACATCTCTTGGTCGGCAAAGCTTACGATGGTTCTCCAGATCGGCTGCAAATGTTGAACTCCCGCAACAATACCGTACCGGAGAAGAGCATCGCGGTCATGCCAATCGCCTTGACGTATGAACCATGGGAGAAGGTCAGGACTTGCAATTTCATCGCACGGTACGTCTGCTAATCTGGCTAGGCTACTGTGCGCATTAGCGCCTTCAATGACGAGCAGTCTGGCCCTAAAGCTGCTCTTGTCATTGTCCCTAAGGCATATCTAGGCTGGCATAGACAGCTTCGACATGGAGGGACAGCATCATCGTGGATGGAGCCACCGCTCCATGGAAATTTCTGGTTGAACTGCAGCGTCCCGCATCTCGAAGCTCATTATCGTCTCCGATCATCACAAGAGGTGGTTACAAGATTGGATGAGATGTATATTGAGGGAGAGCCAAAGTCACTATGCTTCTTCGGCGATATCCTTGAACAGATGAAGGAGTTCCATGTCGAGTGGGTCCGAGCCGGAGGCGGAGGAGATGAATAGCTGCTATGGAACTCAACTGTGGTCAAACACTGAAGATAAACACATTTTAGTCAATAACACACATAGAGCTTCTCACTTGCAGCGGAGGCCAGAGCAACGGCTGTTTTCTTCCTGCATCCCATGGCAAGACAGTGGTCGTGCCCGATATCTCTGCTGACACTGATCTGAAAAATACGCTACCTGATTGATTAACTATGATGGGGCCCTTAAGTAAACTTTTCTGACGTTTCCCTTGATGAATACTAAGTTTACATTTTATAAAATTGGCGAAGCATTGCCCTCGTGATTTGTGTGAACGAGGTCGGTGAAAGAAGTTTGGGAGAGAAGCAGTGAGATGTATATATACATTCATGCAATGCGTTGATTATGCTTCAGATCAGGCTTTCAAGCCATATGAAGATGCGGTCCATTACAGAAGGGATGGGCCTGCTCGAAGCTGTGTATCAAGACTTGAAAGTAATCTCTTGGTGTTTCTGGTCTTGTTGTATTGAGGTACGATGAATTTGTATATTGACCCTTCTCTGGAATCAAATCAGCATCTGGATTCCACATACATTTCTATGCTTTCTCGGGAGGAAGTGAATTATTACCGCTTGTTCCTACTTGAAGGAATACTGAAGTTCCCAAAGTGACAATTTTCCGTAGTCCTCGTTGTGAAATCGGATCCTCAGATGGTGAAGCAATATTCCCCTATCCTTGGCGGCGAAGCCGCCTACTTGAGGATCTCTTCCTGCCATACCAAACGTTTTCCCGAACATATTCGCACTTCCACACACACACTCTCTATATATTATATATATGACTTGACAATCTCAGCCACTAGGTGGGCTTGAGCTTCGAAGCACTCAACAACCTCTTCCGTTCTCACACCTTCCCTTCTATTTCGTATAGGCTGCACGGACTTACGTTATGGCGGATACTCCAACTGACCTTGCGGTGCCAAGGAGCAACTATGATCTCAGAGATCCGATGGCGCTTGCTCGTGTGACTAGGGTCATCATTGAATCGATGGCAGAAGTCCGACAGAGAACAGACAGAGCTAGCCAAGCATGCTGCAACCAACTCGTTGTCTTGATTATCCACGGCAGGATCCGGTCCTGGGTACAATTGGTCGTCACAGAGTTTCGGTTCTCGCTCGAGTAGCAGTAACCATTCAATTATCGAATGTTAGCATTCATCGGCTAATGTTGGTCACAGGGAAACAGATCTCACCGGAACCAACAATCTCTCCATCGATTACGGCCTCCAAATCTTACATGAAGAACGTCGTCTGCCTCAACCTCAACGCACTGCGCCCTTCCTAAGTGCGAAGCATGCTATGGTACAAGAGCAGCAGCCAAGAATTGCCGAGTACATCTTGACGAGCGGTCTTGGCAGGGATGATGCAACGCCTGAGCAAATGCAGGCAGCTAGAGACGTAATGATGCAAGGTACGTTGAGTAGTGCTCGGTGTTCCCACAATAACGCTAACTAGAATCAAGGTACTGGCATTGGAAAACAGGCGCAGGGACAGCAAACGCCAAGGCAGCAAGCATCTCGGACCAGATTTGGACTAGAGGGAAAAAGCAGCAAGCATCTTGAGGTCAAGCTACCTCACCCACTATCGGAGGGCCACGCCAGCAAGTGACCCAAGGCCAGGCTGCACCACCCTCCATCGGAGGGCCGCAGTTACAGGCATATCAAGGCCAGGCTGTACCATCCCCGATCACAACGACCCCTAGTGCGAAGCCCTCTAGCAGAGGTTGTTCTTCGACAGCTTTGATTGCAGGACCACAGAAGCAGCCACAGAACCCCCAAGCCTGATCACACTCAAGACAATCATCGACAGCCTCGACCGCTGGAATATAGAGGTAGCCACTGACCCCCCAAGCCCAAAAACACTCACGAACAGCATCCACACCTTTAAAGCGGGTCACTCTCCGGTTGTACCATCACCTCTGGGTCCCTCCGGAGATGGCGGGCAGCAGCGCCCACGCCGAGCAACCATGTCAACACATTCGACATCGACGCGTGCACCATCCGTAAGTGGGCGACTAGGGCGTGCCGGGGGGCAGTCACGCGGAATTCTTCAGTGTATGTCATCTTCAGATGGCTTCGGTGCAATCTGGCAACGCAGCCTTACACAAAGTACCTCCTTACCGAGAATAGGTTCTCAGGAGTGAATGAGCGACGGCGTCCTAGTCAATCATCGGCAGTGCAACAGGGAATTCTGGCTCAAGGTGCGGAACTTCCGAATCGCGCTCGTAGCAGCAGCAGGCCGCAAGAATGGGCAAGGACCGGCGTCGTAAGGGCGACACCAGAGGTTTTTGGAAGCTCCAGTCCATCTTCTCAGGACTCGATGATCAATCGGCCGACCGTACTTGGCCGTCGTGATACTCTAGGGTCTGGGGGTCCCGGCGCAGCGATTCTCGGTTCACGACAAGTGCCTGGCACCCAGATGGAGGTTCCTGCGACACAAGTATCGGTTCCCCAACCTCGAATCACCGCTCCACCCCTACCTTCGCCTCGAGTAGTGTACGAGACGTCATTGCCAATGCTTCATTCCGGTAGGAACCTACATTGAGGATGCAGTCACCACGTGGCTACAAGACAAAATCCTAGGAGGAGGAATCCTGATACAGATTCCACTCGAAGCACCTGAGCCTCCAGGCATTTTCCCGGACGGCTGGGCTAGGGAGCTCACACGTCACGTACATGTGGTACGTGAGCAAGTAGGAGCCGTGTACAGCGTGGACAATGATCTTCGTCGGCGGGTTGATCTCATTTATGATAAGTCGGAGGAGTACTTGGCCATCTATGAAGCCCGTCGTTCGAGAAGACGACAAGATAGACATTGAAGTTGGTGGTAGAGAGAGGACGAATTGACCACAGTCTTTGGAAGACAGAGTGCACTCATTACTGCCGCCAAACCAAAGCACAAGCAGCTGAATACGGGTGCTCGCATAGACGCAAAGCCGTTCCAATTGTCCTCCTGTCTACGCGTCAGTAGTTAATGTTTTCACTACTTATCTATCCGAGATCGTTGGTATACAGGTGATACTATAGTCCGAACCAGCCGAACAGCGTGCTATTGCTTTCTGAGATCCAAGATTCATGCTTGTTGATCTGATCTGGGCTGAGAAAATTGTCATAGCGTGACTCGCCAGATCAGCCAAGTTTGCCCGCTTTTCAACCACAAAAGATCGATGCAGATTCAATGATGAGCTTTCAGTGCAGGTTGTCAATTTACCTGTGCCAACTGTCCAGACCCCCATGAGTTTGCGGCCACGCTCTGGTGGTCCGGAGAACATAAAATATCAGCCATGTCGAGCACATTAGCTCTTTCTCAAATCCCCAACACCAATGAAAGAAACCTTCAAACGATGACATCCCCAAGCTCTACCGCATCATCCACAGGATCATCAAGCACAGACAGAGCAATAACCACTCCGTCGACCATGGCCGCCAACAACATCGAGCCCAACCATACCAACTGCGCGGCCTTCTACCTCCCTCCCCTGAACTTTACCAACCCCGTCAACGCCGCCAACTACGCTAGCGCCACTTTTGCTGTCACCATCTTCATACCCAGTCGGCCTCACAGTGCTTATCCGATTATTGTAGCCGTTGACGAGGAAATCGAACTTTTCTTAGATGACATCGCTCGGATTGTGGACTTGCCCCTGCCGCGTCGCCCTGGTCACCCTATTATCAACGTGCATTGGGCAAATGCTGGTAGCCCGCTGGGGGGGGGAGACTAGGCTAAGCGGCAATTCGCTGAAGCCGTTGCTGAGATTAATGAAGCAGAGGGGGACGGGGGATATCCTAGTTGTAGAGCAGTCGTAGGGGGTGGAGGGGGCTCTTGACTTGGGAGCCGGGAAACAGGAACGCCTCTTCTTTTTAGGCTCCCACTCCACTTCCATCTGATACAGAGATGCATTGTGCTTTGAACATGGGTTGAAGATTGCAAAGAAAATAATATGAGCTAGACACTGCTTCATCAGAAAGCGCCTTATCCAACAATACAAGTAACATGCATAGACTAGAGGATATGAACATGCCAAACGAGGATGGGGGTTAAGATTGCTCAAGAGAAAGATAGAAACTGAGCTTCTGTCCAATGAGACCCATCCGTGCTTATCGTTGAAGCGTACCGCCTCACCTCGTAGTGGTGTGTGATTTGCAGGTCACTTCACATGGAAGATGCACTAGGGTTCTCCGCTGAATCGTCAGAAGCTCGGTAGTGGGGTGGTCCATCGGCGTGTCCGGAGGGTCCTGGTTCTCTGTTTTTCAGCCACGGAGCTTTCTTCAGAGCGTCCCTCTGTATAAGCCAGATAGGTCCCCCCAATTCAAGCAGCCGGTGGCCAAAGCTGGTCAGGAGATCCATTGCCTCCTTGCATTCCATGTGCATCTGTTCAGCTTGCTGCTGTTTGACCTCCTTTTCGTCCATGGGTTGTGGAAATGTAAAGCTCTTCCAAGTCGACCTCCACTCAGCGACAGCACGTAGAGCTTCCGGGTGTCGA
>JAABUJ010006295.1_pt1 | contig 11538 bp, 9 predicted proteins | sample 5559131 | NCBI WGS metagenome assembly JAABUJ01 (sample SAMN10711875, study PRJNA513366) | rock metagenome | isolation source: Antarctica rocks | place: Antarctica: Victoria Land, Mt New Zealand nord | collected 2016-01-07 | reverse complement strand
CCGGGGTGTCCGTGCAGGCGCGTCTTGGTCGACCCGGCACTGATCGGTGCAGATCGGCATGTGTGCAGGTGCATCACCACGCCCGCCCCTGCGAGCCTTGACCAGCCGCCGTGCGTGCGGTTCTCGTCGTGGCCGCCCTGGTGTCGCCACCACCGACCGACGCGCGGCGGTGTTGTCCGGCGTGTTCAGGTCGCGGGCAGAGCAGCAGCGATGGCACCGATTGTCGCACCGACGTAGGTGGGAATCGTGAAGTAGCTGGGGTACGGGGAGCCGCTGCGGCTGACCCACCCGGTGGCCATCCCGGCGCGGGCTGCGCCGTCGATGTCCCAGGGATGCACCGCGACCAGCAGCATCTGCTCGGGATCTACGCCGCAGCGGCGCGCGGCGTGTGCGTACGCGACCGGGGCCGGTTTCCAGGCCCCCGCGTCCTCGACCGACATCACCATCTCGAACTCGCCGCGGATGCCGGCGGCCGCCAGCAACCGGTCCGCGATCTGCGCCGAACCGTTGGTCAGCGTGACTAGGCGCAGCCCGCGTTCACGCAACGCAAGCACCCCTGTCACCACGTCCGGGTGGAGATCGAGGGCGGAGAATCCGGCCAGCACATGCGCGACCGCATCGTCGGCTGGTCGGTCCAGCGGCAGACCCGCAAATATGCTGCGCAACCCGCCTTCGGCCAGCACAGCGAACGACTCCCGGCCGCCGGCGACCGTCAACGCGAACCCGTCCCGCAGCACGCCGACGAACCACTGCGCCGCGAGATTTTCCGGCGCGCCCACATCGGCGAACCGGGCCGCCATCGGCGCCATGTCCGACAGTGTCTCGTTGACGTCGAACACCACCACCGACATCACCATCGTTGCCCCCTCGCCACCAGGGCGGGCACGCCGCCGTACTCGCGGTGATCCTGTCCGCGACGCCACGCGCCAAACGCGCGGCGTCGTGTATCGAACGCCCGGCGTTCGATACACCCAGGGCAATGGCCTGGAGCCCCTCCCGGCGCCTGCGGGTCGATTTCCCGGATCATGTGGCGGTGCGAACGGTCGCCAGACGTTGGAGGACAGCCGGACCGCTCCACTGGCCACCGGAGTCCGCGAATCCCTTCACGTCGGGGCCGGCCTTGATTGCACCCAAGCAGCACACCACCCCGCAGCCGGCCAGTACCGGCCTCACCGAGCAGCAGGCTCTCGACCGGGGCCACCCCTGCGAACGCGGCACCCTGTGCGCCGAGGACGTGCGCCGGCGCTGGCGAACAACGAAACCCTCGGCGCCTGAAGATCGTCATCGACGGTGACTCGCGCAAGGTGCGGGGAGTCGTCTGACCGCCAGCTCAGCAGCACGGGCAGGGCAGCGACCAGAGCGACAGCGCGCACGACACCGGCGACGGGGAAGGGAGCCCGCAGGCCGAGGTGGGCGGCGACGAGGCCACCGGCGAGTGCCCCGACCGGCATCAGGCCCCATCCCAGCAGCCGGTACACGCTGTTGACCCGCCCGAACAGCTCCGGTGGCACGGTGGTCTGCCGCAGCGTGACGGTCGCGACGTTCCAGACGGTGACACCTGCCCCGATGACGGCGTAAAGGGCACCGAGCACCAGAAGGTTGGGAGCGACGCCCACCAGCAGGTACGCCGCGGTGGTCGTCCCCAGCACCGCGATGACCACCCGGCCGGGGACCAGCGTGGACAGCAGCCGCCCCGCAAGCACGGCCCCGACCATCGCACCCACGGCGCCGGCCGTCGTCAGCAGACCGAAGGCAGCCGGTGCCGCGTGGTAGCTGCGGGTCACCAGGAGCACCAGCGTCGAGCCGGCGAGCTGGTTGGCGAAGCTGTTCGCGCCCAGCACGAGCGCCAGCGTGCGCAAGCGTGGCGATGCCCACAGCCACGCGAGCCCCTCGGTGATGTCGGCGCGCACGGACCGATCCGTGGGAGCGTCCCTCGGGGTCGGGGGGAGCTGCCCCAGCAGGATCGCGGACCCGAGGAAGCTCACGGCGTCCAGACCGAACGGCAGCGCAACGGCGAGGGCGAAGAGCGCGCTGCCAAGGGGTGGGCCGAGGAAGGCCTCTGACATCGTGCTCGCGATGGAGAGACGGGCGTTGGCGCGCGGCAGCGCGGCCGGAGCGAGCAGCGCCGGGAGCACCGACTGGCCGGCGTTGGTGAAGGCGATCTGGGCCGTGCCGAGTCCCACTTGGAGGAGGCACACGGCAGCCACGCCACCAGCGGAGGCGACGACCCCCAGGCCCGCGATCACGGCAAGGAGCGCGCTCAGCACGGCGCTGGCGCACTGCGCGCGGCGCATCAGCCGGCGCCGGTCCGCACGGTCGACCAACGCCCCGCGAGGCAGCGAGAACACGAGCACGGGCAGGCTCCCGGCCGCCGCGACCAGTGACACCTGACCAGGACCACCTCCCGAGGCGGCGACGATCAACGGCAGGGCGGCGTAGGTCGCCCCTGTGCCGAGACCGTCGATCAGGGTGGACAGCCACAGGGAGCGGTAGGCGACCGGCACTGTGCCAGGCTGGGCGGCCGTGACGATGGAGGCGTCGGTGTAGCGCTGGACTACCACGTCGGTCGATCAGAGCATGCAGGCTGGGGCGGTGCTCCGGCTCCCCGTCGCCGTCGACGACCTCGCGGCGACCTGCTTCGCCACGTCTCCGCTCTACGAGACGGTGGCCGCGCTACTGGCGCTCGAAGCCCCGCACTGGGTCCCGGACGCGCTGCCCTTCGTCCGCCGTACCCGGGCCGCGCTCGGTGCCGACACCCTCGAGCTCCCCCACGTCACGCCGTTCCTCCGTGGCGGTGACAGCTACCCGGAGTGGCTGACCCCGGCACCGCGGACCAGACGCCCGGGCATCGGCGACGAGCTCGACGTCCTCGCCGCCACACCACCCGCGCAGGTCCGCGCCAGTCTGGACCGGCTGGCCCGCAGCCAAGAGCTCCCCCCGCTCGCGGCGCAGCTGCGGGCCAGCCCGGCGCCGATGTTGAGCACGATGGCGGAGGAGCTCGAGGCTGCCCACCAGCGGCTGCTCGCCGACAGCTGGCCCGACGTCCAGGCCATGCTCGACGCCGACATCGTCGCCCGAGCCCTGCAGCTCGCCGACGCCGGACCCGGGGCCGTGTTCCGCGGACTGCACGCAGGGCTCGCCCTGACCGACGGCGAGCTCGTCTACTCCGGGCCCCATCTGCGCAGGGGCGACACCGCCGTGCAGGTCGCTGCCGGCGGGATTCGTGCTGCTGCCCAGCGCTTTCGTCGGGCAGTGGTGCGTTGTCAAGCGCAACACCAGCTCGCGTACGACGGTGCGCTACCCCGCCCGCGGCGCCGCCGGGCTCTGGCTGGCGCAGCAGCGCCCGACCACCACCCCCGGGCTCGCCGCTCTGATCGGGTCGGCGCGCGCCGCGATGCTCGGCCAGCTCACGACCCCCCGAACCACGGGCTCCGCCGCGCGGAAGGCCGGCATCACGCCCTCGGCCGCATCGCAGACCTTGGGCGTGCTGCGGAACGCCGGACTCGTCACGCGCACCCGACGTGGCCGGGAGTCGCTGCACGAGCTCACCGCGATCGGCCGCGGACTCCTCGTCGGCGATGCGGCCTGACCGGGGCGATCGTCACCCCCGCCCTGTTGCGGGCGTCAGATCGGCCCCGCTCGGCCGGCAGGAGATGGGAGCACGACGTCGAAACAACCACACACCTAGCTGCCCTCGATGTCTGGAGAGACATGCGCTTACGCCCCCTGCTCCTCGCCGGCACGGTGGCGGCCTCCGCCCTGGGTGCCGCGACCGCCCTCCCCGCGGGGGCCTCGACTCCGCCGAACGAGACTGCCTCCCCGTCGCCCAACAACGGAGCGACCGTCACCTCGATGTGGAACGGCAGCATCGCGGGCACGACAGCGGCCGACAACACCTGTCCGACGGCGACAGGCGTCAACGACACCCACGACGTGATGTTGAGCATCCCGAGCGGCTTCTACGACCAGCACACGCTCGTCGCGACCTTCACCATCACGCCGCAGACGACGGTGGACGCGTTCCTCCAGGTGACGCGCGACGGCACCGACGTCGGCTCGTCCGACAACGGCAGCGTGGGCCAGGCCGAGTCGGTCACGGTCGCCAACCCCACCGCGGGCACCTTCCACGCCATCGCCTGCTCCTTCTCCGGCGCCGGCAGTTACGTCGGCAAGCTGGAGCTCAAGACCGCCGGGTTCGGCGGGACGGCCGCCGTCGCGGGCGGTGGGGACGGCGTCAACCCCTCGCCGCGGTACGGCAACTACTCAACCGGCAGCCTCGGCACCAACGCCGGCGAGCCGTCGATCGGCGTCAGCTGGAAGACCGGGGCCGTCTTCGAGGAGGCCGGCCTGACCACCATCAAGGCCATCTTCCCCGCCACGGGCAGCGGTGCGCCGAAGCTCACGGACATCTCCCCGGTCACCACGAGCCTCACGTCGCTCGACCCGTACCTCTTCACCGACTCGCGGACCGGGCGCACGTTCTCCGACCAGCTGCTGACCGCCAGCAGCGCCTGCGCCTTCACCGACACCGACGGTCCCGGCGGCGGCGTGGTCGACTCGCCCGCCACGAACGGCTACACCCCCTGCGGCCAGCTCCCCACCGCGGGGGTCGACCACCAGACCATCGGCGGGGGGCGGTACTCCGACACCACCAAGCCGCCGACCGCGGGCGCCACGGGCTACCCGGACGCCGTCTACTACTGCAGCCAGGGCATCGCTGCCGCCTTCTGCCAGCGCAGCGACACGGGCGGTCAGGCCTTCCAGAACGCCGTCCCGATCTACACCACGGCGGACGGTTGCGGCGGCCTGCACGGCCACGTCCGCGTGGCCCCCAACGACGGCACCGTCTACGTCCCCAACAAGGCCTGCGGCACGACCCAGGCGGTCACCGTCTCCCAGGACAACGGCACCACGTGGAAGGTTAAGTCGATCCCGGACTCCAGCGTCGGAGCCAGCGACCCGTCCGTGTCGGCCGGCCTGGGCGGCAAGATCTACTTCGGGTACGAGAACGGCGACGGCACGGCGCGCATCGCCACCTCGGACAACCGCGGTGACAGCTGGACCCCGTCGGTCGACGTCGGCGGCAGCCTCGGGATCAAGCGCATCGTCTTCCCGACCGTCATCGCCGGGGACAACGACCGCGCGGCCTTCGCCTTCCTCGGCAGCACCACGCCGGGCGAGAGCGACTCCGACGCCTACGGCGTGGACCCCAACGACCCCAAGACCTACAGCGGCGGTACGTGGAGCCTGTACGTGTCCACGACCTACGACGGCGGCCTGCACTGGAACACCGTCAACGCCAGCGGCTCCGACCCCGTCCAGCGGGGCCGCATCTGCCAGGGCGGCACCACCTGCACGGGCAGCACTCGCAACCTGCTGGACTACATCGACATCACCGTGGACCGGCAGGGCCGGGCGGTCGTCGGGTACGCCGACGGCTGCACCAGCGCGTGCACGACCAGCGATGCCGTCGCGGACAACACCTTCAGCTCGCAGGGGATCATCGCCCGTCAGATCAGCGGCCTGGGGCTCTTCGCGAACGACCCCCTGACGACCGGCGGCGCGGGCGGCGGGCCCGGCGCGACGCTGCCGGAGGCGCCATACGCCGCCGTGCTCCCGCTCGTCGGGTTGGGCGTGTTGGTGGCCGTGCGTCGTCGGCGGCGAGCGGCCTGAGCCCGCACCGGGGCCACGGCGATGCGGGGGCGTCCGCCGTGGCCCCGGTGCTCCACCTGGCACTCCCGGGGGGCTTACCGCTAGCTCGCGGTCGGGCGCACGGACTCCAGGTCGGCGAAGGCCACGATGTTGTCCTGGTAGCTGTGCACGCCGTGGTCGAAGGCCCCGCCGCACGTGATCAGGCGCAGCGCCGCGTGGTCGGTGTTGCCGTAGACCGCTGCGGTCGGGAAGCGCTGCTTGGAGACCTCGACGACCCGGCTCACGCGGAAGACCGCGGTCGTGCCGTCGCGGCGGTCGACGGCCACCTGGGCGCCGGGGGCCAGGCTGCGGAGCCGGCCGAAGACGCCGAGCCGGCCGGCCCAGTCGACGTGACCCACGATGACGGCCGGGCCGAGCTCGCCGGGCGTGGGACCGCCGGTGAACCACCCGGCGGGGAAGCCGCTCGGTGGGACGGCCATCGCCCCGTCCGGGCGCAGACCGAGGGCGAGCAGGCCTGAGCTCACCCCGATCGAGGGCACCTCGATGCGTACGGGGGTCGAGCGCGTGACGGTCTGCGCTGCCCGCCGCACCGGCGCGGGCGCGGCGGCGGGCGGGCGGGCGGTGACCTGAGCAGTGACGGGTGCGGGCACGTCGGCGCTGGCTGCCGGGTTGCTCGGCGGGGCGCTGGTGGGCACCAGCGCCAGCGGCGGCGGTGCGCCGATGCTGCCGGCGTGGACCGTGGCCGCCCCTGCGGTGACCAGCACGACGGCGGTCAGCAGAGCCGGCAGCCGGGGGCGGGCGGAGCGTCTCAGCGGACCCGCCGGCGCCAGGACACCAGCGACAGGGCGCCGCCAACCCCGGCCAAGAGGAGTGCCATGCCCGGTGCCGCCCGGTCTGCGCGCGGGCTGGTGCTGCCGTCACCGGCGTGCACCGATCCCGAGGGCACCCGGACGACCTGCTGGCTGGTGGTGTGGACGGTGCCACCGCCGGTCGGTGGCTGAGGGCCCGAGCCGCTAGTGCCGGCCGCGGGCGGCGCCTGCCCGCCGGTGCTCCGCGGCACTGACCCGCCGGCGGCCGGCGGCGCCTGGCCGCCGGTGCTCCGCGGCCCCGAGCCCCCACCCGCGTCGAGCGCAGCAGGCCTGACGACGAGCGTGGGGGTGGGTGCCGATGTCGGGCGGGCGGGCCGGCCGGCGGCGGCCGCCGTGCTGGTGACCGCGGTGGTCGCCGCCGTACCGGCGTTCGTCGTCGCAGCGGGGGAGGTGCTACCGACGGGCGGAACCGGGGCCGTCGAGGGTGTCGGGGTGCTCGGCGCGGTGGTCGTCGCCAAGGGCGCTGGGGTCGTCGTCACGGGCGCCGCGGTCGTCGGCGTGATCACCGCTGCCGAGCACACCGGGACGGTGATGCGGTCGGTGTCCAGCGTGACCGCCCCCCCGCTCGCGAGCAGGCGGCCCGCCACCGTCACGCCGGTCGTCACGGTGATGGAGGTCTGCGCCAGGATGCTCCCGACGAAGCTGGACCCCGTCCCCAGGGTCGCGGAGCTGCCGACGGCCCAGAAGACGTGGCAGGCCTGCGCCGAGCCGGCGAGCACGATCGAGCTGGCCGACGCCGTGGTGAGCGTCGACCCGGCCTGGAAGATGAAGACCGCGTTCGGGTCGCCGCCCGCGTCGAGCGTCAGTGCGCCGGTGAGCCCCAGCGAGGACGCGGAGCCGTAGACGCCGGGTGCCAGCCGCAGACCACCGAGCTCGCTCTCCGCGGTCGCAGGTCCCTCCGCGGCGGCCTGGGTGTAGGCGGTGCCGAGGTTGGCATGCGCGCCCTGGGTGACGGCGTCGCCGCCGTGATCGCTGCCGCCGGTGATGACGAGCCCGCTCGTACCCGTCTCCGTGGTCGTGGGGTAGGTGCCGACGTTGCCGCTGACCACCGTCGTCCCCGTGTTGGTGAGGCCAGCCCCGGCGAGCACGGCGAAGCTGCCGGCGGTGCCCAGGTCGACGCCGGTCGCGGCGGCTTGCGCCGCCGTCCCGAGGGCGGTCACCAGGCCGACGCAGGTGAGGCTGACGGCGGCGGCCGCGGAGATGCGGCCGCGCCTCGTGCCGAGGACGGCGGGCGATTTCTCCATGTCGACGTCATCGACACCTGGCGGCTGGTCTGAAGGGCGTACGCCATCGCGTCCGTCCAGAGGAACGCGCACCCGGCGCACCGCTGCGAGGAGCGCCCCGGCGACGCTGCGTGGCGGTCAGCCGGCGATCGTGTCGAGCTCGGCGACGGACTCGGGGGGCAGCTGCAGGCCGGCACCCGCGACGTTCTGGCGCAGGTGCTCCGCCGACGACGTGCCGGGGATGAGCAAGATGGTGGGGGACCGCTGCAGCAACCAGGCGAGGGCCACCGCCATCGGGGTCGCCTCCAGCCGGGCCGCCACCTGGCCGAGGGTGTCGGACTGCAGGGGCGAGAAGCCACCCAGCGGGAAGTACGGCACGTAGGCGATCCCCTGCGCGGCGAGGGCATCGACGAAGGCGTCATCGCTGCGGTTGGCGATGTTGTAGAAGTTCTGCACGCAGACGACCGGGGCGATGGACTGCGCCTCGGCGAGCTGCTCGGCGCTGACGGTGCTCACCCCGAGGTGCTTGATGAGCCCTTGCTGCTGCAGCTCGGCCAGCGCCGTGAAGGGCTCGGCGAGCGACCCGGGGGTCGGGCTGTCCAGGCCGCCGACCCGCAGGTTGACGACGTCGAGGGCCTCGAGGCCGAGGTTGTCGAGGTTGTCGTGCACCGCCTGGCGCAGCTCCTCCGGCGACCGCGCGTGCGGCCACCCACCCTCGGCGTCGCGCCGCGCTCCGACCTTGGTGACGATCGTCAGGTCGGCCGGGTACGGGTGCAGCGCCTCCTTGATGATCTGGTTGGTCACGTGCGGACCGTAGAAGTCGCTGGTGTCGATGTGGGTGATCCCCATCTCGACGACCTCCCGCAGCACGGCGACGGCACCGTCGCGGTCAGCGGGCGCCCCGAGGACGTGCGGACCGGCCAGCTGCATGGCGCCGTACCCCATCCGGGTGACGGTCAGGTCGTCGGCAAAGGTGTAGTCCCGCCGGGGAGCGTGCTGGGCATGTCAGGTCCTCTCGGTGGCCGCGAGCACAGCGCCGCGACGGCGACACCCACCTTGCGCCGGTCGAGCCCCGGCGGCCAGGTCCCGGCAGTCCCGGGGTCGGGGTTCCCAGGAGCAGCAGGCGGCCCAACCAGAGCGCGGACCTCGGCACCGGTGCACCGGCCTCACAGCAAGCACAGGGGGTGCACAGCAACGCAGCGGGGCCGCCTTTCCGTACCGTCTCGGTCATGACCCCGACTGCGGCCCTGCTGGGCGGCCGGTGACCACCGTCTCGGCGCGGGGCCGCCGCCTGCTCTCCGCGGTCCCGCGTCGGCGCTGGGAGCCGTGGCGCGACTGGGCCGTGATCGCGCTGGCCAACCACGCCGTCCTGGTCGCCGTCGCGGTGCTGCACCCCGGCACCAGGCTGCTGCTGCTGGCCGGTCTGCCGCTCGGGCTGGGCTTCGCCGTCGGCACGCTGACCGTGCTCCACGACGCGGGTCACCGGATGTACTCACCGCGGCTGTGGCCCAACGCCGTCGCGGTGCAGACCTCGACCCCCGGCGGGTTGTGGGCGGGCCACTGGACCCTCAAGCACAAGATCCACCACAAGCTCTCCCAGGTCTACCCGTACGACGAGGCGACCCGCTCGTCGAGCCTCGTGCGCCTGCACCCGGCGGCGACGAGCAACCGGTGGCAACGTCAGCAGCACGTCTACGCCTGGGGCCTCTACGGCCTCGCGTGGGTCGGTGAGCTCCGCAGCCAGCTCCGCTTCCTGCGCGACGGCCAGATCGCCGAGACGCCGACCGTCCCAGCGCGCTGGCGGCTCGGGTCCTTCGCCGCGGAGAAGGTCCTCTGCGCGCTCGTGCTGCTGCCCTACGCGCTGGTCATCGGGGTGGGCCGGCTCGGGCTGCTGCTGGTCGTGGCCGAGACCGCGGCGAGCGTCATCGCCGCCGTCGTCCTCGTCGTCGGGCACATCAACGTGACCCTCGAGCCGCTGGCGGTGCCGCCGCGAGGCGCGGCGTGGACCGCCAACCTCATGCGCAGCACCGCCTCCTTCAGCACCGGCAACCGCTGGGCGCGCTGGCTGACCGGGGGGATGACGCACCACCTCGCGCACCACCTGCGCCCCGTCGCGGTTCGCTCCGAGCTGCCGGTGCTGCACGCGACGGTGGTGCAGGACGCCGGGCGCCAGACCGGCCTGCCGGTGGTGGAGTTCGCGACCTTCGGCTCGGCGGTGGCCGGGCACTGGCGGCGGCTGCGCGAGCTCGGCCGGCCGCCCGTCGTCGCGGCGGGGGCGACGGCTGCTCGGGCGGTGCGCGTCGACGAGCTGGTCGCATGATCGGTGTCGTCATCCCCGTGGCGCTCGGCGCCGCGGTCTGCTTCGGCTGGTCGACGGCCGCCATGCACCACGACGCCTCGACCGCACCGGTCGACATCCGGGGACCGTTCGCGCTGATCCGGCACCTGTCGCACCAGTGGCGCTGGCTGACCGGCATGGCCGCCAGCCTGGCCGGGCTCGGCCTGCACGCGTGGGCGCTGAGCCTGGGCTCGCTGGCCGTGGTGCAGCCGCTGGTCGTGACCGGCTTGGTGGCGGCGCTGCTCTTCCGCTCCGCCCTCGACCGGTGCTGGCCCAGCCGCGCCGAGCTCGGCTGGGGCAGCGTGACCGCCGTCGGGCTGGCGGTCTTCCTCGTGGCTGCACCGCCTTCGACCGGCACCGCCGCCGCCGCTGGTGGCCCGGCCGCCATCATCATCATCATCTCGGCGGTCACCGCCTGCGTGTGTTGGCGCGCCGCCCGGCACTCGCGGCAGTCCCGCGCGGGCTTGCTCCTCGGCCTGGGTACGGGGATCAACTTCGGCCTCACCGCCGGCACCCTCAAGGCCGCGAGCGCGGCGCACAGCCTGGGCGCCCTGCTCACCGGGTGGCCGCTCTACACGCTCATCGGGCTGGGGGCGTGCGGGATGGTGGCCAACCAGGTGACCTACCGCCGTGCCTCGCTGGCCCGCTCTCTGCCGGCGCTGAACGTCGCGAACCCCGTCGTCGCGCTCATCTTCGGCCTGGTGGCCTTCCACGAGCGCCCCGCCACGGGGACGGTGGCGCTGCTGGTCGAGGGAGGCAGCCTCGTGATCGTGCTCATGGGTGTCTTCGTCCTGGCCCGGTTGGAGGCTGCGCCGATCGATGCCGAGCTGCCCGTCGCGCTGCCGCTGGGCGAGCCGGAGCCCGAGCGCCTCGCCGCCTGAGCAGGTGCTGGGCGCTCAGTCCCGACTCGCGTCGGCGAGCTCGGAGATCCGCTGGGCGGCAGTCTCCTCGCCGACCGGCCAGCGGCCCACCTCCGTGGCGTTGACGGCCAGCGCCATCTCGGTGAGCTGCTCCGGGGAGCGCGCCCAGGGGGCCATCCCTGACCGCTCGAGGGTGCGCGCGTTGGCTCGGCCGTGGCCGGGCAGCGAGGCGAAGGTGATGGCCGGCACGCCCGCGACGAGGCTCTCGGTCAGTGACAGGCCGCCGGCGTTGTGCACCACCAGGTCGGAGCCGGCCAGCAACGCCGGCACGTCGTCGCGCCAGCCGAGCGCGAGCGCTCCAGGCATGCGCTGCAGCCGCCGGCGCAGCCGCTCGTTGCGCCCGCACAGCACGATCGGGAGCATCCCGGCGGCGGTGAGCGCCCGTACCGCTGAGCGCACGTTGCCGACCCCCAGCGAGCCGAGCACCACCAGGGCGACCCGGGTGCTGGGGGGGACGCCGAGCGCCGTCTCGAGGTGGCTGCGCGCCCCGGCGCGGTCGGTGACCCGGAACGCGCGGGCGACCAGCGGACCGGCGG
>JAABUJ010006294.1_pt1 | contig 11538 bp, 17 predicted proteins | sample 5559131 | NCBI WGS metagenome assembly JAABUJ01 (sample SAMN10711875, study PRJNA513366) | rock metagenome | isolation source: Antarctica rocks | place: Antarctica: Victoria Land, Mt New Zealand nord | collected 2016-01-07 | reverse complement strand
TAGGGCCGGGCGGGCCGGAAACAGACGCTCGAGCCGCCCTACGGGCAGCGCAGCCCCTTCTGGGTGAGCCTGCGGATTGTCGGTAGCCGCCCCCACGGCCGCCAGCCCCGCCGCGCGCACCCCGTGATCGTCTGCCCCTGCCGGGCCGCTGGCGCTGCACACCATCACCGGGCCCCGAACGCGCGTCGCCGCCGGCACCCGCGGCCCCTGCGGCCACCCCGGCAGGCCATACGGGCAGGCAGCAGCGCCTGCCCCACCCGGCCCGCAGGCCCACCAGGAGGCAACCAGTGACCACCACCCGACCCACGCACACCAGCACCCACGGCACCAGCACCCGCACCACCAGCGCCCGCAGCACCGCCGGGGCCGCAGCCGGCCCGATGTTCAGCGACGCCCAGACCAGCGACCTCGGCGTGCAGCTGATCGCCCGCGGCCCGCAGGACACCAGCGTGCGCACCGGACAGGACGCCCACGGCCGGTACGTCACCGTCGCCGTCGGCCGGACCCTGGTCTACACCTACGACACCGACACCATCACCGCCCACGTCGCCGGCTGGCGCCAAGCCCACACCCGCGCCCGCCGGGTCTTTGCTGACCACTACCGCGCACCCCTCCCCCACCAGGAAGCAGGCGGTGTCCGCAGCGTCGGCGCCGCCGTGCTGCACGTCGCCGGCCAGCTCCGGCCCGTCGTCACCGCCGGCCGGCCACCCGCGGCGGCCGCCCCGTTCGTCACCGTCGCCATCGGCAGGCTCACCACCGTCTGCCTGGACGCCGCCGCCGTCGCCAGCGCCCTCGCCGCGTGCTCTGTTGACTGCACCTGTCGGCGTGTCGAGCTGGGCACCAGGGCGACGAGCGCAAGGGTGCGGACGTGGGTGGTCTGGTGGGCGGGACGCCGAGGGACGTCGCCGACTTGAAGGTGCCGCAGCTGGGCCGCGTCGCGACCTGCCCGACGGGGACGTGGCGACTTCTCGGCGCGGACGGCGCTGCGGTCGAGCCGGTCGCTGGGTTCATCGAGGAGATGCGTGCGTGCGGCTGCTCGCCGCCGACGTGCCGGTCGTACTGCTATGACCTGATGCGCTGGCTGCGGTTCCTCGCCGCGGTCGAGGTGGACTGGCAGTCGGCGGGCCGCGAAGAGGTCCGCGACTTCGTCCGGTGGCTGCGGATGAGCGTGAACCCGGCGCGACGACGCTCCGCAGGAGGTGCCGGAAGGCCACCTGCGGGCGCCGTCAACCCGACCACCGGCAAGGCATACCTGGCCGCCGGCTACGCACCGCGGACGATCAACCATGCGCTGTCGGTGCTGTCGGCGTTCTACGACTACGCCGCGGCCGCCGGGCTGGTGCTGCGCAACCCGGTCCCGCAGCAGCGCGGCGGCCGTCCGGCGCACCGCAGCCCGATGGACCCGTCGCGCGATGCCCGGGCGCGTTACCGGCAGCGCGAGCCAGCCCGACAGCCCCGGGGGCTGAGCGAGGAGCTGCTGCAGCGGCTGTTCGGGGTGCTGACCGGCGACCGGGACCGGGCGCTGCTGGCGGTGGCGCTGTCATCCGGGGTCCGCGCCGGTGAGCTGCTGTCGATGACCCGAGGCGGCGTCGACGCCGGCACGGGGGTGCTGTCGGTGGTCCCCAAGGGCGGCGACGGGATGCGGATTTGGGTGCCGGCGGCACCGGAGGCGTTGGTGCTGGTGAGCCGCTACCTGACGACCCGGCCGGCTGGCCCGGCGGACGAGCCGTTGTGGCTGACGCTGCGCCCTCCGGCGCGGCCGCTGACCTACTTCGCGTTGCGGCAGGTGCTGGAGCGGGCCAACCGGCGGCTGGGCACCAACATCACCTGGCACGACTTCCGGCACACCTTTGCCCACCGGCTGCTGGCCGACGAGAACCTGTCCCTGACCGACGTGCAGTCGCTGCTGCGGCACCGCAACCTGTCCACCGTCGCGGACTATGCGGCGACCCGGCTCGAGGAGCTGGTGAGCCGGTTGCACGCGCACCTGGCGCGACCGCCGGCGCCGCCGCCGACCGCAGCCGCGGGCTACGACCCGCGCGAGTTGGCAGTGCTGTTCCCGTCCCTGCCGCTGGCCAGGCCGTGACCGCACGACGGCAGGGGCTGCCCAGATGGCCCGCATACTGCTGCACGCCGAGGCGGTGCCGTCGGGGTTGGCGGTGCTAGCCGGTGGTGGAGCGGCGGCGATGGCCCGCGCAGAGCTCGAGCCGGTGCTGGTGGACCTGACGGCGAGCTGGTGGCCGCCGTCGCGGGCTGCCAACGGCTTGGTGCGCCTGGACGCCGCACGAGCGGTGCGCCGGGTGCTCAACTGGCTGGAGACGCAGCCCGGAAGTGACTGGCCGACGCGGTGGCAGGCCAGCGGCACCGATACGGCTGGCCGAGGCTGGCGGGTGCTGGCCGGGATGGACAAGCCCTGGGACAGCTACGCGGCCCAGTACTCCACCAATGCACTGATGATGCTGCGGGCGGTTCGCCCGCGATCGGCTTGGCTGCTGTCGTCCAAGCGGGTGAGGTTGTGGTCGGACTGGCCGCGCTATCACGATCAAAAGGTCTTCGACCGGCTCATCAGGCTGCTGGCGGACGAGACGTCCTGCCTTCGCACCACGGAGTCGGTGCCCAAGCACCTGGTCCGCCTGTCGATCAGCACAGGCCGGTCGTTGAGCCAGCTGACCGGGGCCGACTTCGTTGCCGAGCACGCGTTGCTGGCCGTGGTCGCCCCGCGCAGCCACTCCCTGCACCCGACCTGGCACTACCTACACCGCCTGGGACTGCTGCCCGGCGAGCCTGAAGACCTGCGGCAGGTGCTGGCCGCTCGGCAGCGCACCCCCGCTGAGTTGGTCGACCAGTACGGCGTCCGCTCACCAGCGATGCGCGCGGTGCTCGTGGACTACCTGACCGAGCGGTCGACTTCGTGCGACTACTCCACGCTGAGCACGCTGGCGCTGAACCTGGTCAAGTTGTTCTGGGTGGACCTGGAGCACCACCACCCCGGGATAAGCAGGCTGGCGCTGAGCAGCGAGCAGGCCGCCGGATGGCGAGACCGGGTTCGGACTCAGCCGAACGGGCGGCCGCGCCGCGGCTGGCCGGACGTCGTCGGGTCGGTCCGCACGTTTTATGGGGACCTGGCCGGGTGGGCGCACGAAAGACCCCGCCCGGTGGGCCCCGTGGGTGGCTCCGTGTCCGTTCCGGCAGCAGGAGACCCGTGCTGTCTATGCGGCCCGCTCCCGGCAACTCGCCGAGGTGCAGGCGCGCACCCGCGTTCTGGCGCCGGTGCTCCCACAGCTGGTCGCCGCAGTCAGCAGCCAGCTGCGCCGCGCCGAAACCCTGCTAGTTGCCGGCGTTGCCGCCGGATACGGCGAGGAGTTCACTGTTCACGGGCAGCGTTGGCGCATCGCCCCGGGGGCTGAGAATCGGGGGCACTACCCGCGCAGCGTCGTGATCGCTGTCGACCCCGACGGACGGCGGGTCAACCTGTCTGCCGCGGAGGAGCGATCGTTCTGGACCTGGGCGGTAGTGGAGGTGCTGCGGCACACCGGTGTCCGGATTGAGGAGATGCTCGAGCTGACGCACCTGTCGATCCGGCCGTTCCGCAAACCCACCGGCGAGGTCATCCCGCTGCTGCAGATCGCGCCGAGCAAGACCGACGCCGAGCGGGTGCTGCCCGCCAGCCCCGAGCTCGCGCACGCCTTGAGCCGGATCGTTGCTCGGCAGTTGGCCGTCGCCGGGGTCCAACCGCTGCCTCACCAGCCTGGCGCCGGCACGGCGCAGCCAACGACAGCCGTTCCGCTTACGGTCCGCCGCGATGAGCATGAGCGCAGCTACAGCGCCCCGCTGCCGTTCCTGTTCGCTCGCCGGCTGGTCAACGGTCGCCGCGGGGTGTTCAGCTCCGCCGCGATCCGGGGCTACCTCAACCGGGCCGCGGCCGACGCCGGGCTGGTCGACAACGACGGCAGCGCGTTGCGGTTCACCCCGCACGACTTCCGCCGGATCTTCCTGACCGATCTCGTCGGCTCGGGGTTCCCCATCCACATTGCCGCCCAGCTTGCTGGGCACGAGAACCTCAACACCACCCGCCGCTACACCGCGATCTACCCGCAGGAGGTGTTCGAGCACTACCAGCGGTGCCTGGCCCACCGGCGGGCCGAACGACCCGCCGAGGAGTACCGCACCCCGACCACCGACGAGCTCACCGCCTTCGGGGAGCACTTCGGTCGCCGGCGCGTCGAGCTCGGCGACTGCGTCCGGCCCTACGGCAGCGGCTGCAGCCACGAGCACGCCTGCATCCGGTGCGACTTCCTGCAGGTGCAGCCTGCCGCCGCCGAGCAGCTGCGCAGCATCGAGACTGACCTGACTAGGCGCATCGACACCGCTCAGCAGCAGGCCTGGCTCGGCGACGTCGAGCAGCTCCGCGTCACCCTCGACCGGCTCCATGACAAGCAGGACCGCCTGCACGACCTGCTCGACAGCCTGCCCAGCCCCACGCTTACGCTGGCCCAGCCCGCCCTGGCGGCGCCATGAGGGCGGGCAGCGGTTCGCCGATCCCGCCCGTCGCGCACATGGCGGTCGCGGCCGGCCTGACGCCGGGCCAAGCGACCCTGCGTGCCGGCTTCATCGCTGCCGCAGCCGTCCTCGTGGTCGGCCTGCTGAACTTCTGGGCCCAACGGTCTCAACGTCAGGAGCAGAACAAGCAGCTCACCAAGCAGCTTGACGTGCAACGCGAGCAGCTGACGACCCAACTGACCGAGCAGCGGGAGCAGACCGAGCGCCAGCTGGCGGCGCAGCGGGAGCAGATCGAGCGCCAGCTGGCGGCGCAACGCCAGCTGGCCCTGATCCAGCTACGCGAGGAGACCGCCAGGCTGTTCCGGGCCGAGAAGCGAGCGATCTACATCCGCATGCTCGACGCTGTTCGCACCGAGCAGATCGCCTGGCAGCAGCTCGCCGCGGAGCAGCCCGACGAACTGGCCCCCGACCTGGTCGGGCTGGTGCAGAGGGTCGCCGCGCAGAAGCGGGCCACCGACGAGCTAGCGGCCGAGACCGAGCTGGTCGCATCCCGCGAGACGTATGAGCTGAGCCAGCGCTTTCAGCAAGCAACGACCGTCCTGCTGCGGACGCTGTTCGCGGAGACCGACCGTCGCCTCGAACCCGGACAACGAGGCGACACCACGACCTTCCGCCAGGTGCAGGCCACGCTGCGCCAGCAGATCGACCAGCAGAACACCGGATCGCTCTATGCCGCGATGATCGAGCAGATGCGTTCCGAGCTGTTCGACCTTGGGCTCGCGCCCACCCTTCGCCCCACAGGCCAGGAACAGGACGACCTGCGCCAGGAGGTCCAAGGCCTTGACGGAGACGACTCACCTTGACGAGACCTACGCGGCGTCACCGGTCCACCTGCTCGGGTGGCGAGACAACGCCACACAGCGTCGCCGCCTCCAACAAGAGCTCTTCGGGCTGGACCAAGACGTTCACCAACCCGAGGCTCTGCGCTGCATCGTCGACCGCCTCACCTTCGGCGGCAACATCATCGAGACCGGCACCGTGTCTTACCACCTCGCGCACGCCCGCTCACAGCGAGCCGCGCAAGCCACGAGTGGATAGGCCGCCGTGAAGAGACTCGCCATGCGCAGCTCGCTCGCGCAGCCGGTGCCGGTGCCGCACAGGCCTCCGCGAGGACAGGGCCGCGTTCGCAACCTAAAGCCGGGCGACGCGCTTGGCCTCGGTGAGCTGATGTTCGTTGCCTACCGCGGCACTGTCGAGGATGAGGGACAGACCCTCGCCGCGCACGAGGAGGACGCCCGCCTCACGCTGGGCGGCGAGTACGGCTCGGTCGTCTGGGCTGCCTCCTTTATTCTGCTCGCGGCCGAGGGGATGGTGGCGGCGACCGTGGTCACTGACTGGACGGAGCGGGCCGAGACCCTGCTGGCCTTCGCCCTGGTCAGGCCCCACGCCCAGGGTCACGGAATCGGAGGGGCCTTGATCGCTCAAAGCGCCGCGGTGTTGCGTGACATGGGTCGACCTGATTGGGTCCTGGCGGTGGCACCCGGCAACCCAGCGCAGCGACTCTACGAACGTTTGGGCTTCACGACCTTTCAGCCCGACCGCTCAGCACCCGACTGAGCTCGGACGTCATGGGCAAGCGCGAGTCGTCCTACGAGCCGCGTCCGTCGCCGAAGTAGTGCTGCGGCCGGGGAGGGCAACCCTGGCACCTCGCTGCCGTCAGCGGAGTGCTCTTTCCGGCCGTCCAGACATGTGGTGACTCGTTGACGAACGCCGCTTCAGCCGCCTCCCACGACCGCAACGGGTTCCCGCTAACAGACGGTCAGCGGCGACGCTCACCCGCTTCTGACGATCTCCAGTTGGGCAAGGACCGGCGGCGACGTCACAATCTCTGATCTTCAGTGAAGAAGCTTTACCGAGAACATGCCCCGATGGACGCACCTCACGTGGTCGGGACCCAGAAGCGGAGCTTGTGACCGCGCTGGTCCTGCAGCAACCCGCCGTTAGCGGCGATGACCTTGCGGGAGCCGACGTTGTCCGCGTCGCAGGTGAGCAGCAGGCATTCGATTCCCAGCGCTGCCGCAACCGGCAGCGCAGCTGCGAGCATGGCGGTGGCGTGGCCGCGATGGCGTTCGGTCGGCACGACGTGATACCCCAGATGGCCGTCGACCTGACGCAAGAAGGGCGTTAGCCGGTGGCGGATGTGCACGCGGCCGAGGAACTGCTCGCCCTCTATCCACCACAGGTGCGTGGACGGGACGTACCCGGCGGGCCTCGGCGTTCCTTCGCGAGTGTCGACGAGCAGGGAGTCGACATAGCCGGCGAGCTCATCCTCGGCAAGCGTGGCGACCGTGGTGCTATATGCCGGCTGCGGGTCGTCGCCGTGCGCGCACGCGGCTGCTCGCACCGAGGGGGCGACGGTGAGCCGGGGCACGACCAGTTGAGGCACCCGCCCGATGCTCCTACACGCAAAGCCTCCTAGCAGCGCCCGCGACGTGTCACGCTTGCCGATCGGCCGGCTCGAACGCTGGGCCGTGTGGACGGCCCGGCTGCCATCCTGTTCCGATCGATCTTGCCCCACTCGCATGCCTCGTCGTTTATCACGTCTGGCTGGAGCTGCTTGGCGAGGCCGACATGGGCGAGCTGGCCCACGTGCTGGCCGATCCCGAGGTCTACCCGCACGGCCTGTCTACCTGCTATCACCGCCCTTTGTTCTTGCCCTCCCGCCAAGCAATGACGTCCAACACCCGCAGGGCGCTGACGTCCGCGGGAAGGCCGGCAGCGTCGCGCAGGGTTAACAGCCGAAGGTGTAGCGCGTGGTCGTCTTCCTGCAGCGCCGCTCGAAGCGGCTCCCACTGGTGATCGTGCGTGTCGGTGACAGCAGCGATCACCGTGTCCCAGATGGGGACCAACCGAGGACGTTTGCGAGCGATCAACTTGCTCGTCGTAGTCCTTCCGAGACCGAGCTTCATACCGCGCAGCGCGGCCTCCAGGCGCCACACAGCAGATGAGCTATCTATCGGCTCAGTGTGCTCGGCAAGGTCATGGTCGGGTCCTACCGCGGTGAGCAGCTGGGTGAACTCGTCTGCGCGATCGCGGAGCAGAAGCAGGGCGGCTCGCGGTGGTACCTCGACGCTGAGGAAAGTCACCGCGACAAGGTCATCAGCGGTGAAACGCTTGGTGTCTGCGGCTCGTGTGCCGGTGCTGTCCCACTGGTCAAATGAGGCCCCTACCGCCGCAGACGGGCCGCCGAAGTACCGCCGAAGCAGCCCGAGGGCAGCCGCGTTATCGGACGGGTTCCCGGTCAGGGCGTCAGGTAAGCGCATGGCCATCCGATCAGTAGGCCCGACGCGTCAGGGACGCAGGGGTCCCTCAAACAAACCCCCAATCATCCGTCGGAAGGGCTGACGGTATGAATCACATCCCGGATGGTCTCACTTGGGAGGGGACGCGAGCAGGCGGCCATCGGCGCAACCGACCTTCGGGCGCGAGCGTTGAGGTGCAGCGGTTACAGGATCCGGCGCTAGGCGGGTGGCCCGTTGCCCTTGGCCGGCTTGGCTCGGGCGCCGGTGCTGGCTTTGTCGAGGTGGCCGTAGATGGTGGAGCGGGGGACGCGCAGCAAGTCGGCGATCTGCTGCACGGTGTGCTGGCGGCCGTCGTAGAGCTGCTGTGCGTGCCGGGCCTGAGATGGGCTGAGGGTGGGGCGCCGGCCGCCGGTGCGGCCCCGGGCTCTGGCGGCGGCCAGGCCGTCGCGGGTGTTGACGATGATCAGCTCGCGTTGGAGTTCGGCCAGGACCGAGAGCATCTCCAACCGCAGCTGGTGCACTCGGACCCATCCACGCTCCGCAAGCGCCGAGCGCTTGACAGGTGCAGAGAAGGACCCGGGCCGAGACCGCCGGGGAGGAATGGCTGGTGCCCGACCCGGACAACCTCACCCACGCCGCCATCGCCACCTTCGAACGCGCCGCCCGCTGGCTGCCCCGCCCCGAACGGCAGTAGCCCCCGGCCGGGCAGCGAACCCGGGGTTGTCCACAGATCGCAGTGCCGCCGGCCCGAATGCGGGCCGGCGGCCTCACCCTGGACAGGCATCTCCCCTGCCCCGCCTGCCCTGGAGCCTCCTGATGGCCTACCGGCTGTGCCACGACGAACCCGACTGGCCCGACGGCCTCGAGCGCACCCTGAGCACCCACCACGACCTGGACGAAGCGATCGAGGCGCTGCACACCGCCGTCGCCGACAACACCAGAACCCTCCAACAGCGCGGCGAGCGCGGCGCCGCGCTCGCCCTGGCCGTCCTCGACCCCGACGGCGCCACCGTCATGTGCGTGTGGACCGGTCCCGCCGGCGCCACCCGCTATGAGTTCACCGACCCCGACACCCCCCAGCCGCACACTTTCCCGCCGCAGGGCCCCCCGCCGGGCTGACCACTCGCCGTACGCGGCCGCAGGATCCGTTGCTGGCCCCCGCGCGTGCTGCCGGCTGTGCGGCGCCTCAAGGCCGGGCGGCCGGCAACAGCAGGTTCGAGCCGTCCTGCGGCCGGCGCTGCCCACCAAAGGGCGCCCCCGGAGTGTGCGGGGCCGTCCCCTCCACCCCAACAGACGCCCGAGAGATCCTCTGCCGGGCTCGCAGGCTCCCCCGCCACAGCAGTCTTCGGGCTCGCAGCTGTTGGCGCGGAGCCTCTGACACCCCCTCCGGCGGGCCTTACGGCGACGGGCACTGCACCCGCCGCCCCGAGGCCCGGGACCCGCCCAGGCCTCACCACCGGAAAGGCCACAGGTCACCATGACCGACACCACCAGCACCACTGCCAGCACCACCACCGGAGCCCCCGCTGTTACCGGGCCTGCGGCGGCCGCTCCCGCCACCCGAGGACCCCGGATGGAGCAGATCGACCCGAGCCTGCTGCTGGTCGACCGCAACGTCCGCCGCGACGCCGGTCCCGACAAGACCCTGGTCGAGTCGGTCCGCGACCTGGGGGTGCTCATCCCGATCGTCGCCGTCTGCACCGAGGCCGGCATCCGGGTGCGCTACGGCACCACCGCACCCACGCCGTTATCTAGGTCCCCTCGGGGCTCGCCCATCAGGTAGGCGACGCGCCGTTCAACGTCCCGAGTTACTTGTCTTGGACGCCTTACCTTGCCTCGTCGACGGGGGGCGAGGGCGTGCGGGTTCAGCGGGTCCTGATGCCGTACGGCGCGGAGTCCTGGACCGTGCTCGAAGCCGAGCACGGTGTGGTCGAGCCGGTGGAGTCGTTCCTGGCGCATCTGTCAGCAGTGGAGCGGTCTCCGAACACGGTGCGGCCCTACGCGCAGGACCTGCGAGACTTCTTCACCTATCTGCAGCGACGGCTACTGGACTGGCGGCGGGTGCGCCTGGAGGACTTGGCCGGCTACGTCGCCTGGCTCCGCCTGCCGCCGGGGGGCGCGACGGCCATGTTGCGGCGTTGCCGACTGCTGAGCACCACTGTTCGGCGGCGACGATGAACCGGAAGCTGTCGTCGCTGTCGTCGTTCTATCTGTTCCACGGCGGCACGGCGTCGAGGTCGGGGAGCTGCTAACACATCTGGGTCCGGCGCCTCGAGCTCGCTCACCAACGGATCGCCCAGCTGACCCAGGAGAACCGACAGCTACGGGAACAACTTGCCCGAGTGCTCGGAGAGCACCGCGCCACCGATAAGTGAACGCTGCCGCGTCCAACCAGTGACCTATAGGAGCACCACCATGCCGGAAGTGAGAGTGCGCGTTCACGTCATGCTCAAGCCGGACGGGACCACATCGCAGTGGACCTACTACAGCAAAGTCATGATCCTGGACGTCGTCCCAGTACCGGGGGACGTCATCATGATCGCGGGACCGAACCCCCCTGAACTGCATAGTGCCGGCCCGGGCTCTACCAACTGGGTTCCCAGCGGCCAGGGCCTGCTCGCCAGCGTCACGATCGACAAACGCTTCTTCACGCCCGAGGGCCACGTAGTGCTGGACGCCCTGCCACCCGCGCATCTGCACCGGCGAAACGAGGACGACGACAGCACCTCTGATCAGGAGCTCTGGGATCGGCTGAACTGGGGAGCGCTCTTGCAGACCCTGGATCAAGCCGGCTACCAGCGGCAGGACTCAGCCCCCGCCCCCGGTGACTGACCCCCTCGGACAAGCTGCTGCACGCCGACCAGCGGCTGCGCGTCGCACACGCACCGTCCGACTCGACCGCGAGACTGGCGGGCTCTGGCTTGGCGAGTACTGCCGCTACTGGAACGACGCCGGACAGATCGTGAGTCGTGACGCCGACCTGCCGCCCTGCTTAGCGACGGACCTACAACACGTCTTCCGCTCGGGCGTCGAGGACGCCTGGAGCGTCGACCTGCTGGTCAGCGACGCAGACGAACGCTTCTTCGACGAGAAGGAGAGCCCTGTCCTGCCCGTGCACTTCGAGCTCCACGAACGGGCACTCGCGCTGCGGATCTCTTTCCTCATCGACAACTACGACGACGAGGAAGCACAGGCCCACCAGATCGCTGGAATCCTACGCCCGCTCCTGACACGCCACCGGACGTGGCTGCTGCGGGCCTGGCCAGACGAGCACCACGTCGCCCCACCCTGGCTCTGGCACGTCCGCATTGGCTTCCACACCCGCGGCTGGAGCCTTGCAGCGCTGCTGCAAGTCGGGCAGGACGCCGTCGCACTCATGGACGCTGGCGCGACACGGCAGCTCACACGCACCGCCGCCGGCGACCTCGTGCGCGGCGGTCAGGCCCACCTCCTCATTGGACAGCCGGAAGGCCACTGGCTGGATGTCAAGGCTCAGCAGTACCCCCTGGACACAACCAAGGGACAGTCTCGCTCGCTCAGGCCGTCACCCGGTTCTGCAACGCCGAGGAAGGAGGACTGATCGTCTTCGGCATGAGCACCAAGAAGATCCCCGGCGGTGAGGAGATCCGCCGGCTCTGCCCCATGCCGCACGAGGCCGGGGTCGTGCGCCGCTACCAGCAGACCCTTGACCAACGCGTCTTCCCGCCCCCGGACAGCATGACCATCGAGGTCGTCG
>JAABUJ010006290.1_pt1 | contig 11544 bp, 9 predicted proteins | sample 5559131 | NCBI WGS metagenome assembly JAABUJ01 (sample SAMN10711875, study PRJNA513366) | rock metagenome | isolation source: Antarctica rocks | place: Antarctica: Victoria Land, Mt New Zealand nord | collected 2016-01-07 | reverse complement strand
GCCATCGCCCGGGCGCGAATACAGGATGTGGCGCCTGACCCGCTACCGGACCAGGAGCCGCCGGTCGCGCCGGGGCTCGCCGCCGGCGGCGACTTCCAAGCCCGGGCGATCCAGGAGGGCAAGGGCGCGCTCGCCCTGGCCGAGCAGGTCCTCGAGGGGGCCGGTTTCGTGGTGTGCAAGCGCAAGCACAAGGTGGCGCGTCTGGGGATCACCATCGACCTCGTGGCCGAGGACCGTGACGGGAACCCCTGGTGGTTCGACGTCACCGGAGCGTTCACAACCCCTCGGGGGGGCCTCATCCGCACCGAGACCCTGTGGAAGTGCCTCGGCCGGGCCAGCGTGCTCGCCGCGGCCGCGGCCACCGACCTCCCACCGCTCATCCTGTTGACGACGTACTTGCCGCCGGCGCGCAGTGCGGGCGACAACGCGCTCCACCACCTGGTTCCCACCCACCACCAGGACGGAAGGTCCGGCGGCCGCTGGCCGGTTCACGACGCCGTCGAGATGCTCTCGGACTCGGGTCAGCAACGGCTGGCTGTCTACGCCCAAGGTGGCTTGACCAACCGCCCCCTGCCCGGTTTCTGGACCGATGCGGAGTTGGCCACCTGGAGCTGAGGTGCCTGCTCCGCGGACGTCAGCCGCCGGCGGGTCCTTGCAGCCTGGCGCGGACCTCGGCGACGTCGGCCTGGATCCGCGTTTCGTCATAGCGCCACGCCGCATCAGACGCTGTCACGATGACGTCGAGCAGGGGGTCCAGGCGCAAGGCGGTGGCGTCGACCACCAGGTGGTAGAGCGACGGATCGGCCGGGTCCTTCCCGTAGAGCCGCTGGACGGTGCGGGAACGGACGGCGTCGGCGTTGGCCATGCGATCCCGGGCCGTTTCCAGATCGACGCCTTCCCAGGCTGCCCCCCGGCGGGCTCGCCGTTCGAGAGGACCGTCGAGGCGGACGTGGAACGCTCCTGGCCGGCGGCCTAGCGCGACGGCGGCGCCCCGACCCAGGATCACCGCCCCGCCGGCCGCGACGAGCTCCTCCAAGTTCGCCTTCAGGGCGACCCGCAACCGGTCGGGGGAATCCTCGTCCTCACGGGTGGCCGGCAGGTTCCAGGTGGCGCCCAGCAGGGAAAGGCCGCGCAACAACAGGCTCGGCGGTTCCTCGTCTCGCTCCGCTTCGGACACCCGCTCCTCACTGGGATGCCCTGACTCGCCTCGCGGGTCGACCAGCCGGTCGACGAACCGCAGCCCCAGGCGCCGAGCCAGCAACGGCGCGGCCACTACCCCTCCGGCGCCGTAGGTGGCCGAGATGGTGACGACCCGCGCCGGGCCGCGGGCACCAGCGGGCGCTGGGTCGTTCATGCCTCACCGCCTACCAGCGTCGGTTCGCGGTCCGCCACCAGCGGCTCTGGGCCCTCGCTCATCGCCGTGGCACCTTCTGAGCGTGGGGCACCGGTGGGGATGAGCAGCGAGACCAGGGCGCCCAAGGCCACGACGGCCGCCGCGAACAGCAGGGCGACCCGGGTGCCGGTGATCACGCCGTGCTCGATGGCGCGGCTGACCACCGCCCCGTCATGGGCGCTGAGCGACTTGAGCGGCGCGTACCCCGAGCTGGCCTGGTGGACGCCGCTGATGGCCTGCGCCTTGGCCGCCGCCGTCAACGACGACACCCGGATCTGGTGACTGGCGGCGCTGATCGTCTGGACGGTGAGCAGCGAGCCGATCACCGAAACACCCAGCGCGCTGCCGACCTGGCGCACCGTACTGTTCGCCCCGCTCGCCCCGCCCGAGCCCTCCAGCGGGATCTCCGAGAGGATCACGTTGGTGAGCTGGGCGCCGGCGAAGCCGATGCCGGCCCCGTACAGGGCGAGTCCCGGCACCAGGTCCCAGACGGTGATGCCGAGCGACACCACCCGCAGGATCAGCAAGATGCCGGCGGCGTACAGCAACAGTCCGACCCGTACGACCGCCGTCGTGGTGAAGCGCTGCGTGAGCGCCCCACCGACCTGCGCCCCGACGATCACGAAGAGGCCGGTCGGCAGCATCCAGAGGCCGTTGGTGGCGGCGCTCAGGTGCTTGGCGTCCTGCAGGAAGATCGGCAGCACGAAGCTGAGGCCGAGCTGGCCCATGGCCACCACCGCCACCGTGATCAGCCCGTACCGGTAGGTCCGCAACTTCAGGTGGGCGAACTCGAACAACGGGTCGCGACCGGCCCGTTCGATCCGCAGTTCGAACCACACGAAGAACGCCAGGATCACGGCGGCGACGGCGAACAGGACAGGGATGGCCGACACCGGCCGGCTGACCGGCCACAGCGGGTGCCCGACGACGCTCAGCGTCTTCAACGGCTCCCACCAGCCGTAGACGCCGCCCTGGCTCAGGGCGAAGACGAGGAGGAACATCCCCGACGCGACGAGCAGCGCGCCGGGAACGTCGATGCGGATGCGCCGCGCCGAGCTGGCGGTGTGCTTCATGAACACCAGCGCTCCGATGACGGCCAGCGGGGCGACGATCACGTTGATCCGGAACGACCAGCGCCACGAGTAGTTGGTGGTCAGCCATCCACCGACGACCGGCCCGAACGCCGCCGCCACGCCGGCGGTGGCGCCCCACGCCGCGAACGCCCTGGCCCGTTGGTGGCCGCGGAACGTGGCCGACAGGATGGCGAGGGTCGTGGGCATCATCAGCGAGGCACCGATGCGTTCGATCACCGCTTCGCCGAGGATCAGCTGGCCCACCGACGTCGAGACCGAGGCGAGCAGCGAGCCGGCGCCGAACAACGTCACGCCGACGATGAAGACGCGCCGGTGCCCGTAAGCGTCGCCGAGCCGGCCGCCGATGATCAGCAGCGCGGCGAAGGTCAGGGCGTAGCCGGTGATGACCCACTGGACGCTGGGAAGGGTGGTGTGCAGCTCGCGGACGATGGTGGGGATCGAAACGTTCAGCACCGAGTTGTCGAGCACCACGATGAACGCCGCGGTGATGGCGATCACCAGGGTCACCCAGCGGCCGGGGTCGAGCTCTTCGGGCTCGCCGGCGGTCGCATCCGGCGCCGTGACCACGGCCGTCATCGGGACATCACGGGGTTCATCATCCTCCACCTGTAACCGGATCGTGGCCGTAGCGAGTGGTTGTCGTCGCTCAACGACGATTTTCACCCAACACTCGGCCGGGCGCGGCCGCGCCGGTGGCGCCCGGTTCGGCGGGGCCGTCTACCGGGAGTTCGACGGTGACGGTGGCGCCGCCGCCCGGCGTGTCGGTCAGGGCCACCGTGCCCGCGTGGGCTTTGACGATGGCGGCGACGATCGACAGCCCGAGTCCCGTCCCGCCCGCCTCCTGACCGGACGGGCGGGTGCGGCCGGCCTCCGCGGTGGTGAACCGTTCGAAGATCCGCCCGGCCAGCTCGGGGTTCACTCCCGGTCCGTGATCGCTGACCCTGAGGCGCACGACGCCGTGGGTGTCGGGGGCGGTGAGGTCGACCTCGCATGGCGATCCGGCCGGGGTGTGGGCCCGGACGTTGGCCAGCAGGTTGGCCATGACCTGACGGAGCTGCGGTTCGGCCCCGGTGATGACTACCCGCTGTGGCGTGGTCAAGGCCCACTCCCGCTCCGGTTGGGCGGCGCGGGCGTCGGCCACCGAGTCTGCCACCACTGTCGTCAGATCGACCGAGGTGAGGTCGAGCGGGCGCTGCTCGTCGAGGCGGGCCAGGACCAGCAGGTCCTCGACCAGCACCCCCATGCGTGCGGACTCGGCTTCGATGCGGCTCATGACCTTGGCCAGGTCGTCGGGTCGCTCGGCCGCTCCCCGGCGGAACAGTTCGGCGTAGCCGCGGATCGACGTGAGCGGTGTGCGCAGCTCGTGGGAAGCGTCGGACAGGAACCGCCGCAGCCGTTCCTCGGATTGGCGCTGGGCGGCGAAGGACCGCTCCAACCGGCCGAGCATGGTGTTCAAGGCCTTGCCCAACCGGCCGACCTCGGAGTGGTCGTCGGCCGGTTCGATCCGCCAAGACCCGTCACCTTCGGCCACGTCGCCGGCGGCGGTGGCCATCCGCTCCAACGGCCGCAGCCCCAGCCGCACCGCCCACAGCCCGATGGCGGCCAGCGCCACCAGCACCGACGCCCCCACCAGCACCTCGATCAGGATCAACCGGCTCACCGTGTCGTCGACGTCGTTCAAGGACACCCCGACGATGCTGAGCGTGCCGTCGCTGCGTTGGCGCACGACGATGCGGTACCGATCAGAGGAGGTGGTGCTGCCAACCGTGAACGGTCGGGCCGCCGCGTCCACCGTGCTGGCTTGGGCCACCAGCGCCGACGGAACCAGGTGAGGGAGAGCCACATCCTTACCGACGTGCACCGACCGGGCGTCGACGACGATGTCCTTTCCGTCGGGTGACGCGTCGGCCAGGAAGAGCCGCAAGGCCTGCCGGGCACGATCGTCACGATCGGAGCCGTTGCCCGAACCTGGAGGGAAGGTGACCCCGCCGCCGTTGCCGAAGGCCGATCCCCGGCCGGCGCCCACCCCGGTCAGTTGGGCGTCGACCCGATCGAGCAGGAACGTCCGCAGCTGGGCGGTGACCACCAGCCCGGCCACCGTCATGCCGAGGGCGGCCAGGGTGACGAGCACCACCACCAGCCGCCGCCGCATGGTCGGGGCGCGTCGCCCCTTGCGCCCTCGCCACTGCGTTAGCCAGTTCCGACCGATGCGCACCAGCCGCGCCTTAGGCGCGGGGCAGGCGCAGGCTGTAGCCCACACCGCGCACGGTGTGCAGGAGGGGCCGGCCGCCCCGGTCGATCTTCTTGCGTAGGTAGGAGATGTAGGTCTCCACCACATTGGCGTCACCGTCGAAGTCGTACTGCCACACGTGATCCAGTATCTGGGCCTTGGACAGCACCCGTTCGGGGTTCAACAGCAGGTAGCGCAGCAGCTTGAACTCGGTCGGCGAGAGCGCCACGGAGTGGCCGTCGCGGAAGACCTCGTGGGTGTCCTCGTTGAGCTCCAGGTCGTCGAAGCGGAGACTTCGATCCTCATCCTGGTTGTCGCGGGTGCGGCGTAGCACCGCCCGGATGCGGGCCACCACCTCTTCCAGGCTGAACGGCTTGGTGATGTAGTCGTCGCCGCCCACGGTGAGGCCCCGGACCTTGTCCTCGGTGGCGTCCTTGGCGGTCAGGAAGATCACTGGCGCCCGCACGCCGTCCTGGCGCAGGCGCCGGCACAGCGCCATGCCGTCCTCGTCGGGCAGCATCACGTCGAGCAGCAGCAGCTCGGGCAGGAAGGAGGTGGCTTGCTGCCGGGCGGCGAAGGCGGTGTCGGCGGTGGCCACGTCGAAGCCGGTGTAGCGCAGGGCGGTGGCCAGCAAGTCCCGGATGTTGTCCTCGTCGTCGACGACCAGGATGCGAGCGGAGTCTTGGACAACGGTGCCAGCCACCTGGGAGGTTCTAGGCGCGACTGCTCCGGTTCGCCTGTCAGGTGCCTGAGAGACGCCTGTGAAATAAGGGTATGGAAAGCTGCCTCGTGTGATGGTGCGCCTGATCTCAGCTGTGGTGGTGCTCTGGCTGGTGGCGGCCAGCGTCGCCGGCTGCTCGAGCGGCTCTCCTCGCCCGGCCGCGGACACCGCCCCCTTGCGAGTGCTGGCCGCACGCGACCACTTGATGATCGGGTCGGTGGGCGCCCTGGACCCTCCCGAGCGCAGCCGGTTGGCCGCCGCGCAGTTCTCCGGGGTGAGCTTCGAGACCGAGTTCTTGTTCAGCAGCGTGCACCCGGCGCCTGATCGGTGGGAGGTCGGGCCCGCCGACCGCCTGCTCGACTTCGCCAAGCGCCACCACCAGACCACCACTGCGACCCACTTCTTCTGGGACCCGCCGGGCATCAGGGACGTGCTGCCCGACTGGATCCGCGCCATCCAGGATCCCGCCGCCCTCCTGGCGGCCATGCGCGACCACTTCACCTTCCTGCACGATCGCTACCGGGGACGCATCGACCGTTGGGATGCGGTGAACGAGCCGCTGGCCACGGGCGGCGGCCTGGAGCCAGCCAACCACTTCTTCGAGGTGCTCGGGCCCGGTTGGGTGGCCGAGGCGCTGCGCATGGCCAAGGAGGTCTGGCCGGAAGCGGAGATGGTGCTGAACGAGTCGCTCACCGAATACCTGCCTGGCAAGGCGGCGTCGCTGGTGCAGTTGGTGACCGACCTGAAGGCCCAAGGCGTGCCCCTCGACCGTGTGGGCTTGCAAGCGCACCTCACCCTCGGTGAACCGAAATGGGCCCTGTTGGCCTCCACCATGCGCCAGCTCACGGCATTGGGCGTCGCCGTCGACATCACCGAGCTCGACGTTCCGCTGGTCCCGGCCACCAAGGATCGGCGCTTCGACGAGGCGACCCAAGCTCGGTGGGCGGCCCGGGTGGTGCGCACCTGCCTCGATGTGCCGAGATGTGGATCGGTGACCTTCTGGGGCTTGGACGACGGCCACACGTGGCTGGACCGCTTCATCGAGCCCGGCACCGACCCGCTGCTGTATGACGCCCGGCTCCGCCCGAAGCCGATGTACGAAGCCGTCCGCGCCGAACTGGCCAAGGGGCGGCCGCGCTGAAAAGGCACGCGCCGGCGTGCTCAAGCGATAGCCCGGCGGCGTAGGCGCTAGCCGGAGCAGCTCCGAGGCCGTGGGTTTCGTGGCGAAGCCAGCGCCGGAATGGTCAGGTGATAGCCCGGCTGCCTAGGCGCTAGCCGGAGCAGCTCCGAGGCCGTGGGTTTCGTGGCGAAGCCAGCGCCGGCGAGGGCCGCCGAGTGGCGCCAGGAAACATGTGACGGATGTCGGGTTGCAAGCCCACCGCCACCGGTGTCTACTTACGAAACGGAACGGCATCGTTTCGTAAGTAGATCCAGGGAGTTGACGATGCACGCCATCAGGGAACGGATGCAGGACCCGGAGCACATCTACAAGCGGCGGTGGCTGACCCTGCTGGTGCTGTGCGTCAGCTTGGTGGTGATCGTGCTCGACAACACGATCCTGAACGTGGCGCTGCCGACGTTGGCCAAGACCAGCGCCGAGGGCGGCCTGGGCGCCACCGCCAGCCAGCTCCAGTGGATCGTCGACTCCTACACCATCGTGTTCGCCGGCCTGCTGCTGACCGCCGGCAGCTTGGGTGACCGGTTCGGCCGCTACCGCTTCCTGGCCGGCGGCCTGTTGGTGTTCGGGCTCGGTTCGGTGCTCTCGGCACTGGCGACGTCGGCCACCATGCTGATCTTCACCCGGGCGCTCATGGGCATCGGCGGGGCCTGCATCATGCCGAGCACCCTCTCGATCCTGACCAACGTCTTCCGGGATCCGAAGGAACGCACCAAGGCCATCGGCATCTGGGCCGGGGTGTCGGCGTTGGGCCTTGGCATCGGGCCGATCTCCGGCGGCGTGCTGCTCGAGCGCTTCTCGTGGGGCTCGATCTTCTTGGTGAACGTTCCGCTGGTGCTCGCCGGCCTGGTGTTCGGATTCTTCCTGATCCCCGAATCACGTGACCCCTCCGCCCCCAAGCTCGACCCCACGGGCGCCGTCCTCTCGATCGCCGGCTTGACCGCCGTCCTGTGGGCTGTCATCGAAGCTCCGGACAACGGCTGGGGTTCGGTCCAGACCGTGGCGGGCCTGGCCATCGGATTCGGGCTGCTCGGTGCCTTCTTCGCCTGGGAACGTCACTCGAGCCACCCGATGCTCGACATGGAGTTCTTCAAGAACCCACGGTTCTCGGCGGCCAGCGGGGCCATCACCCTCACGTTCCTGTCGCTGTTCGGCGCCATATTCCTGCTGACCCAGTACCTCCAGTCAGTGCTCGACTACTCGACCATCAAGGCCGGCGCCGTGCTTCTCCCGCAGGCCGCGGTGATCATGGTGGCGGCCCCCCTCTCCGGCGTGCTGACCAACCGTCTCGGCAACAAGCGGGTCGTGGCCGCCGGCTTGGCCGTGGTGGCCGTGTCGATGCTGCTGTTCACCACCATGGGCGTCGGCAGCAGCACGCTGCAGGTGATCCTCATCTCCATGCTGCTCGGACTGGGTATGGGCAACGTCATGGCGCCTGCCACCGACTCGATCATGGGGTCATTGCCCCGGGCCAAGGCTGGTGTCGGTTCGGCCATGAACGACACCACCCGCCAGGTCGGGGGCGCCGTGGGCGTGGCCGTGCTCGGTTCGATCTTGGCGTCGCGGTTCACCAGCCACGTCACCTCGACCCTGTCCGGCAAGGTGCCCGCCAAGATCCTGGGTCCGACCAGCGAGTCCATCGGTGCGGCCAGGGGCTTCTTCGAGAACCCGAAGGTCCCCGCACCCGCCAAGGTCTTCGCCAACCCGGTCATCTCCGCCGCCAAGGACGGGTACGTCCAAGGGATGCACGCTGCGGTCATGGTGGCCGCGGTCATCCTGGCCATCGCCGCCATTGGGGTTCTGGTGTGGCTCCCGCACCGGGCCTCGGACCCCGAAGCCGCCTACGAGGCCCGCATGGCCGGCCCCGCCAAGGGCGACAAGGTCCCAGCCGCGTCCGAAGCCACGCGACCGGCTCCTGGCGGCGCGACCGCGGACCCGGATCTGGTCACCACCGGATCTGACCGGATCGTTCCGGCCGACGAGGTTCCCCTGCCATGACGTCACCGGGGCCGGCGTCGCCGGTTGCGACTGCCGACGCGGAGGGCCGCCGGGGACGCCCGCGTTCGGAGGAAGTCGACCAGGCGATCCTCGACGCCGCCCTCGACCTGCTGGTCACCAACGGCTACCAGGGCATGACCATGGAAGGCATCGCCCAGCGGGCCGGCATCGGCAAGGCCACCCTCTACCGCCGCTTCGCCGACAAGGCCGAGGTGGTGGTCGAAGCCGTCCGAACCCACGGCTGCGACCAGGTGCCCATGATCGACAGCGGCGACATCCGCGCCGACCTGCTGGCCTTCCTTGACGGCATGGCGCGGTCGCTGGCCGGCGTGGACGGTCCGATCATGGCGGCCGTGGCCACCGAGAAGGTCCGCCATCCGGAGTTGCAACGTGAGTTCGAGCGAGTGTTCGTCACTGACCGCCGACGGTTCCTGCGCCACATGATCGCCGCCGCCGTCGAGCGAGGCGATCTGCCTGCGTCAACCGATGTCGAGCTCCTGGCGCTGATCGGTCCGGCGGTGCTCTGGCAGCAATTGACCATGGAGGCGTCCCCCAAGCAGCTGCTCAAGCTTCCCGAGCGCATCGTCGCCCAGTTCCTGCCGCCGGCCTGAACGGGTCGACTCGGCGGACAACCCTTGCACGTCGACGGCGCCGTCGAACTGCTCGACCCTGGTCCCGGGGAGGTTCAGGTCGAGATCTCCCACTGCGGGCTGTGCCACAGCGACGTTTCGGTGATGAGTGGGCAGGCGCCGGCGCCCATGCCGGTCGTGCTCGGCCATGAGGCCAGCGGCGTGGTGCGCGAGGTGGGTCCCGGCGTGACGTCTCTGGCCGCCGGCGACCACGTGCTGCTGACCCCGATCCCGTCGTGCGGCCGGTGCCCGGCCTGCCTGCGCGGCCAGCCCATGGCCTGCGTCAACGCAACCACGCTGCTGACCCAGACGTTGCCCGACGGCACCACCCGGCTGCGACGTGACGGGCAAGTGGTGTACCAAGGCCTCGGTGTGGGCGGGTTCGCCGAGCAGGTCGTGGTGCTGGAGACGGGGGCGGTGAAGGTGCCCGACGATGTCGACCTCGGTGTCATCGCCGTGCTCGGCTGCGCGGTGCAGACCGGTGTCGGTGCGGTGTTCAACGTGGCGCGGGTCGAACCGGGGTGGTCGGTGCTGGTCATGGGTCTCGGCGGCATCGGCGTGGCCATCGTGCAGGGTGCTCGCATCGCCGGGGCCGCCCGGATCATCGTCTCGGACCCGGTCGCCTCACGGCGCGATATGGCCGCCGGCTTCGGTGCGACCGACGCCGTCGACCCGACCGCCGAGGATGTGGTCTCCGCCTGCCAGCGGCTCACCGGCGGGCAGGGAGTGGACGCCGCCTTTGACGCCGTCGGCTCCTCGGCCCTGGTCGCCACCGGGGTCGACGCCTGCCGGTCCGGCGGGGTGACCGTGCTGGTCGGAGCCGGACCGATCGATGACCAGTTGGCGGTGAGCCGGGTCATGGTGATGGTGACCGAGAAGCGCCTGGCCGGCACCCTGCTCGGCTCGGCCAGCGCCCACCGCGAGGTCCCCCGCTTCCTCGACCTCTACCGGCGCGGCCAGCTCGATCTCGAGTCCATGGTGACGATGCGCCGCCCGCTCACCGAGATCAACCAGGCCGTCGCCGATCTGACCGCCGGCCGCGGCCTGCGCACCGTCCTCACCCCATAAGGGCGGCGCGGCTGTGGCGCGAGACTCGCCGGCGTGAATCGAACCATTCGCTATGGGGACCTGCTCTTGGGTGTCGAAGGGGCGTCGCTGTTCAGGCACCTGCTGGACGAGGATGACGAGTTCCGTCGTCGACGGGTCGACGCCATCCGCAGGTGGGCCCACGATTTCGACGATGAGCGCCTGTCGACGGACTTCGACGTGCCCGAGTGGGACGTGGCGGAGGGGTACGCGGCGTGGGCACCCACTTACGACTCGGTGGCCAACGCGCTAATCGATGCTGAGGAACCGTTGGTGGAATCGGTGCTTAGGGACGTGCCGGCGGGGGTCGCATTGGACGCGGCGTGCGGCACCGGGCGCCAGGCGCGAAGGCTGACAGCATCGGGGCACGCCACCGTGGGGATCGATGCTTCACCGGAAATGCTCGGCGTCGCCCGCCTATCGGAGACCGGGGCGACGTTTGCCATCGGCGACCTGATGCGCCTGCCGGTGGCCGACGGCTGTTTCGATGTCGCGATCTGCTCCCTAGCCCTGACCCACCTCACCGACCCGGCGCCGGCCATCGCCGAGCTGGCCCGGGTGGTGCGACACGGCGGCCGCATCGTGGTAACCGACGCTCACCCCACCTTCGTGACGATCCAAGGACAGGCGCTCTTCCCGACCAGCCGGGGACTGGCCTCAGTCCGCAACTACGTGCACCTGCACGGCACCTACCTCCGAGCGTTCGCCGCGGCCGGCTTGGAGGTGCTCGACTGCCTGGAGGCGCCGATGGTCATCGCCACCTCGGGCATGTACGCCGAGGTGGCCGACGCCGCCACCGCACTGTGGGACGGCGTTCCAGGCGCGCTGGTGTGGTCCCTCTGCAAGTCGAGCAGGTAGAACCTCGGCAGCTCGGGTACTGACCCAGATGGCCAACTAACCGTCGCTGGGGTCGAGGTCCTTGGTCAGGCGGGGGTCGATGGGCTGGTCCTCGCGGCGGAAGACCGAGAACCGGCCGCTGCTCTCGAGCACCATCAGCTCGACGTCATCGACCGAGCGGATCTGGTGCTGGCGCAGGATGGAGAACACCTCGGCGTCGGTCAGCTGGGCTTGGGTCAAGCGGTCGTCGCGCAGCTCGCCGTCGACGATCAGGACGATCGGGTCCTGGCCGAGCACCACTTGGCTTTGCGGCCAACGCAGCCGCAGCCAGCCGACCACCCGGTGGGCGATCACGAACGTCAGCATGGTCGCGCACCCC
>JAABUJ010006289.1_pt1 | contig 11544 bp, 3 predicted proteins | sample 5559131 | NCBI WGS metagenome assembly JAABUJ01 (sample SAMN10711875, study PRJNA513366) | rock metagenome | isolation source: Antarctica rocks | place: Antarctica: Victoria Land, Mt New Zealand nord | collected 2016-01-07 | reverse complement strand
GGTGGACGGGTCCATGTCGCCTGCGCTCCTGGTCGTGTGAGCAAGACACGCCTAGCTTCAGCATGCCGCACGCGACCCGTCCGTGCCATAGGGCATCCTCTTCCACGGTTTAGTGGGGTGGTACCTACCGTCGCTTGCAGCAGGACTATCAGCGATGTGTGGCGCAGGATGGAGTCTCTCATCAGCTGCCGCGCTAACCGCGGGATCATAAATACTCATACGGAGTGCCATGGTCATGCGGCCGATCATGCACGACCGCCGTCTTCAAGCTGCGACCCTTGACACTTGACAAAGCCATGCGACCAGCGACGAGTACGTCGGCGCACTCATGCGTGATCCCGTTCCGAGGCTGCACAAATGTTCTGGCAATGATGCGCTATGTCGCCCAGGACTCAAGAGCACGCGCACAATAAGAGGCCTGCGCTGTGCGCGACAGCCGCAAGCGTTCGCTGCAGTCTGGCCTGGCCACCCACGTTGGATCGCCCCGTCGCGACGCATACGCGGGTTGTGGTGGCAGAACAGGCCCCATCATCGGCCGCTTCCATCGCTTCGCCACGAGACGCGAGGGGAGCGAGAGCATGAGATCGCCGGCGACGGTGGGCATGCGGCAGGCCGACCCGTCGCTCGGGCACATCCCCGACCGGTCCCGATTGCTTGCGTGGGTCACCGGGCACGGCCGGCGACAGTTGGTGTCGCCTGGGTGTCGCGGGATTGTCGCCGCGACACCCGCGCGGCCCTGGACACCTTGTGTGAGTGCGCTATAGTCCTCTCATGTGTCGATGCGGGACGCGCCTGACGGGGCATGCGGGCCGTGTCGCTACTGTCGGCGCGGTTGCCCACCCTGAGCGATGGAGGTCTCTACCCATGGATGTAACCGAGTGTCTGCGCGCGATGCCGTCCCGCCGCGTCCGCCTCGCCCCTGATCGCGACGCCGCCTATCTGCCCGACCTGATCGGCCATCAGGCGGCGTCGTTCGCGCGCTTCCTCGATCAGGGGATCGCGTCGGCCCTGGCCCACGTCTGCCCGATTGAGGATGTGCGCGCGCGTTTCACGTTGACCTTGACGACGCCCGAACTGGTCCAGCCCGCGCGCGCCGCCGAGGCGTGCCGCGCCGCGCGCCTCACCTACGCGGCGCCCCTCTTCGCCACCGCCGAACTGTTCGAGGCGTCGACGGGCGAGATCATCCGGACGCGCGTCGGCCTCGGAGCCTTGCCGCTGATGCTGCCGACGGGGACCTTCCTGATCAACGGCGCCGAGCACGTCGTCTTGGGCCACCTCGGCCGCTCGGCCGGGCTCTACCTCGCGCGGCAGGACCACGACGTGACGCGCGCGCCGCGCTATGAGGCTCGCGTGCTGCCCGAGACCGGTACTCGGTTGGCGCTCTCCGGCGGACCATCCGGCGCGATCACCGCGCGCCTCTATAAACACCGCGTTCCGCTCGCGCTCCTGTTGCAGGTGATGCTGGCGCACGACGGGATCGCCCTCCCGACCGTCGACACGGTCGCGGCGTTGCTCCGGGACGCGGGAGTTGACCCGAATGTCATCGACGCCACGCTGGCCGCGCACCCGTCAATGGGCGCCGACGACGCTATGCTGCGCCTGGGCCGCGCCCTCCACCCCGGCGAGCCGATGGCCGCGGAGCGCGCCCACGACGTCACGCACGGCCTCTTCTCCGACCAGCGCCGCTACGACCTCGGCGCCAGCGGACGCCTTTTGCTAGACCGTCGACTAGGCCGCGCCCCCGGCCCCGACCGCCGTACGCTCACCGCCGCCGATGTGGCCGCGAGCGCGGCGCTCCTCGCCGCGGCCACGGCGTCTGCCGCCGACCCCGCGACGGCGTGGCCCGCGGACGATCAGGATCACCTGGCCACGCGCCGCGTGCGCCTCGTCGGCGAGCTGCTTGAGGAGTCCCTGCGGCGCGGCGTGCGTCGGCTGGCGCAGCACGCGCGCCGTCGCATGGCCGAGCAGCCGGGCGGCAGCCTCAAGCCGGCCGCGCTCATAGCCCCGAAGACCGTCTCCGACGCGATCGACACGTTTTTCCACGACGCGCGCGTCGCGCCCCGCGTCAACCAATCGAACCCCCTGGCCGAGCTCACGCATAAGCGGACACTCACGCTGCTCGGCGTGTCCGGCTTGACGGAAGATACCGCCGGGCTCACCGTGCGCGACGTGCATTACTCCTACTACGGGCGCATCTGCCCGGTCGAGAACCCGGAAGGCCCCAAGATCGGCCTCACCGTGCGCCTCGCGTCGGGCGCGGTGGTCACGCCCCTCGGTTTCATCGCGGCGCCGTATCGCCGTGTGCTGCATGCCCTCGACGCCGGCGATCCCCGTCTGGTCGGCCGCGCGCTCGCGTCCGACGAGCGTGCCGCCGACGGTCGTCTCCTCGCCGCCGCCGGGGCGCGCGTCGACGACGGCCTCGCCGCAGCGCTCGTCGCGCGCGGCGGCTCCGTCGCCATCCGGCCCTGGGTGTCCGACGAGATCGCGCATCTCACCGCCGATGAAGAGGAGGGCTACGCCATCGCCGACGGGACGGCCGCGCGCGACGCGGGGGGACACCTCACCGACGACGCCGTCGCGGCGCGGCGACGCGGGCAGCCGGCCACGCTCGCCGCACGCGATGTCGCCTATATCGACGCCTCGCCGCGCCAGCTGCTCTCGGTCACGACGGGCCTGATCCCCTACGTGGAGCACGACGACGCCTATCGCGCCTTGATGGGCTCCAACATGCAGCGTCAGGCGGTCGCGCTGATCGACCGCCGGCCGCCCCTCGTCGCCACGGGCATGGAGCGTCACGCCGCGCGCGGCTCGGGGCAGCTCGTCATGGCCGATCGCGCCGGCGTCGTGGTGCGCGCGGCCGCGCGGCCACCCGACGGCGCCGTGACCTCCGTCGGGACGGCGGAGACGGTGGAGGCGGGCGCGGCCAACGAGGCCGCGGGGGTGAACGGCCCGTCATCCCGGTACGAGATTGTCGTGCGCGGGGACGACGGCGTGGAGCGCGCCTATGCGCTGCGACGCTACGCCCGCGGAAATGGGGGCGCCACGCTGACCCAACGGCCCTGCGTCCGTCGTGAGCAGCGCGTGGAGGCTGGCGACGTGCTCGCCGACTGTGCGGCGAGCCTCGACGGGGAACTGGCGCTGGGCCAGAACGTCATCGCGGCGTACCTGCCGTACAAGGGCTCCACATACGAGGACGCCATCACGGTCTCGGCGCGCCTGGTGCGCGAGGATGTGTACACCTCCAGGCACTACGAGGTGCTCTCCTGCGAGGTGCGCGACACGGAGAACGGCCCCGAGGAGGTGCGCGGCGTGATCCCCGGCTGTCCGGCCGATGAGCGCGGCGCCCTGGATGAGGCCAGCGGCCTGCCCCGTATCGGGGCCGAGGTGGGTCCGCATGACGTCGTGGTCGGCAAGGTGACGCCGCGCCCCGGTGCGCGCAGCGTGGCCTCCGCGGGCCGCCTGGAGACGTTCGTGCGCACCGTGCTGGGAGAGGTCGAGCCCGCGCCACGCGACACGTCCGAGCGCATGGGCCACGGTCACTTCGGGACCGTCGTCGCCGTACATGTCGTGCGCCGCGCGGATGACGACGCGCTCCTTCCACCGTGGGTCACCGTCGCGCGCGTGGGCGTGGACGGACCCGAACTCCCGCGCGGCGTGCGCGCCCGCGTCGTGGTCACGCTGGCCCACAAGCGCAAGTTAGTCGAGGGCGACAAGATGGCCGGCAGGCACGGGAACAAGGGCGTGATCGCGCGCATCGCGCCTCCGGAGGACATGCCCATGCTGCCGGACGGGACGCCCGTCGACATCATCCTCAACCCGGTCGGGGTGCCCAAGCGCATGAATCTCGGCCAGGTGCTCGAGGCGCACCTCGGCCTCGCGGCGGCCGCGCTGGGCTATCGGGTCGAGACGCCGGCGTTCGAGGGTATCCCCGAGGACCGTTGGCGGGACGACCTGGTCGCCGCCGGCCTGCCCCCGGACGGCAAGGTCTACCTGCGCGACGGCGAGACGGGGGAGCGGTACGAGCACCCCTCCACTGTTGGCGTCGTCTACATGCTCAAGCTCGGCCATCTGGCCGAGGACAAGGCCTACGCGCGCTCGGTCGGCCCGTACGCCGCGCTGACCCAGCAGCCGCTCCAGGGCAAGAGCCGGGGCGGTGGTCAGCGCATCGGCGAGATGGAGTTGTGGGCGCTCGAGGCCTGGGGGGCGCGGCGCCTCCAGCACGAGATGTTCACCCTCAAGAGCGACGACGTCGACGGCCGCGGGCGTACCTATCGCAGCATCCTGGCCGGCGAGGAGCCGCCGCGGCCCGGTGGGTCGGGGTCGTTCGCGCTGCTGCAGGCCGAACTGGCCGCGTTGCGCGTCACCCTGGCGCCGCGCGGAGATGGCTATACCCTGGGCCTCGCCTCCGACGACGACGTGCGCGCCGCCTCGTGCGGCGAGGTGACCAATTGGCATACCCTCCACGAGGCGACGCTAGAGCCGGTCAAGGGTGGCCTCTTCTGCGACGAGATCTTCGGCCCGCGCAAGGACTACCGCTGCCGCTGCGGCCGCTACAATGGCGCGGAGCGGGATGTGGACGCCTGCCCCGCGTGCAATGTCCCCCTGCTGCCCGCGGCCGCGCGCCGCGCGCGCTTCGGCCATGTGGAGTTGGCCATCCCCGTGCTGCATCCCTGGTTCGCGCGCGGCAAGCCCAACCACGTCGCCGCGGTCCTCGGCGTGCCCGGCCGCGCCCTCGAGCGCGTCCTGGCTTACGACGACCGGCTGGTCCTCCATGTGGACGAGGAGGCGCGCGCGCGGCTCCTGGCCGCCGAGGTGACGACCGGGCTATTGGGCGCGCGCCGGGCCCGCCGCCTCGGCGCGCTCGCGGCGGGCGAGGTCCTCGCGCGGGAGGACGCGCGGGTGTACGAGGAGGTCGCGCCCGGCGCGCTGCGCCTCGGCACGGGCGCCGCGGCCGTGGCCGCGCGCCTCGCCGCCGTGGACCTGGGCGCCCTGGAGCGCGACCTCGCCGGCCGCGTGGCGGAGGAGGAGATAGCGGGCCGGACGCCGTCGGCCCTCGCGCGGCGGCTCCTGCTCGTGCGGGCCGTGCGTCGCGGCGGCCAGTCGCTCGCCGCTGCTGTCATCCGCGCGCTCCCGATCCTGCCGCCTGCCCTGCGGCCCGTGGTCTACCTCGACGGCAATCGTTTCGCCGTCAGCGACACCACCGAGTTGTACCGACTCATCATCCAGCGCAACGAGCGGCTCAAGCGGCTACGTATGGCCGGCGGCGTCTCGCTGGTCGTGGAGCAGGCGGAGCGCGACCTCCAGCACGCCGTCGACGCGCTCATCGCCAACGGGGAGCGCGGCATCGCGCCGCTCACCGACAAGGGCGGCAAGCGCCCGCGCGTCTCGCTCACGGCGCGGCTCGCGCGCAAGGAAGGGCGCTTCCGCCAAACCTTGCTCGGCAAGCGTGTCGACTACTCTGGCCGCTCCGTGATCGTGGTCGGGCCCGACCTGCGCCTGCACCAGTGCGGCCTGCCCCGCCTGATGGCGCGCGAGCTCTTCCGCCCGTTCGTGGCGGCGCGGCTCGTCGCGGCCGGGGTCGCGCGCACGCCGCGCGCCGCCGACCGCCTCATCGACCGCGGGCCGGCCGTCGTCTGGCGGATCCTGGCCGAGGTGATGGAGGGGCGGGCGATCTTGCTCAACCGGGCCCCGACCCTGCATCGCATCTCCATGCAGGCGTATCAGCCGGTCCTCGTCGACGGCAGCGCCATCCAGCTGCACCCGCTCGCCTGCGAGTCGTTCAACGCGGACTTCGACGGGGACCAGATGGGCGTCCATGTGCCGCTCTCGCGCGAGGCCCAGATGGAGGCGAAAACGCTGATGCTCGCCTCCCGCAACCTGCTCTCCCCCGCCGACGGCTCCCCCAAGGTCGCGCCGGCCAAGGACATGGTCATCGGCCTGCATATGCTCACGCGCCATGTGCCGGGCGAGTTGGGCGATGGCCGCGCCGTCTTCGCGACCCCCGCGGACGCGGTGCGCGCGGCGGAGGCGGGCGCGGTCGGCATGCACGCCGCCGTCTGGCTGCACGCGCCGGCCTCCGCCGTCGCGGACGCCCGGGACGGCCTGATCGCGACCCCCGCGGGCCGCGTCCCCGTCGCCGACCTGGCCCCGCTCCAAGGCGGCCGCGCCCTGGGGCTGCGCACTACACCGGGACGGCTCGCCCTCAACAGCCTGGTCGCCCCCGCCGGCGCGGTGGACGGGTCGGTCCCGGCGCGCCATCGCCTCCTCAACGCGGCGGCCGATAAGGGGTCGCTGGCGGCGCTGCTCCTCGACGTGCATCGGGAGGGCGGCCTGCACGCCTGCGCCCGCGCGGCCGAGGCGCTGTGCGCGCTCGGGTTTGCCGCCGCGACCAGGTCCGGTATCTCGCTGGGCATCGGCGACTTCGTCGTCCCCACGGAGAAGACGGCGATCATGGCGGAGACGCGGGCGCGCGTGTCCGCTATCGGGCGCGACGAGGAGCTCTACCGGCGCGGGCTCTTGAGCCGGGCGGAACTGGGACGATCGGACGAGCGCCGCCTGGAGGAGTGGTTCGCGGCGCGGGACGCCGTGGGCGCGGCGGCGACGCGGGGCCTGCCGGCCGACGGGGCCTTGATGCTCCTGGCGGGCTCCGGCGCGGCCAAGGGTGACGTCAACCAGCTAGTGGGCATGCGCGGCGTATTCGCGGACGTCAATAACCGGGTGATTCCGTTCCTCGTCGCGCATAACCTGCGCGAGGGCATGACGCCGCTTGAGTACTTCGTGTCGACGCGCGGGGCGCGCAAGGGCCTCGTCGATACGGCGCTCAAGACCGCGGACGGCGGCTACCTGACCCGGCGCTTCGCGGACGCGCTGCAAGATGTGGTGGCGCGCGTCGCCGACTGCGGCGCGACGGACGGCCTGACCGTCGCCTGGGAGGATACGCCGCATCGCGAGTGCGCGGTCATCGCGGCCTCCCTCCTGGGCCGCCGCCTCGCCGTCCCCGCGCGCGACCTGGCCGGACACGTTGTCGTCGGCGCCGGCGTGTTCCTCGGCGAGACGGAGGCGGCGGATCTGGCCGCGCGCCTGTTCGCGGGGGAGGTGGCCGAGGTGACGATGCGCTCCCCGCTGACGTGCCGCGTGCAGCGCGGCGTGTGCCAGGCCTGCTACGGGTGGTCGATGGCGACGCGGCGTCCCGTGCCCGTGGGCGAGGCCGTCGGCATCATCGCGGCGCAGTCGCTCGGCGAGCAGGCTACCCAACTCGTGCTGCGGACGTTCCACACCGGCGGGGTGGCCGCGGAGGACATCACCACCGGTCTGCCACGCGTGGAGCAGATCGTCGAGGCGCGCCGGCCGAAGCCCGCGGCCGTGCTGTCTCCCCTGGATGGGGTCGCGACGGTGACGTGGCGGCGCGGGCGCGCCGTGATCGCCGTCCTCGGCGAGGGGCGCGCGACCGACCGCTACCGTGTCCCGGTCGGATACGCGGCGCCCGCGGACGGCGCGCCCCTCGCCGCGGGCGATCCGCTGCTCTGGGAGGAGCGGGGCGGCGTCGCGCTCCGCGCGCCCGCCGCCGGGACGGTCGAGCGGCGGGGCCGCGCCCTCACCTTCACCTACGCCTGGCGCGACCGCGCGACCCTCGCCGCCGACCCTGGCGCCCGGGTGCTCGTCGCTGACGGCGACGCCGTGCGCGCCGGTGAGCCCCTCGCGGTGGGCGCTTGCGGCGGGGACGACGACGCGGGCGATCCGCTCATGTGGGACTCGGTGGCTGAGGAGGACGTGCTCCGGCTGCACGGGGCGCGCGCTACGGGGCGGCGCATCGTGGACGGCCTCCAGCGCGTCTATCGGAAGCAGGGCGTCATCGTCCACGATAAACACGCGGAGTTGGTCGCCCGCCAGATGCTCCGCCACGCCACGGTGCTGGAGCCTGGGGACACGATGCTCTTGCCGAGCGAGAGGGTGGCCCTGGACCGGATCGTCACTGAAGCGGCGCGCGCGCTGGCGCAGGGCGGCGAGCCGCCCGTGGCGCGGCGGGACCTGCTCGGTATCACCCGGGCGGCGCTTGCCACCGAGTCGTTCCTCTCCGCCGCGTCGTTCCAGGAGACCGCGCGCGTGCTGGCCGACGCCGCCATTGTGGGCGCCTACGACCCGATCGCCGGTCTCAAAGAGGCGGTGATCGTCGCGCGCCCCTTCCCGGCCGGGCCGGAGGTCGCGGCGATGGGTGCGGATGGCGGTGACGGGGGCGTGGGCGACGGCCGGGCTCTCGCGTCCGGCACGCGGGACGAGCGCGATCGAGACGAGGACACCGGAGCGCATGGCGCGGTGGCGTGAGTGCATCGCGTGTCGGGGGAGCGTTGGATAACGGTGAAAAGGACAAGCCGTCGCATCGCGGGGGCACGGCGGGCGACGTGTAGCGGGAGGGGCGAACCATGGGATGGTGCGTCAGTGACGACGAGGCCGATGGTTCCAGCATCGACGTGGTCGGGAGGCGCGCCGTGGAGTGGGGGTCCCAACCGTCGCGGGAGGAGCGGGTAGCGCGGCGGGAGCAAGAGGTTCGTGATCGCGGTTTGCGGCGGCTTATGCGCCGGTCTGCATGCCCGGAGGACCGTATGTACGGCGTTGGTCGTCCTGACACTGGCGCCCGACGCGCTAGAGAGCCTCACGTCGCCATGGGTCGCGATGGATTGGGACACCGACGCATGTGTCGACGGACATGTCGCCCCGCCGAACAGCCCTTAGTATGTTTTTGTAGCAGCATGGCGACCGTTAGGCGGTCGCCATGCTGCCATAGTAACGACATGAGAGATAGCGAGCGCCCACGATGGTTTGCCCCCTTGTCACAGGGGACTGCGTTGTCCTATAAAAGCGGAGTGGGAGCATGTCGCACTTTAGGCGACAGGTGAAAGCGATGTCCTGTGGAGGGAGCGCAACGACCGCCGGTTTACCAATACCGGTTTGACGATAGTCACTGGGAGTAGAGAGATATGCCGACACGCTCCGTCCCAACACGAGAGACGTATACGACGACAACGACTGTGCGGATATTTCCGTTGCATGGGCTCACGCCTGAGCAGCGGGTCTTGTTGCGTGCGGGTCAGCGGGAAGCGGGCGCCGTCTACTCCTCATGCATGCAGGCGCACAAGATCGCCAGACAGACGCACGATCCGTGGCCTAGCTACACAGACCTGCACCACCTCACGAAGGGGCGACATCCGGATCTGTGCGCTCAATCGGTGCAATCGACATGCAGGGCATTTGACGGGACGATTAGGAGTACGGTCACTAATCGCAAAGCGGGCAATACCAGGATGCGTTACCCGTGGAAGGAGCGACGTTTCCAGCCGATCCGCTGGCCTGCGCAGGCCCTCCAACGCAAACGTGACGGCACACGCTTCCCGCTTGGTGGTCGAGGGAAAGATAGACGCTACGTCGATCTGCCCCTCCATCTCCCACGCAACGCGGGCGCCTGCCAGGTCATCTGGAATCACGGCCAGTATGAGCTACATGCCTGTGTCACGCAGGGGGCAGCGGCCGCAGTCCAAGCTGCTAGCCATACTCCGCATGGTGGGCGTGGGTGCGTGGACTTGGGCGAGATCCACCAGGCGGCTCTCGTGACCGACACGGGCAGCGGCCTGATCGTCTCCGGTCGTGGCATCCGCGCCATTATGCAGGGGCGTAATCGGGCTATCGGTGGACTGCAAAAGAAGCAGGCACGCTGCACGAAATACTCGCGTCAGTGGCGCAAACTTCAGCGCGCACGGGACCGCATCACCGGCAAGGTTGAGCGACAGGTGCCCGACCTGCGCCACAAAGGCATGCGCTTGGTGATCGAGCAGGCGAAGACGGAGGGGGTGGGTGAACTCTACATAGGCAATCCCGATGGTGTCCGTCGTCATAAAACGGGCCGACATCACAACCAGCGCATGTCCCAATGGGGGTACGGTACGGACATGCGCTACCTCAAGGAGAAGGGGGCGAGAGCCGGAATAACGGTCGGGACAGGCCCGGAGCGGGGGACCAGTAGCACGTGTCCCAATCCCACCTGTCGGCAGAAGCAAAAGGTGCGCGGTCGTCGCTGGGCCTGTCGTCTGTGCGGCGGTACCTGGCACCGCGACCTTGTCGGGGCAACGAATATGTTCGCCCTTGCGTTCAAAGAAACGGCAATTGTGCTCGTTCCCGAACGGCAAAACATCACGTATCGACGACCGGGACCGGTGGGACTCCGTCAGCGGAGTCGTGCTGGTAACGCGCGTCGTAGTAGCCCGGACAGGGGCCTCCGTGGGACGTCGATCCCCACGGAGTTGATCACGTCGGCGGTGGGTCACCCACCCGTGCCAAGATTCGCGCAAGCACTTCTTGGCACGGGGCCTGAAGGGCGAACGCACTGTTCGCCTGACGGGCATGGTTCAGCCTGCTCAGCTTTGGCGTGAGAATACCTTCCGAGGGGCGGCCAGTTGGCTGCGCGGAAGCCGTCGCTCTTTAGGCGACGGAGCTGTCACCACGTCCATATACCTTGCGGGACGAGTAGGGAGGAAACAGATATGGTAACGAGTGGTGGCGTGCGCCGCTTGCCGCACGGGTGGGAAGTCCTGAGCAACTCCGATAGCGATGAGGCGGATGATCGAGCGGCGGCGGGAGCGCGCGACGCCGCTGCCGCGCGGCGCCCCGCGCCAGCGGCTCCGCTCGGCGGGACCCTACCAACGGTGTGGCCCGAGGCGATCCTAGCGGCAATCCTGTTCTGCACTCCGCTGCATCCCCTCGGCTATGCGGGCGCGGTCGTCGCCCTCGCCCGCGCGCGACGGATCGGTCGCGCGGACGGGTGGCCTCTCGTGCCCGGGCTTGCCGTGCTCTTGTGCGCGCTCCTGGCGGCGGCGGCGTGCGACGTGCTGGCGCTATGGAGACTGCTTCACCCCGGCTGATCGTGCTGTTCGACGGCCGTCGCGGTCCCGTCCGCCGCGCGCTCTATCGGGGTGGAGCGACCGCTCGCATCCCAACCAGACCTTTCACACGACGGTTCGCCCCATGCGGCTTCACGCGCGGGACACGCCTCATAGTGTTGTTGTACACCGGGTGCGAATACCTACCATTTACAGGTAGTGCCCGCTGGCATATTTTATAAGGGAAAGGGAAAGGGAAAGGGAAAGGGAAAGGGAAAGGTAACAGCCCATGTGCCGCGCGGTGAGGTCGCGCGGCGCCTGGAAAGGGTGTTAGAGTAGCAATGCATCGAGCCATATCCGTTATCATCGCTCTCATCTCTATCCTGTCCCGCGCCGTCGCCTGCCGCCCGCGCCGTGCGGCCGGGGCGGCGACCACTAGGCCTGACGGGGATGGCGCGCCGCGGGCGACGGGGGCGCGTGGGGGGTCGCGCTCCCCCGCGCTGGGCTACCATCGCGCCGCGCCGCGCGGGGGAGCATTCGGGAAGCGGCGCCTCTCCGCCGCGCGCGGCCAGGGACTGGTCGAAGCGGCGCTGTGGATCCCCGTCGCCGTGATCGTCGTGTACCTCGGCGTGTCCATGCTCCTCTACGCGTACGACCGGGCGATGGTCGGCGCGCT